>Ga0265316_10000617_pt1 | contig 39593 bp, 27 predicted proteins | sample 4522metaG_FD_202092 | JGI IMG/M metagenome (GOLD analysis project Ga0265316, IMG submission 202092) | Rhizosphere microbial communities from Carex aquatilis grown in University of Washington, Seatle, WA, United States - 4-5-22 metaG | ecosystem: Host-associated > Plants > Roots > Rhizosphere >... | reverse complement strand
GACGCAAAACGTGGACGCGCAAACCACATTTACCCTTGAAATCACCGTCGGGATGCGGAAGCTCTCCAGGAAAACAGCCTCCAACCTTCAATGCGGAAAATATCAGGACCTGATCAGAGGTTCCCTAAATTACCAAATCACTCACATCAGGATCGGATTAGTCCCCATAAGTCGGCTTTTCGACAGCTTTCCTGAGTCTCTCGGCTCTAGTCGGTTGACCGGCCAACCGGACTGAACTCTGCTTCGGCTACCCGCGGCTGAGTTGTGGAAGGATCGGCGACATTCTCTGCGCACTGTACCGTCCTCGTCGTTAATTCTTGCTCGAATGTCCGTTTTTTAACGGATGATTCTCACGCGGGCCCTAGGCCCCAGGCACCGCGAAACGACGAATTACTGCCACCCTTGATCGAACTGTGTTGGCTCGTCCACCAACGACGCTGTCTTACCCGGCCCCACAATCCCATACTTCCAATCCAAGAACTTCTGTAACTTCACCGGCAAATGCTCCGCAAGCTCCTGCCAGGTCAGCACACTCAACCGAACCCGCAACTCCGCTGACTTCACCGCTGCTAGCACCTCGAACCACTTCTCCCGCAAGTCTGGCCGTCGAGCGTCATGAACTACGCAAAAGTTGCATCGTTCCGCGTACGCTGCCAGTACGTTACGAATCAGTTGGTACCCTGCATACCCAACCTCAACGACTGAAGTAGAACTCATTTCCCTTGTGTACTCGGACCGATTAGCCGAGAAGGCAGGTCTAGGCAGGTAGGTCCGGACTTTCGTCCGGCCAACAATTCTATCGAAATGCGCGAGGACTTTACCCACTAAGGTGTTATTTTCACTACTCTCACCCAGAAGCCATTCCCCATCCCCATCCTCGACAAAATCCTGCGAATAATCCTCTGGAAACTCCGTCGCCTCTCTCCGCCTCTTCGTCGTCAACTCCACCCGTGGCAACAACTCCCGGTCGAACACTACATCGAAGTCCCGGTACCCCTCCACCACAGCCGCGGCCTTCGTCTGAAAATCCCCCTCCGTCAGCTTGGCTTCCATTAGTAGCGAACCTAGCCGCATATCCACTTCGGTGCGATCGCTTCGCCCGCCTTCCAACGGCACCCGTGCCTTCCAACCGAACACTGGCGATTCGTCCCCCTCGACCCCCAACACACGCCGTACTGTCACCGACTCCGCTACTCCCGGCGTGCAAAACACATTCATTAGCAGCGCATCGGAACTCATCGACGAGTCCAGCTCTCGCCAGCGCCGCTCAGCTTTGGGCAGCGAACGCCCCTGCGCATGAATCTTGTCGAACCTCCGCATCCATTCCGGCCGCGCCGCAATTGCTTCAAAGGCCGCATCGAAAAAGTTCCCGTGCCGTTGACTTTCCGGCGCATACACAATTACCGGGGGGGCGCCGTAGCTCTCGACGTGTGCACGTCCCTGCGCCCACAGCCTGTTGCGCAGACCCAGCTCGAGCCGCAGTTGGCTCGCGAACCAGTTCGCTTTTTCTGTCATATCGTGCAGATTACACCGGCCAACCTTCGTTCGTATCAGCTAAACAGACAGAGCTCTTCCAGCAGCCCGACATGGCGGTTTCCGCCCTGCTTACAACGCGTTTGGGAAGGGTTGGCGACGATCCTAGCGCTACACCATGCCGGACCCTGCGGCGTTTCGGGGACCAATCCTCGAAACGCTGCTCAACTCTAAGTCGATGAGCGTCTCGGGCTGTTGTCGTCAGCCATTTGTCATTGGTGCTGATAGAGCAGAAAGGCACAGATCAAACTACGCGAACAAGGCCACAATCGCAATATGCAGCAGGCTGAAGAGCACGATTCCGTATGCGGGATGAAGGTCGATTCGTCGAAGGCAGCAGCAAGCGTCGAGCACGAAGGGACCAAATTTTATTTCTGTAGCCAGGGCTGTGCCGCTAAGTTCCGCGCCGCACCAGAGAAGTCCGTGCAGGCCAAGCCGATGTCACCTGCCTCTCATTCGCCTGCAACGACCGAGTCATGTATCACATATACCTGCCCCATGCATCCAGAGATTAAGCAGCTGGGGCCTGGTAGCTGCCCCAGGTGCGGCATGGCGCTCGAACCTCGGCAGGTAACTGCGGAAGACACCAACCCAGAGCTGGCCGATATGACGAGGCTGCTCTGGATCAGCGTCGTGCTCGCCATGCCGATGCTCGCGCTGATGGTCTTCGTATTTCTGCCTTCCATGCCGATGCAACACCTGTTTTCGGCGAGAACGTGGGCATGGATCGAGTTTGCTCTCACAACTCCGGTGGTTCTGTGGTGTGGGTTGCCCTTCTTCGTCGAGGGTTGGCAATTCATCGTGCATCGCAGCCTCAACATGTTCACGCTGATCGCGCTTGGCACGAGCACGGCCTACTTCTACAGCGTCACAGCTTCCCGCCAGTCGGTTTAACCCAGAGGTAGAGCCCGCCTCCATCGCCCATCCTGTAGGCTTTTTCCGTTGCTTTAGCCCTTTTGATCTCAGTATCGGTCAGTCCGGCCATGTCCATTCCTCCCCTTCCTACCCAATACACCCACTTTAAAAACCGAATACACCCAAAAGTGCACCTATAAAAACATGGCTGCACTTGGATGCACCTGGACGCAGTAAGTCGTAACGCCTAGCAAATGATAGGCGTTACGACTTACTTTAAGATTTCTTTGGATGTTCTTGGAAGGGTTTCTGGCGGAGAGGGAGGGATTCGAACCCCCGATAGCCTTGCGACTATGTCTGATTTCGAGTCAGGTGCATTCAACCGGGCTCTGCCACCTCTCCGATTATTAATTCCTTTTATATGTGCCACTTACCATTCATTTCCTTCTCTCGCTCTCCGTTCCAGAAGTACTGGTGTCCGATTTAGTGTCCCTTTCATTTCCAACACCCACCAGACGGTCCACCGCCGAGACCTGGTGTTCGGGTGCGAGATGGGAGTATCGCATGACCATCTGAAGCGTCCGGTGGCCGAGCAACTCTGCCACTGTGCGCAGATCCACCCCGGCCATAACGAGTCTACTGGCAAAGGTGTGGCGGTTGCAATGCCAGCTATAGCCAGCTACCTTCGCCTCTTCTAGGGCTGTCGAAAACCACCCACGGGATCCCTGCAACGCATCTCCCGTCCGGGCGGAAGGAAAAACAGGCTCCGTACCCCGCGGCTTGCCGCGGCCTCGCAAGCGCTCAAGCGCTTCCACAGCCACCGCGTTCAGGGGAAGTGTGCGCGGATCGCCGTTCTTGGTTTGATGCAGATGAATCTGGCGGCGCTCGAAGTTGACTTGGTTCCAGCGCAGCCCGTACTGCTCGCTCATCCGCATCCCGGTATGAACGGAAAGCAGGAGGTGGGGCAGAAACTCGGGGAACCGGCGCATGATCGCGGTCCGCAACCGTACCTCTTCGGTGTCAGAAAGGAACCGGGTTCGCCCGCCGCCTTCGGACTTGCGACGGATGCGCGATGCCGGGTTGCGCTCGATCTTCTCGTTGTCGATGCCGACCCGGAAGATCAGAGAGAACGTCGCCTGCCAGCGATTCCTACTGGCTGGGGCCCACTTGCGTTCTTCGGCCTGTTCGGTCAACCAAGCGACGATTTCATTTTTGCGAATGGACTCTGCAGGACGGGAACCGAACGGCTCGATCAGCTGATTGACGCGCAGGCCGAGTTCGTATGTCTGCTTGACGCTATTTTCGGCCTTGCTGTGCGCAAGCGCATCCTCGCACAGTTCGCGAAAAGTAGCGGCCTTCGTGCGGAGATTTTCCGGCAACTTCTTGCCTTCGAGCTTTTGCGTGTGCCGTTTGTCGAGGAGCTTTTCCGCAGCGCCGCGCGTGCCGGCGACTTCGCGACGCTTACGCCCATTGGGATCAGTCCAGCGGACCCACCAGATGCCACTGCCTTTTACCCGCTCATAGATCCCACGACGTTCCGCCATCGCCTTATCTCCGGAGATTAGTGTATCATACCGGATACTAATAACTATAAGTCAGGTGCACTGCGATCAAAATCATGTACAGCCACATCATGCCAGAACACAATCGGGCGAGAGGCGCCATCCCTTCGCAGTCTTAACGGTTCTCATGGGTTTTGTATGCCTTCCGGGTGTCGCCGGACTCTTCCTCGCATTCCCAGCGATTTTTCCCGCTGGAGCCACGTTGATCGAGAAGCAGGAGAGGGAGAAAAAGCGGCGAGCCGGTCTCGATGGCACTTCAAGAGGTAGAACCGCCGCAGGCATCGATGCAGTAGGGACGGCGATGGGGACTCTTGGCCTAATTGCATTCGCAATACTGATTTGGCGCTTCCTGCCCAGTCACTCCAGTCCGGCCATCCTTACCATTGCGGGGCTGGCATGGCTCGCAATTTCCGTCCTGGCTTGGCGGACACGTAAAGCCATGAAAAAATTGAAAGCGGCTAGGCGGCGAAAGGTCGCTTAGCTCTTCAGTCATCATCTGCATCTAGTACTACTTTCGGCCCGGGGTTGAAGACCAAAATGGAGGTTCCGAATGACGATAAGTCAATAAAAATCAACGGAGTTATCGATTGAGTGGCAGGTGAGTCGGGAATCGAATCCGAAACCCTCGGCGTATGCGGTTGGATGAGCGAGAATAAGACATGACCGAGTTCTCCGGAAGACCGCGCAGTTTTCGTAGCGACATTGTCTTCGCGTTCACCCTTGTCTTGGCTTGTGCCCTGGCGTGGCTTATGCGCGACGTGCTGATGATGCTCTACGTCAGCGCGCTATTTGCCGTGATTCTGACGCCCGTGGTGCGGTCTACCTCCAGCCTTCGGATTAGGCGCTGGCAACCATTCAAGGGCTCAGCCGTTCTTTTTCTGCTGCTGGCGGTGGCCGCCGCGCTTACCGCCTTCGGCTTCCTCGCCCTGCCCCCGGTGATCCGGGACCTGCATGAGTTCGGCCGGGAGATGCCGGCACGCTTACCCGAGATTCTGGAGAAGCTAAAAAAGATTCCCTTTGCCGACCATTTGAATACCTACGAGATCGGTTCGCGGGTTCAGGATTTCGCCAGTCAGGCGGCGACGTATCTCCTGCTCTCTATCCGGGATTGGGCCGGCAACCTGTTCGATATCGTGATGGGCCTGATCCTTACTGTTTATTTCATTCTGGAAGGCGACCAGGCTTACCGCTGGTTCCTTTCCTTTTTCTCGCCTAAAAACCGTGATCGTCTTGACAAGACCCTGCGGCGGGCAGAGATCCGCATGGGCAAATGGCTGCTTGGCCAAGGCAGCCTGATGCTCATCCTCGGACTTACCAGCACCATCGTCTATCTTTCCCTTGGAGTTCGCTATGCGTATGCACTGGGCTTTCTGACCGGATTGCTGAACATCATCCCGGTGCTGGGCGCTGCGGTCTGCGTGGCGCTTGCCTTGCTGGTAGCAGCCATCGACTCCTGGGGTCGCGTGCTGGGTATTGCTGTCTTTTACCTGGTCTATTTGCAGGTTGAAAACTCATATCTGGTTCCGCGGATTATGAGGAATAGAGTAGGCCTTCCCGGCTTGGCGATTCTCGTGGCCCTGCTGCTGGGCTTCGCGCTGGAAGGCGTTCCGGGAGCCATGGTCTCGGTGCCCACCGCAGTATTGGTCGCCGTGCTCGTAGACGAATATTTTGTTCACAAAGAGGCGGCGTAATCGTTGCTGGCGTCCAGGCGGTTGGGGAAGAGCGGCAAGTTAGCACCGCTTCGCGGGGTTAGCGAGTTAGCAAGTTGGCGAGTTCTGTGGGGATTCCGCCGGTTTTGGTTTCGCCGGTGGGATGGCCTCCCAGGTCTCGATTCTGAGACTTGGGATTCTGCGGGACTAGGCATTACAGTCTAATTCTGGTTTGTCGCCCAACCTTCTCCAACCCTAGCCGGCGCCTGCCAGGGAGCCCGCGAAGGCCGAAAACGGGGTCAGGGACGGAATGCCAGTAATCCACTCGGAGCAGCGCCGAGATCCTGAAAAACGGTCGCGATGCTGACTTGCCGGTACCTATCTGCCCTTGGTGAGTGAATCGGCGATTTGGCACTTGTTGAGTGTGCACTCCCTAAGCAGAAAATCACCGCGGCCTGTCCGCGTTTCAGTATCAGAATCTTCGCTGACCGAATTCCCCGACACCCAAGTGCCGGATTGAAGAGACTTCGGGTCCATACCGGTTTCTTTCTCATCCTTTGGTACAAAAGGTGCCGGGCATTCCAGTGGGCAGGGTGCGCGTGATGGCAATTGAGATGGTTGAGGTTTTTCCCGTCCCGTTCGGCCCCAGTCTCCCGAAGATCTCGTCCTGCTTCAGCTCCAGGTTGATCCCGTTCACGGCTACCACGCGAAGCTTCGATTCGTAGATCTTGGTCAGGTTTTCATTTTCTACAATCAAGGGTTTCACCTGGCGCGGGAAGGGAATTGCGTGCAGCATTCAGAATTTCGCACTGCGGCAGCGAACTACAGTTGGACCATCGCCGGCCAGGTTATCCAGATATCGGCGCAGTAAACGCGGATCTACCGAAATGAGGAGAACTTGCTTCTCCGAGTTACGTTTAGGATTGATCATCATTCCAGCATGCATGACGGCTTATCGCCTATTAAATCAGGTTATGGATGAGCAAAAATGACCAACATCGATCCATTCCTGTTGTTACTGTGTGAGCAATTCGGGTCTTCATATTTCGCGGCATGCGAAATGTGAGCGTTGGACGCCGCGCCACCACAGTTGGACATAAGGGACAAAATGCGCAAAATCAGAGTTGGTATTACGTATTGCCTTGCGACTCTATTGGTTGCCTTTGTCGGCGGATGCGGTCGAGAGGTAGTAACTATTCCATTCGTGGTGTCCACCATCCCCGCTCAAGGCACTACAAATGTCGCCATAAATACGACGATCAGCGCGACCTTCAGCATGGCGATGAACCCAGCCACGATCAGCGCGACAACCTTTACGGTGACAGGGCCGGGTGGAGTAGCCGTAGCAGGAGCTGTTACATACAGTGGCATAACCGCGACATTTACGCCGACTGCCGCTCTCGCATACAGCACCCTCTACACAGTAACAATCATAGGATGCGACGATGGGGTTAAAAACCTGGGCGGCACGCCTATGACTGCCAACAACGCGTCGACATTTACGACGATTACGCCGCCGCCCGCGATGGCGGCAGTAGTTCCTGCGATTGGAGCCACAGGTGTGCTCATCAGCCAGGCACTCACTGCAACTTTCAGCGAGGCTATGAGCCCGGCTACGATCAGTGCAGCAACGTTTACCGTGACGGGGCCGGGCGGAGTAGCCGTCTCTGGAACCGTCACGTACGCTGGCACAACTGCGACATTTACGCCTACCGCCAACCTGGCGTACAGCACCGTCTACACAGCCACGATTACCACCGGAGCTCAGAGCCAGGCGGGCAATCCGCTAGCTGCCGCTTATGTGTGGACTTTTACGACGATTACGCCGCCGCCCTCGATGATGGCAGTAGTTCCTGCGATTGGAGCCACCAATGTGCCCGTCGCTCAGGCGCTCAGCGCGACCTTCAGCGAGGCGATGAGCTGCGCTACGCTCGCATCCCCAGCGACGACGTTTACCGTCACCGGCCCGGGCGCGGCAACGGTAGCAGGAACAGTCGGTTGCTCGGGCTCCGTCGCGACGTTTACGCCTGCCGCCAATCTGGCGTACAGCACCGTCTACACAGCTACTATCACCACCGGGGCTCAGAGCCTGGCGGGCACTCCGCTGACTGCCGCTTATGTGTGGACATTTACGACGATTACCCCGTCGCCCTCGGTGACAGCAGTGGTTCCTGCGATTGGAGCCACAAGTGTGCCGATCGCTCAGGCGCTCAGCGCGACCTTTAACGAGGCGATGAGCCCAGGCACGCTCGGCGCAGCCAGCTTTACGGTCACGACTGGCGGAGTTACGGTACCTGGAGCCGTCTCGTACACGGGCCTGGTTGCGACGTTTACGCCTACCGCCAATCTGGCGTACAGCACCGTCTACACCGCCACGATTACTACCGGAGCTCAGAGCCTGGCGGGCACGCCGCTGGCTGCCGCTTATGTGTGGACTTTTACAACGATTTCCCCGACGCCTGCGGTGACAGCCACGGTTCCTTTGAATACAGCCACGGGTGTGCCCGTCAGCCAGGTGCTCAGCGCGACCTTCAACGAGGCAATGAACTGCACGACGCTTGCATCCCCTGCGACGACATTCACCGTCACGGGCCCAGGTACGACTGCCATAACGGGCACAGTCGGTTGCACGGGCAGCGTCGCGACCTTTACGCCAGGTGCCGCACTTGCTGTCAACACCTTGTACACAGCCACCATCAATACCGGAGCCAAGGACTCGGCAGGCACGGCAATGGCCAGTAGTTATGTGTGGAGCTTCTTGACGGTTCCGGCTCCCACCCCGCCAACGGTCATCTCCACCGTGCCCGTCAATTTGGCGACAAATGTGCCCATCAACCAGGCACTCACGGCCACCTTCAGTGTGGCGATGACCGCCGCCACAATCGACTCGACAACCTTCAAGTTAAGCGGGCCGGGCGGAGCTACGGTAACGGGGGTCGTCACCTATGTCGCAGCCGGCTCGGTAGCGACGTTTACACCGACTGCCAGCCTGGCATCAAGCACCGTCTACACGGCCACGATCACCACCGGAGCTCAGGATCTGGCTGGCATCGGACTGGCCCAGAACTTCGTCTGGACCTTCACTACCGCAGCCGCGCCAATTATCACGCCGCCGACGGTGATTTCGACGATCCCCGCCAACTTAGCCACGAATGTGTCTTTCAATCAGGTCATCAGCGCCACGTTCAGCACGGCGATGAACCCGGCCACCATCGGCTCGGCGACCTTTACGCTGACCGGACCGGGCGCCACTGCCGTGTCCGGCCTGGTAGCTTACGCAGCGATTGGAAATACGCTGACGTTCATACCGGCGGCGAATCTGGCGCCCAGCACCACGTTTACAGCCACCATCACCACCGGTGCACAGAACCTGGCAGGCATTGCACTGGCCAGCAACTACGTTTGGACCTTCTCAACTGGCGCGGCTCCCGACCTCACACCGCCGCAGGTGGTCTCGACTGTCCCCGCAAATGGCGCTACAAACGTGCCCTTCAATCAGGCGGTCAGCGCAACTTTTTCCAAGGCGATGAATCCGCTGACCCTCATTACGGCGACCTTCTATCTTACGCAGGGCGGAACGCCGGTACCGGCAACGATCACCTATGATGCGATCAACTTCATCGCTACTCTCACGCCCACGTCCCCGCTGGCCGCCGGCAGCAGTTATATCGCAACGGTGACCACGGGAGCGACGGACCTGGCAGGCAATCCGCTGGGGAATACCGGCATATCGAATCCCTGGACTTTTACGACGATTACGCCGCCGCCCTCGATGATGGCAGTAGTTCCTGCGATTGGAGCCACCAATGTGCCCGTCGCTCAGGCGCTCAGCGCGACCTTCAGCGAGGCGATGAGCTGCGCTACGCTCGCATCCCCAGCGACGACGTTTACCGTCACCGGCCCGGGCGCGGCAACGGTAGCAGGAACAGTCGGTTGCTCGGGCTCCGTCGCGACGTTTACGCCTGCCGCCAATCTGGCGTACAGCACCGTCTACACAGCTACTATCACCACCGGGGCTCAGAGCCTGGCGGGCACTCCGCTGACTGCCGCTTATGTGTGGACATTTACGACGATTACCCCGCCGCCCTCGGTGACAGCAGTGGTTCCTGCGATTGGAGCCACAAGTGTGCCGATCGCTCAGGCGCTCAGCGCGACCTTTAACGAGGCGATGCTCTGCACGACGCTCGCATCCCCAGCGACGACGTTCACCGTCACAGGCCCCGGCACGACTGCCATAACGGGCACAGTCGGTTGCACGGGCAGCGTCGCGACCTTTACACCTACCGCCAACCTGGCGTACAGCACCGTCTACACCGCCGCGATTACCACCGGAGCTCAGAGCCTGGCGGGCACGCTGCTGGCTGCCGCTTATGTGTGGACTTTTACAACGATTTCCCCGACGCCTACGGTGACAGTAGTGGTTCCTGCGATTGGAGTCACAAATGTGCCCATCACTCAGGCGCTCATCGCGACCTTCAGCGAGGCGATGAGCCCAGGCACGATCGGCGCAGCCAGCTTTACGGTCACGACCGGCGGAGTTACGATACCTGGAGCCGTCACGTACACGGGCCTGGCTGCGACGTTTACGCCGACTTCCAGCCTGAACTACAGCACCACCTACACGGCTACGATCACAACCGGAGCTCAGGATCTGGCGGGCCAGCCGCTGGCTGCCAACTATGTGTGGACCTTTACAACGATTTCCCCGACGCCTGCGGTGATCTCCACGGTCCCTGTGAATGGCGCCACGGGTGTGCTCGTCAGCCAGGCGCTCAGCGCGACCTTCAACGAGGCGATGAAGTGTGCGACGCTCGCATCCCCAGCGACGACGTTTACCGTCACAGGCCCAGGCACGACTGCCGTAGCGAGCACAGTCGCTTGCTCGGGCAGCGTGGCGACCTTTACGCCAGGCGCCGCACTTACGGTCAATACCCTGTATACGGCCACCATCAGCACCGGAGCCCAGGACTCGGCAGGCACGGTAATGGCCAGTAGTTATGTGTGGAGCTTCTTAACGGTTCCAGCCCCCACCCCGCCAACGGTCATCTCCACCGTGCCCGTCAATTTGGCGACAAATGTGCCCATCAACCAGGCGCTCACGGCCACCTTCAGTGTGGCAATGACCCCTGCGACTATCAGCTCGACAACTTTTACGTTGAAAGTGACGGGCGGGGCTACCGTTACGGGAGTAGTCACTTATGTTGCAGCCGGCTCGGTAGCAACCTTCACACCGGCTGCCAGCCTGGCTTCGAATACCGCCTACACGGCTACGATTACCACCGGGGCTGAGGATCTGGCAGGCACCGCGCTGGCCAGCAACTACGCCTGGACCTTCACCACCGCAGCCGCCCCGGTTGTCATACCGCCGACGGTCACTTCAACCATCCCGGCAAACCTGGCCACGGCCGTGCCGCTGAATCAGACAGTGAGCGCTACCTTCAGCAAGGCGATGACTCCGGCCACCATCACCGCGATCAGTCCGGCGACCTTTACGCTGCTGGCACAGGGTAGTACCACTCCCGTGTCCGGGTTGGTTGCTTACGCGGCGATTGGTAATACGCTGGTGTTTACGCCCACCGCGAGTCTGGCGCCCAGCACCCTGTATACAGCCACCATCACCACCGGTGCACAGGACCTGGCGGGCAATGCACTGGCCAGCAATTACGTCTGGACCTTTACCACCGGCACATCTCCCGTCATCGGCTCGCCAGAGTTAGTTTTGACCGCCCCCGCAAATAGCGCTACAAACGTACCCCTCAATCAGGCGGTAAGCGCAACCTTCAGCGAGGCGATGAATCCACTGACCCTCACCTCGGCTACCTTCTATCTTACGCAGGGCGGAACTCTGGTACCGGCAACGATCACCTATGATGCGATCAACTTCATCGCCACTCTCACGCCTACGGCCCTGCTCACCGCCAGCAGAAGTTATATCGCAACGGTGACTACGGGAGCGACGGATCTGGCTGGCAATCCACTGGGGAATACCGGCATATCGAATCCCTGGACCTTTACGACCGGCAACGTAGTGCTTCCACCGCCAGTGGTCCTGGGATCGACCGTATCGCTGTTTGGCAGTTTTGGCGGCAATGCTGGGGTGACCAACCAGGGAGTCTACACGGTCGTCAATGGAGATATCGGGACCACGGCCGCGTCTCAGACGATCACCGGATTCCACGATACCAGCATTGTGGTTAGTGGCGTATATGAATGCACGTATACGGAAACGACAGCCAACTTAGGACAAGTAAATGGAACCATCGACACAGCGGCAGGCTCATCGCAGCCCACCACTGCGTGCCCCAATGAAGGAACTGCCGCCACAGCCGCCATCGCAACCCGAGCTGCGTTGGAAGCTCAAGCCGCATTCACCACTCTTCATAACCTCCCTCCAGGTATCACTCTATTAACAAACCAGTTGGGCAATCGGACCCTGGCCCCTGGCACCTACACGTCCTCAAGCTTCTATGACATAACGGCGGGGCCGCTTATTCTTGACGCACAAGGGGATCCCAACGCGTTCTGGGTCTTCCAGATGGGAACCTATCTCACTGTAGGCACGCCGACATCCCCAGAAAGTGTTCTTCTGGTCAACGGCGCCCAGGCCAAGAACGTCTTCTGGGTAGTCGGAGGCCTTCCCGGCGCGGTCATCAATTACGGGGGAGGGGGGACGATGGTAGGAACCATCATCTCTCAACCGGGAATCACGATTTCGAGTCCTGGACAGTCCACGTCGTCGACGGTAACGACAATCAACGGCAGAGTGCTGGCTTTGAATGCGTCGGTCACCATGGTAAACACCGTAATCAATACGCCTGCCCCATAAGGTCCTTGCTGAGACCGCTCTCTTGGTGGTCTCAGCAAGTTCTTAGGCAATGCGGTGTGGCCTGTCTGATATCTTGTACAGCGGACTTGTTAGTGTAGTGCAATGCTTTATCTGAACAGAATGCCCGTGTGCTATTTGTTGCAAGAGCCTGACAATATAGTGGATCTTTGCAGAGAAGCAGAGCAATGTGGGAACGATTTCGAGATCTTGTACAAGTGTTCCGTTTCAGACGGTTTGCACGCAGTACGCGGTAGACGCAGACGAGCCAACTTCCCTTCGGCGTAACGTGCAGCCAGTTTTTCTTAGGATACTGTTCGTTGTGCGGCAACCTGCTCAACTAGACTAATTCGGTCATAGGCGCGTGGAGCATGCCGAGACGGTTCCTTGGATAGCGAGTAGGTCCTATAACACCCAACCGGTGATGCGCACTTATTGCCTAAAACCAATGCGCTCTTTGACACGGTCCCTAGCCGACAGTTCGGGCTCTACCTGAATTAGTCCTGAAAAACGTTAGGTCCCTATCGGGACTGCCCCGGCGGATGAGGCGAGATTGAGCGCAGCTTTCCCGACCGGGGTGTACTCCTCGTGATTCAGATGTCGGTGCTTCATACCTTTTTCCCACCCCAAACGGTTACGCCTCAAAGATCGGCCTCAAGCGTGTCGCTTTCAGGTTTTTCACGACCTGCGATCGAAAGCCGCCATAACGTTGGCCAGACCGTTTTCTCCGCGACCTATGCGTTCACGGTTTGTGTTTTTCCGTTCTTCAGTACGGCGAGCAGAGGCTCAATCCGCTTCACATCAGCTGGCCTTGTCACGTTCTTTTCAAGCAGTTCCACGAGTCTCTTTTTCGCAGCGGGATCATGCTCTGCAAGGGCCAACATCATGCCGCCAATAATGATCTTCTGGTTCGTTTCTGCCTTCCGTAGAGATTCACGTTTAAGGGCGAGTTTCTTTTCCAGGTCTTCAATTTCCTGATCAATTGTGCGGCGTGTTCTTGTGGTTGTCTGTGGCTGATTGTCGGTGCTGAATTTTGTGTTGTTCATTTTTGTATTGTCCTGCTGTATTTTGGGCAGGTCTAGTAACGAAGGTAACTTGCAAGACGATGATGGTGGAGCGAGAATCACGAAGACGTTGGCGAAAGACAACGGCAAGTGCGCACTTAGGACTTCTGCGAAGTCTTGTGCGCCAGGGGGCAAGCCCCCTGAACCCCCGAAAAGCAAAAGCAACCGCAAGTGCAACTGCAAGGACAACATCAACGGAAAAAGCCGCCGCCGCTGCAAGAACAAAAGAAACGGTAACCGTGGAGCAACGGGAAAAGCAAAGCCCATGGCGCAATACAGCCTGAACACGAGCATGATCCAACGGAGCGCCGGCAGCAGCGCCGTTGCCCATGTTGCATATATCACCGCCGCGAAGATCGTCGATTTGCGCACCGGCCAGGAGGCCGACTACACCCGCCGCGATGGCGTTTTGTGTCTAGCTCCTGAGATTGTGCTTCCCGCCGGAGAGCGGGAGACGCAATCGGCGAAGATCGAGCGCGGCCAGCTTTGGAACATGGCCGAGGCCGCCGAGAAGCGCAAGGACGGAAACCCGGCCCGGAAGGTTCTCGTGGCGTTGCCGCATGAGCTGGGACCGGAGCAGCGGCTTACCATGACGCAGCAGTATGCGCAGTGGATGGCCGACCGTTACGGTGTGGCCGTGGACTTTGCCATTCACAAGCCGGACCGGGAGGGCGACCAGCGGAATTACCACGCCCACATGGTCCTGACCACCCGGCAGATTCGGGACGGCCAACTGGCCGAGAAATCGCAGCTTGAGTGGAAGGGAGCGAAGCTCAAAGAGGCTGGCTTGCCCAGCGGCATAGCCATGGTCTATGAGCTGCGCGAGAGCTGGGAGACCATCCAGAATGAGCACCTGAAACGCCATGCCCCGGAGGTCGAGCCGGTCTCCTGCCAGCGGCTCAAGATGCAGCGCGAGGCCCAGCTCCAGGAGGCCGACAGGTTGCAACAGGAAGGAAGGGAATTGGAGGCACGCGAAGCCCAGCTGAAGGCCATCGAGTTGGACCGCACCCCGCAGCAGCATGTCGGGTGGGCCGCGACGGCGATGGAGCGCCGGCGGGAGCCGGTGCCGACCGAGCGCGGCGAGCAGAGACGCCAGGCACAACGGGAACACCAAGAGCTCCGGAGCCTGGTCGCGGAGATCCGCAAGCGGATCGCTCGCGCCCTCGCGTGGGTCGAACACTTCACCCAAAAGCCCAAGAAGACGAAATTACCGGAGCAGGGCGAGTTGTTGGAACTAGTAGAGTTGGCCACCGTCGAGCCTGTTGCCGCGGTCCTCAAGCCAGACTCGATGCAGGAGACCCAGAAAACCCCAATGCCGGTGGTTGAAACACCGGCCCCCGTCCAGGCGGCTTCCGCCGAGCCGACCACTACGGCCGTTGACCGGGCCGACCAAGTGCGTCAGAAGACGCAAGCGGCCGCGGCCAAGGCCAAGGAAGATCAGCTCCAGGTCGCTATCACCTGGCTCAGGGAGCACTACAGCGAGTCGGTGCTACAGTATCCGCCGAACGGTGCCCATCACTACTTCAAGGTGAGCATAGAAATGTGCCGAGACGATGCCGAAAAGGCGGGATGGGAACGTACCCGCGATGTGATAGTGCCTCACCTACTTGCAAAGCAAGCCGCGCGCAAGGCGGCGCTCGATAAAGACCGCGAGTTACACCCGGAGAAGTATCCCCAACAGAGAGGTCAAGGGGGACCAGAGCGGTAGGGCGTAAAAGGGGATACATATGGGGGGCATTTCCCCGCCCGCTTTGCTACCCTTACTCCATGCAGATCACCGTCGAAATCCCCGACGAGTTCGCCGCCCAGGTCCAGGCTCGCGGCCTGGCTCCAAAAAGCTATGTCGAGAAATTGATCGCCGAGCGGGCCACGACACTGCAAGCGTCCGGTCCAGCACGTGAGTTGAGCTTGGAAGAGTTCAACGCTTCTCTGGATGCGCTGAACCGGTATTCGGACAAAATCCCCTCATTCCCTATTGAGGCCTTCAGCCGCGAGAGCTTCTACGAAGATCATGATTGATGGCCGGCTCTTTGTATCTGGACGATAGCAACATTCTGATTCGCTTGGTGAAATGGGACCACCCTGAGTACCCGCTCGTGCGCGGAGCAGTGCTTACCCTCAGAGAAAAGGGTGTCAAGCTGGGCTACACCTTGCAGAACATGCCCGAGTTCTGGAATGTCTCCACGGCTTTGGGTTGACGATTGAAGAGACGGAAAGAAACGCGCAGGAGATCGAGCGCAGTTTTGTTTTTCTGGCCGACAACGAAGCTGTTTATCGGGAGTGGCGAAGGATTATAGTGCAGCACAGAGTATCCGGTGTGCAGGTACATGATGCGCGACTGGCAGCAGCGATGTATGTCCACGGCATCACCCACATACTTACATTCAATGGGTCGGACTATAGCCGTTTCGGAGGTCTCACGGCCATCCATCCGAACGAGGAGGCCCCGAAACCATGAGCACCGAGCCGGTTTCGATTCCGTCCACTTCCTTCCCTCCACTGTGCAGTTCTGTTCCCTGGTGGTTCCCGAATCGATAGCCTGTGCCGGTGACAGGGCGGCGCGGCGTTTTCTGGAATTCTTCACGGCCAACACCCGTAACCCCAAAACTCGCGCAGCCTATGCTGAAACCATTCGATCCGCTTCCCAGCTAGCTCGAAGTGTGCCGCATCGGCAGAATCTGTGGGTCCGAAGAAGAAGAGGGCAAGGAGGATTCTGCGGAGTGTCTACTGCTAATGTGCTCTTGTTTCAATGGCTTACATGAATCCATCAATATGTTAAGAATCAAGTGCGTCCGCACCAAAGTCCGGTCACCAATTTCGCTGTCGAGCTTTCAAAGCTAACCGTCACCTGCGGGGCGGGGAAAAAGTGGGAATCCCGCCGTTCTTACGAGATTTCCAAGCGCGGTGGAAAAGTCTGCTCCAGGATTTTTCCACGGAGCGGCTTCTTCCACCGCCCGTTTCACCCACAATTTCCGCAATAGAGCCCGAAGTATGAACTGTCGTTGGCTGCAGAAATCGATCCACGAACGTCCGCCATCCGTGAGGGAGCGTGCGTTACAAAAATATACTGGTGTCCGATATGGTGTCCGTTCGGTTTCTGATTTTATGCAATTCCATGCAGGCAGATGCAACGTGAAGTATTCCTGAAGTCATTATAAATAAAGGCGATATGATCTTTATGCGTCTTGGTGCAAGTTAATGCAGAATCGGCAAAATCACATTTCGAGTCAGGCGCATTCAACCGGGCTCTGCCACCTCTCAACAGTGTAATTTCCTACTGTTTCAGTCTACCGGCAACGATGTGCGGTTGCAATGGCAGGAATACTCCTTGAAACTTGCTTGTCGAGAACAGCCGGTAGACAAACCCAGCACCAATATCTAAAAATCTCTTGACAGGCGGAGGTTTCTGATCAAATATATGACTATCAGTCAAACAAGGCTGATAGTCGATAATGAATAATGGTCAAATAGATCGTTCCGCGGCGCTTATTGAACACCTGGCTGCAGGTGCTGTCTTTGCCGCAACTGGCGCAGGCCGCCGGGAACGCCGCGCAGTGGAGACGCGGGTACGTCTCTTCCGGTGCGCGTTGGAACTCTTTGCCGAGCGCGGCTTTTCCAACGTTACGGTAGAAGAGATCACAGAAGCGGCAGACGTGGGCAAAGGCACTTTTTTCAACTATTTCGAGAGCAAAGATCATGTGCTGAGCGTGATAGCCGAGATTCAGCTGGGCAAGGTAACAGAAGCTTTGGCACAGGCTGCATCGGGCAAAGAGACCATCCGCTCCTTGCTCCATCGGATATTCCTTCGTCTGGCCGAAGAGCCGGGGCGCAGCCCCAACCTGGCCCGCACTCTGATCTCGTTCTTCATGGCCAACGAGCCGGTGCGCGACATGATCGAACGTCAATTATCCGCGGGGCGCAAACTGATCGCTCAAATTGTAGCCACCGGCCAAGAGCGCCGAGAGATTGACTCGCGCTTGAAGAAGGAAAAGGTCGCGCTTCAACTTCAAGAAGTTCTTCTCGGCACTGTTGTGCTGTGGTCGCTGAAAGGCGAGCCAGGGTTTAAAACATGGGTTGAAGACAGCTTTCAGCACTTCTGGAGATCGGTCGCCGTCCCCGGCGCAAAGTAGGAGCCATGAAACTCGATTTTCGCAAAGCCGTTGTATTGACGCAGGCAAGCCTCTTTGCCGGCATGATCGTCGCTGCGCAGCAACCGCCGCCGGTCCGCCTGACGTTGCAGGATGCGATTCAGAAGGGGTTGCAGGCCAACCTCGGCGTTCTCGTCGCCGGCACACGGGTGGACGAGGCCGAGGGAACGCGCATGAGGCGGCTGTCGGCCGCGTTGCTGCCGCGCGTGAACGCGCAAACCTACGCCAACGTGCAGAACCGCGACCTGCGCGCCTTCGGAATCTCGCTGCCCGGCATGCCCGAGGTGGTAGGACCGTTCTCCAACTACGATTTTCGGGTTTACGCGCAGCAGAACGTAGTCGATCTCCAAAGTTATCGTGGACTGAAAGCCAGCGAGCGAGCAATCGATGCCGGGAAGATGGATTTGCAAGATGCGAGAGACCTGATCGTTCGCTCCATCGCCGCTCTCTATCTAAGCGCGCAGTTCGCCCAGGCGCGCGTGGATGCGGCTCAGTCGCGTGTGACCGATTCAAGCACATTGCTCAAGCTGGCCAAAGACAAGCACGATGCAGGGACGGCGACGGGCGTGGATGTGCTGCGCGCCGAGGTGCAGCTGGCCAACGACAAGCAGGCGCTGCTCATCGCCAGGAACCAGTTGCAGCAGTCGCTGCTGGCTCTGGCGCGCAATTTGGGCATGGATCCGGGCACGCCGCTGGAGTTGGCCGAGCCGCTCCGCTACCAGGCGCTGAAGCACTCCGAAGCCGAGGCCCTGGCGCCGGTGGCTCTGCTGACGCGCGCCGACTATCTCTCCCTGGCCAGCCAGCACCAGGGATTGGTGGGGCAGCAGAGCGCAAACCGCGCCCGTTCCTATCCCAAGCTGAGCCTCAACGGCAACATCGGCGAGATCGGCCGCAGCATCGGCGGGGTGCAGACGACTGGCCTGATTCAGGGCCAGATCGACTTCACGGTCTTCGACCGGGACCGCAACGGTGAAGCGCAGGAACTGGCCAGCCGCGTCCGCCGCATCGACGATCAGATTGCCGATCTGCGGCGCGGCATCGAAGAGGAGATCCGCGAGGCGCTACTGAATCTGGATTCGGCGACCGAGCAGGTGACGGTCGCCAAGGAAGGCCAGGAGCTTGCGAAACGGGAACTGAAGCTGGCGCAGGACCGTTTTCAGCAGGGCACGGCCAACAATGTGGAAGTTGTGACGGCCCAGGACGAGCTGGCCCGCGCCGAGGAGAATTTCATTCTTGCCATTACAAGCCACGCGGATGCGAAGTTTGCGCTCGCTCGCGCCATGGGCGATACGGAGAAAAACATCGCGCAGTTTATGGGAAATCTATAAGCGGTTTTGTCGATTGCAAGTCGATCGATGGTAGCGCTGAGGAGGTTCGATGTGATGAAGAGATTTATTCCTGTTCTGATCCTGCTGGCCGCGGCGATTGCCGCCGGCGTGTACTTCTATCCGCGTTTTGCAGCCAAGCCGGCGCCCGCAAATCAGCTTACGCTCTCCGGCAACATTGAAGCCCACGAGAGCCTGGTGAGCTTCAAGGTGCAGGGGCGCATCGTTGAGTTGCCGGTCGAAGAGGGCCAGCAGGTGGAGCAAGGAATGCTGCTGGCGCAGCTGGAAGATGCCGACTACAAGCAGAGAGTCCGCATGGACGAGGCTGGCGTACGGGTGCGCGAATCGGACCTGGCGCTCACGATGGCCGGAACGCGCGAGCAGGAGGTGAAGGCCGCGCAGCAGGCCATGATCGATGCGCAGGCCGATCTGGAACAGAAAAATCTCGACAGCGACCGTGCGCAGCGGCTCTTTGCCAAAGACGAGGTGACAGCGCAGGAGCGCGATCTGACGGCGACGGCGGTGAAGCACACGGAGGCCGTTTTCAAAGCGGCACAACAGCGCTACAACGAGGCCGTGGAAGGCAGCCGCAAGGAAGAGATCGCCATTGCCCGCGCCAATCTGAACCAAGCCAGCGCGAACTTGGGCCTTTCGCAAGTGAACCTGGATTATACGACTCTGCGCGCTCCTTCCGCGGGAGTTATCACCGTGCGCCAAGCAGAACTGGGAGAGGTGGTTGCGCCGGGTTCTCCGGTGGTTACGCTTGCCGACCTCGATCACATCTGGCTGCGGGCGTACATCGCAGAGACCGATCTGGGCCGCATTCACTGGGGCCAGGAGGCGACCGTCACCACCGACACCTATCCGGGGAAGCAATACCACGGGCGCATCTCGTTCATCTCCTCGAATGCCGAGTTCACGCCCAAGAGCGTACAGACCAACAAGGAGCGGGTTATGCTGGTCTACCGGATCAAGATCGACATCGACAACCCGAATCATGAACTGAAACCCGGAATGCCTGCAGACGCTCACATTGTTTTGGCCGCCGCCGGGCCTGAAGCGCAGCCAACAAAGAAATGACGGACGGGCTTCAATCCGCGATTGTCGCCGAGGGTCTCACGAAGAGCTTTCCGGGCGTGTGCGCCGTCAATGCGCTGAGCTTCGACGTGAGCGCCGGGGAAATTTTTGGTTTGGTCGGTCCCGACGGGGCAGGGAAGACGACGACCCTGCGCATGTTGGCGGGCATTATGCCGCCCGATGCGGGGAAGGCCACGGTCGCCGGGTACGACGTGGCGCGCGATCCCGAGGGCGCCAAGCACGCGCTCAGCTATATGCCGCAGCGCTTCGGACTCTATGAAGACCTGACCGTGGAGGAGAACATCCGCTTTTACGCCGACCTGTTCGGGGTGCGAAAAACAGAACGCAATGCTCGCTCAACGCAATTGCTTGAAGCGGCGGGAATGAGCGAGTTTCGCAAGAGGCTGGCCGGAAAATTATCGGGCGGCATGAAGCAGAAGCTGGGCCTGGTCTGCGCGCTCATTCATCGCCCCAAAGTGATCCTTCTCGACGAGCCGACCACGGGCGTCGATCCCGTCTCGCGGCGCGACTTCTGGCGCATCCTGTACGAACTGATCGCGGAGGGAGTGGCCATCCTGACCTCCACCGCCTATCTCGACGAGGCCGAACGTTGCCATCGCGTGGCGCTTCTCCATGAGGGCAAGCTGCTCTTCTGCGACACGCCCGCCAATCTCAAGGGAAGAATGGGCAAGGATGTGCTGTCGATTACCGCTCCGGAGCCGCGCGGCGTACGCGTTCAACTTGAAGACGCGGAGGGAATCTCGAGCTTGGTGCTCACTGGCGACGCTTTGCGCGTGGTGGTGGACGATGCGGCTCGACGGATTCCAGAGTTTGAAGCTCGTTTGAAGCGCGCCAACGTGCTCTTCGACGCGATTCAGCAGGTGGCGCCCACCATTGAGGACCTGTTTGTCGATGCGGTTGGTGACAGGAGTTCAACTCATGCCTGAACCAGCGAATTCAGTCGTGGTGGAGAACCTTGTCAAGCGCTTCGGCAGCTTTGTTGCTGTGGACCGGCTCAATCTGGAGATTCGCAAAGGCGAGGTATTCGGATTTCTGGGGCCGAATGGGGCCGGCAAGTCAACCACCATCCGCATGCTCTGCGGCTTGCTCAAACCCACATCGGGCCGGGCGCTGGTCGCGGGATTCGATGTAGGCCGCAATCCGGAGGCCGTGCGCCAGAAGATCGGTTACATGTCCCAGAAGTTTTCTCTCTACAACGATCTCAAGGTGATCGAAAACATTCGCCTCTTCGCCGGGCTCTATAGCGTGCCTTCGCAAGATCTGAAGCAACGGATCGAGTGGGTACTCACGATGGCGAAGCTCAAGGGCCAGGAAAACCTCATTACCGGCACGCTTCCCGGCGGATGGAAGCAGCGGCTGGCGCTGGGCTGCGCGGTGCTGCACCGGCCGCCGATCATCTTTCTCGACGAGCCGACCTCCGGCGTCGATCCCATTACTCGGCGCCAGTTCTGGGAGTTGATTCACCAGATGGCGGAGGAGGGCGTAACCGTTTTTGTGACCACGCATTACATGGAGGAGGCTGAATATTGCAACCGCCTCGCGCTCATCTTTCGCGGCAAGATGGTGGCCCTGGACACGCCCTCGGAGTTGAAACGCGACGCAATGAAGGGCGAGCTGCTGCTCGTCGAATGCGAGCCGCTGGGCGCAGCGGTGGAAGCGCTGCAATCGGCTCCGGACGTGGTGGACGCGGCGGTCTTCGGTAACGCGCTGCACCTGGTGGTGCCGGATGCAGCCTCCGCCGTCCCGCGCATGAAGCAGTTCCTCGCCGACAGGGGCATCGCCGTCAGCCGCATGGAGAAGATTCGCCCCAGCCTGGAAGACGTCTTTGTCTCGCTCACCACGGAGAGCAACATGGAGGGAGGGCGCACGGCATGAGTCTCACTCGCCTGCTGGCCGTGGCAAAGAAGGAGATCATTCAGATCTTCCGCGATTCGCGCAGCCTGCTGATTGTCGTCATCATGCCGGTGACGCTGATGCTTCTCTTTGGCTACGGAGTCAATCTGGACCTGAAGGGACTGCCGGTTTACGTCTACGACCGCGACGGCAGCCAGCAGAGCCAGGACCTGCTCAAGCGCTTCCAGTCGAGCGAGTATTTCACAGTGGCGCGCGTCGTGGACGGCTACCCGGCAATCGTCAGGGCGCTCGACGACGGCCACGCGAAGATGGGAATCGTGATTCCGTGGGACTTCTCTCAGCGCTTGCGCGAGGGCGGCCCGGTGCCGGTGCAGGCGCTGGTGGATGGCACCGACGACAACTCGGCCAACGTGCTCATCGGCTACACGCAGGCGGTGGTCCAGGGCTATTCGGCGGAGATTCAACTCAACTGGCTACGGGAGCGCGGCCAGCCGGTGCAGCCCGCGCCCGTGAGCGTGGAGACGCGCACCTGGTACAACGAAGACCTGGAGAGCAGCGCCTTCATCATTCCCGGCGTGCTGGCGCTGGTGATGTCCGTGATCGGCGCGTTCCTCACCTCGCTGACCATCGCGCGTGAGTGGGAACGCGGCACCATGGAGCAGCTGATCTCGACCCCGGTGAGCGCCATGGAGATCATGGTGGGCAAGCTGGCACCCTATTTCGTTCTCGGCATGTTAGATGTCGTCGTCTGCGCCGCGATCGCCATCTACTGGTTCCATGTGCCGTTTCGCGGCTCGTCGATCACGCTGCTGGTCAGCTCGGCGCTCTTCATGGTGGTCGTGCTCTCGCTGGGATTCTTCATCTCCGTGCTCGCCAAGAGCCAGTTCGCCGCCAGCCAGATCGCGTTGCTGGTCACCTTTCTTCCCGCTTTTCTGCTTTCGGGCTTTCTCTTCTCCATCGATCAGATGCCCACGGTCCTGCAATGGATCACGCGCATCCTGCCGGCCCGCTACTACGTTTCGGTGCTAAAGCGGATTTTTCTGAAGGGGACGCCCACGGCCCTGCTCTACGCCGATTTGATCCCACTGGCGGTTTTTGCGCTGCTGTTGGCGCTGCTGGCTACGCGCAGCTTCCACAAGAGATTGGAGTAACAAAGTATGTTCGGGCGGCTGAAGCAGATGCTGATCAAGGAGTTCATCCAGGTCTTCCGCGACAAGCGGACGCGCGTCATCCTCTTTGTGCCGCCCATCGTTCAGATGCTGGTCTTCGGCTACGCGGCTACCTATGAAATCCATCACGTCCCGACGGTGGTGCTCGATCTGGATCACAGCCAGGAGAGCCGCGAACTTGTCTCGCGCTTCACGTCGAGCCCCTACTTCGATGTGAAGCGGCAGTTGACCGATTCACGCCAGTTGCGCGACCTGATCGATCGCGGAAGGGCGACCGTTGGTCTGGAGATCGATGCCGGATTTGCGCAGAAGCTGCGCAAGGGCCAGACCGCGCCGTTGCAAGTGATTGTGGACGCGACCAACTCCAACACCGCCCTGATTGCGTCCAGTTACATCTCGCAGATCGCCCTCGGATTTTCCCGCGACAGCCAGCAAGAGCGCATCGGCCGGATTGCGCCGCAGCTAGCGGAGCAGATTCCCTCGGTCGAGCTGGAACAGCGGCCGTGGTACAACCCGGAGCTGAGCAGCCGCTGGTTTTTCGTGCCGGGAGTCATCGGCAGCCTGACGCTGGTACTGGTGATCACGCTGACGGCCTTCGCGGTGGTGCGCGAGCGCGAGATCGGCACCCTGGAACAGATCATGGTCACACCCATCCGGCCCGCCGAGTTCATTCTCGGCAAGACGCTGCCGTTTTTCCTCATTGGTCTCTTCGACGTTTCGCTCATCGCGGCGGTCGGGACGCTGTGGTTCCAGATTCCCTTCCGCGGAAACATTCTGGTGCTGCTGGCGGGGTCGGTTCTCTTCCTTCTCTGCATGTTGGGCGTGGGCCTGCTGATTTCAACCGTCTCCTCGACGCAGCAGCAGGCGATGGTGACCGCGTTCTTCTTCATCATGCCGGCCATCACGTTTTCCGGCTTCGGATTTCCCATCAGCACCATGCCGCAATGGCTGCAAATCCTCACCTACCTCAGCCCACTGCGCTACTTCCTGGTGGTGCTGCGCGGAACCTATCTGAAGGGCGTGGGCATGGAGATTCTCTGGCCCCAGATGGCCGCGATGGCGGGGCTGGGAGTCTGCCTGTTGACCATCGCCATTTTGCGCTTCCACAAGGCGCTGGACTGAGGGGTAGTCAGTCTCTAAGCAGATGCGCACTGACCTGCCGCCTATGCGGTTTCGTTCACGCCGCCATAGCCGGCATACAGAACCCCCAGGGCGATAGTATTGACTTTGGTCTGCGCGTCTTCAACCCGCGATGGAATCAGGATAGGGACCTTTGCGCCAACCACGATATGGCCAAACGCCAGGCCTGCCAGAACATGGATGGCCTTGCCGAGCAGGTTTCCGGCTTCGACGCTGGGCACAATGAGGCAATCGGCGTTTCCCGCCACATGGCTGCTGATTCCCTTGGCCTTGGCCGCCGAGTGCAGCAACGCATTGTCGAGCGCCAGGGGACCAAAGACTTCCGCGTCGCCGAAATCGCCTGCAAGGCCCATCTGGGTGAGCGCATGTGCGTCTACCGTGGACGGCACCGCCTCTGAGACCACTTCGATGGCGCTCATCACGGCAATCCGGGGACGGTGCATTCCCAGACAGTGCAAGACATCGATGGCGTTCAGGATGATCTGCTTCTTCTGTTCGAGGGTCGGTGCAACATTGATTCCACCATCCGAGAGGCCCACCAGCCTGGGCTCGCCCGTGTGGCTGGTTTCAAAGAAGGCAACATCGCAGAGCAGGCGACCGTTGCGCAGCCCATTCTCCCTGTCTAGCACGGGTCGCAGCAACTGATCGGTGCGCAGATGCCCCTTCATGAGAATGTCGATGCTTCCCTCGCGCGCCATTTTGACCGCATGAGCCGCAGCGCCCTCACCGGTAGAAACGAACTCCGCTTTGGCAGCCAGATCGGAGAAGCCGAGGGATTCCGCCCTGGCCCGAATCTGTTTTTCATCGCCAATCAACACTGGAAAGGCAAGGCCGGAGCGATAGGCATGGGCCATGGCGGTTAGCGCCACCTCGTCATCTGCCAGGACGACACCGACACGCTTGGGACCGGCTTCGCAGGCCCGTTTTCGCAACTCCACAAAAGTATGCAGCTCGTTTGCTGTCGACATCCCTGCTCCACAAATCAATCAATAGCATACAGGCCGAGGCGCCGGAAACGATTGTCGGTCATGATTCGCGCATATGCCACTTCGTTTCCAGATTGCGCTGAAATAGCCGAAGGCGCTCAACCCACTTGAAGGATCGTTGCGGAATACCCAGCTATTTCGATCACTGCGGGTTGGTTTTTTTGCGGCACGGGCCCGAATTGCACTCCGCTTTTGGCGGTCAATGAAGCTCCTCGAAGGTCCCACCGAAGCAAGCGATCTGCTTTGTCGAATTTATCAGGAAGCGCTAAATGAACCGCTTGCTCACCTTTATTCACAAACGCCAACATCGCTTCTCCGGATTTCCTTCCTTGATATGCGGTTATGTTCGCACTTGTGTCCAGAGTGCACGGCGCTATCCGACAGCCCGCAAAGAACTGCGCAAATTGCATTCCGTAGTAGACTGGCTTGGGCGAAGCCGGCGCGCCTTCAGAGCTCTCAATCGGCGTGTAAACTCCAACTCCTCCGCCGTGCAGATTGACTCCAGCGAAGCCTGCGCACGCTGCCTTAAGCAGATAGTCCGCCGCCCACAGGGCAGATGCATACGCATCACTCACGTCTTTCCTGCCGCCGCCAAAACAGGAGTTCCCTTCGTCCATGCGATAGGGTGTGCCGCCTGCAATCTTTCGAGCAGCTGCAACACTTTCGATCTGAGCATCCAGCTCTGGATTTCGTTTCCGCAGTAGCAGTTCCGCGGTCATGTGCGGATCGCTTGCCGGCCCCATTCCGTAGTAGTGGCTGGTCAGCAATGCAGTGTCGCCTCTGGTTTGCCTGGCATATTCCAGAACCCATGTGTCCACTTTCCCGTCTGTATCCGGGCCGGCAAACCGAGCGTGCGGGAGTTTCTCGCGGATTGTCTTGACCCAGTTTTTGTACTCAGTAATATACTGCTGAACCCCATACCCCTGGGCGCGGAAATATGGATCATCGCCGAAACCGTCCACCTCATTGCCGATGACAAACGCGATAAGCCGGTCTCCGATAATGCCAGCGACAGCCTCCGCTTCGTCAGCGGCTCTGGCGGCGCTTCCACAGGCAAAGTTCAGTCCGTAAATCAGACGCCAGTTGACTGCATCCATAAAGCCGCGAAGATTTTCGAATGCCTTGCGTGTTAGGATGCCGTGCTTATTTTGCGCGACATTGGGATCGACTAGAGGCCACTCCCAATAGTCTTCTATTCCGTGACGAATGCCGCGGAACTGCTTCGGATCATCCCGCCCGACTCCTTCCCAGGCAGTGATGTTGCTGAGGTGTCCGCCTAGGCGAAGCACTCCGTTCGTGTTCAACCCGCGAAATGCCCGCACCAGCGGCAGGTTGTTTTGAGAAAAGAAGAGAGGGTTGTAGAGCTGTCCCATCTCATAACTCAGGCCTACGAAGTCAGCTGGCATGACAGGCCATTCTTTACCGGGTGGTGACAGCCTCACGGCGATATTGGAGATTTCACTGCTGTGGCCGAGAGTAGCAAAGGCAGCCGAAGCCGCACCGTAGACAAATTCGCGCCGATCCATGTACACCCCTTACGGAACTGGTTAGTATATCGAGTGAAAGTGCATTGACATATACGGCAGCTTCTTGCAGAGGAAGAAGTTATTTTTAAAGTTGCGGTTGAGCGACCGGTAAAACGGCAGAGGAGAGGAACGAATGAGATTGAATGGGTGCTCAGGGTTGGTTGTCTTGTTTTCGATGCTTTCAACGGCGGCATTGGCCTCGGTTACGCCGTACCCTGGCTGGCCGGGGGCCGCGCCGAGCCTGGCGTACAAGGTGACTGTGGACGGACAGCCTGTCTTTGTGCATCGCCTGCCGACCTATAACCAGTTTCAATGGATGGACCATGCCAGCTTCGCCATGAGCGGCAAGGTGCATATCACGATTACCTCGCTCGTGAACCAGCGGAATATCGTCACCTGCTCTATCCGCCCGCTGGCCTATAACATTCATCCCGAAATCAGCGGCAACACGGTGAGCTTCGACCTCGATCAGCCACGGTATCTGGTCATCTTCTTCAATGAAGAACCGACCTTCCAAAGCACAGGGCTGATGCTCTTTGCCGAGCCGCCGGAGAAGAACGCGCCGAAGCTGGGCGATGCGAATGTGGTGAACATCCTGGACTACAATGTGGACAACACGGGCAAGACGCTGGAGACGGTGAAGATTAACCAGGCGATTTGCGAAATCTCCGCAAAGCCCGGAGGCGGCGTGCTGTATTTCCCCGCCGGAGTTTACCTGATCGGCACGGTGCTGATGCAGAGCAATGTGAAGCTATATGTAGACGTGGGCGCGGTGATTCGCGGATCGCGCAAGAGCGCGGATTACGCCTCGCCGCCGATGCCCGCCGGACAAAGGCCGCTGAGGGCCTTTTTTATCTTTAACAAAGTGGAGAATGCCGGCCTGATGGGGCGCGGCATGATCGACATGGAGGGCTATCCGTGGCTGTGGCATGATTTTCAGCCCGACATGGGGGACGGAAAGGCGCGGACAGAGGAGGGGCTCATCAGCGATCCGCACGCGACCGGAATCAAGGGCTATATCGTCAACGACTGCCGGAATATTTCGTTTCAGGGGTTGATGCTGCGCCGCTCCGCCTACTGGACCGTGACCGTCAGCGATACCGATGGATTCACTGCCACGAACATCAAAATCGTGAACCGCAAGCAGCAGTACCACGACGACGCCTTCGACTTTACGGGGAACAGTAAGCACATTCTGGTGCAGAACAGCTTCGCTATGACGATGGACGATACCTTTGCCTTTTATGGCGGCAAGCGCTCGACGCTGGAGGATGTGGTGGTGAAGGGATTTGTGAATTACACCTATACCTCAGCGATCGCCATCGGGTACGGAGGCGCGCCGAATATCGAGCACCTGCGCTTTGAGGACGTACACTTTGTGACTAACCAGAACAAGTTCGCTGTCTGGATTCAGATGACACCGAAGTATTTTATCGGCAAGGGATACACGGAGGGGTTGAAATCGAGCGACGCCGTAACTCTGAACGACTTCAAGTTCGTGAATACGACCTTCGAAAACGACGGCGGACACATCTATATCGACGGCGGACCGGCGCACCTGACGAATTTCGTCTTTGAGAATTGCAAGTTTGGGCGGGCGACAAGGCCCGGCGATTTGATGGGGGACGGCGTTGGGCTCATCGTGTTCAAGAATGTGAGGATGAATGGCGCAGTATTGCGTAATGGAGAGCAGCTCAAGCGGGCGGGGTATGAGGTTTATGTGCCGGTGAAATTTGAGCCGTGAGGCGGCTCGGGACTAAAGCCCCCTTATTTATGTTGGCCTATGCGGGGGGTGAGACCCGCGCTTCCCTCCGTGACGCGGCCGAGCCGCAGGTCCTTCGACTCCCTTTCCCTTTGCTCTGCTCAGGATTCGGCCGCTCAGGATGACAGCATAATTATGCAACTAACTTCTCAGACAGCATCCTAGCTAGGCGAGTGCGAGGTTAAGGTTGTCGATTGCTTCGTCAATCTGCTGCGTAGTTTTGAAGCCCACGGTTACGCAATCGATCCCGGCGTTATTAAAAGCGAATCGCATGGCTGCCTGGCGGTCTTCGTGGCGTGTGAAGGCGCCGGCCCCGACGAGTTTCATGCCGATGATGCCCATGCTCTCTTTCTTCAACTGCTGGACGTGCTGGACAACTTCGCTCACGCAGGAGGGGCAGTTGTCGTCCTTCCAGTTGGGCCCGTCCATGTAAGTGCCGTTGTGGTTGATGCGGACCAGCGCTACTTCGAGCCATTTGTTGCCCGGCATGAGGCGCAGGGCAGGCAGGCCATGGACCGATGCGCCGCGAACAAGGATAAGCTTCTTCGCCTGCGCTTCGAGAATTCCGTCTTGCCAGCGGGCGGTCTTGGAGACCCAGTCGTCCGAGTGCTGCCAGTGGAGCAGCATAATGTCAAAGTACTCGGCCTGCGAGATGCGAAGCATTTCGTTGAAGCGCTCCATGGGATCGACACCTTCGTTGGTAGTCACCTTGTTCATCAACCGGTAGCTCTCGCGCGGTATGCTTTTGAGCGCAGTGCCGAGTAGGGTTGGGGTGACGTAGGACTCAGCGGTCTCAAAAAAGCGGATGCCGCGGTCGTAGGCGTAGTGAACAAGGCGCGTGAACTCCTGCTGGCCGAGCCTGGCCTGCTCGCGGCCGTTGTCGCTGCCGGTGCCGAAGGCGAGGCGCGTGACCTGCATCCCCGATTTACCCAGAGTAACTGTGTCGGTGGCCGTGCGGGGCGTGGCGTTCAAGGGGAGATTGCCGACGCTGCCGATGGCGCCAACGGCGAGCGAGGCTTTGAGGAATTCGCGACGGGAAAACGGGTTCATGATGATTTCCTTTGCAGGGCCGGATGCAGGTGGTAACGGCCTTTTCGGAGATGGTATCACGAGGACGGGCGCCAGAATGAGGCCTTGGCTGAGCCAGAATCGCGGGCCATCGGGGAACCGGCCGGCAACTTGCAGCGTGAGCGAGCAGCCAGCCACGCCATCGCCGGTTTAGAATCACAGTTTCCAGCGTATTCGCCCTTTCGGGGTGTACTTTACCCTTTTGACTGGCCTATAGAGATTGGGAGTTCGATTTTTCATGATGGAATTCCACATTGCGCGGAAGGCTCGTGAGCGCTACCAGTTCGCGGAATCCCTGTTTTCCTTTACGGGAAACGTCGTTTTCGCCAACCTCGCCGGAGCCCGGGAGTTTGCACATCGCATGAATCAGACACGCAACGTGGAACAACATCCGGAACAGGCGGTTCACGGGGGGCAGCTTTACGCCATGGGGCTGATCGACGAGGCCAGCCACGTTTTGATGGCGCGCTATCGCGAGAAGTTTGACCCCGAGGTGATGAACTCAGCCCTCACCTGGTTCTCCGCGCGGGTTGGCCGTGAGGCGCTGGACACCCTGCTGGTGACCTTTGTCGATCAGTTTCCAGGTTTGAATGTGATGCGCGGGTTCGAGACGCCTAAACAATGGCTGATCGGCGCTACTCAAGGGATTTCACACCGCGCTGCCGAGTTCGAAGAGTTGCTGATGCTGTTTACGGCCAACCGCAACGAGGCATTCAAGCCATTTGAAGAGCTTTTCGAGGATAAGAGCCTGGCTGAAAAGACCGTCTACCGGAAGGTGAAACAACTGCTGCCGGGATACTTTGCCACACGGCCGCTGATCCCCATGCGTGGCTCGCCTCCCATCAACCTCTTCGATTTGCTGCGCGCGCCTGCGGTGAGCGCGCCGGGCTCACTCTTCGATCAGCTTGCGCTCATCCGGCGGCTTTGGATGCCGCTGATCGGCGACAGCCTGGATCAGTTGCTGCTGATGGCCGCCGAGATTCTGCGCGAGGAGGAGCTGGCCATCTGGAGGCAGTTCAATCCAGCCGATGCGGCTGAGGCACACCGCAGGGAGGCCGGCCAGCAGAGTCCTTTCACCGAGAGCCACTCCGAGGTTCCGGTCTTTGGCGATCCGGCCCACGAATATGAAAAGTTCAGCAAGGATATGGCCTGGATGTCCACTGCGGTGCTCATCGCCAAGAGCACGTATGTGTGGCTGGCACAGCTTTGCAAACAGTACGGGCGGCCTATTTCCCGACTCGACGAAATTCCCGACGAGGCGCTCGCGGAGCTGGCGCGCCGCGGGCTCAATTCGCTGTGGCTGATCGGCATCTGGGAGCGCAGCCGCGCGTCGAAGACCATCAAGCAGCTCTGCGGCAATCAGGATGCCGTGGCTTCGGCTTATTCGCTCTTCGATTACAGAATTGCCGAGGACCTGGGCGGTGAGGCAGCCTACATCAACCTGCGCGACCGCGCCTACCGGCACGGCATCCGACTGGCAAGCGACATGGTGCCGAATCATATGGGCATCGACTCGCCTTGGGTGGTCGAACATCCGGATTGGTTTATCTCCCGGCAGGATTCGCCTTATCCCGCATACAGCTTCAACGGTCCCGATCTCTCCCACGATGGGCGCGTGGAGATCAAGATTGAGGACCACTACTTTGAGCAGAGCGATGCCGCAGTAGTCTTTCGCCGCCGCGACCGGGCCAGCGGCGAGACGCGCTATATCTACCACGGCAACGACGGCACCAGCTTTCCCTGGAACGACACGGCACAGCTTGACTACCTGAATCCGGCGGTGCGCGAACAGGTGATCCAGACCATACTGCACGTGGCGAGGCTCTTTCCCGTCATCCGCTTTGACGCCGCCATGACCCTAGCCAAGCGCCACTTTCACCGTCTGTGGTTTCCTGGACCGGGATCGAGCGGCGCCATCCCCTCACGCGCCGAATACAGCATGAGCCAGGCAGAGTTCAACCGCCTGATGCCGCATGAGTTCTGGCGCGAGGTGGTAGATCGCGTGGCCGCCGAGGTTCCTGGTACGCTGCTGCTGGCCGAGGCCTTCTGGCTGATGGAGGGCTACTTCGTCCGCACCTTGGGCATGCATCGCGTCTACAACAGCGCCTTCATGAACATGATGCGCGATGAGGAAAACGCCAAGTACCGCCTGGTCATCAAGAACACCCTTGAATTTGACCCCGACATCATGAAGCGCTACGTCAACTTCATGAGCAATCCCGATGAGCGCACCGCCATCGACCAGTTTGGCAAGGGCGACAAATGCTTCGGCGTGGCCGTGATGATGGCCACGTTGCCCGGCCTGCCCATGTTCGGCCACGGCCAGATCGAGGGATTCACCGAGAAGTATGGCATGGAGTATCAGCGGCCCCGCTACGACGAAACGGCTGATCCCTGGATGGTCGAGCGGCACGAACGCGAGATTGCGCCACTGTTGCAGAGGCGCTGGCTCTTTGCAGAAAGCGGCAACTTCCTGCTCTACGACTTTTATGAGTCGTCGGGAGCGGTGGACGAGAACGTTTTTGCTTACTCCAACCGCAACGGCGACGAGCGAGCTTTAGTGGTCTACAACAACCGCTATGGCACGGCGCACGGCACGATTCATCTCTCAGCGGCCTACGCCGACAAGGGATCCGTACAGCTCCGCCAGATGCGTTTGCATAAAGGCCTGGACCTTAGCGCCGGCCCCGGCACAGTCTTTGCCTGGCGCGACTCGCTGACCGGACTCGAATACCTGCGCCGTGGGAACGATCTAATTGAGCGCGGCCTGCCCCTGGATCTTCATACCTACGAGTGCCACGTGTTTCTGGATTGGCGCGAGCTGCAATCCACACGAGAACAACCCTGGGACCGGCTTTGCGACCGGCTCAACGGAGACGGCGTTTCCAATCTGGACGATGCACTGGTGAATCTAGAGCTGCGTCCAGTGCATGACGCGCTCCGGCAGCAGCTCGATCCGGCTCTAGTCCGTATGCTGGCCGACCTGGCGGAGCATCCGCGCGCGATGGCTACCGGAAAGGACAAGAAGATTGAGCGGGAGCGCAGCGAATTCTTCGAACTGGCGTGGAGGCGTTGCGAGAGCTTCGTACGCGCGGCGCAGGCAGCCTATACCTCTCGCATTGCTCAAGAAAATCTGCCGCCCAGCGAGACCCAGCCAACGAACCCAACCCTGCTGGCCCCGGTGTTCCGCGAGCGTCTTCGCGCAGCGATGCGCATTCCCGCGATGGAGGCGATCTTCCCGGCGCTCTGGACCGTTGCCGCCCGCCGCGTTCTTCCCAACGCAAGCCCGCAACTCACCGCGACGGCGATCTGGGGGCCGGTGCTGGGCTGGTGCGCGCTGGAGTTGCTGGCCGAATCGGTGGATGCAGAGAATCCCGAACGCGTGGCGCTGGAGCTCTTTGACCGTCTCCGGCTGCGCGAACCCTTCGCCCAGGCCTTCGCCGCACTCGGATTCGAGGACGAAGAAGGGTGGCGCGTCGCGGCCCGCATTAAAGTTGTGCTGCTGACGGGTTCCGGTATCGGCAAAGTCAGGGAATCGCAAACCGAGGCCGGGCCGTCGGCGGACGAACTGGTGTCATTCGAGGGCGAAAGGGTAGCGCTTTCGCCGGCTTTGTGGCGTGATCCGGATGTGCGCTGGCTAACTGGCATCCATGAAGCCGGCGGCCACGCCTATCTGGTTCGCGAGCCGTATGAGGAACTGCTCTGGTGGTTGCTGATGCCATCACTGCTCCGTCTGGCCGGCGAGCCTGCTTTGGACCGCGCCGCGGCGGAGAAGATGAGCAAGATTATCGAGGAGGCTCTGGCTACAGCCGAGGCAGCCGAGTACCGGATCGATGCGCTGCTGGGGCCTGTCGTTGAGCCGGAGGCCGACGAAGCGGCTGCCCCGGAGGCCAAGTTAGAGGATGGACCGCAGATTGAGGCAATAGAACTGCCATTAGAGAGGGTTAAGCCCAGGGAAGCGGAGATTGAACCACCGGATGTGACCACTGCCGATCCGGCTAAGCCAGCCTAGACAATTTCGCTGTAATTTCTGGTTCATAGGTGAAATATCCTAGCCTCGATTCCGGTTTGCCGAAGGAACATGTGGATTTACAGCCATGCAACCCTTATTGATGCAAGCATTTGCGGCATTGATAAAACCAGACGTCACAAGCATCTGTGATGCGAGGCACATCCCAACCCTCCCTCCAGGCTTCAATGTTCGCTCGGACATTCTTCAGGGAGAATCTACACGGATTGCGCTGAACCTTATAGCGTAGGGTCCTCTTTCGCCGGGTTATATGGGTTGAATGGCGAATGCTCTCTTCCTCTTTCTTTTTTCTCCCGGGTGTGTCCGGAAATGAGGAGGGTCCGAGCTATGCCGGCCTCTCAATTTCGCGAGGATTGCGCCGGAATGCGTTCCCTGAGGGAGCGGGAGCGGAAGCGCGGGCGCTTCATTCGACCACTTTTGAATTCAAAGACAACGAGATCCCGGCAACCCGATTCACGGGGCAGGGAACCGTGTGCCGCGTAAGCTGCTGCCGGCCGTATTCGGCTTAAAGGGGAGGAATCATGCAGGGAGTCGCCAATGGGGTCCTGGATGCTCATGAGAAGCTTCTGATCGACCAGGCAATTGCAGCGCACGAGGGCCGCGCCGGCGCGCTGCTGGGAATCCTGGAGGCGGTTCAATCCGCCAACGCGCATAAGTATCTTTCGATGGAGTCGTTGAGGTATATCGCGGAGAAGACCGGGGTTCCTGCGGCAAGAATCTACAGCGCCGCTACCTTCTATGCGCTCTTCAACCTCGATCCGCAGGGCGACAACGTGGTCTGCGTCTGCCGCGGGACCGCCTGCCACACGCGCGGCTCACGGGATTTGCTGGAGAAGCTATGCCTGGACCTGGGGCTGAGCGAGCATGAACAGGGCGACGCCAACGATGCCGACAAACTGGCGCTTACGACGGCCGACCGAAAGTTCACGGTTCGCACGGTTGCCTGCTTCGGCCAGTGCGCACTGGCCCCGGTGGTGGAGGTGAATCACCACATCCTGAGCCATGTGAACGAGCGCACGTTACAACGGGAAGTGAAGGCGTTGACCAAAGGGGGAAAGTGATGCCGCGCATTCAGGATATCGGTTCGTTCAACGCGGTTCGTGAATCCGGGCTTGCCAAGCTAATGCCGGCCATTCCGCGCGTGACGGTGGGGATGGGAACCTGCGGCCGCGGCAATGGCGCCGAAGAGGTCTATCACGCATTGAACGAGGCCATTGAACGCAGCGGCCTGGACGTGATGCTGACCGGCGTGGGCTGCTTTGGGGCCTGCTTTCAGGAACCGCTGGTCGGCGTCCGGCTGCCGGGAAATCCGCTGGTGATTCTGCATCGCGTTCATGCCAACGACGCCGCGCGCATTCTGGAGAGCATCTCCTCGCAGAAGCTGCCTAAGGATCTTATCTACTGCAAGATCGAGGAGTGGGATCACATTACCGCGCAAGTGAAATACGGCCAGGGCTACCCTGAGATCACGCCGTGGAACGCGATCCCCTTCTTCAAGGGGCAAAAAAAGATCGTTCTGCGGAATTGCGGCCTGATCAATCCATCGGACATTGAGGAGTACATCGGGGTGGGCGGCTACCAGGCCCTCTACAAAGTGCTGATCGACGGGCGCGGGGAGAGCGTGATCGAGCAGATCAAGGCAGCCCGCCTGCGCGGACGCGGCGGAGCCGGCTTCCTGACCGGCAACAAATGGGACTTCCTGGCCAAGGCCAAGGCCGATACCAAGTACATGATCTGCAACGCCGACGAGGGCGATCCCGGCGCCTACATGAACCGCAATGAGATTGAGGGTGATCCCCATGCATTGCTGGAGGGGATGATTATCGGCGCTTATGTGACTGGCGCGACGGAAGGCATTGTGTATGTGCGCGCCGAGTATCCGCTGGCGGTGAGCCGCCTGAACCGGGCCATTGAGCAGGCGCGTGAGTACGGGCTGCTGGGCGCGAACATCTTGGACCGCGGATTCAACTTCAACATTGAGCTGGTGCAGGGCGCGGGAGCTTTTGTCTGCGGCGAGGAGACCGCCCTGATCGCTTCGCTGCAAGGATTTGCCGGCAGGCCGCATCCGCGTCCGCCCTTCCCGGCGCAGAAGGGATTGTGGGGTAAGCCGACCAACATCAACAACGTAGAGACGTGGTTCAACATCGCTCCCATCGTGGCTAGGGGGCCGGCGTGGTTTGCTGAGACCGGCAGCACGAAGAGCCCTGGAACTAAGGTCATCTCGCTGGTGGGCAAAGTGCAGAACACGGGACTGGTGGAGATGCCGTTGGGCACACCGCTCAGGACCTATATCTACGACATCGGCGAAGGCGTAGTAGCCGGCCGCCGCGTGAAGGCGGTTCAGACCGGCGGTCCCTCTGGCGGGTGCATCCCGGTGGAGATGCTGGACACGCCCGTGGATTACGAGAGCCTGGCGCAGCTTGGCTCCATCATGGGTTCCGGGGGCATGGTCGTCCTGGATGAAGACAATTGCATGGTCGACGTGGCCCGTTATTTTGTCGAATTCACGCATTCCGAGTCCTGCGGGAAGTGTGTGCCATGCAGAGTGGGATTGAACAAGGCGCTACGCCTGCTGAACTCGATCACCGAGGGCAACGGAAGCTCGGACCATCTGCGGATTCTGGACGAACTGGGGCGAATGATACGCGAATGCTCACTGTGCGGACTGGGGCAATCGGCGCCGAATCCCGTGCTGACTACCCTGAGGCACTTCCGTGATGAGTATGAGGACCATATCGTGGCCAAGCGCTGCCGCGCCGGAGTCTGCCAGGAACTGGCCCTATCGCCTTGCGAGAACAGTTGCCCGTTGCGGATGAACATTCCGCGTTTCCTGGAGCTGTATCAAGAGGGCCGGCTGGAGGACGCCTTCGAGTCCGTGATTCTGGACAATCCGCTGCCCGCCTCCACGGGGCGTGTCTGTCAGCATCCCTGCGATAACCGCTGCCGCCGCCAATCCTTCGACGAGGTAGTGAATATGCGCGAGGTGCATCGTTACCTTGCGGACGCGATCTACCAAACCAAACGCTTTGAACCGATGCTCAAGCGGATTGTGGCACGCCGCCTCGAACCCACGGGCCGCAAGGTCGCCGTGGCCGGGGCCGGTCCGACGGGCCTGACCGCGGCCTTCTATCTGGCTATGCTGGGCCACGATGTCACTATCTTCGAGGAGCGCAACGAGGCGGGCGGAATGCTGCGTTTCGCCATTCCCGAGTACCGGTTGCCGAAATCGGTATTGCGGCGCGAACTGGACCTGATCGAGGGCGTCGGCGTGAAGATGGAATTCAACGTACGGGTGGGCTTCGATCTTCCCTTGAACGAGCTGGCAAGCCGTTTTGACGCTGTTTTTCTCTCCATCGGAACGTGGAAGGAGTCGTGGCTTTATCTGCCGGGAACGGAGTTGAAGGGCGTTTATCCAGCCCTGCCATTCCTGGAGTCGGGGGCCAAAGTGGAAAAAGTGAAGAAGGGCTCCCGGGTCACGATTATCGGAGGCGGCAACGCGGCCATCGATTCGGCTCGCTCCGTGCAACGCATGGGGGCCAGCGCCACCATCCTCTACAGGCGCGAGCGCAAGGATATGCCGGCCATCGACGAGGAGATTCAGGCAGCCGAGGAGGAGGGCGTCAAGATCGTCTTTCTGGCCGCGCCGCACCGCATCCTGGGCGATGCGGCTGGAAATGTGAAGGCCATCGAGATTGTGAAGACGCGACTGGGAGAGTACGACAAATCGGGCCGCAAGCGGCCAATTCCCACCGACGAGGTGCAGCGCTTCGAGTGCGACAGCGTGATTCTGGCCGTGGGTGAGACCTTCGACCTGGACTTCTGCAAGGCCTCAGGCCTGGAACTCAAAGAAGAAGGCACGATTGTGGTGGATCGCTTCACGCTGGAGACCAGCCGTCCCGGCTTCTATGCCGGCGGCGACGTAATTACCGGCGCATCGAACGTCTCCAATGCCATGGGAGGCGGCAAGCAGGCGGCTCGGAAGATCGACGAGCGCCTGATGGGCGAAGAACGGTGGGAAAAACTGTTTCCTGATTTTGAATACAGCCGCCAGGCGCCCGGAGAGCCGAGCCTCAGCCGCCGCCACGCCGGGCACTCGCTGCTGGCCAAGATCAGGGTCCGTTCACAGGAAGAAGTGGTTGCCGGCCTCACTCCGGAAGAGGCGCTGGAAGAAGCTCGCCGGTGCCTGCGCTGCGATTTGAGAGCCACAGTCAGCACTCATTGAGAAAGGGGTATTGCTTTGCCCGCCAAAACGATTTCCGTCCGCATCGACGGCGAACTGGTGAACGCGCACGAAGGACAAACCATCCTGGAAGCGGCCAGCGCCAACGGTAAGCATATTCCCACGCTTTGCTATCTGAAGGGCCTGAGCGCCGTAGGAGCCTGCCGGGTGTGCATGGTGGAGCTGGCCGGCACCGACCGGCTGCTGCCAGCCTGCACGACTCCCATCCAGGATGGGATGTCAATCAAGACTGTCTCGGAGAAGCTGACGCTCTACCGACGCATGGCCGTCGAGCTGCTGCTGGTGGAGCGCAACCACATCTGCTCCTCATGCGTCTCGAACGGGCATTGCGAGCTTCAGGCGATGGCACAATCGCTGGGCATCACCCATGTGCGCTACTCCTACAACAATCCGCGGCTGCCGGTGGATATGACCCACCAGCGCTTCGTTCTCGATCACAACCGCTGCATTCTTTGCACACGTTGCGTTCGGGTCTGCGCGGAGGTGGAGGGAGCGAATGTTTGGGAGGTCGCCTCGCGCGGCATCCACTCCCGCATCGTTAGCGAAATGAAGGACGATTGGGGGCAATCGCGGACCTGCACCGGCTGCGGCAAATGCGTCCAGGCCTGCCCAACGGGCGCCCTGGCGGAAAAGGGCTTCTCAGCTTGCGAGATGGTGAAGCAGGGCGAACTGGTGAGCCGGCTGGCCGTGCAGAGAATGCAGCAGGGGGACGGCGCTCACTAGAGAATTCGGTGCGAACTATCCCAGGTCTCATCCGCCGCGGCGGACGAGACCTGGGCACCCGGCAGTACTAAGTCCTTTGTTTCGGCGGGTCGAAGTGAGTTTTTTTGACCTAATCCTTTTCTTTTGCTAGGGTTGCGGCAAAAGTGGGGGAGGGGTGGGGGGGTAAGCCTAAAAACAAGGACTAGGGAATAGAAAAACCCGGCTGCTTTGGTCATCGTTCATTCTTCTATTGTGCGCGCTGGGAGGGAAATAATCTGCAATGAGCGGAGGGTTTGTGTTATTGGTGCCAATGCAAGTTATTGAAGATTCATTCCCTCAGGGGCTAAAGCCCTGTTGATTTTCACTGCATATGCGGCGCGGCTAAAGTCGTGCCCTGTTACAAAGCTGATTATTTCTGCAAGCTGTGAAGTCGTGCCCTGTCACAAAGCCTGTGCGACTAAGGTAGAGGAATACGAGAGGCTGGAAGCGTGGCTAGCCGACGAAGACTGCTCACCCGGGCGTTCTTCCATTTGTCCCAAGCGCCCCGGACCCGTAGAATCACAGCAGGGCCGACGGAGAGGTTGCCGGGAGCGGCGCCAAGTAGCGATGAGCGAACAGGAAACAGGGAAACCCATCGAGACGCAGGCGGTTTCGCCGGCGTGGATCAGAATCGAGCAGGCGCGCCATCCCCAGCGGCCCTACCCCATGGACTTTATCGAGCGAATCTTCACGGATTTCAGCGAGATTCACGGGGATCGCGCCTATGGCGACGACGAGGCCGTGGTCTGCGGCATGGCCCGGCTGGGTGACGACGAGGTGATGGTGATCGGCAACCGCAAGGGCGGCAGCACCAAGGAGCGAGTGCGGCGCAACTTCGGCATGCCCCATCCCGAGGGCTACCGCAAGGCGCTGCGCTGCATGAAGATTGCCGAAAAGTTCGCGCGGCCAGTCATCAGCTTTATCGACCTGCCGGGCGCCTATCCCGGCCTGGGCGCCGAGGAGCGGGGCCAGGCGGAGGCCATTGCCAGAAACCTGCGCGAGATGGCGCGTCTGCGCGTG
>Ga0265316_10000616_pt1 | contig 39606 bp, 29 predicted proteins | sample 4522metaG_FD_202092 | JGI IMG/M metagenome (GOLD analysis project Ga0265316, IMG submission 202092) | Rhizosphere microbial communities from Carex aquatilis grown in University of Washington, Seatle, WA, United States - 4-5-22 metaG | ecosystem: Host-associated > Plants > Roots > Rhizosphere >... | reverse complement strand
TCGGCCCGCGCGTGGCCGAGGCCGTTGAGAAGCTGAACCTGCCCGGCGTGCGCACGCTCATCTGCCAGCAACTCTCGCCCGAATACGCCGACCCGGTTTCGCGGGCGCATACCGTGGTGTTCGTGGATGCCGCCGTGGACGCACCGCGCGAGGTACAATTGCGCAAAATTGAACCCAACGAATCGTCGCAGCTCATGGCGCATGCCGCCGACCCGCGCACGATGCTGGCGCTGGCGCGTGATGTTTTCGGCCACGCGCCGCAGGCCTGGTGGCTGACCATTCCGGCCGCGAAGCTGGATTTCAGCGAAACCCTCACGCCGGAAGCGCAACGCGGATTTGCCGAGGCGGTGGAAAAAATTCAGGAACTCTGCCGCTGAAGCCGGCTCCCTGCCTCCATCCATATTAATCCGTGGTTAAAATCAAGCCGCCCGCTGTTCCGCCAGAAAATCCAGCCAGGCCTTCATGCCGTCGCCGGTTTTTGCCGACAGTTCAAAAATCCGCGCGTGATGGCTCACGCGCTCCAGATTCTGCAAAGCCAGTTTGCGGTTGAACCCCGCCGCCGCCGCCATGTCTGATTTGGTCACCACCGCGACCTGCGCCGAATGAAACATGGGCGGATATTTCAGCGGCTTGTCCTCGCCTTCCGTGACGGACAGCAGCACCACCCGCAAATCCTCGCCCAAATCGTAGTCGGCGGGACAGACGAGGTTGCCGACGTTTTCAATCACCAACACGTCGAGCTTGTCCAAATCCATTTGCGCCGCCGCCTTGGCGACCATGTCCGCGTCCAGATGGCAGACCGTGCCGGTGGTGATTTGCACGACGGGAATCCCGGCGGTGCGCAGTTTTGCGGCGTCGTTGTCCGTCGCGAGGTCGCCGACAATCACGCCCAGGCGCAATCGGCCCGCGAGTTTCACCGCCGTTTCGCGGATGAAGGTGGTTTTGCCTGAACCCGGTGACGAAACGACGTTGAGCACCAGCAATTTTTTGGCGCGGAAGAAACCGCGGTTTTGTTCCGCCAACCGGTCGTTCTTCTCCAGCAGCGAGAGGTTCAGGCTCAACGTTTTGCCGCCGTGCCCGTGATCCGGTTCGTGGTGGTGATGTTCGTGGCCGTGAGCATGGTCATGGCCGTGGTCATGCCCGTGATCGTGGGAATGACCGCCGATTTTCACGTCGTCACCGCCGAGACCGCATCCGCATTCTTTGCACATATCAGGCTATCTCCACCGAGGCGATTTCCAGTTCCCGCCCGCGCCGCAACTCGCCGTTCGGATTATGGCAGCGGGGACATTCGTTGATAAAATCCGCGCATTGAAATTCCGCGCGGCAAACCGGGCACCAGCCGGCGGCGGGAACGGATTCCATTTCCAGGCTCGCGCCCTCGGCCATAGTATCGCGGCAAACCACGTCAAACGCAAACCGCAGCGCCTCCGGCACCGCGCCGCTCAATGTGCCCACGCGCAGGCGCAAGGCCAGCACGCGGCTGGCGCCCGCCGACTTCGCGGCTTCCACCGCCATCCGCACCGCGTCTTCCATGATCGAAACTTCGTGCATAAAACTCCACCACACATATTCCACCTTGATTCAACCGCGCACACACCCTCTATTGACAATTCCTGTGCAAAGATTGGCAACCCTAGTTAAGGGCTGGGCTGAATCTGGTGTAGTATTGAAATGGCGAATGAAAACATCCCTCATCACTTCTGCTGCCGGGAAAACCCGTCTGAAGCTCGCCGTGCGCGGTGCGGTGCAGGGTGTCGGCTTCCGTCCGTTTGTGTTCCGCCTCGCCACCGGACTTCAACTCGCCGGCTGGGTCAACAATTCGACGCAGGGCGTTTTTATTGAAGTGGAAGGCCCGCGCGCGCTGCTTGAAAAATTCCTGCTCGGCCTCGAAGCGGAAAGACCGCCACGCAGTTTCATTCAAAGCCTCGAAGCCTCGTGGCTCGACCCTGCCGGCTACACTGGTTTTGAAATCCGTAAAAGCGAAACCGGCGGCGACAAAACCGCGTTCGTTATGCCGGACATCGCCACCTGTCCGGATTGTCTCCGCGAAATATTCGACCCGGCCAATCGCCGTTACCGCTATCCCTTCACAAATTGCACCAACTGTGGCCCGCGCTTCAGCATCATCGAATCGTTGCCCTACGACCGCGCGAACACTTCGATGAAATCGTTCACGATGTGTCCGCAATGTCAGGCCGAATACGACGACCCGCGCGACCGCCGTTTCCACGCGCAGCCCAACGGCTGCCCGGTTTGCGGGCCACAATTGGAATTTTGGATTGGTAGCCGCGTTTGTGAAAACGCGGAAGACCCGCGCTTTCAGAAGCGCGGCTACGATGCCTTGTTCGCCGCCGCCCGGGCGATTCGCGAAGGAACAATTGTCGCTGTCAAAGGACTTGGCGGTTTTCACCTGATGGCCGACGCGCGGAACGACCAGGCGGTCCGCCTTTTGCGCGAACGCAAGCATCGCGAGGAAAAACCCTTTGCCCTGATGTTTCCCTCGTTGGAAAGCGTGAAGGCTGAATGCGAAGTCTCGCCGTTGGAAGAGCGGCTGCTGCGCTCGCCCGAAGCACCGATTGTTTTGCTGAAGAGGTTGGTCCGCCCTCGCCCCGGCCCTCTCCCCCAGGAGAGGGAGAATCATCTGCTGCTTGACCGCGAAAGTATGACTGCGGGCCATCCAAGTGAGGTAAAACAAATTGAGGCACACGAAGTCTGTTCCCTCTCCCTGGGGGAGAGGGTCAGGGCGAGGGCGGGTGTTGAACAAAATTGCCTGCGGGTTGCCCCATCTGTCGCGCCCAACAATCCTTATCTCGGCGCAATGCTGCCTTACACGCCATTGCATCACCTGCTATTGGCCGAACTGGGGTTTCCCGTCGTTGCCACCAGCGGCAACCTGAGCGACGAACCGATTTGCACGGATGAACGCGAAGCGCTGGAAAGGTTGCATGACATCGCCGATGTTTTTCTCATCCATAACCGCCCCATTGTCCGGCACGTGGACGATTCGATGGTGCGCGTTATCCTGGATCGGGAACTGGTTTTGAGGCGGGCGAGAGGTTTTGCACCGCTGCCCATCACCATCGGAGGGGCGAGCTCCGCGAGCCCCCAAAATCAGGGCGTCGTGGAACTCCACCCTCCGAAAGTCGTTCTGGCGGTTGGTGCGCACCTGAAAAATGCCGTGGCGCTTTCCATTGGCAACCAGGTTTTCATCAGCCAGCACATCGGTGATTTGGAAACGGAACAGGCAAACCACGCATTCCGCCGGGTCATCGCGGATTTTGAAAAACTTTACGGGGCCAGGCCTCAAATCGTCGCCGCCGATCTGCATCCGGATTATCTCTCGACCAGGTTTGCGCGCGAGATTGTAGCGCAGTCATCCCCGCCTGCGGGTTCTGCTGGCAGTTCCAGTGCTGCGGAGCAGGGATGCTCCGCAAACTCGCAGGCCGGAGGCCTGCGCTACCTTGGCGTCCAGCACCACATCGCTCATGTCCTTTCCTGCATGGCGGAAAACGAATTGGCGCCACCGGTGCTGGGCGTTTCCTGGGATGGCACGGGCCATGGATTGGACGGGACGGTTTGGGGCGGCGAATTTTTTCTCGTCACCGACAAAAACGTCGAACGCGTCGCTCATTTGCGCCCGTTCCGGTTGCCCGGCGGCGACCAGGCGATCAAGGAACCGCGCCGCGTTGCCCTCGGATTGCTATATGAAATTTTTGGCGACGCCGTTTTCGAGCGGAAGAATCTTGCGACTATCACTGCCTTTTCCCACGCGGAACTGACCGCGTTGAAAACGATGCTGGCGAAAAATTTGAATTCTCCCGCGACCACGAGCATGGGCCGGCTGTTCGACGCGGTTGCCTCGCTCGTTGACCTTCGCCAGCAAATGCGGTTCGAAGGCCAGGCGGCGATGGAACTGGAATTCGCGCTGGACGGCGTGAACACGGATGAAGCTTATGAATTGCCGATTACGGCTCGCGGGGACGCTCGCCCCACCAAAACTCCGAAATCGGAAATCGGAAATCGGAAATCGGAAATTATTTTGGATTGGTCGCCGATGATTGAAGCGATTTTATCCGACGTGCAAAAGGGTGTTGCCGCTGGCAAGATATCGGCGAAGTTCCACAATGCGCTGGCGGAAGCCGTGGTGGCTGTGGCCGAAAGAATTGGTGAGCGGCGTGTGGTGTTAAGCGGCGGATGCTTTCAAAATCGCTATTTGACCGAACGGACGGTGCGGCGTTTGCAAGCGGAAGGCTTCCAGCCATATTGGCATCAGCGCGTCCCCCCCAATGATGGCGGGATTGCCCTCGGCCAAATCGTCGCCGCCGTTCGCATGCAGCATGAAATCGTAAATCGAAAATCATAAATCGAAAATGTGCCTCGCCATTCCAGGAAAGATTGAGAGTGTCAGCGGCGATGACCCGTTGACGCGCATGGGCAGGATCAACTTCGGTGGCATCCTGAAGGAAGCCTGTCTGGCCTATGTGCCGGAGGCCAGGGTGGGCGATTATGTCATTGTTCACGTCGGTTTCGCCCTCAGCCGACTGGATGAGGACGAGGCGCAAAAGGTTTTCGGGTATTTGAAACAGATGGAGGAATTGGGTGAGCTTGAAGACCGCAGCGCAGGTGTCCCGCCTTCACGGAGTGGTTGATAATTTAAACGGTGGGGCGGGCGTCCTCGTCCCGCATTGCGGGATCAGCTGCCTCGCCCCACCAAAGAAAACATGAAGTACCTCGACGAATACCGTGACGGTGAACTCGCGCAAAAGATTGCGCGCGAAGTGCACCGCGTCACGACGCGGCCCTGGAACATCATGGAGGTGTGCGGCGGCCAGACGCATGCCATCGTCAAGTTCGGCATTGATGAACTGCTGCCCAAACAAATCACGCTCATCCACGGCCCCGGTTGCCCGGTCTGCGTCACGCCGCTCGAAATCATAGACAAGGCGCTCGATATCGCCGCGCGGCCCAACGTCATTTTCACGTCGTTCGGCGACATGCTCCGCGTGCCCGGCAGCACGACCGATTTGCTTTCGGTGAAAGCCCGGGGCGGCGACGTGCGCATCGTTTATTCGCCGCTTGATGCCGTGAGGCTGGCCGGGGAAAATCCGGCGAAGGAGGTGGTTTTTTTTGGTGTCGGTTTTGAAACCACGGCGCCGGCCACGGCGATGGCGGTTTATCAGGCCGCGCACAAGCAGCTCAAAAATTTTTCCCTGCTCGTTTCCCACGTGCTGGTGCCGCCCGCGATGGAGGCGTTGTTGTCATCGCCGGACTGCAAGGTGCAGGGCTTTCTCGCCGCCGGGCACGTCTGCACCGTGATGGGATTCGAGGAGTATTTTCCCGTCGCAGCAAAATACCATGTGCCGATTGTGGTGACCGGTTTCGAGCCGATGGACATTTTGCAGGGCGTGCTGATGGTCGTGCAGCAATTGGAATCCGGCCGGGCGGAGGTCGAAAATCAATATGCGCGCGCGGTGCGCCGTGAAGGCAACCAGCCCGCGCAGAAGTTGATTCGCGAGGTGTTCCGCGTCATCCCGCGCAAATGGCGCGGCGTGGGCGAAATCCCGCAAAGCGGCCTCGGTTTGAACGAGGCTTACGCGGCATTCGACGCCGAGAAGAAATTCGGCCTGACCGGGCATCACGTTGACGAACCCACGGAGTGTCTTAGCGGCCTGGTTTTGCAGGGGCAAATCAAACCACACGAATGCCCGGCCTTCGGCACGAAATGCACGCCGGAACATCCGCTGGGCGCGACCATGGTGTCGGGCGAAGGCGCCTGCGCGGCTTACTATCGCTACCGGCGGCATGATTGAATCGATCGTGAAAAAACATCCAACAACCAACATTCAACATCGAACATCCAACTATTGGTCCTGCGGCGATTACGGATCATTCGATGTTGGGCGTTGGACGTTGGATGTTCGATGTTTTAATTTCTGAATCTTTATGGACTTTACCTCCAGCTGCCCGATTCCCATCTCGCAATATCCGCAGGTGCTGCTCGCGCATGGCGGCGGCGGCCGGCTGATGCACCAGCTTATCGGCAAAATGTTCCTGACGGCGTTCCGCAATCCATGGCTCGCCACGCAGCACGATTCGACGGTGGTGGAATTGACCGGCAAAAAAATTGCGTTCACAACGGATTCCTACGTCGTGCGTCCATTGTTTTTTCCCGGCGGCGATGTCGGCTCAATGGCCGTCCACGGCACGGTGAACGACCTTGCCATGAGCGGCGCGCGCCCGCTTTATCTCAGCGCCGCATTCATCATTGAGGAAGGCCTGCCGATGGAGACGCTCTGGAAAATCGTCTGCTCGATGCAGGCGGCTGCAATCCGCAGCGGCGTGCAAATCATCACCGGCGACACCAAGGTGGTGGACAAGGGCAAGGGCGACGGCGTGTTCATCAACACCGCCGGCATCGGCATCATCGAGCACGACCGGAAAATCGCGCCGCAAGGCGTGCGGCCCGGCGACGCCGTCCTGGTGAGCGGCGATTTGGGGCGGCACGGCATGGCCATCATGGCCGTGCGCGAGGGATTGCAGTTCGAGAGCGCCATCGAAAGCGACTCCGCGCCCGTGCATGAGATCGTGCTGGACCTGCTCAAGGCCGGCATCGAAATCCATTGCCTCCGCGACCTCACGCGCGGCGGGCTGGCCAGCGCGCTCAACGAAATCGCCGAAGCCGCGCGCGTGCGGATCGAAATTGTGGAAAAATCCGTGCCGGTGAGGGAGGATGTTCACGCCGCCTGCGAAATGCTCGGCCTTGACCCGTTGCACGTCGCGTGCGAAGGACGGTTGGTGGCGTTTGTGGCGGGCAAGGATGCAGAACGAGCATTGCAAATCATGCGCGGCCATGAAACCGGGTCGGGATCGGCGGTCATCGGCCGGGTGGCCGAAAGCTCCACGCCGCTGGTCACGTTGAAAAGCGCGATTGGCGCGAGCCGGATACTCGACATGCCCAGCGGCGAGCAACTGCCGCGAATTTGCTAGTCCGCCAGGATGCCTTCCAGCGCCACCATCGTGCGCTGGAACGTTTCCTCCGGCGTGCCGCCGGCGACGATGGGCACCAGCAGGTCGCGTTCCTGGTAAAATTGAATCAGCGGCCGGGTGCTTTTTTCATAGGCCGCCATGCGCACGCGGACGGATTCGGGCCGGTCATCTTCGCGCTGGAACAATTTCCCGCCGCAACTGTCGCAGACGTTCTCCGTCCGCGGCGGCCGTGACACGATGTGATACACCGCCTTGCATTGGGAACACGTGCGGCGGCCGCTGATGCGGGACACGATTTCCTCCATGGGCAGATCGTAATTCAGCACGGCGCTCAGCGCCACGTCCTCCTGTTGCATCAATTTCTCCAGGGCCTTGGCCTGGACCACCGTGCGCGGAAAACCGTCCAGCAGAAATCCGCCGCTGCAATGCAAACAGCGCAGGCGTTCGCTCACCATGTCCAGCACCGTCTGGTCCGGCACCAAATCGCCGCGCCGCATGAAATCCAGCGCGTGGCTCATGGCCGGGCTTCTTTGGCCGTCCGGCAGGCTTTTGGCCGCGCGAAAGACGTCGCCGGTGGACAGATGGCAGGCGCCCAATCGTTCGTGGAGCAGTTCCGCCTGGGTCCCTTTGCCCACACCCGGCGCGCCCAGCAACACCAGCCGCCACGCCTTGGCCGGCGCCTTGAGGGGGGGATTTGAGCAAACCGCGGTGCCGGCTTTCAACCAGGCCGCCCGATCATTTGTTATCGCACTCATGTCATCAGTTTACGTCAAATCGTTTACACAAACAATAAGCAGACTGATATTCCCAAAAGATGTTCCGTCTTTGCCAAAATCCGCGAAATGGGACGCTCCTCCGCCGGTTGAATCATTTCGCTAAACATCCCCATTAACTCATGCAAAGTATGGCGAAATTTTGACAATAACCGTGTAGTGCGCGGCGCAGTCTGGTTTTAGAGTGTCTTGTGAGAATTGTGGAAGAATCAAGTTCTAAAACCGTGACGGGCACAAACGGGCATCCGGAAAAGAAAGCCCACCCGCTCGTGCGCGAAGCTGCGTTTGACCGGCCGCGTGACTTTCTCGACAACCGCTTTGTTTATGCGGTCATCTCGTCCCGCGCGCATGGACTGTCATTGGGCGTGAACCTGAACCCCGACAAGCTGTGCAACTACGACTGCCTGTACTGCGAAGTGGACCGCCGCACGACGCCGGTGGAAAAGACCCTGGACGTGGGCGTCATGGGCGCGGAACTCCAGCGAACGCTTGCCTATGTGCTGCAAGGCCGGTTGCATGACCGCCCGCAATATCACTCGTTGCCGACCGAGTTGTTGCAATTGCGCCACGTGGCGTTGAGCGGCGACGGCGAGCCGACCCTGGCGCCGAATTTTTCCGAAGCCCTGCAGGAAGTGATTCATGTCCGGGCGCTCGGCGGCTTTCCATTTTTCAAAATCATCCTGATCACCAACGCCACCGCCCTGGACCGTCCGCAGGTGCAGGAAAGTTTGAAGCGCCTCACCAAGTCGGATGAGATCTGGGTGAAGCTTGACGGCGGCACGCAGGATTATTTGAACAAGGTGGACCGGCCCACCGTCCCGCTGGAGAAGGTGCTGGCGAACATTCTGGCGCTGGCCCGCCAGCGTCCGGTGGTCATTCAAAGCCTGTTCCCGGCCATCAACGAGGAGGAACCGTCGCTCGAGGAAATCGAGCAATTCGCGCAGCGGCTCAAGGAATTGAAAACCCGTGGCGCGCAGATTTCCCTCGTGCAAATTTACTCCGCCGCGCGCCCCATGTCCCACGCCGAATGCGGGCACCTGCCATTGAAGACGCTGTCGCACATCGCGCAAATCGTGCGTCAGGTGACCGGCCTGAAAGCGGAAGTTTTTTAAGACCGCTCCGGGGAAACAAGACCGGGATCGTCCTCGATTCCCAGTTCTCAATTCGGTGATGGGTCAATTTCATTGGCCGGGACGCCGCGCCACGGCGTCCGGACGGTTCGCCGAGCCGGCCCTGCCTTCAAATCTCAACCCTCCGATGTCTTCGCCTGTTCCAGCGCTTCGTCGTGTCCCAGGGCCAGGGCGGCCTCGATGCGTTTCTTCTCGATGGTAAAGGAGCCCACCGGCAAACGCCGGAGCGGGCTGAACACCTGGATGCGCACACCGGCCGGCGGGTTTTTCATCAGTTCGATCGCGTTGTTGTAGTGCACATTTTGCCGGGCCGTCCAGACTTCGGCCACCTTGGGAAATTCCGGATAGGCAACCCGCCCAAGCCAGCGCGGTACCGGCTTGAGCTGGAAGGTCAGTTTATGCGTGAGCACCACGGTGATGTCCGTGGCGCCATCCGCAATCGCGCGCCGGACGGGAATGGGGTCCGACACCCCGCCGTCGGCGAATGGATGGCCGTCCACAAAATCAAATCCGCGCGTCGCCAAAGCCAGCGAGGAAGTGGCACGGAGCGCGGCAAAAACCCGGTCGTCACAAACGCGGAAGTAAACCGGCCCGCCGGTGTGACAGTCCGTCAGCACAATGAAAAAGCGGGTGGGTGTCTTTTGCAGCGCCTCGACCGAAAGCGGGACGTGTTGCCGGATGATATGATCCACCAGGTAGGCCAGATCGATGATGGGTTTGCGGTGGAGAAAATTGGTTTTGCGCACCACCTTGCTGGCCAGCTCGCGCCAGATGGTCAGGCCCGGCTCCCACAGGCCGGCGACGAAATACGCCGCCGAACACGCGCCGGAGGAAGCCGCATAGACAAGGTCGTATTGCCGCCGTCCGGTCTCATGCAGATAGGCCAGCACCCCGGCCGCCCACGCTCCGCGCATGGCCCCGCCTTCCACAATCAACGCCGTTTTGCGCTGACTTTCCGGCCCTGTAATTCCCTTTGAATGCTCGGTACTCAATGTTTATTTGCCTTAAATTCCCTTGCTCCTGTAATTAGACCGCATTCTTCATTCCACATTCACTGTCGCGTCGAAATAACGTGAAGACGGAACTTGTCGCGGCGGCACGGCGCGGCGATTTTGCCGTGTCGAATTCCGCCTTGTGGAAAGGCAGGAGCCTTGGCGAAGGCGGAATTCCTCAATCTGCAATCGAACGGCCTGTTACACGGACTGCAACTGCCGTTCAGCTTGGAACCAATGTTCCTGGTCATGGCCCGGTTGCTGCCCTTGCGAAAGCCAGATTTCGTAGGCCTTCATGCTGATTTCCGACTTGGACGGGGCCGTCTTGGCCTTCTTTGTCGGGCCGTGCAATAAGGCGGGAGCAGCAGCGGCTTGCGTTGGTTTCGCAGCTGCCGGTTCACGGGAACCGGGGGACGGATACTTTCCAGTGTTTATTGTCATAACGATGTTCTTTCCGGTACTACCTTGGTCTATTCCGGGCCGCTGATGCGACTCGGGCCTTGCAGTGCAGGGAATAAGAGGAGAGGGAAAACCCCCAAACGAGGGGCAGTCGGACACCTGGTAAACGATGCTCCGTTAGCTGTTCAACCTTATACCCGTGCCCGGGGTGCACAAGTTTAATCGGGATAAATTGGAATGGTGCGAATTGACAATGCGGGACGAAGACGGAAACCGCACCCATGCAAAACACGCGAAATCTGATTTCTACAGAAGGAAACCAAGGGAAACAAAGACGCACAGCCAGGTGGTAAAAACGTTAGTGCCCTGGTTTGGTTGCAGGACACGACGAAAGGAGTGCTGGCCCAAACGACTCGTCGCCTGCAAATTAGGTGACTACCGGTAAAAATACTGGCACGGAACGTGCCTTTTGTGGCGATGATGAAAATACGCACCGGCAGACAACGACACATCCTGGTCGTGGACGACGAATCTCTCGTCCGCCAGAGCGTCCAAATACTTCTACAAGGCGACGGTTATCTCGTCCACGAGGCCAAAAGCGGAGCCGAGGCGCTGGCCCAGTTTGAGCCTGGCAAATTCGACATGGTTTTCACCGACTACCTTATGCCGCAGATGCGAGGCGATCAGTTGGCCGCTGCCATCAAGCAGCGCTCGCCCAATCAACCCGTCGTGATGCTCACGGCCTTTCTTGAAAAATTCAAGCCTTCCGATCCCCCGCCGGGTGGTGTTGATTCCATCATCTGCAAACCTTTCGCGCTGGATGCCTTGCGGTCGGCACTGGCCCGGTACGTTCCCGCCTGAAACCGGGAGTTGCCACTTGACCGGGAAGCTTCGGAGGGCCGGGTTCCCTGAGACCTCAACTTTTACGCGGCTCAGGGAAGCGTAAGACGATAGAAACGGCCGGTGCTGATCGCCGCGTTCACCGTGGCGATGTTGTTGGAAATGGCCATGAAGTTGGTGTCGGCAAGCCATGTCGGCGGAGTCAGGGTCGCGGATGATTGCAAGCCGAGTGGGAAACATCGAACATCCAACATCCAACGCCCAACATCGAATCGAAAGCAAAAGTACGGACCGACCAGGCTCGTGCGGAGGATTCTGAAAAGGTTGAGGGCCGAGGGCTGACGGCTGAGGTTTTCTTTGCGGTTTTGGTAGTGTCCTAATTTGGTTGTAGGGCACGACGTAAGGAGTGCCAGCCCTAACGACTCGTCACCTCGTCGCCTACAAATTAGGACACTACCTGACGTTTCCACCAAGGCGAAGCGGGCGGAGGGATTGTTGAATCTTGACCGCGCGTCCGTCCGGGCATAAGCAATACGCATGAAAATCGGTCTCTTCGGCATTTCAGGCATCGCCCCGGGCAAACATAATCTCAAGGATCCGCGGCTGGATCAGGTTGACCAATTGGTGGAGGCGCAGAAAAAAGCCTGCGTCCAGGTGGAGGTGGTGGAGGAAAAGGAGTTGCTCACCTGCGACGCGATTCTCACCAGCCGCGCCGCGTTGAGCGATTTGTTGACGAAGGACCTGGAGTTCGTGGAAACGCGCTTGGGCCGGGACGCGGGCGCGGCGGAGAAGGTGGTTTTGCTGAAGCTGATCGAGGCGCTGGTCTGCGAGAAACCCGTTTCCGCCGCGGGCCTCACGGCGGACGAACTGGCGGTCATTTCGGCGCACAATTTTTATTCGAACAAGCCGGTGGTGGTGGCCACGGCGGACGAACTGGCGGCGCCGGATACGTTGCTGGTGCGGGCCTTTGCCGAAAGCGGGCACATCAGCTTTCTGACGGTGGGCGGCAAGGAGAACCGCGCGTGGCCGCTCCGCGCCGGCCTGACGGCGTGGGACGCGGCGGGTGTCATACACACGGACATCCAACATGGTTTCATCCGCGCCGAGATCATCAGCTTTGCGGATTTGGTGGCGGCGGGGGGCGAGACGCAGGCCAAGCGCGCGGGCAAACTGCGGTTGGAACTCAAAACGTACGTGATGCAGGATTACGACGTGGTGAACTTCCGGTTCAACAAGTGAGCGGGGAAGGGTGATTCGGATTTGGGAATGGGAGATGGCAAAGCCGAGGGGAAACATCGAACATCCAACATCCAACGCCCAACATCCAATGTGGACAGGATCGTGCAACAGATCCAGCGGGAGTTGGGTGTGACACGTTGCCGATAAACCAATCATGCATCGTCCGGTTTGCCCCGCTTGATCCGTAGCCGCGTTTGTCAAAACGCGGACTTTCCCCTCCTTCAACCCAAACCGCATTTTTACATCCGTGGTTAATGATTTATTGAGCGTTGACGGTTGAAAGTTGAAGTCGCGGCTCGTCTGTAGCCTCGCCCCACCAAGGGATGGTTCAGCGTTCCATCCCTGCCAAAAAAATCAGCGTTATCCGCGTAATCCGCGGTTAACGCTGGTTGAAAGTTGATGGTACGGCGGTTCCGGATTTTTATTTTACCGTGGGCAGGGGATAGCTTGAAATCGCCCGCATGTATTGCGCCCGCTCGAATGTGGCGGGGTCGGCGCAGTTTTTCTGGCTCAGACTGCCTTTGAGCTGGGTCACGGATTCGTATTCGTGCTCTTCCATCCACGCGACCATTTCCCGCTCAATTACACTGATTTGCTGGACGCCGTGCCGGATGAGTGCGGAACACAGCATCGTCACGTCGGCGCCGGCCATGAGCATCTTCAACACGTCGGTCGCGCGATGGATGCCGCTGGTGGCGGCCAGGTTCGCGTTGATGTGCCCGGACAGAATCGCAATCCAGCGCAACGGCACGCGCATGGCCATCGGTGTGCTGAGCAGGATGTTCGGTTTCACTTCCAGCGTTTCCAGGTCAATGTCCGGCTGGTAAAACCGGTTGAACAGCACCAGGCCGTCCGCGCCGGTTTCGTCGAGCCGTTTGGCCATGTTCGCAAAATTGCTGAAGAACGGGCTGAGCTTGACGGCGACGGGGATGGTCACCTCGGCCTTCACGGCCTTCAGAATATCGAGATAGGTCTGCTCCACCTTCGCGCCGGACAGGGCGAAATCCGTCGGGATGTAATAGATGTTCAATTCCAGCGCATCCGCGCCGGTCTGCTCGATCTGTTTGGCGTATTTGGTCCAGCCGCCGGTCGAGGAACAGTTCAGGCTCGCAATAATCGGAACGCGCGTCGCCTTTTTTGCCTTGGCGATGTGCTTGAGATATTCCTCCGGTCCCAGTGAAAATTCCTCCGGTTCGGGGAAATAAGTGAGCGACTCCGCGAAACTTTCGGTGCCCTGTTCCAGGTTATGCGCCAGTTCGGCGCGGTCCTGGCGCAGTTGCTCTTCAAACAGGGAATGCAGCACCACCGCCGACACGCCCGCGTCCTCCATCCGTTTGATGTTGTCGATTTCCTCCGACAGCGTCGAGGCCGCCGCGACGAGCGGCGTCCGCAGTTTCAGGCCGAGATAAGTGGTGTTCAGATTCATAGGCTGTTTCAGTTTCGTAGCAGCCGAGGTAACGAGGCTCATTCTTCAAACGGATTGAATGGGGCCTCCTCACGTCGGCTGCTACATTTTTTCACGGTTGTTGATCCGCCGTGGCGGCGGGGTTCGGGGACGGGGCGGCCGCCGGTGTGCCGTTGGTCTTCAAATCGCGCCCGCTTAAATACTGGTAAAATTTCCAGCGCCGGTCGGAATCGGTCTGGGCCTGGGCAAACAGCTGTTTGGCCGCGTCCGGTTTGCTCTTGGTGAGCATCTTGAAACGGTTTTCCGAGAGCAGATACTCCTGAATCTTGGATTTCGCCGCCGGGGAATCCAGTTGCAACGGATTCTCGCCGCGTTCGGTGCGGCGCGGGTCGAACCGGTAGAGCAGCCATTGGCCGGAATCCACCGCGAGTTTTTGCTGGCGCGCGCCCACGCCCATGTCCACTGCAATGCCGTGCGCGATGCAATGGCTGTAAGCAATGATGAGTGACGGGCCGGGATACGATTCCGCCTCCACGAACGCGCGCAGGGCCTGCTCGTCCTTCGCGCCCAAGGCCACGCTCGCCACGTAGATGTGGCCGTAGGTCATCGCGATGAGGCCGAGGTCCTTCTTGCCCATGGTCTTGCCGCCGGCGGCGAATTTCGCCACGGCACCGCGCGGCGTGGATTTGGACATCTGCCCGCCGGTGTTGGAGTAAACCTCCGTGTCGAGCACGAGCACGTTCACGTTGCGGCCGCTGGCCAGCACGTGATCCAGACCGCCGTAGCCGATGTCGTAGGCCCAGCCGTCGCCGCCGACAATCCACACGCTCTTCTTCACGAGTTGATCGGCGAGGCCGAGCAGCAGTTTCGCCTCCGGCGAATTGAGCTTCGACAATTTTGCCTTCAACGCGGCCACGCGCTCGCGCTGATCGTAAATGCCGGCTTCATCGGATTGGTCGGCGTTCACGATGCCGGTCACGAGGTCGTCGCCCAGTTGCGGCGCGAGCTGTTTGACCAGTTCGGTCGCAAATTCCTTCTGCTTGTCCAGCGAAACGCGGAAGCCGAGGCCGAATTCCGCGTTGTCCTCGAACAGCGAATTGCACCAGGTCGGCCCGCGGCCTTCGGCGTTTTTCGCGTACGGCGTCGTGGGCAGGTTGCCGCCGTAAATCGAGGAACAGCCGGTGGCGTTGGCGATGACCGCGCGGTCGCCGAAAAGCTGCGACAACATTTTGAGATAGGGTGTCTCGCCGCAGCCGGCGCACGCGCCGCTGAATTCGAACAGGGGCCGCATGAGCTGTTGCTGGCGCAATTGGGTGGTCTTGACCTTGCGCCGGTCCAGTTCGGGCAGGCCGAGGAAGAAATTCCAGTTGTCGCGCTCCGGCAATCGCAGCGTCGCCTGTGGCCGCATATTGATGGCCTTGAGTTTGGTCTCGGTTTTGTTGCGCGCCGGGCAGACGTCCACGCACAACATGCAGCCGGTGCAATCCTCGGCCGCGACCTGGAGTGTGAACTTCCAGCCTTTGAAATCCGGATTGCGGCTGTCCACGGATTTGAACGTCGCGGGCGCGCCTTTGAGCGCCGCCGGGTCATAGACCTTCGCGCGGAGGGTTGCGTGCGGGCAGATGGCCACGCACTTCGCGCATTGGATGCAGATTTTTTCGTCCCAGACCGGAATATCCATCGCGAGATTGCGCTTTTCGTATTGCGCCGTGCCGGTCGGGAACGTGCCGTCCACCGGGAATGCGCTGACGGGCAATTCATCGCCCTCACCGGCGGTGAGCCGGCCCAGCACGTCCTTGACGAATTGCGGCGCGTTGGGCGAGATGGGCGGGAGCAGGTCGCCGCTGCCATTGAGGCTTTGGGTCAACGGCACTTCGTGCAGATGTTCGAGCGTGTTGTCCACAGCCTTGAGGTTCATGGCGACGACTTCCTCGCCTTTTTTGCCGTAGGTTTTCTTGATGGAATACTTGATGGCTTCGATGGCCTTGTCGCGCGGCAGGACGCCGGACAGCGCGAAGAAACAAACCTGCATGATGGTGTTGATGCGTCCGCCCATGCCGCTGGCGTGCGCCACCTTGGTCGCGTCAATCACGTAAAATTTCGCCTTCCGGGCAATGAGCGATTTCTGCACCGGCGTCGGCAGTCTGGACCAGATTTCGTCCTTCGAGTAGGGCGTGTTGAGCAGGAACGTCCCGCCGGTCACCAGCGGTTTGACCATGTCGAATTTCTCGAGAAACATCGGCAGGTGGCAGGCCACGAAGTTCGCGCGCGAAATCAAATACGTCGAGCGAATCGGCTTCGGCCCGAACCGCAGGTGCGAAACCGTCATGCTGCCGGATTTCTTGGAATCATAAACGAAGTAACCCTGCGCAAAATTTTCGGTGCCTTCGCCAATGATCTTGATGGAATTTTTGTTGGCGCCCACCGTGCCGTCCGCGCCCAGGCCGTAAAACAACGCGCGAATGACATCCTTGGGTTCGGTCGAAAATTCATGGTCCACCGGCAGGCTGGAGTGGGAGACGTCGTCGGTGATGCCGACGGTGAAATGGGTTTTCGGCTTTTCGAGGGCCAGATTGTCAAAGACAGCCTTCACCATCGCCGGCGTGAATTCCTTGGAAGAAAGGCCGTAGCGGCCGCCGACAATCTTGGGCAGCCATTTCAAATTGCCCCAACGGTTGGCCATGCCTTCGAGAATCGCCGCAACGCAATCCTGGTACAGCGGTTCGCCCGCCGCGCCCGGTTCCTTGGTGCGATCCAAAACCGCGATGGTCTTGACCGAACGCGGGAGCGCTTCCACAAAACGTTTGCCGTCAAACGGCCGGTACAGCCGCACCTTGACCAGGCCGAGCTTCGCGCCGTTTGCGTTCAAATATTCGACCGCCTCGTGCGCCGCCTCGCAGCCCGAGCCCATGAGCACAATCACGTGCTCCGCGTCCGGCGCGCCGACGTATTCAAACAGCTTGTAGGCGCGGCCCACCTGCTTCGCGAAATCGTCCATCACCTGTTGCACGATGTCCGGGCAGGCGGCGTAAAACGGATTGCACGCTTCGCGGGCCTGGAAGAACGCGTCCGGGTTTTGCGCCGTGCCGCGCAGCACCGGATGGTCGGGCGACATCGCCCGCGCGCGATTTTCGGCCAGCAACTTCTCGTCAATCAACGCGTGCAAATCGGCCTCGGTCAGCATTTCAATCTTCTGCACCTCGTGCGACGTGCGGAAGCCGTCGAAGAAATTGACGAATGGAATCCGCGACCGCAGCGTGGCGGCCTGTGCAATCAGCGCGAAGTCCGGCGCTTCCTGCACGCTGGCCGAGCCGAGCATGGCCCAGCCGGTCGAACGGCAGGCCATGATGTCGCTGTGATCGCCGAAAATCGAAAGCGCGTGCGTGGCGACGGCGCGGGCGGTGACGTGAAAAACCGTGGGCAGCAGTTCGCCCGCGATTTTGAACATGTTGGGAACCATCAGCAGCAGGCCCTGCGACGCCGTGAACGTGGTGGCGATGGAACCGGTCTGCAACATGCCATGGACGGCGCCGACGGCTCCGCCTTCGCTTTGCAGTTCCACGATGGACGGGATGGTGCCCCAGAGGTTTTTTTTGCCTTCGGACGCCCATTGATCGCAGAACTCGGCCATGGGGGACGACGGCGTGATGGGATAGATGGCCATGACCTCGTTGAGGCGGTAGGCGACGTGGGCGACGCCTTCGTTGGCGTCCAGTGTCAGTTTTGGTCTTGTGCTCATTTTGATGAAAAATTTAAAGTCATTGAAACACTGCAACTTGGCCATCCCGGCGGTGAAATTCAGCCGGCCTTCCTCATCGCCGACGGCTCTGAAATCAGCATAGTTCGTGAGGGCGCGGTCACCCTCACTTTTTTTGTCAAAGAAGCAACATGGGTTGCTTCCGCCATCCCGATTTCAAAAAACCATCATTCGATTGGATTATTTCAACCTAAAAACTGCACGTCACCGCCAGCGAGGCCAGGTTCCGGCTGAACTCGCGGCCGTCGGCAAAAGTCGCGCCCGGCGCGCTGGTGGACGTTTTGTTGTCCACCAAATCATACGACCAGGACAGCTCGGCGCTCAGGTGTTTGTTGCAAGTGTAGGTCAACCCCGCGCTGGGCGTATAAATCCAATCGTCACGGTTCACCGGCTCCTGCCAGTCACCGATGTAGAGTTGGAAACCGGCGCTGGCCGCCCAATGATCGTTGAATTTGTGTTTCCAGGTCGCGCTGTAGGTAATGTCTTCATAAACGCTCTGGCTGGAAAATGCCGGCTGCTCGAAACGGCGGAACAGCAGCGTCAACGCGTCGTTTTTGTCCGGCAACAAGGTCGCCGTGGCGTCCACCCAGTAAAGCTGGCGGTTGCGGTCGAAGCCCGTTGGCGTGCCCCTGGCCCAGGTGCGGATTTCCGGGCCGCCCAGCGCGGCCAGCTTGAGCCACGGCACCGGACTGCCTTCCACGCCAAACAGGATGCGGTGATAGGAACTGTCGTAAGGACTGTCCACGCCGAGAAGTTTGTATTGGTCCTGCTGGCCGTAGCGGTAGCCAAGGATGAGGAAGGTTTTGTTGCCCACGTCATAGCCGATGTCCAGGCCGCCGTTCACGTCCTGCCGGTCGATGTAATTTTCATACACCAACGGGGCAACCAGCGTTTGCTGGAGCGTTTTAAAATCATGGACATAGGCGCTGGCGACGGGGCGCAGGAAAAACCGGTCCAGCGTGTAGGTCAGCTTGAGGCCGCCGCGGTAGATGAACGCGTCGCGGCGGTCGCGCAGGGGAATGCCGCCCACCGCCGGGACATCCTGCGGCCGGGCGAAGATGGGGCCGAGGTTATTGCCGTCAATGTAAGTAAACGTGTTGGCCTGTTCCCAAACGAGCCTGTCAGCCTTGCCGCCCAGCGTCACCCCGGCGCGATGCGCGATGTAATCCTCCGATGGCGCGTTGTGATAAGTCACAATGTCCGGCGCGTAGGAAAGCGACGCATTGAAACCGGAGCATACCCTGTCCGTGAGGGCAAGGTGCGGGGTGATGGTCGTCACCCACGAACCTTTCCTGGCCGGCATGGCGCCGGGCACTCCCGGGGCGGTGTCCTGCAGATACACGTTGTCGTCGTAGGTTCCCTTCAACGTCAGGTCGGCCTTCCAGGTCAGGTTGGTGTTGGCGGCCAGCGCGGGACCGGCCAGCAGCGCCATGACAAAGAGGATGAGCCGGCGACGGTGGGTCGGGGATGACGGCGGAAGGCTGTATTTTGGGGTCATAAATTCTTCCCGATTTTGAATCATCAATGCTTTGGGCAATTAAAGCACCGCCGGGGCCCGAAAGTCCCGGCGGTGTGGTTCCCTTCTATTGTTTCCCTTTGACCAGAAGTTCCACGACGTGCGGATCGGCCAGCGTGCTGGTGTCGCCGATTTGATCCACGGCGTTCTCGGCGATTTTGCGCAGGATGCGGCGCATGATTTTGCCCGAACGCGTCTTGGGCAGGCCGGGCGCGAACTGGATTTTGTCCGGCACGGCAATCGGCCCGATTTCCTTGCGGACGTGATTGCACAATTCCTTTTTGAGTTCGTCGCTTTCCGGCACGCCATCCTTGAGGGTTACGAAGGCGTAAAGGCCCTGGCCCTTGATGTCGTGCGGCATCGGCGCCACGGCGGCCTCGGCCACTTTCGGATGGCTCACCAGGGCGCTCTCGACCTCGGCGGTGCCGATGCGGTGGCCGGAGACGTTGACGACGTCGTCAATGCGGCCCATCAGCCAATAATCGCCATCTACATCAATGCGGCAGCCGTCGCCGGTGAAATAGATGTTGGGATACATTGTGAAATAGGTCTCGATAAACCGGCTGTGGTCGCCCCAGGTGGTGCGCAACATGCCCGGCCAGGGCTTGGTGATGCAAAGCTTGCCGCCTTCGTTCACGCTGCACGGCTTGCCGTCGTCGCGCAGGACGACCGGTTCCACGCCGAAGAACGGCCGGTTTGCGCTGCCGGGTTTGAGCGTATGCGCGCCGGGCAACGGCGTGATGAGAATGCCGCCGGTTTCCGTCTGCCACCACGTGTCCACGATGGGGCAGCGTTCCTTGCCGATGACGCGGTGATACCACATCCACGCCTCGGGATTGATCGGTTCGCCCACGGAGCCGAGCACGCGCAACGTGCTCATGTCATATTTGTTCGGCCATTCTTCACCGAGCCGGATGAGCGAACGGATGGCCGTCGGCGCGGTGTAGAAAACGGTGACCTTGAACTTGTTCACGATTTTCCAGAAACGCCCGGCGTCCGGGAATGTGGGCACGCCTTCAAACATCAGGCTCGTCGCGCCATTGCTAAGCGGGGCATAGCAGATGTAGCTGTGGCCGGTGACCCAGCCGATGTCGGCGGTGCACCAGTAAATGTCGTCGTCGTGAACATCGAAGATGTATTTGTGCGTGAGCGCGGTTTGCAGGAGGTAACCGGCGGTGGAATGGACGACGCCCTTGGGTTTGCCGGTGGAACCGGAGGTGTAAAGAATGAACAGCGGGTCTTCGGCATCGTTGACCACCGGCGGACAACTGGCGTTCGCCTTGGCCATGAGGTCGTGATACCAGACGTCGCGGTCCGCCGTCATGGCGCACGGTTGTTCGTTGCGTTTGACGACGATGACTTTTTTGATGCTTTTTGTTTGTTTGAGCGCCTCGTCGGCGATGCCCTTGAGCGGAATGCTTTTGCCCGAGCGCAGGGAAACGTTCGAAGTGATGAGCAGGCGGCAGGTGGCGTCATTGATGCGACCGGCCAGCGCCTCGGCGCTGAATCCGCCAAAGACAACCGAATGAATGATGCCCAGCCGCGCGCAGGCGAGCATCGCGACGGGCAGTTCGGGAATCATCGGCAGATAAATGGAAACGCGGTCGCCTTTTTTGAGGCCGAGCGATTTCAGCACGTTGGCAAATTTGCAGACTTCCGTGTGCAACTGGGCGTAGGTGAACGTCCGGACATCATCCTCCGGTTCGCCCTGCCAGATGAGGGCGATTTTGTCGCGCGTTTTGGTTTTCAGATGGCGGTCGAGACAGTTCGCCGTCACGTTGAGCTGGCCGTCCTCGAACCACGTGTGTTCAACTATTTTCGCGGCGGTGTTCCAGACATATTTGCGGCCCTTGGTCGGCGGTTTGACCCATTCGAGCGTGGCGGCCTGTTCGAGCCAGAAGCCATCCGGGTCCTTGATCGAACGCTCGTACATTTTCTGGTATTGCGCGGCGTTAAGATGGGCGCGCTGGACCACCTCCCGGCTGGGCGGGAAGGTCCGGCTTTCCTGCATGAGGGAACTGGTCGAAACAGGTTGGGTTGGTGTTGTCATAATGTGGTTCGATTTGGTTTGGTGTTTTCGTCGATTGAGCGGAACCGTCCGGGTGCCGTCACCGTCCGCCTGGGATCGGCATGAAGTCCGTGAAACTGGAAAACCTGGTTGACGACGTTGTCAATCGTGGTTTGCAATTCCGGTTCGACGGCCCGGCGTTGTTCCGCCGTCACGGCCAGGGTCCGGTCCCGCAAACCGCCCGCCCATTCCGTGTTGGCCAGCATGACGCCGCCCATGCCCATCCCAAAATCATCCGCGTCATCGCCGCAACACGTGCGCCAGGCCAGCGCCCAGCCGCGAACGGTGTTCTCGACGTGATACCCGCCCCCGCCCGCCACCAGCAGGGGACGCTGGAATTGCAGGAGGGGTTCGAGAATTTCCACCACGATGTTGTTGGTCATGCGCAGATGCGTCAGCGGATCGCCCGCCAACGTGTCCATCCCCAGCTCCAGGACGATGACATCGGGGGCATAGGCTTCCACCAACGGCAACACGATGCGGTCGAACGCCACCAAAAACGCTTCATCATAGGTTTGCGGCGGCAACGGGACGTTGACGTTGAATCCCAACCCCAGCCCTTCGCCGATTTCATTTTCAAAACCGCCCCACGGGAAAAGCGACCGGCCGGTTTCATGCAGTGAAATGGTCAGCACATCGTCGCGCCGGTAAAAGGCCGACTGCACGCCGTCGCCGTGATGCGCGTCCACGTCCAGATACAAAACCCGCCGGCCGGCTCCGGCGAGCTTCAGGCAGGCGAGCACCACATCATTGAGATAACAAAAACCCGCCGCATGCTCGGCCATCGCGTGATGGAAACCGCCCAGCAGATTGAAGGCGACGTCCGCCTGGCGTTGCAATAACAGGTCGGCGGCGGCCAGCCCCGCGCCGCACGCCCACGCGCCCCAGTCGAACATGTCCTTGAACACCGGCGTGTCCTCTCTGCCGAGCCCCATGTTCCAACCCTCCACCGTCAAATCCCCGCTGGCGGCCCGTCGCAGTTCTTCCAGATAACGGGCGGAATGGAACCATTGCAACTCGTTCAGCGACGCCGGGCGCGACGCGACTTCGCCGCGACCTTCGCCGCCGAGCAGGCCGAATGATTTCAGCCGTTCGCGTGTCAGCCTCGTGCGCCGGGTGTTGAACGGACAATCCGGCGGATAACTCAGCCTTTCGATTTCGGGCGGGTACAGGAAGGCGAGGGCGCGGTTGTTCATGCGAGAGGGAGGGAGATGCGGCCGGGGCGTCCGACCGGGGCATGGAACCTTCCCCAAGAGCGCCGGAAGAGCGCTGTTACCTGGCAGGCCATTGATTGTTCGCGTTTCACGGTCATCTCATCCTGTCCGGCGCTGGACTTCTCCCCTCGGGAGGAACGTCTTCCGGCGACCAGTTGTGATGCCATTTCGCCCGGCGGTGGGCACTTCTCTCCGCCGGCAAACTCGCGACGCGCCCGTCGGGCGGGATTTGCCCGCGACAGCATCAACTGCCTGGTGGCGACCCAATTCCGAGGGCGGAACCAGTCCACTTTGTGCGCTCAATGCTGTAAACGGCGCGCTTCGTCCGAGTTTTCATAGATAAGCTAATCTCAGGAAGGCGATATTGCTCAACTATTTTTGCTAATTATTTGATTTTTTTTGGGTGCGTCAAGCGATGAGATTCATGGATTGAGCCTTGGACCTGTAAAAAGTCCTGGCCGCGTTTCTGAAACGCAGGTTGGTTAAAACGTCCGACCTCACCCCGGTCATCTCTTCCGGAGAGGGGGAGAATCATCCGTCTTACTCGAAATCCATTTCGTAGCTGTACACGTTGCCGCTGAGCTTGCTGCTGACCTTGCAGTTGGATTTGTTGACGACGGCCTGCATGGATTTGTTGTCCGTGAGCACTTCGGCGGTGAACCCGCGAATACCGTTGCGTCGGGCGATGCGCATCAGGTGTTTCAACAGGAACGTCCCGATGCCGTGGTTCTGCCACTTGTCGCTCACCACAAACGCCACCTCCGCCAGGTTGGTCTTCTGGTCGAGATAATAACTGCCGACTGCGAGGATTTCCTCACCGGAGGCCTCGGGCAGCGTGCCGACGATGGTGACGTCATTGCGGTGATCGATGTACACGAAATCCTGAATCTGATGCCGCGACACCCGTTTCTGATGGCTCATGAAGCGATAATAAATCGTCGCTTCGGAGAGTTTGTAAAACAGGTCGCGCATCCGCGGTTCGTCGGTTGGATGGATTGGCCGGAAATTGAGCAGCGTGCCGTCGTTGAGCAGGTAGGTGGTGCGCAGTTCCTTCGGGCCGACGAGAATTTTGCCTTCCTTGTCCGCCATTGCCGTGGAGAGGTATTTGGCCTCAATGGCCTCGCGGAGCAGGTCGGCGCGGAATTTCGGGTGCGCGATGCTGATGAGCGCCATCGCGCGTTCCTGCACGCTTTTGCCGTGCAGATAGGCCACGCCGTATTCGGTGACGACATAAAACACGCCCGCCCGGGTGGTGACGACGCCGGCGCCGGGGCTGAGCTGCACCACGATGCGGGAGATGCTGCCGCCCTTGGCGGTCGAGGGCAGGGCAATGACCGCCTTGCCGCCGGGCGCCTTGGCCGCGCCGCGGTTGAAATCCACCTGGCCGCCCACGCCGGAGAAAAACTTCGCGCCCAGTGAATCGGCACAGACCTGACCGGTGAGATCGATTTCCAGGGCCGTGTTGATGGCCACCATCTTGTGCTGCTGATGAATGATGAAAGGACTGTTCACGTATTCCGTCGGGTGGAAGGCGAACATGGGGTTGTTATCCACATAATCATAAAGCTTCTGCGTACCCAGACAGAAACTGGTCACGACCTTGCCCCGATCCACGGTCTTGCGCGCCCCGGTGATGACGCCGGCTTCGATTAGCTCGATGACATCGTCGGAAATCATCTCGGTGTGAATGCCGAGGTCCTTTTTGTCCTTGAGGAAACTGACCAGGGCCTGCGGGATGCGCCCGAGGCCGATTTCGAGGGTGGAGCCGTCATCAATCAGGGCCGAGAGATTTTCGGCAATCTGCTTGGTTGTATCGGTGACTTCGGGCGGTTTGACTTCAAGAATGGGCTCCTCGCCGGGCACCAGCAGGTCAATGTCGTAGGCGTGAATGAACGAGTCGCCCAGCGTGCGCGGCATCTTGGGATTGACCTGCGCAATGACGAGCGACGCATTGGCGGCGGCGCTTTTGACGATGTCCACCGACACGCCCAGGCTGCAAATCCCGTCCTTGTCGGGCGGCGTCACTTGAATCAAGGCCACGTCGAGCGGCAGCTGGCCGGAATCAAAGAGGCGCGGGATGTCGGACAAATGAATCGGGGTGTAATCGCCCAGGCCTTCCTGAATGATGTCGCGCACGTTTTCCGCGATGAAGAAACTGTTCACGCGGAAATACTGCGCCAGTTCCCGGTGGGCGTAGGGCGCCGTGCCGAAGGTGAGCAGATGCATGATTTCGGTGTCGGGCAATTCCACCGCACGCTTGGCCAGGGCGCTGACCAGTTGCAGCGGCTCGCCCACACCGGTGCCGATGAAAATGCGCTGGCCGGGCCGGATTTTTTTGACCGCCTCCGCCGCGGTCAGGATTTGCGGCTGGTAGATTTCCTGCCAGTTGGGATCGTATGAAATCGGTTTACTCATGGTTTTTCCTGGCGGTAACGACGTTTGAAAGGGTCATGCGGGCATCCGCGACGTAAGCCTTTACGCCGACCGGGCCGACAATAAAGGGGTTGATGTCCAGTTCCATGATTTCGGGGTAATCCGTGGCCAGCTGGCTGATGCGTTGGAGCGCGCCGGCAATGGCTTCCAAATCCACTGGCGCCTGGCCGCGCGCGCCCTGGAGCAGCGCATAGGAGCGCGTGCCCTTCAACATCTGCATCGCCTCCTCCGCCGTGATGGGCGCCAGATGAAAGGTCACGTCCTTCATCACCTCAACGAAAATGCCGCCCAGACCGAACATCAACATCGGCCCGAACTGCGGGTCGCGCGTCATGCCCAGAATCACCTCGCGCCCGCGCTGGCCCATCTTTTCGACGTAAACGCCGCGCAGATGCGCGCTGGGGGCGCGTTTCTGGATGCGCAGCATCATCAGGTCGAACGCGTCGCGCACCTGCTCCGCGTTGGCCAGATTGATGCGCACGCCGCCGAAATCGGATTTGTGAATGATGTCCGGCGACGAAATTTTCAACACCACGGGATAACTCAGCCGCTCGGCGATTTCCACCGCTTCATCGGTGGTCCGGGCAATCTGGCCGCCGAGAACATTGAAGTCATAAGCCCGCAAAATTTCCTTCGCCTCGACTTCGCCGATTTGCGCCGCTCCGCTCCGCATCTGCATGTGAATGATGCGGTCCACGCGGCGGCGATTGACCGGGAACCGCGTTACGATCCGGGCCGGGCGCCGCCGCCACGCCGCGTAATCGCACATCGCCCGCAACGCGGTGATGGCGCGGTCGGGCGACGGATAATTCGGGATGCCGAGCGCCATCAATTTTTCCTTGGCGGCGGCCACTTCCGTGCCGCCCATGAACGCGGCGAGCACCGGCTTTTGTCCCCGGTGCGCCGCGGCAAGCTTCTCCGCCAGTTCCAGCGGGCGCGTCATGTTTTGCGGGGTCACCACCACCAGAATCGCGTCAATTTTTTCGTCCTCCTGCATCACCTCGAACGCCTTGGCGTAACGATCGGGATCCGCGTCGCCGATGACGTCGACAGGATTGCCAAACGCCGCCGCCGCCGGCAAAAAAGTCCGGAGTTTCGCGTCGCTGGCCGGGCTGGGCGAAACCATTTTCAAACCCAAACCCTCGGCGGCGTCCGCGGCCATGATGCCCGGCCCGCCGGCGTTGGTGATGATGGCCACGCGTTCGCCCTTCGGGAGCGGTTGCATGGCGAACGCGGAGGCATAATCGAACAGCGCCTCAAAATTCTCGGCGCGGATGACGCCTGCGCGCTTGAAAGCCGCGCCGTAGGCGATGTCGGCGCCGGCCAGGCTGCCGGTGTGCGACGAGGCCGCTTTCGCGCCCGCCTGCGTAATGCCCACCTTCAAAATGACGACGGGTTTGATGGAGGCTGCCTGTTCCGCCACGCGCAAAAACTTGTCCCCTTCCTTGATGCTTTCCAGGTAACCCGCGATGACATTGGTGGCCTTGTCTTCCGCGAGCGCCTGGATGAAATCCGTCTCGCTGAGGTCGGCCTTGTTGCCGAAGCTGATGACCTTGCCCAGGCCGAGCTTCTGGTCGGCCGCCCAGTCGAGGATGGCCACGCACAGGGCGCCGGATTGGGAGATGACGGAGATTTTTCCCGGCGGCGGCACCGACGGCGCGAACGTCGCGTTCATGTGGTGGTCCGTGTTGAGCACGCCCAGGCAGTTCGGCCCGACCATGCGCGCGCCGTGGGCCTGGCACATTTCCACCAGTTCCTGCTCGGCCTTGGCTCCGGCCGCGCCGACCTCCTTGAAACCGGCGGTGATGACAATGATCGATTTCGCCCCGGCCTCCAGGCAGCTCCGCAGTGCGTCCTTCACGTATTTGCCCGCCACCACGATGATGCCGAGGTCAATCGGATTTTTGTATTCGTCCAGCGATTTGTAGCATTTGAGCCCGAGGATTTCATCGGTGCCGGGATTGACCGGAACGATGGTTCCTTTGAAGCCGCCATTCACGAGATTGGCCAGCACCGCGTGGCCGACCTTCTCCGGGTTGCGGGACACGCCGATCACGGCCACGGCCTTCGGATATAAAAGCGTCTCAAGCATATAAAATTCGACTGAAAACAGCTTCGCTGTTTTGGGGCGCGTTGCTTACCAAACCTTGGTAAAGACTTATCCGATTTTGCAGAGATTGGCCAGACAGGATAAAAAACAATTTCAGGCAGTGAAATTCCTGGTAGGGCGCTTCCCGCACAGGCCGTGATCCACCGTCGCGCGGAGCGACCCTGGCCGACTACACGGCTCGCCGCGCCGTAGCTCCGAGCGAAGGCGGGAGCACGTCGTCACTTGCGCGCGATTCGTAATTTCCTTTTGATCCCGCATTGCGGGAGAACCAATTTCATCAGCGTCAGTCCCGCAGAGCGGGATTGCCTGTTCTGCCGGTGGGGGCGGCTCGGCGCGATGATCGGGAGAGACACTCAAACTTCATTCGTCGCGTCTCGCCCGTTCAGCGTGACGAACGACGCCACGGGCAGCCTGTCCCGCCGTAGCTTCTGAGCGAAGGCGGAACTCATTTTGTCTTGGGGGCGGAGCGGTCGCAGGCTGGCGCGCTGCCTGCACCCGCTTTTTCAGCAGGCAGCGTGACAGCACGGGACCGCGCATAGGGAAAATACTACATTACTAGGAACCGACCCGTTCATGGCGGAGGTGGGTGCGTTGCCGCTGGGTTCGGTTGCCGTTCCGGCCACCGTCAACGTGCCGCTGGCGCTGGCGCTGCTCAGTTCATTCAAATCATTCACGCCAAAGGTTTGAATCAAGATTGCTTTTGAGCAGCTTCTTGCCACGTGGCAAATCCTTGACGAATCAATTGGCTCAATTCGTCGTCAATACTTACCCATTGCAGGCCGCATCCGTCAGCGGCATAGCCAAGTGCATTTGATCTGCGGATTTCCTCTGAAACTAGCGCCAGTTCCGAATCTGCAAACGGATGTTCGAGTGTCGTCATATCGAAACTTGGTTTAACACAGCTTGTCGTTTTAATATCAAAAATATAGCAAGCACTGAATGGCACGGCAAAGTAGTCACGGACATAGGGCCTGACAACTTCCGTGCTAAAAAGCCAGAGACCTTCCGGCTTGTATTCAAACAGGATGTTTTCTTCTTTCAATTTCGGCGCAAGATACTTTTCCGTCGTCGAAATATCTCGAGTGGAATCCAGCCTGACAAAAAGCCAATTGGTTTTGTTCCATATTGGCTCAGTCCAGTCGAATAGGTGAGCAAGAGAAACAGGGCGATAAAATTCAGCTTTCATAAGCTTATTCACCGGGACACAATGGACGCTCATAAACGTAAACGGGTCGGTTCCTAGTATTGTAGTATCTGACATATCATTCTGAAGTTTTGTGCCGCTGCCAATATAGCAGGTGGTTGAGGTGGGTCCAAGTCCCCATCCGCAGCCGCTCGGCTAGACCTTTCGCAAAACCACCAGCCAACCCTTCCTTGTTGAACAGCCTTTACACCCGGTTTTAAAGTACCCGCACCCATTGACATCCCTCTAACTCGTTTCAATCTCTCCCACGCAGGCTCTCCCAAGATGCAGCAGCCCGGCGACTCGCAGTAGAAAGTCTTTAACGACTTTAACGACCATCGCATCTTTAACCTGCGCCGCTAATTATGTCAAGTATTATATTTTATGTTGCCGATTTGTAACGCAATTGCGTTTTATCAACTGTTTTGCCTCATATCGGTGTTTTCGCAGCCCATACAAAGCTTCGTCCAAGACGAGCGGCCGTTCGTTGGGAGCAAACAAATCCGTATTCCAGGCAAACTTGGGCAAATCCGAGCCCAACCTGACTGGTTCATCGATTGGTTCATTGAAGTAATCTGAAGACAAACAAATTATTTAATGTTTGCGCGGTTGCTTGGATTTACCCTTTTTTTCTTGTCGCAATGTGATGAGCCGTGTCGCTCGAAACCGGCAAAAATGCAAAATATGATAACATATACTGTTTTATGTGTTTTTATGTTTTAGTAAGACTCATTTCGTGTTATCGTGGAAGCAGGCAACGAAAGGTTTTTTTATGATGTTCGATTATGCTTTGGAAAAATTTCCGCTCGAACTGGAATTGCGGGACGGCACGGAATGCGTTGTGCGCCCGCTGGGCAAGCGGGACGCCGCGCGGATGCACAGATTCTTTCTCGCGGTGCCGGAGGAGGAGCGCCTGTTCATCAAGCAGCCGGTTTCCGGCCGGGCGCTGTTCCAGGAATGGTGCCGTGACGCCGATTTTGAGCGCAACCTGCCGCTGCTGATGTTGCATGGGGAAAAAATCATCGGCGAGGCGACGCTGCATCAACGCCTCGGCGGCTGGAAACGCCACATCGGTCTCGTCACGGTCTTGACGCATCCGGAGTATCGCGGGCGCGACGTGGCCAAAATCCTGGTCACGGAACTGGTTGAAATCGCCCGCGCGCTGGGTTTGCGCCGGTTGGAGGCGGAATTGAACGGTGAGCGCAAGGTGGCCATTCGCGCGCTGGAGCAAATCGGCTTTTGCCAGTTGCTGCATTTGCCGCAACACGTCCTCGACATGAAGACCGTCCCGCACGATTACGTGTTCATGGGCGCGGACCTGCACTTGAACGAGGAATACGCCGGCGTGGGCGGATGAGCGGTCAAGGGCCGGACTTTTCAGCTTCCACCCAGCGAACGGCGTGGCGGACGAGATCGGTCGCGGTCTTCAATTTTAATTTCTTCTTGATGTTCAGGCGGTGGACTTCGATGGTCTTCGCGCTCAGGTGCAGGTGCGCGGCGATTTCGCGCGTGGTTTTGCCCTGGCCGATCAGTTGAAACACTTCAAACTCACGGTCGGAAAGCTGTTGGACCGGGGAACCCGCCGCCTCGGTGTGCCGCCCGGTAAAGGTTTCGAGAATGCCCGCGGCCATTTTTTCGCTCAAATAAATCTGCCCGCTCAAAACCTGGCGGACCGCCTGAAGCAGTTTTTTGCCACCCTCCTGTTTCATGATATAACCGCGGCCGCCGGCCCGGAGGACGCGTTCGGCGTAGAGCGATTCGTCGTGCATGGAAACCACGAGGATCGGCAGGCCGGGTTTGAGCGCCCGGATGTCCTTGATGAGCTCCAGCCCGTTCTTGTCGGGCAGGGAAATGTCGAGCAGGATCAAATCGAGCGCCTGGCTGACCGCGATGTCCAGCGCCTGGCCGGCGTTTTCAGCCTCGGCGCAGACCTTCAGATCCGTTTCGTTGTCAACCAATTGCGACAGACCCGTGCGCATCATCGGGTGATCATCAACGATCAGCACCCGTTTCTGTGATGGTTTATTTTTTGCGGCCATGATGTGGGTTCGTTGTTTGCCGGGCGGTCACGTTCGGGGCCGAGACGGTCACGTTCGTGCCGCCGCCGCCGTTCCGTTCGATGCTCAGCGTGCCGCCAATCATTCCAACCCGGGACTGCATGATCTGGAGACCCATTCCTTTCGATTTCGTTATTCGCGCCGGAAATCCCGCGCCATTGTCGATCACGCGCAGGATCACCTGTCCCCGTTCCACTTTCAATTGAATTAAAATCCGTTTTGCCCGGCCGTGCTTGATGGCGTTGGAAACCGCCTCCTGCGCCAGGCGGAAAAGATGCGTGGCGGCGGCGTAGTCCGACATCGGCACAGGCGGGTCGCAGTCCAATTTACAGGCGACGCCAAAAATATCCTGCGTGTTCAAGGCCAGTTCCTGCAGCGCGGACATGAGTCCCTCCGATTCCAGGGTGACGGGTGAAAGGCCGCGCGCCAGCAGGCGCGTGTGGCGGATGGCTTCGCGGACGTTTTTGGCGATATCGCCCGCCCGGACGGCGGCGGCCTTCGAGCGCCGGGCCAGTTTGTGTTCCAACACCTGGCTCATGAGTTCAATGCCGGCCAGATGCTGGCACAGGCCATCGTGCAAATCCTGTCCGATGCGGCGCTGTTCGCGCTCGCTGATGTCCAGAATTTCCTTTTCAAGCCGTTTGCGCTCGGTGATGTCGCGAATGAAACCGGTGAACAAGCGCCGGTCGGCCAGCCGCACTTCGCTCACGGAAAGGTCCATCGGAAACACCGTGCCGTTTTTCCGGCGGGCGACGATTTCCCGGCCGATGCCGATGATTTTGGCGTGGCCGGTGCGAAGGTAATTGCCCAGGTGGGCGTCGTGTTGCTCGCGATGCGGCGAAGGCATGAGCAGGCTGACGTTCCGGCCAATGACCTCCTTCGCCGGGTAACCAAAAATCCGTTCCGCCGCCCGGTTGAAGGATTCAATGAGGCCGCGCTCGTCAATCGTGATGATGCCCTCCACCGCCGTTTCCAGAATCGCGCGCAGGCGCTCGGCGCTGTCGCTCAATGCGGACGCGGCCTGCCGGCGCTGCGCCCGGTTTCGCCGGACGTGTTGGGAGCGAAGCCGCTTTATCCACGCCAGCAATTCGGCCTTGGGCATTTTCCGATAGTCCTTCATCTCAAGAGCGAAGAAACTATCGGGAAAATCGGCGCAGATGCCAACCTCAATCATGGGCGTGACGAGTGACAAGTGACGGGTGACAAGCCATGGTCGTCGGGTTTCTTGTCACGCGTCACACGTCACGATTTTCCTTCAGTGCGTCAGCAGTTGCGCCCGGTAATCGGTGGGGGATTGGCCGAGAAGTTTTTTAAACACGCGGTTGAAGTGCGTCAGCGATTGGAACCCGACCTCGAACGCGATTTCACTCACGCGCAGATTGGGGTTGAGCAGGAGGTTCTTCGCCTTTTCGATGCGCACCCGCGAAAGGTAATCGGTGAAATTGATGCCGGTGACCCGCTTGAACATCTTGCAAAAATAGAAGGCGCTCATGTTGACCGCCTTGGCCACGTGACCGAGGGAAAGCTTTTCAGCCTGATGTTCATAAATGTATTCCTTGGCCCGCTTGATGACCGGCGATTCGGCATTTTCCTGCTGGATGAAAACCTGGTTGCTGATCATGGCCAGATGTTGGGCGAAAATCGTGAGCAGTTTGACAATGGATTCGTGTTCCTTGACGGACACCACCTTGCCGGCAAAAAAGGCCTTCTTCAAAACATCAATGTCCACCTCCAGGCCCCATTCCGACACCTGCCGGGCAACCCGTCCAAACTGCGCCTGGGTCGGTTTCTTGCGGAACAGTTGCCCGGTTTGCAGATACCCGATCAGCCGGTCGCTCAATCGCACCGGAACGGCGGTTTCACAAAGCCCCGAGTGACAGGACATCGACTGCGGTTCCATCGTCGCCTTTTCGCAGAGACGCTCCCGCACCTGCAAACACGCCGAACACGCGCGGCTTTTCTGCGACATCAACGCGCAAAACGGATTTTCATTACGTTTGCCGTGATACGGCAGCTGCCAGGTTTCAATCGGCTGCAACACCACCGGCAATCCGGTCATGTCGCCAAAGGCGCGCTCGTACTCCTGATAAACCTTGGAACCAATGAGCGCCTCGACCAACGCGCGGTTGGCATTGCCGTTCCCGTTGCCATTTCCGTTCGGCGCAGAGACACCGTTTTGTTTCCTGGCATCAACCCCGGCCTTGGCCACAGCCGCACCCGTGTCGCGCGTCGGAGGCAAAAGTGCGGCTAAAGAATGTTCCCGGGGTTCTGAGGCTATCGTATGGCTACCCGAATCCTGCCGAACAAATGTTGTTTGCATGACAACAAATTAAGCGAAGGACACAATTACGACAATTGGTACTCAGCCCAATTGGATACGGTGGTTAATCACTAGCCACCTAAGCAAATCCCTTATTTGGAGAGATAAGCCTTGAAGTTCCTGAAGTGGCCGGGCCGGACCTTTGAGTTTTGCCAAAGAGCGTGCGATTAACGGATGACTTCGTCCGGTCCGGTTTTGTCATCGGGCACGGACTTTGGGCTTTGAAGTCGCAGCGTGACCGCATATAAATTTTGCATGTCGCAACCGGGTCAACCCGCCATAAATGCCGCCACACGCCTGTGTGCGGTTTATGGTTTTCCCATCCGCCATTCCGCGTCGCCCGCCATGCACAACGCCGCGTTTGCCGCCCTCGGGCTGAACTGGCGTTACCTCGCGTTTGAAGTCCGCCCCGATGATTTGCGCGCGGCCATCGCCGGCGCCAAGGCGATGCAGTTCTCCGGCCTGAACCTCACCGTTCCGCACAAGCTGCTCGCGATGCAAATCGTGGATGAACTGGATGTGTCGGCCAAAACGTGGGGCGCGGTAAATACCGTCCGCTTCGAGGCGCGGGACGCCGGCGGGCAGTGGCAGCCGCTGCACCACTTTTCGGAAACGATTTCCGGTGAAGTCCGGTCGCAGGGTTTTAATACTGATTCCGACGGGGTCGCCCGTGCGTTGCATGAGGATCTGGCCCTGGACCTGGTGGGCGCGAAAGTGTTGCAGCTCGGGACCGGCGGGGCGGGGCAGGTGGCGGCTTTGAGGCTGGCCCTGGAAAACGTTGCCGAATTGTTTCTGGTGGATTTCGTAAGCGCCAAGGCCGAGGCGGTGGCGCAGGAAATCCGCCAGCGGCATCCGCAGGTGAAAGTAGCGGTCGGCTTTCCCAAAGGGCCGGTGGATTTGTTGTTGAATGCCACGCCGCTCGGTTTGAAGCCCGGCGATCCATTGCCCTTGGACGAAAAACAGTTTTCCTTGCGGCAGGCTCGCGCGGTTTACGACATGATTTACAATCCGGCGGAAACGCCATTGCTCAAAGCGGCCAAAGCCGCCGGTTGCCGCACGGCCAATGGCTTGGGCATGTTGCTGCACCAGGGCGCGAAGGCGTTTGAAATCTGGACCGGACAATCCGCGCCGCGCGACGTCATGCGCCGCGCGCTGGCACAGAACATTTATGGGCATTGAACCGATTTTCAATGCGCACAACTGGGAATTGGTGCCCTTTCATTTTTGGTCGTTGGTTTTCTTCGTGTTCGGCTGCATCGTCGGCAGTTTTTTGAACGTGTGCATTTACCGGCTGCCGCTGGGAATGAGCATCGTCACGCCGCCGTCGCATTGTCCGCACTGCCAGTATTCCATTCCGTGGTACCTCAACGTCCCGCTGGTGACGTGGCTGGCGCTGCGTGGCCGCTGCAAAAATTGCGGCGCGCCGATTTCATCACGCTATTTCGTCGTTGAATTGTTGACGGGCGCGGCCTTTTTGAGCTGCTGGCTGGCGTTTGGTGATACCAGTCATCCGCTTCCATCCCTGCCGGTGGCCTTGGTTTACGCAGTCTTTCTCGCCGGGCTGATTGTGGCCACGTTCATTGACTTCGAGCACTTCATCATTCCCGACGAAATCACCTACGGCGGCATGGCTGCCGGTCTGGTCGCCTCGTTTTTGTTTCCGCCGCTGCACGACGTTCACGCGCTGACGGCCGGGATGTGGCAGAGTGTGCTCGGCATTTGCGCCGGCGCGGGAATCATTTACGCGATTCTGCGGCTGGGGAAATTATTGTTTGGGCGGCAGCGGCTGAAATTGCCGGTGGACACAAAAATTATTTTCACCGAAACGTCCGTGCAGTTGCCGGACCGGGAGATTCCCTACGACGAATTGTTTTATCGCCAGTCGGACGTGATTGCGCTGCGGGCGCGGACGGTGGAACTGGTGGATCGCGGTTATCAGGACGTGTTGGTGCGGCTCGCGCTCCGGTCGGGGTGGCTGGAAATCGGCGGGGAACGGATCAACCCCGACGACGTGCCGTACCTGGAGGCGGTCAGCGCGGAAATTGTGCTGCCGCGCGAGGCGATGGGTCTGGGTGACGTGAAATTCATGGGTGCCATCGGCGCGTTCATCGGCTGGCAGGGCGTGGTGTTCTCGTTGATGATCAGCTCAATGATTGGCGCGGCGGTGGGCGTTACGCTCATTGTAATGCGTCGGCGCGAATGGTCCTCGCGGATGCCTTACGGACCTTACATCGCGCTGGCGGCGGCAATCTGGATTTTTGGCGGAAAGAAAATTATCCAGGCCATTTTCCAGGATTAAAAGTGGGAGACGACGCAGGGAGTCTCTAATGTTTTAGACTGAGCCTCGTGACCTCGGCTCCTACGAAGATTGTTTCAACACTCTTGCCAGAACGTCATTAACAAATTGCGGAAGCTTTGTAGCAGCCGGGGTGACGAGGCTCTGAATGAAAAATCTGCAAGGAGACCACGCCGGCCCACTTTTGAGCCAACCTCTCGAAGCTCTTTGTGTTGAACGCTACCGGAACTGCAAATAAGCGCGGCTGCCGTCGCGGCGCACGCCGCCGGTCTGGTTTTCCGTCAGGAAAAGCCGCGCCGCCTCCACCTTGCCCGTCGCCAGTATGTAAGCGCGAACGGCCTTCGCGCGATCGGCGGCGAGCGTTTCCAAATCACTTGCCCCGACGGGGAATGTGGCGAGCAAGACTGCTTCCATCGGGCCGGGCGGGGGAACAAGTTTCGTCTGGTAAATGGTGTTGGTGGCGATTCTGTTCCTTGCCACCGTCATCAATTCGGTCGCGCCTTTTTCTTCGGCCAATCTGCGCGGCAAAACTTGAGCGGCATAAGCCGCCAGATTGGTGTCGGTGGCGATGAGTTGCGGCGTAATTTTGCCGGCGGCGACGGCTTCGCCATAAAGTTTTTTAACCCAACGCGCGCGGTCGTCCGGCGAAAGAATAATCCGGTCAACGGAAGTGGTGGATTGTTCGGATTTGCGGAGTTTCATCCAGACCAGCGTGCGGATTTGTTTGTCGAGCGCGGCGCGCTGCAAGCCTTCGCGGTCGCCACGGGGATCAATGCTGCCGACGATCTCCATCTGCAATCCCGGACGCTCGTAGAGCGCCTTGGCCAACACATCCAATTTCCTGGTGTCGTCCACGGTCAATTCCATGCCGGCCGGCGCGAAATCCTGATAGCCCAACTCCTCGTTACCGCCGCCAAACGCCGCGCCGATCAGCGAGAACGGTGACGTGGCGACTTTTTCGAGAATGTTCACGATGGCGCGCTGGACGACCCTGCCGATGCGGAATTTCGGATCATCGAGGCTGCCCTCCACCGGCACGTCCAAAATAATTTTTCCGTCGCGGTCCTTGAGAATCGCGACCGCGAGCCGCACCGGCAGATGCGTCGCGTCGGGGCTGTTCACTTGTTCACCGAACGTGAACCGGTCGAGCGTGATGACATTTTTTGAATTCAATTTTTTGCCGACGAGTTCATACGTGAGGTCGAGATTCAATTTTCCTTCCGCGATGCTGTAACCGGCGAACTTGGCCGAATACGGACCGGTCGGCGTCAAGTCCACGTCCTTGACCGAAATTATTATTTCGTTCGTCAGCGTGCCACTGAACGGATTGATGGTGCCGGTGATGGCGGCCGGTCCGATGCCATCCACCATGGCGTGCAAATTCACATCAGCGTGCTGAAGTTGTTCGGAGGAAATTCCCGAAATCGTTCCACCCGCCTTCTCGATCACCATGTTCACGTTCGGCGTGAGCGAATGGTCGGTGAAATTGATGGCCGCGTTGGAAATGACCACGCTGCCGACGGAGATTTGCGGCAGCGACAGATTGGTTGTGCCGGAACTATTTGCGACCGCGACTTTCGTTTGATTCGTCGCGGGTGCGTTGGTCAGGCGCAATGCATTGAACAGATTGATGGTCTTGTTTGTTTCGATGACGAGCCGCGCGTAGGCGTTGTCCACGGCAATTTCCCTGACGGTCACAGTTTCGGGATTCAAATTCACATCAATACCGCTGACCCGCAACGAATCCCATTTCAATAAATCCTCGGCCATCATGCCGTCCACGGTGTGAAAATCGTCGAGACGCGCATCGCCGCTAAAAGTGATTTCCGGCAATTGATTTTCCGGAGTGCGCAAACTGACTTTCCCGTGCAACCCAACCTTGCTGCCAAGAATGAACAAATCAAGTTTCGGTTCCAGATATGGATCGAGCGTGCCCAAATCAAGCTGGTCGAGATCAAGTTGGACATCCGCCGTCAACGGCATGAGCGAAACAGCCGTTGCGACCTTGATGGAACCGTCTTTGTTCCAACGCAGCGATAATTCAGCCGTAAGATTTGTGACGGGAAGGTTCGAAATGTTTTTCGCCGCGAGCGTGATGTCGTTTAAATCGAGTTTTGCCGGACGCGAATTGGCCCAATCTTCCATATGCACCGCGCAATTGGTCGCGTCCACGCTGCTGACCGTACCGTTGAATTGTTTGGCGCTGTCGAGCAACCTGGCAACTGCATTGGTCATTGAACGGAGCAGGGACAAATTTCCCGCTGATGAATCCGTCGCCGCATTGTTAACGACGTTGGTCATTTCATTTTCAACATTCCTCGGAGAATTGTTCCCGCTCGCGACAGACGGATTTCGCGCGGCACGGCGGTTTTCCAAATCGGCTCTCGCTCCATCAACGCGCAGCCGCTCGAGGCAAACCGCCAGCGGCTTGGCTTCCGTCTTCGGTTTGGCGGGCGCGGCGTTGGTTGAAAACCGGGCGAGGATGTCGGAAAAATTGAACGTGCCGTCCTCGTTTATCTTCACATGCACGTATGGCTTGGACGTGCTGATTTCCTTGAAAACCCAGGCATGGCCAAAAAACGATGAAAGCTGGAGGTTGACATAAACCTCGTCCCACGAGACGAACGGCCGGCCATCCTTGTCCTTGATGAGCAGCCCGCGCACCGTGGCCGAAAGTACGAACGGATTGATTTTGACGTTCTGAATTGAAACTTCACGATCCAGCTGTTTGGACAATTGTTTGACGGCGACCGCGCGGATGATCGGCGGCAGAATGAGAAAGCCCAGAATCGCGTAAAAAAGCACCAAGCCAACGATCCAAAACACCAGTTTACGTCGGCGCGGCGGAATCGAACTCCAAAAATTTGCCTTCATCATTTGGGCATGAAAGCATCTGTCGAAAGGCAGTCGCCGTCAACCATTTGGTGCTTCCCATTTAAATCGCGAAGTCGGTGTATTCCGGCTTCACGGCTTCGGTGGGCGCGGACAACATGCCGGCGGCGACCGTGGCATTGGTGCCTTGCTCGATCAAAATGAAGGAGCCGGTCAGCCGGTTGGTGGTGTAACCGTCATACACAATCGGCCTGGAGATTTTCAAACGCACGGTGCCGATGTCATTGATGGCCAGCGCCGGCGGTTCCGGTTCCGGCTCGAACGTGGCCATGTCGATGCGGCTTTCCAGTTTGGTGACGACCGCTTGCACGGTTTGCGTGGTGTGTTTGAGGAAAAACTTCTTGCCGGCTTGCAACGGCCGCTGATGCATCCAGCAGACGTGCGCGTGCAAATCGGAGCCCAGGCCCGGCAGATTTTCCAGACCTACAATCATGTCGCCCCGGCTGACATCGATGTCATGTTCGAGGCAGAGCGTCACCGATTGCGGACAAAAGGCTTCTTCCAGCGAGCCGTCGTAGGTCCAGATGTCCTTTACCGTTGTCCGGATGCCGGCGGGCAGCACAACCACCGACTGGCCTTTGCGCACAATGCCGCTGGCGATCTGGCCGCTCAAGCCGCGGAAATCGTGCAGCTTCGGGTCGGTCGGAGTGTTGGGGCGATTCACCCATTGCACCGGGAACCGGAGGCTGTTCAGGTTCCAGTCACTGGCGATGTGGACGTTTTCGAGATGCGCGAGCAGCGTGGGGCCTTCAAACCACGGCGTGTGTTTCGAGGCGTCCACGACGTTGTCGCCATTGAGCGCGCTGATGGGGATGAATTTCACGTCGCGAAAGACGTCAAGTTTGGGCAGGAAACCCTCGAACTCATCGCGGATCTGCCAATAACGGTCCTCGCTCCAATCCACCAGGTCCATTTTATTCACCGCGATGATGAGGTGGGGAATGCCGAGGAGCGCGGCGATGTAGGTGTGGCGGCGGCTTTGCTCGATCACGCCCTGCCGCGCGTCCACCAGCACGATGGCCAGGTTGGCGGTCGAGGCGCCGGTGACCATGTTGCGGGTATATTGGACGTGGCCGGGCGTGTCGGCGACGATGAACTTCCGTTTGGGCGTGGCGAAGTAGCGATAGGCCACGTCAATCGTGATGCCCTGTTCGCGCTCGGCGCGCAGGCCGTCGGTCAGGTTGGCCAGGTTGATCTGGCCGCCGCCGGTGATGTCGGCGGACCGTTCGAGCGCCTCGAGCTGGTCTTCCATCAGGTTCTTGGAATCGTACAACAGCCGGCCGATGAGCGTGGACTTGCCGTCGTCCACCGAGCCGCAGGTGTTGAGTCGGAGGATTTCGATGGGGTGTTGGGTGTGCGGCATTTGTTTAGGAGATGGGCGTTGGAAGTTCGGAGATCGGGTTTAGTTGCGGTTGTCCAGAGAGCGAATCAGGCCGCTCACAAGTTTGCCGGCGCGGATGCAGAATTTTAACAAACCTTGTTGTTCTCCGGGAGTAACGAATTTGTTGTCGAGCAAAACGTAGCTCATGGAACGTACTTCGCCGCAGGAACGGCGCGACCAATTGTAAAACTGTTTTTTTTCTGCCACATGAAGACTTTCCCAACCTTCGGCAATATTGTTCATTACTGAAAGAGCGGCACGTCTGAATTGGTCACAAAGCCCAAAGTCCCGCGACATCGGCTCGCGTCGCGCCAGTCGGTAGGCTTCGTTTGTCAATTCACGGGCTGCTTTCCATGCGTCCAAATCTTCAAATGTCTTGGGCGTTGCCATGTTTTTAGCGATCTCCCATCTTCGAACTCCCATCTTCGATTAGAAATACCCGGCTTTTTTTCTATCTTCCATGGCCGCCTCGCCGGCCTTGTCATCGGCCCGGGAACCGCGCTCGGTCACGCGCGCGGCGGCGATTTCGGCGATGATGTCGTCCACGGAGTCAGCCGGCGACTCGACCATGCCGGTGCTGATGATGTCGCCGATGGTGCGGACGCGGACGA
>Ga0265316_10000614_pt1 | contig 39631 bp, 32 predicted proteins | sample 4522metaG_FD_202092 | JGI IMG/M metagenome (GOLD analysis project Ga0265316, IMG submission 202092) | Rhizosphere microbial communities from Carex aquatilis grown in University of Washington, Seatle, WA, United States - 4-5-22 metaG | ecosystem: Host-associated > Plants > Roots > Rhizosphere >... | reverse complement strand
CCACCCCGCTCACCTCCGCGAATTCTCCCACCTAGTGACCTCGGCGATCTCCGGGGATCCTTCTCCCAACCGTGGATGCCCTCAAGGGGCCCTCGACACCTAGATCGGCCACATAAATGTAAACTACGTCCCCTAGACCGGCGGGAAGACAAGCCAGCGCCGTGTCTTCGATCTCAACTCGGCGCTACAAGATCCCCCTGGCGCCCGGCCGCCGGCTATGCCAAAAAGAACGCTGGTCCCGGGTGACGGAACACTTGCGAACCCCGCCAGGCCCGGAAGGGAGCAACGGTAGCCGGTCGACCGGGTGCTCGGGACCTTTTGTGTTGTCCCGAAGAGAGAACAGGGAAGCCTGTCGCAGCACAGGCCGAGTCGAGGAGCGCCGCACGGCGGTGGTGCTACAATAGTGTCCTCCGGAGACGATTCGATCCAATGCCTCGCATGGTCAAGTGCGCAAGACTCGGGCAGGAGCTGCCCGGGGTCAGCTACAAGCCGTTCAACAACGAACTGGGGCAACGGATCTACGATCAGGTCTCGCAGCAGGCGTGGATAGAGTGGATCGAATACTCCAAGCGAATCGTCAACGAGTTCCGTCTCGACCTAACCTCGCCCGTGGGGCAGCAGGTTCTGCTTGAGCAGGCCGAACAGTTCTTCTTCGGTGCGGGTGGCCACAACCCGCCCGAATTCGTGGCACCCAAGTCGTGACAGCTCGCCATGCCTGACGACAGGGGACGCCGTAACACGGGGGCCATTCCCATAACCGGCGAGCAGCCGGTGCGGCGGCCTACGGGCTCATTCTTCACGGCCGAAGGCGGCTCGCAGCGCGCTGACCAGCAGACGCGCGACTTGCGTGTGGCGGTCAGTGTGCCGGTGAAGGTCCGCTACGAAAGCATTCTCGATTTTCACGGCACCCAGTCGGTCAACATCAGCCGTTCGGGCATGTTCTTGTCGTGCGCCGATCCACGGCCGGTGGGCACCATCGTCGACTTCGAGCTGGCGCTGGCCGACGGCCTGTCGCTGCTTCGGGGCAAGGGTGAGGTCGTGCGCGTGACCAGCGGCCCCGTCGCCGGCATGGGCGTGCGCTTCCGTGAGCTTGACCAAGAGGCCCGCCGCTTCCTCGACCGCATCGTTCAGGTGAACGAAGAGGAAGGACGCTCGCCCGCGGTTTCGCTCGACTTCGCCAATGCACCCGCTGCCTCGCCATCCTCCAACCCCGGGGCGTCATCCCAATACAGCCCTTTGCGGGGCGCCACCACGTTGCAACCGGGCCTGCTGGTCAGTGGGCGCGACCTCCACGTCAAGCTCACGCCCGCCACGGTCGGCTACTTCACCAACAACCCTCTGCTCAACATGCGCTTGGGCGGCTTCGTGGTTCCCTGCGAAGAAAACGTGCCCCTGGGCGCGGTCTTCGATGTGGTGATCGAGAGCTTCGAGGGTCATGCGTTGTTTACCGGCAAGGGCAAGGTAGTGGCCAAACAAGAACACCGCCTCGGGGTGCGCCTGTCCGACGTGGACAAGGTCGTGTTGGCGCGCCTGCAGGCCGAAGTCGCCCGGCTGAGTCCATTCGGACGATAAGACAATTCTCGCTGTCGAACCGGGGCCGTGATCGGTAAACTAGGGCGGTGACCGCCAAGCCTGAGAAACAAGAAAGCAAACGAGACGAAAAGGCCGAAACCGCGCGCGCCCGTGTGGCCAGCACCGGACGCAATGATCCGTGCTTCTGCGGCTCCGGCAAGAAGTACAAGAAGTGCCACCTGGCCGGCGACGAGGCAGCCGCTTTGGCGCCGCCCCAGGCGCCTGACCCCGACGAGATGCTCGCCGAAGGCTGGCGACTTTTTGAACAGCGCAGGCCGGCGGCTGCCGAGAGAGAGTTCCGCGCGGCCCTGACGATCAAGCCTGACTGGGCGGACGCGCTCGTCGCCATCGGCCTGGCGCGCCTGCGCTCGGGCGACCAGGAGGCTGCGCGCAAGGAATTCAACGAGGTGCTGCGCGTCTCCGAGAAACTGGCCGCCGAACTGCGCGAGTCAGGTGCCAAAGACGCGTTTTCCCGCAAGGAGGCGCAGGCCTACCTGCGCGCCAGCCACGCTCTCGGGTGTCTGGCCTTCGACCAAGAACGCTACCAGGATGCGCTGGTGGATCTCGAGCGCGTGTATGCGGTGGACCAGGACGCGGTGGGCACCGAAGCTCGCCTCATCGCCGGCGCTGCCCTGCTCAAGCTCAAGCGGCCGGCCGACGCCGTGCCGATTCTGGAAGTGGCCAGCAAGTCAGAAAGCGGGGCTGGACGCGCCCTCATGAGCCTGGGCCTGGCCCACTTTGGCGCGGGCGATCGGGCCGCCGCCCAGTCCGCCATGCTGAAGGCTCTCGACGCCAATTCCCACTTCGGCGCGGCCCTTCTGGGCCGGGTTCCCGCGCAGGCGACCAACCTGGGGGCCGCCACGGCCGGTAGCCGCGAAGAGGCCGTGGGCTACGCGCAGACCTTCGGCGATACCTGGGACAAAGAGGCCAAGGATTTTCTCAAAGAGACTATGGCCGGCCGATCGGCCAAGGCCGGCAAGGCTGGTGGCGCTGCGGGAGCGCCGACGGAGTAGCCCCCATGTCTCCCAAAGAACCCGCCTCGCCAGTCGTACCAGAGCGTCGTGCCTCGCGACGCAATCCCATCCAGGTGCGGATGCAGCTGGCCGACATGGTCAGCACTTTCTTGGGCCGCAGTGTGGACGTGAGCCGTGGCGGCCTCTTTGTGGCGTCTGCCGAAACGCGACGGGTGGGAACCTTGCTGCGCGTGCGCGTGCTCGGCCCGCGCGGCGAGGCCGTGTTTGCCGTGGGCGTGGTGGTCCGTTGCTTCTCCGATCTGGAAGGCAGCCACGAGGGCGCTTCGTCGCCAGGCATGGCCGTCGCGCTGACGTCGACTAGCGAGGCGTGGGATCGCTTTTGGGAGGACGTCAGCACCACTGACGGCGACGATGACGACGAGTCCAGCGACGACGAGGATGGGGCATGAGCAGCACCGGGGCCTTGTTCCCGGTTTCGTCTGACAAGGCCAATGCCCTGCGCGTGCGACTGGCCGAGTTGCACATCCAAGAAGAGGACTTGCAAGAAACCTTCGTGCGTTCCGGCGGCAAGGGCGGGCAGAACGTCAACAAGGTTTCCACCTGCGTGGTGTTGGTGCACCGGCCAACCGGAACTTCCGTCAAGTGCCAGCAGGAACGCTCACAGGGACTCAACCGCTACCTGGCGCGCAAGCTACTGGCCGATCGCATCGAGGCCGCGCGGCTCGGTCGGCTAAGCCAGCAACAGCAGGAGAGCGAGCGCATTCGACGGCAGAAACGGCGCCGCTCGCGCCGGGCCAAGAACCGCATGCTGGCCGACAAGCACGCCCAGGGTGCCAAGAAGGCCCTGCGGGCCGGGGTCGGCCGCGACGAGTAGCCATCTCGCTGTTTGGCTGTACCTCGAAACTCCACCGCTGCGCACGGATCAGTTGATGTGCTTCCACCCGGGCCGAGTGCTCTTTATGGGAGGAGGCTCGTCCGCGATGATGTAATCCGCGCGCCGGTTGCGCGGTTCGTCGGTCTCATCGGGGGTCTGGACCAGCAGCGCGGTTTCGCCGAACCCCTCGAACGCGATCGGGATGTGCACGCCACGCTGGCGGAACCAACGCGCCAGCGATTGCGCACGCGCCTGCGACAACCCTCGGTTGTATCCAGCGCTCCCCACCGTGTCGGTGTGTCCCGCAACGTATAGCGTGAGCTTCTTGTGCTCGCGCGCCTTGTCCTTCGACAAAATCTCCTGCACCTTCGCAAAAGCCTCCTCGAGCTTCGGCATCTCCGGGGCTTCGATCTCGGCCGAATCCGTGCGGAAGTTGACATCCTCGTGCGGAATGGGGACGTACCAGGCGGAGTACTCCTGGTGGACATATTGGCCGTCCCGATCGTACATCCTCAGCACGATGGACCCGATCGGCTTGTCGCGCGGCTGGTCCCAGCTGACGACCAGCGAGGCGCCCGCCAAATGTCCGCTAAAATCGTGCTCGTGCTCGGCGATCGTGATGCCGTCCTCGTCGGCGACGGTGATCTCGATCTTACCCGGCGGCCGCGACATGCGAATCGCCATCCGGTGTTCGTCCAGGGCGTGGGACTTGTCGACCTGAACCTTCAGCGCCGGGCCCCGCGTGTTGCCGCCGCTGTCCGCGGAAGGCTTCCTGGCCTCCGCGGGCGACGCGATCAGGATGGCGTAGAGAGCAGCACTGACGACGACGAGCCAACGCGTTGGCATGATGAACCCCACTGGCTTCGATTTATAGCGCAAGCTGGGGGCGTTAGGCGTACGAACGCAATTGCTATTGCGGCCGGAAATCGACCCGGCTGTCGCGCACTTTGGTGCTCGGGCGGAATGCACTTGGACTTCACACCGCTACAAGCCTTCGAGAACGGGCGTCGGTCTCTTCACTCGCCGGCCGAGCACGCCATGCGAACCGCCGCATAGGCTGCCTGGCCTGGGCAGTCGGGCGGGTTGAGCTTGCGCAGTTCGAGGCGCATGGTGACCTTGGGAAGGTGGGCCGCCAGCGCGTCGATCATGTGGCGAGCCAAGGCTTCCAGAAGATGGTGGGTCTCGCCCGTCCCGATCGCCACGATGATCTCGGCCACTTGCCGATAGTCGATGGTGTCGGTCAGACGATCGGTGGACTGGGCTGTCTCCAGCGGTGCATCGATCTCAACGTCCACTTCAAACCGGCGCAAGGACCGGCGCTCCGCAGGGGTCGCGCCATGGCGCGCCTCGAAGCTGATGCGAGACAACACAAGCGTGGGCATACCCTAGGCCGCGCCCTTGCCCGCTGCAATTCCTGCGTTCAAGGTGCCTCGACCTCGGCTTCTTTGCGCATCTTGCGTTTGATGATCTGGCGCTTGACCGGGCCCACCATGTCGATGAGCAAGCGGCCCGCGAGATGGTCGTTTTCGTGCTGCATGGCCCGTGCGAAGAGGCCACTGCCCTCCACCGTGAAGGGCTTGCCCTCGACATCGAGCGCTTTGAACTCGGCAGTCATGGCCCGCTTCACGGGCACGAATATCCCGGGAAACGAAAGACACCCCTCGTCCCCGGTCTGCGCCTCGTCGGACAGGCGCACGATCTCGGGATTGATGAAAACCAGGGGTGGGTCGGTGGGTTGACGGCCGGCCGCCTCGGGGTCGACCAAGAAGATGCGCAGCGGAACGCCGACCTGGATGGCTGACAATCCGGCGCCTTCGGCCAGGTACATGGTATCCGTCATATCCGTGACCAAACGCTTCAGCTCGGCATCAAAGTTGGTGACGTCACGCGACACCTCACGCAAACGCGGGTCAGGGAAACGCAGGATGGGAAGAATGGACATCTCACTAGAAAGGATGACATCCGACGACGGAGCAAGCAAGACGCGACAGGTGTTGTTGAATCGGCGGGCCGCCTTACAAGCTGCGCCCGCGCGTTGACAACCCTAGATCCCATTCGTAGCTTAGCCACCCTGCTCGCTTCACTTCCATGAAGCTCGTGAGATATGCCGAAGCCGATCTGCCAACGGTCCACGGACCGTTTCGGGTATTCGTGTACCATGAGTCGGCGGAAGGAAAGGGGACGGGCTCAGCCAATGCGAATCAGGAGCACGTGGCCATCGTGCGTGGGCCCGTCCAGGGCAAGAGCCAGGTGCTGACCCGCGTACATTCCGAGTGTTGGACATCGGAGGTCCTGGGATCGCTCAAATGCGACTGCCGCGAGCAGCTGCACGTGGCGCTGGAAAAGATCGCGGCTGAAGGCGCGGGCGTTCTGGTCTATCTGCGACAGGAGGGCCGCGGCATCGGACTGGGCAACAAGATTCGCGCCTATGCTTTGCAGTCGGGCGGCGCTGATACCGTGGAAGCCAACCTGGCGCTGGGCTTCGAAGCCGACGAACGCTCCTACGACATCGCCGGCGCCATCCTGCGCGATCTGGGCGTGCTGTCGGTGCGGCTGATGACCAACAACCCCCTCAAGGTGAAGGGACTGGAAGACGCCGGGGTGACGGTGGTGGATCGCGTTTCCCATTGGGTGGGGGAGAATCAGCACAACGCGGACTACCTGGCGGTCAAGCGCCACAAAATGGGCCACCATCCCGACGCGTCCGACCCCATTGCTGTGCTTCGCGCGCTGCCCAAGTCCGGCAAAGGCTAGCGTCCAGACAGGAGATCGTCATTCCTACCGTCGAAGAAGTCCACGCGATTCTGGCCCAGGTCAAAGACCCGGCCCTCGGCCGCAGCTTTCAGGCAGCGGACATGGTGCGCGAGGTGGGCGTCGAGAACGGCCAGGTTCGCATCAAGCTGCAGTTGACCACGCCCGCCTGCCCCTCGCGCGACGCCATCGCAGCGTCGGTGCGCGAGGCCGTGGGACGACTGGCCGGCGTGACCGGCGTCGAGGTTGTGTTCTCGGCTGAGGTTGCACGGCGACCGGGCCCGCAGCGAGAGAGGCTGCCCGGCGTGCGCAACATCGTCGCGATCGCGGCGGGCAAGGGCGGCGTAGGCAAGTCCACAGTGGCCACCAACCTGGCCGCGGCCCTGCACCAGCAAGGGGCCCGGGTGGGCATTCTGGACGCCGACGTGTTCGGGCCTTCCATCCCGCAGATGATGGGCAACCCCGAGGTGCCACCGGACATCGGCGCGGGCCAGACGATCAAGCCCGCGGTCCACCACGGCATCCAGGTGGTGTCAGTGGGCTTCTTCGTCGAGCGCGGCACCGCCATCATCTGGCGCGGGCCCATGGTGCACAAACTGCTGCAGCAGTTTCTCGAGGACGTCGAGTGGGGCGAGTTGGACTATCTGGTGGTCGATCTGCCGCCTGGTACCGGCGACACGCAGCTTTCGCTGTCGCAGCTTATTCCTGTCACAGGCGCGGTCATGGTCACCACGCCACAAGAAGTCTCCATCCTCGACGTCGAGAAGGCCATGGCCATGTGGAAGAAGGTGCAGGTTCCGGTGCTGGGCGTGGTCGAGAACATGAGCTACTACCTGTGCCCGTCGTGCGGGCACCGCGACGAGATCTTCTCGCGTGGCGGGGGCCGCCGGCTGGCCGAACGCGAAGGCCTGCGCTTCTTGGGCGAGGTGCCGCTTCTGCCCGGGGTGCGCAGCGGTGGTGATGCGGGAATACCCATCGTGCTGGCCGAACCGAAATCGCCGGTGGCTGAGCTATTTGTCAGCATCGCCCAGCAAGTGGCCTGCGCGCTGTCGGTGCTCAACCTGCCTGACCCCGGCACCGGCAAGCGCAGCAGTCGGCTCAGCGTCCTCAAATGACGGCTGGCCGTCGCACTGGACCCGACGAGGGTGAGAGGGCATCCTTGCCCCAGTGAACGGTCCGGTCAATCTGCGCAAGCCCGTCTGGCTGTGGCTCGGCCTGTGCGTCGCGATTTTCGCCCCGCGCGCGTACCTGGCCGTGCACGATCAGGGCGTGATCTGGGCCGACGAGATCTTCCAGACCCTGGAACAAGGACACCGCCTGGCCTTTGGCTATGGACTCGTGCCCTGGGAATACCAGTCCGGGGCGCGCTCCTGGCTCCTGCCCGGGGTGATCGGCGGCTTCATGAAACTGCTGGCCAAGCTCAAGCTCGACCAGGGGCTGGCTCTGGTGATCGGCACAAAATTGCTTTTTGCGGTGGGCGCGGCGGTCACGTTCTATCCCATGCTGCGGCTGGCGCATGTCATGGGTGGCGCGGCGGCAAGCTTGCTGTTGGGAATCGCGGCCATCGCATTCCCCGCCAGCCTCCTGTACAGCAGCCGCGCCCTGGCTGAGGTGGCTTGCGCGCCTTTGATCACCTGGTCGCTGTGGATCTTGTGGCCGTGTGGGCTCGCTTCGGGCGCGCGTGGGCCCGACGCCAAACTCGGCGTGGTGCAGGCGAGCGTCTGGCAGCTGCTGGGAGCCGGTTTCTTGTTCGGCTTGGCGACGGTGCTCCGTTGTCAAAATGGGGCGCTGCTCGCAGCACTGGTTCTGATCGTGCTGGCCAAGTGCGGACTGCGCGCCGCGATCACCCTGGCAGCGGGCGGCTTCGCGGCTTTGATCCTGGGCGGCCTTCTTGATTGGGTGACCTGGGGCAAGCCGTTCCAGTCAATCATCGAGTACCTGCGCTTCAACGTGATCGAAAAGGGATCCGAGCTGTGGGGCGTTTCATCGAGGAGTTTCTATCTGCAGACCATGCTGGCCACCAATGGGCTGGCCCTGCTGGCCCTGGTGCTTGGGTTCCTCGTGGGGCTTGCCCGCACCTGGCCTGTGGCGCTGCTGACCTTGCTGTTTCTCGCGATTCATTCCGTGTTCCCGCACAAGGAGTTCCGTTTCCTCTATCCCGCGCTGCCGCTCTTTCTCACCTGCGCCGCGGTAGGGCTGGCCGTCCTGATTGAAAAGCTTCCCTTGCTGCGCGCCCGACCTGCGGCCAGCGCGGCGGTGCTGGGTCTGGTCCTTTTGGCGGCCTTTGGCCTGCGTGCTCGCCGCGTGACCTTCGAGGACATTGGCCAGGGATTCCAGATTCCGGGTGAGATCAGTCCCCCGACGACCAGCGTGTGGGGTTGCCTCGACGAGCAGAATCGGCTGCTGGCCGAAGCTGGACGCCGCGCCGATCTCTGTGGTCTGGTCATGCCCAACGTGAACGGATACTGGACCGGAGGCTACAGTTATCTGCATCGCCGCGTGCCGCTGCTGTGGTGGCCGGGTCTCGACTCAGCCAACTATGCGTTGCTGATTCCAGGACAGAAACTCGCCGATGGCCGCTACAAGATGGTCGCGCAGGCAGGCGGCTACGCGCTTCTTCGTCGGGATGGGCCCTGCCGGCCGGTGCGCGGTCCATTGGGTTCCTACGGCCGGCTGATTCCAGCGGGGGTTCCATGAGCGGACTTGTGGGTCGATGGAACCGCGTGGTCGGCGCGCTTTCGGGATGGCGCCCGGGCGTGTACCTGTTTGTCGCCGTGACCTGCGTCTACTTCGCGAGCATGAGTCGCGAGGTGCCTTGGGGCGACGCGCGGCCCATCTACGACGTGGCCGAGTCCATGGTGCACGGCGAAGGCATCGCGGTGCCCAACCGCTGGCCTTCAGATGCGCCGCCGGGCCGCGGGGGCCGATTCTATGCACCCCAGCCTTGGCTGCCGTCGCTGCTGCACCTGCCGGGCGCGGCCCTGCGCAGCGTCCTTTGGTACCTGCACCCCGGCCCAGAGGTGGCGCACTTGTTGGCGGTTCTTGCCTGCCATGTGGCCGGCACGTTGCTGGGCGGGCTGGTGGCCTGGTTGTTCTTCCGCCTGTGCCGGCGCCACGGTGCCTCGCCACGCGTGGCTGGCTTCGCGGCGATTTTGCTCGCTGTGGGCAGCATCGTCTGGGTCTATGCGCGCTATCCCTTCAGCGAGATCGCTCAGATCGCCTGCTTCACCGGCTTCTTCCTCGAACTCTCGCAGCTCTTGCAACGTCTCGACCGACGCACGGCCCTGGCCACGGGTGTGTGGGCCGGCCTGCTGCTCAACACCAAGTACATCTACGCCCTCGCATTTCCCGGCACCTTGTTGCTGGTCGTGTTGGTGCATCGAAAGGATCTGCGTTCCCTGGGCCGGGCGCTCGGCAGCGCGGGCCTGGGGTTCTTGCCAGGACTGCTCATGGTCTTGCTCTACAACTTCCTTCGCTTCGCCTCGGTCACCAACACGGGCTACTCCAAGCTGGGCGATATGATGGTGGAGAACGTCCTGGTCAGCGCGTGGGGCTTCTTGTTTTCGCCGGGCAAGAGCATCTTCCTCTACTCGCCACCGCTGCTGCTCGCTGTGCTCGGCCTGCCTGTATTCTGGCGCAGCCATCGCTGGAGCGTGCTGGCCATGCTGGCCACCATCGTGCCGGTGCTGCTGTTCTACTGTCGTTCGCCCTCCTGGCCGGGTGACTTCGCCTGGGGCCCGCGCTACGCGGTCTTTGCCGTTCCCGTGCTCTTGCTTCCGGCCATTGCCTTTCTCTCGGGCGCTCGCCGCCCCGGGCGCTCGCTGGCGGCGGCGCTGCTGGTGGTCGGCCTGGGCGTGCAACTTCTGGGCAATGCCTTCTACTGGGACCATTTCATTCGCATCGGGCTGGACGTGCGCAGCCGTTGGCTCGGTCTGCCCAATCGCAGCGCCTCCCTGACCGCGGACAAGGGCGGTTTCTGCGAAGGCTGTTTCGAGGACAGCTATCCCACGGTGTGGCTGGGCCCGTTCCAGCCCATCCTCGGTCATCTCTGGCTGATGCGGCATGTGCCCTTGGGCCACGACTGGAAACGGGCCTCGCAGGATGCCCCCTGGCGCCGTCACACGCGACTTAACATCGACGCCAAGGAAACCTACGAACGGGCTCGCGTCGACCACTGGCTCTACGAAACTGACAAATACCGGACCGAGGGATGGATCGTGCTTCTGCTTCTCCTGGGCGCGGGCGGCGGCGCCGGCGTTCTCTTCGTTCGGCGCACGCGAGAAGCTGATCGGCCGAGCTCGCGGTGAAGCTAGCACCGCCGGCAGCCCTGAGAAGCAGGGCGGGAATGTCGCGGTCATGTCGTGCCCAGGGTCCGCCGAATCGACGCGAACCCTAGCGAAAGCACTCGATCGTGGCGGCGGCGATTGCTGGCATGTGTGTTGCAGCAACAGCGCGCCGGGAAATGATCACGGCGCTGTCTCATGGGCGAAGGCACTTTGCCATTGTGGCGTGGCTTGTCTTTGCAGTCTCGTTGCTCAAGGGCCTGCGCATGCCCAGTTCGTGGTCCGCAACACACATGACGTTCAACTACAGTCACGGGTTCATTCGACGGGGACTGGTTGGGGAAGTGCTTCGGCTCGTGGGTGGTGCGCGACCCTACAGCTACAATCGCCTGGCCCTGGTGGCCGTCCTGCTGTTCGTCGCCGTGGCCGTGGCGATGGTCCTGCTGGTCAAGCGCGTGCTTGACACCGATCCGGAAGACATCGGGCTCAAGGCCGCGGTGCTGGCCTTTGCCGCATCCCCTGGAATCGTCATGCTCGCCCACGCCATCGGCTACCTCGACTATGTCGGGTTGCTCCTGGTAGTCGGCGTGATTCTCATTTCGGCCCGGTCGAAACGCCGATATCTGATTTTCTTCTTGGGCACTCCCGTGGGCGTATTGCTGGCATTCATTCACGAGGCCCAGGTCTTGATGTTCGCCCCGACGATCCTGTTCGCGATGATCTGTCATATCGCGATTCAGTTCAGGCAGGCTGACATCTCCCGCCGCGCGAAGTCTTTGTTGGTGACCAACGCGGCCGTGGGATTTATCGCGGCGTTTGGCACCTGCACAGTCATTGGCATTGCGGGCACCAAGAGTCCCGATGCCATCAATACACTTCAGGCCTCGATCGGCCAGATCGCCAATTTCCGCCTGCGCGGCGATGCCTTCGCGACCCTGTGCCGACCGGTCAGCGAGGCTGCTTTCAAGACGATGCCCTCGTTCTGGCGCGACCCGGGAAACCAGACCTATCTGGTGCTCTCTATGATCTCGGCATTTCCAGCTAGCGCGTTCGTGATCTTCTACGGCATGCGCCTGATCGGTCGTTTGGATCTGTCGAAGCTCACCCGAACCATCCTCGCGACCTGCTTCATCGCTGCGACGCTGGCGCCGGTTTGCCTCAACCTTATCGGGTGGGACTCCGCGCGGTGGAACGCCATCAGTTTGGTGGCGTGCTTCTGCTGCGTCGCCACTTTGCGCTTGTACTTCTCACCGCATGTCTGCGCCGAGCCAAGTCTTCGCGTGGAATCGCCCCTCACGCTTACCCTGGCCGCGATGGCCATCGTCTTGGGGCTGTGCAGCTCCAATTACACCAATTTCCTGTTCGACAACTACAGTGTGCAGGGGTATCCATTCGAGGGACCGGTGAAATCGTTCGTCGAACTCGTCAAGGGACACTTCACCTTCCTGCCTGGGGACTGACCGGGGAAAACCTGAACTTCTTACTCCGCGCGACGGCGGAGTTCGACATGCCCCGCGTAGGGGTCATCCCAGGTGGCGACCAGGCGTGGAAAAGTGCCGGTCAGATAGTCGCGTATCACGTGCTCCTTCAGTGTGGACGATCCGGGCACCACAATGGCGATATCCAGATGATCTTTCTCCAGAGCGCGCACCCAGTCCTCGGGCGTGCTCTCGTGAACCTTGAAACGGTGCGGGTTGGTGTCGGCCAGATTGGCCCCGAGCACGCAAGAACCAACCGCAGCGGCAAAGGGGCCAAGCGAGTACTCGCCGAAAATTCTTTCGCCGGGCCGGCATTGGCCGCGCACCGCCTGAACGAAACTGTCGATGGTCGGCGCGCTCAGCGTTTCGTGTTGTAGGTAGTAAGTAATGGCGTTGGGCGGATGGGTGGAGTCGCTGGCAGGCGACCAGAAGAGCGTGCGCACCATGCCGTTCACGGCGCCCGGCAGAAAGGGACTGTCGCGCCAGGCGTAGGTCATGGTGCCGTCGCCCGCCTCCTCCTGGCGGTCGGCGCCGATGCCCTGGCGATAGACAAGCACCAGGGCGACGGCAGCGGCGCAGGCGACCAGGGGCCAGAGCCGCCAGACGAGGCGAGGTGCATTCGGGGCGGAGCCCGCGGTTCGCTCTTGCCTGCGGGCTGCCTGCTGGCGCCGTCGGCGCTCGCCACGTGACGAGGGCGGCTCACCGGGAGCGCCAGAACGCAGTCGCTCGCCGATGTAGCGCAGAACATCGACGGTCACGGTCGCAGTCATCAGCCCCATCCACGGCATAATCAACATGAAGTAGTAGGAGTAGTAGTCGACCCGCGTCGAGTAGAAGTACAAGTAGCCGCAGATCAACGTGGCGAAGATCATCTGAGCCGCGACGCGATCGCCGCCCCACAGGTTGAGCCAGGCGCCGAGCCGGCCAGCAGCGCCCGGCAACGTCGTTTCTCCGCGTGCCCGACCACGCAGTACCCAGGTGGCGATGGCCCACACGATGCCAGGCACAAAGCCAATCATGACTGCGGTGTTGAGGTAGGCGACGTTCCTGGCCTTGGCAAACCAGGAATAGCGAAGCGCGATCTTGTTGAGGTTGTAGCCGAAGACTTGGTACCAGAACGCATGGCCGGCGACACCGGCGAAAACCGCGCAGATGACGGCGCTGACGACGAGGATGCTGCCCAGTAGGCGCAGAGATTCCTTCCAGGAACGGAAGGCGAGCAAGACGCTGAGCATGAGCGCGAGCGGAGCGATGTAGACGCCTATGAAGGTGCCGATGGCAAAAAGCGCTCCGGCGAGGATGGGACGACGGACCAGCGCTTGGTAGCTGGCAGCGAGGCCGAAGGCCAGGGCGCAGTTGGCCCCGGTGAAGTGGGACGAGCCGCGCAGGACGTCGAAGGTGAAGAGGAAAAGGATGACAGCGAGAAGCGCTTCGCTGCGGCCGACCAAGCGGCGCCCCAGGAGATATACATAGATGCCCGAAGCCATGGCGGCCAGCGAAGGCACGGCTTTCGACAGAGCCAGCGAGTAGCCGAAGAGTTTGTACAGCGCGCCCATGAGGTAAAGCTGCAAGGGCGGATGAGAGAAGAAGAAATCTCGGTAGGGCCACTTCCCCTTCGACACGAGCAGGCTCATGTAGAAGTACATGTGCTCGTCGCCCTTTACGAAATTGAGCGAGTAGAGTTTGAGCAGAGCGAAAAAGAGGAGCACACAGCCCAGAGCCACGACGGCGACACCCCGCTCGGCCGCGCGCAGCCGGCGAAGGATTGAGCTGGGCAGAGAGGGCATGGACTGTCGTCTCACCTGCGAATGGCCAAGTCCAACACGATTACAGCCGGCGGATAGCTACCGTCCCGCAGCGGGCACACGAAGCCCGCAGGCACGTCCTTGCTGCTCCACCCCGGGTAGTAGTAGCGGTGTATTCCCTCGCGCAGGGCCATGTCACCCGCGGCGATGAGCCCGTAGACTTCCCCTGGCGCGTTTGGATCCCAGGTCAGGTAGCGCTGTGCAGGCTGGGCCGACCAGGTGCTCAAGTCGGGCGAGGTCGATCGAAAGACGCCGAGAAAGGGATTGAACGTGCTTGGCTCGGTCGCTTTCTCCTGGTCGGTGTCGCTCACGTAAAAAAGCTCCCAGACACCGCTCGACGGATCCTTGACCACGCTTGGCTGCGCAGCGCCCGAGACCTGGGGATTGTTCGGCTGCGGGGTGAAGTGGATTCCATCCTTGGAAGTCGCGTGGCTGACCCCGTAGGCGAGCGGCTGCATCTGCGCGTTCACGGGCATCGACGAGAAGAAGAGATGAACGGTATCGCCGTCCACCACAAGCTCGGGATCCGCGAGCAAGCCATCCGCGACATCCGGCAGATCCGGGAAGGCGTCCTTGCCGAGCAGCACCAGGCCAGCAACGTCCGAGAAGCCGGTGCTGGCATTGGCGTAGGGCGATTCGGCAGCTGGCAGTCGCGCAAATGTCTTTCCATCAGCAGAGAACGCGACGCCAAGCTGGTACCAGGGTACGCCAAGCTGGGAAGTTCCCAGATCCACTGTGCGTTGCGCTTGCGCACCGGCGTAGGCCAGCAGGTAGCGCCGCTCCGAAGGATTCCACGGGATCTTGACCACCGAGGGTGTTTCGAGCTTGAGCTGGTCCCACGCGCCCGACCCCGGCTCTGCCTGGATGGTCAGCGCCTGCTGCACCGACCAAGTGGCGCCGTCCAGGCTGGTGGCGTACTTGATGCCCATCTGGATTTGCGCCTCGGGTGCCGAAAACGCGGGCGCGACTCCGGTGGACCACCACGCCTTCCACACACCTTCGTCCTCGTCGAAGAAGACGTCGGGATCGCCAATCGACAGCTCCACCCTGCCGTCAGCGGTGGTCGCTCCCGCGCGCAGCAACGGATTCTTCGTGCAGCGTGCGAAGCTGCCGACCGGGGCAGGGCCGCACGCCGCCTCGATCGATGAGCCCGTCGATGCGCGGCTCGCACCCGTGGCACCCGCACCTCCGCCGACGGTCGCGCCGCCACTGCCGGTGGCACCCGCCACAGCATTTCCGCCGACGCCCGCGCCGGCAACCGGGCTCGTACCGCCCGAGGAGAGTGCTGGGGTGGCACTATGCGTGCCGCCGCAGCCCAGGATGGTCGATGCGGCGAGGCAGGCAACAGCAAGCGCGTGCACCGGGGGTTCCATAGGCAAATCGGGAAGCCAGCGCATGTGGTATTCGAAACGCGCTTTCGCGACGACTGTCAAGAAAGTCGCGACGCCACGTGGATTCTCGCCATATTGCATTTGCAGTGCACAAACGCGACAATGGTTTGATCTGCGGCTGCGACACGAATCGTGCGCAGCAGGGAGTCTGATGAGCACCTTCCCTCGAATTTTGCTAGCCACTCTCGTTATCGGTTTTTGCGGCGCCGGCAGCGCCACGAACGCCTGGGCCCAAGCTCACGAGAATGCCTCGGCAGCGGCCAAGGCTCACTACAAGGAGGGGCGCGCCCACTACCAACTGGGCGAGTACAGCGCGGCCATCAAGGAATTCAAGGAAGCCTACCACCTCAAGCCGGATGCCACGTTTCTCTTCAATATCGCCCAGTGCCACCGACAGCTGCGGGAATACGCGGAAGCCATTCAGCTCTATCGAAACTACCTGCGCGATGCCCCGGACGCCCCCAACCGCGAGGATGTGGAGAAGTTCATTCGCGAGATCACGCTGGTGATCGAGCAGGAAAAGGAATCGAAACCGCCGGTGGCACCAACTCCTCCGCCGGTGGCAACGGTTGCCCCATCTCCTGGGTTGACGCCGAGCGCACCCGAGCCTGGCAAGCCGGCGCTGCCGGGTGACTCGTCGGCCGCGGTGGCGTCGTCCGTGACGGCCACCCAACCCCGCGCCGAATCGATCACCGGGGGGCCGGAACAGGCACTGGCGACCGCCTCGATTGCACCGCCCACACCGGTGCGCGCCGAAGCCCAGGTTGAAGTGCTCACCAACCCGAGCGAAGCCACCATCATGGTCAACAAGACGACGGTGGGATCGCAAAGCCCGGTCAAGCTCACTCTTGCCCCTGGCCTCTACTCGGTGGCCATCGAGCGCGATGGCTACCGCGGTGCCGAGGGCGCTGTCTCCTTGCTCGCGGGTGATAACGTCTCCGTGAAGGTCGATCTCAAGCCGGTCAAGACGCACGGCTGGCGCGGGCTCGGCACCACGTTCGTCGTCATCGGGGTTCTGGGCGAGGCGGCTGGCATCGGTGGTCACGTCATGGCGAACAAGAGGTTCGCCGGCTCGCCGGAGTACAACAGTTTCTCCAAGATGGAAACCATCGGGCAGGCAGTGGCCATCTCGTCGGCGGTACTGGCCGTTGGCTGCTACGTGCTCGATTGGCTAGGAAATCGCAGGAATGTGGAACCCGGTCCACCCTTCATGCTGGAGCCGGTGAAGGTGAACCCATGAAGCGCATTTGGGTTTCAGCTCTGCTTCTGTCCTTGCTCACCCTGGGCTGTGCCAAGGGGAAGCCCGTGCCGTGGACTTCGGTCGCGTCGTCGTGGGACGGAAGCAAGCTCGTCGCCGTGGGAGATGGCACCATCCACACCTCGACGGATTCTGGCGCAACTTGGACCAAGAGAGGCCCATGGGGTTACTGGACGTCGGTTGCGTCGTCCTCGGACGGGATCAAGCTGGTCGCCGTGAGCAATGGCGATATTGCCCACCAAGATCACGGCAACGTCCTGGTCTCGACGGATTCCGGCGTTTCCTGGTCGCAGAGAAGCATCGATGAGCGAAACTGGAATTCGGTCGCGTCGTCGGCGGACGGCACCAAGCTGGTGGTCGTCGGGAGCGACAACCAGGGCCATTCCTGCATCTATACCTCAACCGACTCCGGCGTCTCCTGGACACAGGGGAACGCCGATCAGCAGGAGTGGGCTTCGGTTGCCTCGTCGGCGGACGGCATCAAACTGGTCGCAGTCGCAAACGGTGGTTTCATCTATACGTCGGTGGTCTCGGGCGCGTCCTGGACGCAATCCTGGACGCAACAAGGTATGTTCAACATCTGGACTGCGGTGGCATCGTCGGCGGACGGAACCAAGCTGGTTGCGGTCGTTCGCGGTGGTTTCATCTACACATCGGCGGATTTGGGCGTGACTTGGACGCCAGCAGGTACGCCGAACAACTGGACTTCGGTGGCCTCGTCGACGGACGGAAGCAAGCTCGTCGCGGCGGTCGGCAATGGTTTCATCTACACTTCAACGAATTCCGGCGCCACCTGGACGCAGAGAGGTGTGTCTGACGACTGGACTTCGGTGGCCTCGTCGACGGACGGAAGCAAGCTCGTTGCCCTCGCATCGGCTGGCCTCATCTACACCTCGACGAACTTCGGCGTGACGTGGGCCAAGGCGGGTGGAGGCGGCGGTGGAGCAGGCGGAGCAGGCGGAACCGGTGGTTCGGGCGGTGGAGCAGGCGGAACCGGGGGTGTCGCAGGCAAACCGATCGGTGGCTCGACCGGTTCCAATGGTGGCACGACCATCTTCGTCGGGGGCACGACCAGCTCCACGGGAGGTTACGCCGGTTCCAATGGCGGCACGACCATCTTCGTCGGGGGCACGACCAGCTCCACGGGAGGCTACGCCGGTTCCTATGGCGGCACGACCATCTTCGTCGGAGGCACGACCAGTCTCTATGGCGGCACGACCAACGCGGGCGGAACCACAAGAGTGGGCGGTACCACGACGGTGGGCGGTACCATGAGCTTGGGCGGCCTCACTGCAACGGGTGGCACGGTGGGAACCGGGGGAACGGTCCCGCCCAAACCCACGACCTGCGGCAATGGCGTGCTGGACCTGGGCGAGCAGTGCGACTGCGGTACCGATCCGACCAAACTGCCAACCGGCTGCCAGGGCCAGAACGGTCTCTTCTACGGAAACGGAACCGGGTGCTCGAAGACCTGCACCAAGGAGCCGACCTGTCGCAATGCCTTGGGCCAGAACCAGGCCTGCAGCACAACCTGCGGCGACGGAAATATCGATCCGGGCGAGGCCTGCGATGATGGCAACCAGGTGAGCGGCGATGGCTGCTCCAGCACCTGCCAGCAGGAGCCTGGTTTCGTTTGTACCCCCACGGTGCAACCGGATTCGTCGCCCTGTTCAACCGATCCCAGCAGCCAGTGTCTTGAACTCCCAGTCATCTACCGCGATTTCCAGCCCGAGAATGTCACCCCCGGTGGCCACCCCGACTTCTATTTCCTGGGCACGAAGGCGGCCGGATCCACCGCGCCCACGACCATCTGTGTCCCAAACTCGGGTGGACCGGCAAAGGGCAACGATTCGACCGTGCGTTGCTGGGACATTGCAGCCGCGAATCTCTTGAACGGCAAGCCTCAATACAACTCGGCCCGCGCCAACAACCAGTGTGCTTGCCAGTTCAGCGACTGGAACATTGGCAATTCGGCCGCACACATTCCCAGCACGTATACGATGGCTGGCAACGACAGTCCGCTTTCCGACGGGGCTGGCAGCTACCGCGGCGGCACCGCCGGCACAGCCATCAGCTTCACCAACCCATCAGGCCAAGTCACCGGCATATTGAAGGGATACACAGCGAGCACCCCCGGTGGCCCCATTTTCAACGGCGTGGTGCCCATCGTAAAGAACGCGGCCAGCTTCAAGCAGTGGTTTACGGATGACGTCACCGTGAACAAGTCCTTCACCGCGGTTCTCGAAATGACCTCCGTCGGAGCAAATCTTTACCAGTACGCCAGTACGATCCATCTCGCGCAGGGTGGCTTCTTCCCGCTCGACACGCTGAATCCCATCCAGGCCACGCTGTGTGACCTATCGCCCTACTGGAACCATGGCAACGGAACTCCTATCTGGGCGACCTGCCAGGGCGACCAGTATTTCTTCCCACCCCGCATCGTCCAGTCGGATTGCCCAAACCAGAATCCGCTGAGCGCCGGCTGCTGGGTCATGAATACTCCCGGCGCCAAGCACGACTACTACTTCACCACAGAGGCGCGCCACACCTTCGTGTATGACAGCACGGCCGGCCTCACTTTGCAGTTCTCTGGGGCCGACGATCTATTCGTCTTCATTAACGGCATCCTGGCTCTCGACCTTGGGGGCGTTCACGCGCAGCTGCCGGGCAAGGTCGTGGTCAACGGTGATCCAGGTGCAAGCCAGGCGATCATCACCGAAGGCGGCTGTCTCGACGCAACTGGGAACATCACGACAACCCAGGCCGGCTATGTAGCAGCGGGGGTTTCGCCCGCTGGTGCGCCGGCTCCCGTCGCGCCGGATGACTACCGCAGCCGATTCGCCAACCTCAACCTGGAGAATGGCAAGGTCTATGAGATTGCCATCTTCGGTGCGAACCGAAATCCCATCGACTCGAACTTCCAGCTGACTCTCACTGGCTCCGCCATCAAGAGGTCGGTCTGCCAGCCCAACACGTTGACGTTGCCTCCGCCCCAGTAGCTTCCGCTCCAGGTAGGCGCCACGCCCCTGTCTTTGCGAGGCGGTGCTACGACGCCTTGGCGTCCGGCGCGGCCGAACCATCGGCGTCCGCGTCGGGCTCGATCGTCCAGCCGCAGCCCTCGGCCAGGCAGCGCAGGCGCACGCCAGCGCGCGATACCTTCTGCACCACGAAGGCGGCGTCACATTGCGGGCAACGCTGGGGCAAGGGGCGATCCCACGATACGAAGTCGCACTTGGTCTTGGAGTAGTTGGAACAGCCAAAGAAGATCTTGCCCCGCCGCGAACGCTTCTCGGTCAGGTATCCGCCGCACCCGGGACGGGGACAGGCCACGCCCAGGGAAATCGGACTGGTGGTCTTGCAGTCCGGGTAGCGCGAACAGGCCAGGAATTCGCCGAAGCGACCGCGCCGGATCACCATGGGCGAGCCACAGCTCGGGCAGATCTGGTCCGAGGGTCGCGTGGTGGGTTGTACCGTCAGGGTGCCGTCCGCGTTGCGCGTGTATTCCTTGGTGTTGCGACAATCGGGATATCCGGAACAGGCCAGAAAGTAACCGTTGCGCCCCCACTTGATCACCATGGGCTTGCCGCATTTCTCGCACACCTCTTCGGTCGGCTCCTCTTCGCGCTTGAGGTCGCGCATCTCCACTTTGGCGCGCGCCAAGTCCTTCTCGAACGGTCCGTAGAAGTCACGCAGTAGTTTCACCCAATCCACCGCGCCTTCCTCGACCTCGTCGAGCTGTTCCTCCATCTGGGCCGTGAAATCGCTGCTCACGATCTCGGGGAAACTCTTGACCAGAAGGCCGTTGACCACCACGCCCAGCTCGGTGGGACCGAGGCGGCCTTCTTTCTTTTCCACGTAGCCGCGATCTTGAATCGTGGACAAGATGGTGGCGTAGGTCGACGGCCGGCCAATGCCCTTCTCCTCCAGCTCGCGCACCAGGGTCGCCTCCGAGTAGCGCGGCGGCGGTTGCGTGAAGTGCTGCTCCGGCTGGCAGCCGAGCAGGCGCAGGATTTCGTCCTGGTGGACGTCGGGCAAGCTGCCGTCGGTTTCTTCGTCCGGGCTGGCTCCTTCCTCCGCCTCGGCGTAGATGGCAAGGTAGCCGGCAAAGCGCATGACCTGGCCCGTGGCCCGCAGGCCGACCGGGCCCGCGTCGATCTCGATGGCAGTCTGGTCGAACACCGCGGGCGTCATCTGGCAAGCCACAAAGCGATTCCAAATGAGGGTGTAGAGTTTGACCAGATCCTCGGTTTCGCGCGCACCCCGCTCACTCGGAGTCTTGGCCAACAGGCGCCGCACCGTCTCTGGATCGTATTGCATCGAGGTGGGCCGGATAGCCTCGTGCGCGTCCTGGGCCGACTTCTTACTCTTGAAGATGTTGGGTTCGGCGGGGCACGAGGCTGCGCCATAGCGATCCACGATCCACGCGCGCACGTCCTTGACCGCGTCCTCGGACAGCCGGGTGGAATCGGTGCGCATGTATGTGATGAGGCCGGTGGGGCCTTCGTCGCCCAGCTCGACGCCCTCGTACAGGCGTTGGGCCAGGCCCATGGTGCGCTTGGGTGAGAAACGCAGCTTGCTGGACGCTTCCTGCTGCAAACGCGAGGTGATGAAAGGTGGGGGCGGATTCTTGCGGCGCTCTTTGCGCTCAACCGCGGTGACCCGCAGGGTGGCCTGCGACAGCAGGGACACGACCTCGCTGGCTTGGCCTTCGTGCGAGAGCACGGCCTTCTCGCCCTGCAGCCGGACCACGCGCGCGGCAAAGGGGGGCGGTGCGCTGCCTTCCACCTGCGCCTCGATGGTCCAGTACTCTTCGGGACGGAAGGCCTTGATCTCGGCCTCGCGATCCACCACCAAACGCACGGCCACCGATTGCACCCGGCCCGCCGACAGACCGCGCCGCACCTTGGACCACAGCACAGGGCTGATCTCGTAGCCCACCAACCGGTCGAGCACGCGCCGCGCCTGTTGCGACTCGAACTTGTGCATGTCGAGTTCGAGAGGATGCAGGATGGCGTCGTTCACGGCCTTCTTTGTGATCTCGTTGAAGAGCACGCGTTGAATGTTCGGGTTGGCAGGCCGAATCTCTTCAGCGATATGCCAGGCGATGGCCTCGCCCTCGCGGTCGGGGTCGGGCGCCAGCAGGACCTTCTCTGCCCTCTTGGCCGCGGCCTTGATGTCCGCGATGACCTTCTTCTTGCCCTCGATAACCACGTATTCGGGCTGGAAGTCGTGTTCAACGTCGATGCCCATGCTGGCCTTGGGCAGATCCTTGACGTGCCCCACCGATGCCTTGACCACGTAGCCCGCGCCCAGGTACTTCTTGATCGTTGCGGCCTTGGCGGGCGACTCGACGACCACCAGCGTGCCACTGCCGCCCTTCTTGGCGGCTGGCTTGGCGGTGGTGGGCTTCTTGGTCTTAGACGGCTTGGCCTTCTTCGTGGCTGACCCGTCGGTGCCTGACTTGACTTTCTTGCTAACAGCCACGTCGAATCACCTCGTATTGGTTGCCTGGGATCCTGACAAGCCAGCCGTCCAGCTCGGCCTCGACCAGTGCCGCCATCACCGCGGGCAAGGGCAAGCCGATTCTTCGGCTGAGCACGGCTGGTGTAGCCGCTCCCTCGCGCAGGGCTGCCACCAGCGACGCGACGATTCCAGCGGGCGGCTCAGCCTCGTCCAGGGACACAGGCCGGCCTCCCGCCAGCGTCTCCTCGACATCGGCCGCCGAGGTGACGGGCCACGCATGCCCCAGTTGCAGCAGGCGATCGGTACCGTTGCTGCCCGGGAGCGCGAGCACAGGTCTGCCCAGCGACCGCGCCAGAGCCGCGGTGATAAGCGCGCCCGAGCGGTGGGCCGCTTCCACCACGACCACCGCATCTCCCAGCGCTGCGATGATGCGGTTGCGCGCAGGGAACTGACCGGCGCGCGGCGGCGTTCCCGGTGGGTATTCCGATAGCAAGCCGCCTTTGGCCGCAATACGCGCGAAGAGCCGGACGTGACGGTCGGGGTAGGTCACGTCGACGCCACAGCCAAAAACCGCGAAGGTGGGTGCGGCAGCAGCCTCCAGCGCGCCTTCGTGGGCGGCTGCATCGATGCCAAAGGCACCGCCCGAGATGACAACCACACCCTTTTGGGCCAACTCTCTCGCAAGAACGCGTGCGCGTGCACAGCCGGCGCCGCTGGCCGCGCGCGCCCCCACCACGGCGACCGCACGCCCACCCTCTGCGGGCACGCGACCGCGCACCCAGAGGACAGCGGGCGCATCGGAGAGGACCAGAAGCCGCGACGGATAGCCCGACTCTCCTCGTGCGATCTCTTCGACGGCCAAACCTGTCTCCGAATCGGGGGGCCTGCGCACGGGCAGCATGATCTGTCTTGTCGGACGAGAGTCACACTGGTTGTCTGCCGCATGCATCGGGAACGCAAGCTGATAGCGCCAGCGCGGCGGAAGATCAAGCAGCGGCAGAAAAAGTCAAAGAAATCAAAGCAGTTGCGAGGTGAACTATCAGTAGCCTTTGCGCATCTCGGTCGTTTCGCCCACGTGCAGCTCCTTGGAGCTACGCGCAATCCAGGCCACTGAGGCGTTTTCGCGCACGTCGATTACCCATAGCTCACCCACCACTTCTTTGGGGTATTCCGGATCCATCCTCTCCCAATCTTCGAGCACGCCCCGGTAGCCATCACCACGCCGGATGACGAAATTGCGGTTTCCAACCTGAACCCCATCGCGTCGACCCCGGTTGATGACCACGAAGCGCTCGGCAGAAAGAAACTGCGTGGGCGTGAAAGCAGCCACCACACGCGCATCCAAGCTGACATCACTCGGGCGCGGTTCGATGCGCCTGAACTGCCGAATGGCGCTGCTGATCCGGGCGCCGCGCTCGATGGTGTCGACCACGTCCGTGAGCGTCCCGCGTGCGATGTCGCTGCCCGCGATCTGATCGACCACAATATCGCCGCGCACCTTGACCAGGTAGCCATAGGTCTTGCCGGTAGCGGGATCTTGGACCGGATGGTCGGTGTCGGTTTCAAAGACAGAGTAGCGCTCGCCCGCGCGAATGGGGCGGTCTTTGGGGAAACGCAGGTAGGCTTGGTCACCGGAGACCAACAGGATTTTCTCTTCGCGCGAGCCGCTCACCCAGGCGGCCTGTGCGAGATCCTTAGCTTCGATGAATCCGATTTCGCGCAACACCACTGCGTTGCTGGACAAGGCGGCCAGACGCTCGGACGAGAACGTGCGGGCGGAGTCCTTGGTCGGCTTGTCGCCGCCCGCAAGAGGTACAGGTGTCTCGGCCCCGGAGGTCCCGAGGCGAATGATGTCGCCGGGGAAGATCCAGTGCGGATTGGTGATCGATGGGTTGGCGGCCCACAAGCGAGGCCAGCGCCAGGGATCGCCGAAGTACTTCGAGCAAAGGCTCCACAGCGTATCGCCCTTCTGCACCACATGAAGCTCGGGAGCCTGTCCCGTGCCCTGCGCAACCTCCGGTTCGCGTGCGCCGCGCTCGTCGCTCTGCCCGGGATCCAGCCCCATAACGCCCCCAGGAGGCAACAGGCCCGCGGAGGTTTCCTCAATTCGTCTCGCGCTGGGATCCTTGCTGCCATCGCCCAGCGTCTGCGATCCCTTGCGGCTGCGCTCGCCTGCCGGAGCAAGGGCTGGGACGGGCGCAACATCTGCCCCGGCGGGATCCGGCGACGCGGATTGCACGGGCGGGTTCTTGAACTCCTGGACCTCGAGCGGGATGGTGCCGCCCGTCTGAGCCCAGGCCGCAGCCGACAGTGAAGCCGTCAAGGCGACGGAGAGCAGAAAATGGAGATTGACTAGCCTCACGGGGCCTCCTCGGGAGCGTGCGCGGTCTTCACAGGTGGGTTGGCAGGCGGACGGGCATCGTGCGAGGGGTGCGCGGCCCCTGCACGGTCGAGCTCAGCCAGGCGAGTCGTTGCCAGCACGGCGGTTTCGTGCCGCGGATAGGATCGGACAAGTTGTTCGAGGGTCTGCTTGCCAGCGTCGATGCTGCCCAGGGCCAGATAGCTGTAGCCGACCTTGAGCAAGGCATCGGGAACCTTGTTGCCATGGGGAAAGCGCTCGACCACGCGACGGAACTCACGCACCGCCGAGGGGAAGTCCTTGCTGTCGTAGTAGCACTCGCCCAGCCAGTACTGGGCGTTGTCAGCCAGGTCATGCGCGGCGTAGCGGCGCAAGAACTCGCGAAAGCCTTGCGCGGCTCCGTCGTGCTGGCCCTGGCGAAGCGCCTCGTAGGATCGACGGTAAAGCCTGAACGCTTCCATGTCAGGGTTGCGGCCCGCGCGGACTGAACTCTGGCTTTCACGGGTTGCGTGCCCTGCCCGCTCTTCCCCTTCGGCCGCAGGACGTTCCGAGAATGTCGGCGCGTGCTCACCGTGCAAGCGAAGAACCGGACGACTGCTGTTCGATTTGGCTGCCTCGCCGGCGTATTCCACCTCCGATTCAGGCGCTACCATCGTGGTGGCCGGGGCCAGGGTCGAAGCGTTGTCCGACGAGGCTAAGTCGTTCTCCGGATGCAGCTTCACCGTGGGAAGCTGGGGCGTCGCCACCTTCTGCTCGTTGACCTTCCGGCTTTCGAGCTGGTCCGTCAGGATGAACACACGGTTTTCCAGCTCCTCGACCTGCTTGGCATACTCTGCGTTCTGCACCCGCAGCGATTCGATGCTTCGGTTGAGCTGCTCCGTCGAGGCCGGCTCAGCCCCTCGATGAGCGCAGGCGGACAGAAGCCCCGCGGCCGCCATTCCTATGGCGCACTTAGTAAACGACATCCTCGATCACCATGGGATCATAGAGTCGTTCGGCAGTTTGGTACAAAAAGTGATTAGCGATACTGAGCCAAGATGCGATCAGCGCCGCGCGCAATAAGTGCCTCGGCCAGTGCCTTGCCCAGGGATTGGGCAGCAGACGGCGCCCCGGAGACATGCTCACGTAGCATGGTTGCACCATCGGGGCTTCCCACCAGGCCCCACACTTCCAGCTTGCTCTGCTGCACCTGGGCGGTTCCTGCCACAGACGTGCGACATCCGGCCCCCAGGTGCTGCAGGAGTGTGCGTTCGGCCGCGACGGTGATTTCCGCGTCTTCGCTCGCCAGCTCGCGACAGACGACACGCAGGGGTTCGTCAGCGGCTCGGATTTCAATCGCAAGCGCGCCCTGGCCAATGGCGGGCAACATGCGCTCTATCGCAATCCGCTCGGCAATGTGCTGGGACAAGCCGAGACGGTCCAGACCCGCACAAGCCAGGACAGCCGCGTCCACTCGCCCGTCGGCTACTTTGCGCAGCCGCGTGTCGAGGTTCCCGCGCAGGGGCACAAGGCGCAGGTCCGGCCGCAGGGCCTTAACCTGGCAGATGCGGCGCAGGCTGGTCGTGCCCACGCTTGCGCCGGCCGGCAGGTTGTCCAGAGTGGACCCGTCGCGGCTGATCAGGGCGTCGCGCACGTCAGCGCGGGCAGGAATCGCAGCCAACACGAGCCCGGAAGCCAACTCAGCGGGCACATCTTTCAGACTGTGAACCGCAAGATCGATCTCGCCCGCGAGAAGAGCCGCCTCGATCTCCTTGACCCACACCGCCTTGCCACCGGCCTCCCCAACCGGTCCCGTGCGATCGCCGGTGGTGACGATGATCTTGCGTTCGACCACCAGGCCGGGGTGGGCTGCGCGCAGTTGAGCCGCCACGTGATCGGCCTGCCACAGTGCCAGGACGCTGCCCCTCGTGCCGATGACAACGCGATGGGGGCTCACGTGACGATCTTCTAGATACTGGCGACCGCTGCCACCACCGACGCGTCCGGCAGGGCGCTGCCCACCGGTTTGGCCACGAACCCGACCTCGACCTCGTAGGCGGTCTCGCCAAGGATGACCGAGTTCATGTACACCTCGGCCCCCAGAGCGGAAACCGCGGCTTTCGTCTTGACCTTGCCAAGAAGATCGAAGGGCTGATCGCTGCCTGCCTGGACGCTCGTGAAACAGAAACCAGGGACCAGGCGCAGGACGAGGCTTCCCTCCATGATTTGCAACATCTCGCCCTCAAGGTTCACCCGTTCGGCAGAGAGCCAGGAGTCAATCGTCTCCTGGGGAATGAAAAACTTCACGGGCATATCGCCTTGGGCTTGCGCGGGGGAACGTTATTTTCAAAATAGCACCCCTTCGCGGCGGCCACAAACCGCAAGGTGACTAGACGCAGTTGTCGATTCAGCCTCCCGCGACCCGAGTGACTGTGGTAAAGGAGCCGACCATGGCCAGCCAGAACATCATTGTCGTCACGGACAGCAACTTCGAAAGCGAGGTCATCAAGTCTTCGTTGCCCGTGTTGGTGGATTTCTGGGCGACTTGGTGCACCCCGTGCCTCGCTCTTGCGCCGCATGTGGAAGCGCTGGCCCAGGAGTACGCCGGCAAGATTCGCGTGGGCAAGTGCGATATCGATGCGAACCCCATAGTTCCAACCCAACTCGAGATTCGCAGCATCCCGACCCTGCTCATGTTCAAGGCCGGCCAGGTGGTGGGCCAGGTGGTGGGCGCTGTGCCTCGATCGCGTATCCAGGATCTGGTCAAGAAGGCGCTGTAGCGCCGCCTCTGACGACAGCAGGAGACGGTGGCCAGAGTCGGTGGCCGGAAGCCGGCTCCGGTTCCGGTCCCGGCCTCGGCTCCGACCCCGGGCTACCGCCCCACCAAGATCCACGCCAGCAACGCCCCAGCCGCCACCGCGGCCAGCATCACGCCAATGAGCAGTCCCTTTGCGGGGCCCGCCATGAGCGCGCCGCGACCGAACATAGGCTTCATGGACTGGGGCAAGTCCATGGGCTGAGTTTCAAGACCGGAAACCGCGGCCAGGGAGGCGGCGCTACGCCCCGACTCCGGGGGTGAGAAACCCGACGGTGTGGACCGGCCTTGCCCCGCCGCCCCTGCAGGCGACAGGCCCGCCACGGGCAGCGACGCGCTGGCTCGGGCAGCGGCCATATCCGCCAGCGTGTCACGAGGCATACGCTCGATCGGCTGCGCGGCGGTGCGGCGAGCGGGCCAGTCGGTTTCCTGGGACCACGCCCGCGGGTCGATGAACCCGCCGGTGGGTCGGTGGACCGGGCCAGGGTCGACTGCGGCGGGCCCTGGGGTGAGGGGTTGCCCGTCGAAGCCAACCGAGGTGAAGGCGTCAAGCTCCTCGTGCAAGATGGTGTCGATGAGGTTGGGCCGCTTGGCCTGGCCGCTGGTCGACGCTGTGGTTTGTTCTTCCTGGCAGGCGCGCACCAAATCCGCGATGTCGCGCTGGATCATCTTGAGGCCGCGCGAGAACCAGTAGTGCGCCAGGGCGTCCTGCAGATCGGTGGCCGACTGAAAACGGTCCTCCACGCGTCGGGCCAGCGCCTTGCGAACGATCTCTTCGAACTCGGGCTCCACCTCGGGGTTCTGCTGTCCGATGGGTGGAATCTTGGCGTTGCGGACCATCTCCACCGTCTGGTAGTCGCTCTCGCCGTAGAACAGACGTTTGCTGGTCAGGGCCTCATACAGCAGGATGCCTACCGCGAAGATGTCAGACCGGTGATCCACGTTCTCGCCGCGGGCTGCCTCGGGCGACAGGTAGCTCATCTTGCCCTTGACCACGCCCGGATCAGTGGCCTCCACCTGGCTGGCGGCCTTGGCCAGTCCGAAGTCAGCCAGCTTAATCTCCCCGTTGCGCGACATGAGAACATTCGCGGGCGAGATGTCGCGGTGGACGATGCCCAGCGGTCGCCCGGTCTCGGGATTGGTGAGATCGTGCGCATAGGCCAGGCCCTTGCAGACCTCCATGATCATGTAGATGGTCTGGCCCACGGTCAGGCGCTTGCGGATGCGGCGCCGCCATTCGAAGATGGCTTTGAGGTCGACGCCGTCGACGAACTCCATGACGATGAAGTAGGTGTCGTCGGCGTGTCCGATGTCGAAGACCTGGACGATGTTCGCGTGCTGCAGGAAGAGCGAGAGCCGCGCCTCGTCCAAGAACATGGTCACGAACTTCTCGTTCTTGGTCAGATTCGGCAGGATCCGCTTGATGGCGACAGTCTTGCGGAAGCCGTGCAGAGACTCAGCGACGCCCTTGAACACCTCGGCCATACCACCGGCGGCAATGCGCTCAGTGATGCGATAGCGGCTTTCGGACATCAGGCGGGCCGTGCGATTGAAGAGTAAAAACTATATAGCAGACGAGGTTCGTAGTCGACAGGCAAGCATGGCCAAGCGGAACCCGCCCGCTCCGGGCTGTCCCGATCTGGAAAAGAACGGCGCTCACTCGTCGCTGGTTGCACCCGCTCCGCCCATCTCCTCACCCGCGTTTCCATCGAGTGCGCCGCCGCGACCAGCCTGCTCAACCGCGGCCTCTTCGCGTTCGTGCTGTTCTTTGCAGTCGATGCACAGCGTGGTTACCGGTCGCGCCAGCAAGCGCTTGAACGAGATGACCTCGCCGCACGACTCGCAGGTGTCGATAGACCCGTTGTCCAGACGAGCCAGTTGCTTGTCGATCTTGCCAAACAAGTACTTCTCGCGATCATGCAGCCGCATTTCGGTGGAGAAAATCTCCTCCTCCATCGACTCATCGATGGAATCACGGCCGATGTTGCGCTCGTGGTTCATGGAATAGCTGAGCGCGTGCTGGCCGGTGCGTGCCAGACGCTGCTTCGCCCCTTCCAATACCTCGCGGATTTGCGCCTTTTCGCTTTCGGTCAGCATGGTCCTCCTCGCATTCGACGGGCCAAGTAGAAGACTTCGGTAGACCGGCCCACCAGGTTTAGTCAACTCCCCCCCGCACGGAAACCTACGATGCCTTCTTCTCCCGCACGAGTTGCGGGCGCCCGCGCGACACGACGACCTCGCGGGTCACCACGCATTCTGTCACCCCACTAAGCGAAGGAATCTCATACATCACGTCGAGCATCACTTCTTCCAGAATGGCCCGCAACCCGCGCGCCCCGGACTTCCGGCGCGCGGCCTCCTCGGCCACGCTGCGCAAGGCGTCCTCGGTGAAACGCAGCTTAACGCCCTCGAGATCGAGCAGGCGCTCATACTGCTTGGCCAGGGCGTTCTTGGGCTTCCACAGGATGGCCATCAGGTCGTCCACGTCCAACTCGTCGGCGGCGACGATGATGGGCAAGCGGCCCATGAACTCGGGGATCATCCCATATTTGATGAGATCCTCGGTGCGCGCCATCGCCCGCAACTCGTTCTTCGATTCGTCGCTCTTGCTGATGGTGGCGCCGAAGCCCAGCCCGCGCGTTCCCGTGCGCCGGCGCACCAGTTCCTCCAACCCATTGAAGGAGCCCGTGCACACGAAGAGAATGTTGGTGGTATCCACTTGCACCAACTCTTGCTGGGGCCGGTTGCGTGCACCGTCAGGCGTGATGGAGGCTTGCTTGCCTTCCAGAATCTTGAGCAGAGCCTGCTGCACGCCCTCACCCGAAACGTCGCGGGTCACCGAAGGCCCGCCCCCCTTGCGCGCAATCTTGTCGATTTCGTCGATGCACACGATCCCCCGCGCCGCCTTGTCGGGGTCGTTGCCTGCGTTCCGGTACAGCGCCTTGATCACGCTATCCACGTCTTCTCCCACGTAGCCGGCCTCGGTCAACGTGGTGGCGTCGGCCATAGCAAAGGGAACGTCCAGCTTGCGCGCCAGGGTCTGCACCAGCAAGGTCTTGCCGCAGCCGGTGGGTCCGATGAGCAGGATGTTGCCCTTCTGGATCTCGACATCGCCGGCCTTACCACGCTGGCCGATGCGCTTGTAGTGGTTGTATACCGAGACCGACAGGGCCTTCTTGGCGCGCTCCTGGCCAATCACGTAGCGGTCGATCTCGTCGTAGATCTCGCGCGGTCGCGGGTAGCGTGGCCGCTCCGCCGCCTCTTCCTTGGCGATGATGTCGTTACATAGGGCCACGCACTCGTCGCAGATGAAGACCCGCGGGCCTGAGATAAGCTTCCGCACCTCGCGCCGGCGCTTCTGGCAGAAGGAGCAGTGGAAGTCGTCCATCCCCCATGAGTATTGCATCCGAACTCCACACAAGCCAAGCCTGTCAACCTGGATTCCAAGGAAGCCCTTGCGCGCGCGGGGAAAAGGTGTTCCGTAGAGGACAGTCTTGGCCGCAGCGCGTGTCACGACTTCGGCGACGCGAGATGGGTCCGTCAGCAAGGCTTTCTCGCCGCCCCTAAGCGAGGGACAGGCGGGCCCGAAAAAAAGATAGTGGCATCGAGCAGGCAGCCCAAGTAGATCGATGCTGGCTAGAACTATGTGTGGAATCGTCGGTTACGTAGGAACACGGAAAGCGACACCCATCTTGCTGGGCGGGTTGCGCCGGCTGGAGTATCGGGGCTACGACTCGGCGGGGATCGCCGTGTGCGATGGCGGGCAGGCCCACTTGGTGCGCTGCCAGGGCAAGCTGGCGGCTTTGGAAAAGCTGCTGGCCGAGAAAAGTCCAGTGGGGGCCTGCGGCATCGGACACACGCGTTGGGCGACCCACGGCCGGCCCTCCGACGAAAACGCTCATCCGCACAAGGCCGGCCCCATCTCGGTGGTGCACAACGGAATCGTCGAGAACCACGTGGAGCTGCGCGAGCGGCTCATCGCCTCGGGTCGCGTTTTCTCGTCCCAGACCGACACCGAGGTGCTGGCTCACCTCATCGACGAGGCCTTGCAGGCTGGCGCGGCCTCGCTGGTCGAGGCGGTGCGCGCAGCCCTGCGCCAGGTGACGGGCGCCTATGCTATCGCGGTGCTGTCTGACCGCAGCCCGAATGTGCTTGTGGCGGCGAAAAATGCGTCGCCGCTGGTGTTGGGCCTGGGCAACGGCGAAATGTTCATCGCTTCGGATGCGCCCGCCATCCTCGAACAAACCCGCGACATGCTGTTTCTCGAGGACGGCGACATCGCCGAGCTGGATCGCACCGGCGCGCGCATCACCGATCTCGACGGAAACCCCGTGGTGCGCAAGCCGCGCACGGTGACCTGGACCGCGGGGCAGGCTGAGAAGGCCGGTTATCCGCATTTCATGTTGAAGGAGATCCACGAGCAGCCGCGCGCGGTCACCGACACCCTAGCGGGACGCCTACTACCCGACAGCAACGACGCTGTCCTAGAGGATCAAGAGGTGACGCCACTACCCAGCCGGGTGGTCATCCTGGCCTGCGGGACCTCGTATCACGCGGGCCTGGTGGGCAAGTTCCTCATCGAGAACATCGCGCGCATTCCCTGCGAGGTGGATCTGGCCAGCGAGTTCCGCTACCGGGAGCCGGTGGTGGGATCGAGGGATCTGGTGGTGGGGATTTCCCAGAGCGGCGAGACCGCCGACACCTTGGCGGCCGTGAAAGAGGCACGGGCGCGGGGCGCGCGCACCTTCGCCATTTGCAACGTGGTCGATTCGGCCATCCCGCGCGCCTCGGACCTGGTGCTGTACACACGCGCTGGGCCCGAGATCGGCGTGGCGTCCACCAAGTGCTTCACCGCGCAGCTCGCGGCACTGACTCTGCTGGCCATTCACATGGGCCGACGCAATGGCACGCTCGCCGGCGTCGCGGCGACCGAGTTGGTGGCCGAGTTGATGCAAATCCCGCACAAGATGAGCGAGACGCTCAAAGAATGCGGCGACCTGAAGGCTCTGGCCCGCAAGTACCAAAACGTGCGCGACTTCCTTTTCCTCGGGCGTGGCCCCAACTACCCCATCGCGCTCGAGGGCGCGCTCAAGCTGAAAGAGATTTCCTACATCCATGCCGAGGGCTATGCCGCCGGCGAGATGAAGCATGGGCCCATCGCGCTCATCGGCGACGGGTTGCCCGTGGTGATCATCGCGACCCGGGGCAAGGGCTACGACAAGGTGCTGTCCAACCTGGCCGAGGTGCGCGCGCGCGAGGGCCAAGTCATCGCGGTGGCCACCAAGGGCGACACGGCGATTCTTGATCAGTGCGAGGACGTGCTCTGGGTTCCCGATGCACCTCCGCTTTTGCAGCCGATGCTGACCGTGCTGCCCTTGCAGTTGCTAGCCTACGCGGTGGCCCTGGCGCGCGGGAACGATGTCGATCAGCCGCGCAATCTGGCCAAGAGCGTGACGGTCGAATAGCCGCGGCTGCTCACGGCTGCAGGGCCGCAGGTGCGGCTTGCCGACGCGGACCGATCTCCACGAAGAGCGAGTCCGGGCCGCCCACCGGTCGCACCGGCCGCCCCGCGCTGAGCATTCGCAACTCGTCCTCGGGAACGTCGGGCAGGACGAACACGCGTCGCCCCGCTCGCTGGAAAGCCTCCACCAGAGCCGGGGCATCGCGGCCGTGGTCGGGCCACGTGGATGCAATCACCAGATCTCGTCGTTCCAGCAGCAGCGGTCCCAGCGCCTCGGTACGCTGCGCGAACAGCGCCGCGGGCACGTCGGGCAGAAGCGCCGCCACCGACCCAAGCTTGTTCAGGTTCTCGAACCGCCGGGCGCGCGCGGCCGGCAGATCGTCGCCCAGATGCACGGCCGTTGCCCAACCGAGAAGAACGCCCATGGCCGGCGCCAACCAGCGCTGAAGGTGCGGCCGGCGCCGCGCAGTCGCGAACAGCAAGACCGACGCGAAGGCCAGCAGCAAAGGCACATACATCAGCGCGAACTGGCGCACGGCCGAGGCCGGCGAGAGAGCCAAGGGTACAAGAGCGCCCAGGCCGCCAGCCGCCGCCCCGACCGCCAGCGGCCGCCAGCGCATTCCCGTCCGCTCGACCAGCAAAGCAAGGGCCAGCGCGGCCAGCGGGATCAGATCGAAAAAGTAGCGCGCGTTGTAGCACCAGCCGTCGGGACGGTCGGTGCCCGCAAGGGCAAATAGAAGCAGCACTCCGGCCACGACTATGCCCGCGGCGCGCAACACTCGCCGTGCCGGATTCGCGGGCTCACTGCGCAGCCAGGCCGCGGCCATAGCCACCATCACCACCAGCATCCAGGGTGCGGATTGCAGAAGCGCCTTCTTCACTGCCGACAGCAACATCAATGCGCCGGTGTCGCTCCAGTGACCGCCTATCTGCTGCCACATGGGGATGTGCCGCTGCATGCTGAAATCCAGCACATGGGCGCCGAACGCGCGCAGGGGATCCCATGGCGACGCGCCTGTCGCCAGTCCCCGCAGGGCCACGTAGCCACGGCCCTTGCTGACCGGACTCACGATCCCCGCGCGCAAACTGTTGGCGACTGAGCACAGAGCAAGCGGCAGCGCCAGGCCAGCGGCGTACGCGATGGCCTTGCGCAACCGCCGCACCGGATCTGCCAACAGAGCGAGCCCGATCAGTCCAGCGGTCACGATGTGCTGGTAGCGTACGCCAGCGGCCAGGCCAGCGAGCAGCCCCGCGGCGTACGCCCAGCGGAGTCGATCCCTCTGGGCCGCGTGGAGCGCCGCCACGAAGGCAGCCAGGGACAGGCAGGCAGCCAGCGCGTGCGGCCACACCCCCACCGCGTATTCGAGCGAAAATCCAGCCAGGGCAAAGGCCAGCGCCCCGACCCACGCCGCCGGCTGCGAGGCCCCTGCACGCCGCGCCGCCGCGCGCACCAGAGCGATGGTGACCAGCCACGCCGCGAGGTTGAGGAGAAAGAGGCCGGTCCAGCCAGCAAGCGAGAAAGGCAGCGCGAACAGCGCGTACAGCGGAGGTACCACCGACGAGGCTCGTGCCCCGGGGCGCACCTCCGGCACGGGATCGAAGAAGAGCAACTCGCTCGAACGCGGCAAGGTGTCGGTACCGGGCAGGGTTAGCCGGCCCGAACGCAGCGACACCACCCAGGCCAGGTGGTTGTTCTCGTCGACGGTGAACACACCTGGCACGATGAGCAGGGCGGCCACAGCGCCCAGCACGGCCAGCACCAAGATCACGCTCTGGCGCTCGCTTACGCGACCCAGGAACCGAGGCGTATCGTTGTTCGCCGTCCCGCTTGGCTCGTGGCTCATGGCAATTTGCCTGCGCACAGCCTGACGCCAGCGCACGACGCGAGCATTGTAGCGGAAGGCCGCCCGGCGCGGAATCAGTTCCAAGGTCGGCCAGGTGACCGACAATGGCTGTTTGACAGCGCCGCGCACGTCTCGCGATAATCGTCGTGTTTGAACCTGGAATGCCCCATTCTGCTCGGCGTCGCGATCGCCGGGGACGCCCGACCATGAACGGGACAGGGATCCGTTCGCCGCGGGCGCTGATCCAGGCTGGCGACGCTCTGCAGGTCGTGCTCGCGATGTTCGCGGCCTACGCCTTGCACTCGCTGCTGTGGATGCACTTCGCCTTCCTGCGGGCGCCCGCGGGCCCCGAAGGCTTCATCCTGCTGGCGTATCTGGCGCTGCCGCTGTGGGTGATCCTGGTCGCGCTGCTGGGCCTAGACCGTCCGCTGGAGAAGCGCTGGTCGATCGCCCGCACTGTGCTGCGCCTGATCGCGCTCCACCTGCTGGGGCTGGCCGCGCTGACCGCGGTCACCTTTTTCACCAAGACAGTCGTGAACCGCTCGATCATGGCCATGTTTCTGGCGCTGTCGTTCGTCTTCATGCTGGCGGAGCGGCTCGCGCTTCGGCTGTGGGCGAAGCGGCAGCACGCAAAGGGACACACCCGTGGCCGCCTGCTCTTGATCGGTGAGCCTGGGCAGACCATGCAAGGTTTCGTGGACGGCCTGCTCGCCGATCCGTTCCCGCCCGAAGTCATAGGCTATCTCGGCCGCGGCGAATCGGATGGCGGTGCGCCGAAGCACTTGGGCGCCCTGGGACAGCTGCCCACGGTCCTGCACGACGAGGCGGTGGACGCGGTGGTGGTGTTGGCCCAGCTTTCGCCGCGCCGGGCAGGCTGGGTCGTGCAGGTCTGCGCCGATCTGGGCCTGTCCGCCAGCATTCCCCTGCCTTGGCCGCAGGTGCCTCGCCTGGCCCCGCACGTCGAATCGGGCGCCGGCGCGCACTTCCTGTTCTTCGCCCCGTCCACGCGCAGAGCGGCGCAAATGGCGGTCAAGCAGGTGCTGGACCTGGTGCTGGCCTCGGCCGCCGTGATCGTGTTGGCGCCGGTCTTCATCGGCATCGCGCTGGCCATCGCCCTGCTCGATGGCCGTCCCGTGGTCTTCTCGCAGGTGCGCGTCGGCCTGCACGGCCGGCGCTTCCGCATGCTGAAGTTCCGGACCATGCTGAAGGACAGCGACGAGCTGAAGGCGGCCCTGGCAGCGCCCAACGAGGTCGACGGTCCGGCGTTCAAGGTGACCCACGATCCGCGCGTGACCCGGCTAGGCGAATTCCTGCGCCGGACCAGCCTGGACGAACTGCCGCAGCTCTTCCACGTCCTGGGCGGCGCCATGAGCCTGGTCGGCCCGCGGCCCTTGCCCGAACAGGAACAGCAACGCATCCACGGCTCGCAGCGCCGCCGCCTGTCCATGAAGCCAGGGATCACCGGGCTGTGGCAGACCAGCGGCCGCAGCAACGTGGGATTTGCCGACTGGATGCGCATGGATCAGGAATACGTCGATCGCTGGTCGCTGGGGCTGGACCTGCGCCTGCTGCTGGCCACCATTCCCGCGGTCCTGTCGAGGCGAGGGGCGAGGTAGGGGCACACTCGGTGCACCCGGGCAAGATGTCAAGTAGGCTTCGAAAAGAGGAGATCTATCCATTCTCCCTAGAACAGGGGGCAATCCCATGAGACTTCAGGATTACTTGAGACCTGCTATGTCCCTGGAGAACTGGCGCAAGCTCCTCAGGATCGCATTTGAGCGTCTGGAGAATACCGAGTTCCTCGTGCGTGAGAGCTACCGGGTGCGCGATGGTAATCTGGAGATTGATCGACAGCACTTGCGCATCGAGGGCCAGTTCACAGACGACATGCCCAATCCAATGTCAACAGAGCAGCAGCGCCCCCTGATCCAGAAACTGATGCGCGCGTATAAACTCGCGGCGTCAGAGATGGCGATGGTGCAAGAGGAGTACCGCACCGGCTCGAACTGGGGCGGGTATCTGAAGAGCACCCGCAAGGACTTCTACGATGCCATGAGTGAGGCAAGCGTGGAGAAGTTGTCGGTGTTGCTGAACAACTTCTGTAGAAATTGCATGAGCACTGGCATTCTGGGGGGAGAGCCGGGATTCCTTCAATTCAAGAATGCAACAGCGTGCAGGGCGCTGGTCCATGACTTTCGCGCCTGGCTGTACAGTGTCGGTGATTTCGACGCCTGGAGGAATCTGGGGATGCCTCCCATTGGGAACCCCTACGGCTATAATGTCGCTGGACTGCTCGTCAACAACAATTCGTTTTACAATGACTATCGCGCTTTCCTTTGTTCGGGCTTGGTGGACGACGTTGAGCAACCCATTGTTGCCGAAATTGGCGGAGGGTATGGTGGGTTTGGATACGCGTTACTACAGCGAAATGGCGCGAAGACATACGTCAATTTTGATATACCCGAGAATCTGATAGTCTCGTCATACTACCTATCCATGGCATTCCCCAAAAAGCGGATTCTCTTGTATGAGAATCGTGGGGTGACGTTGGATCGCGAAACCCTGCGCCAATATGACGTCATATTGATGCCCAACTTCATGGTACCAGCGCTTGCCGATTTGGCCGTGGACATATTCGTCAATACAATAAGCTTTTCCGAGATGGAGTATGCCACAATCGCTGCCTACTGCCGCCAGATAGAACGGACCTGCAAGAAGTACTTCTATTGTGAGAACCTTGCAGATGCGCCCCGCGGGTACAAGGGGTTCCCAGAGTCAGTGTTCCCTGGTATCAGGGGGTTCAAGACCGTGACAGTGTCGCCATCGCGCTGGGCGCATTTCGACCTCTATTCCGCTTCCCACATTTACATGGAAAGGTTGCTGGTGCGGAAGGAGGAGACCGCTCGGGCCGAATAGGCGTCCCGTTGTCACGGGCGGTCTGCCCAATCGTGAGGCCGGGACCGAAAATACTCACGGACAGGAGTTCACCAAGAGGGAACTGCACGTCATCTCTAGAGTCGGGAGGCAGTCTTGAAGATTCTATTCACCTATTCCGGGATCTCCAATATCGGATTCAACGCATTCTACAGGCGACCGGACAGTGTGGACTCCTGGTACATTCCGATTGGTATTTGCTACCTCGCCTCGACCATGGTCTCGAAGGGCCACGAAGTGGACCTCATGGATCTCAGGTACCTGGCCGGTTATGACGAGGTGGAGCGCAAAATACTCTCGTCCGGTTGCCATATGGTGGCCTGTTCTTTTCAGAGCCCAGGGGCGAAGTACGCATACGAAGTTGCCAAGATTGCAAAACGACTAGGCAAGATCACAGTTGCCGGAGGCATTCATCCCACGGTGCTGCCAGATGAGGTGGCCGGCACCGGCTGGTTCGATCATGTCGTCATCGGCGAGGGGCTGGTCAGCCTGCCCCAGCTGGTCGACAGTCTTGAGAACGGGCAACCGGTTGAACAGATCATCCAAGGCCAGAAGGTGGTCAACCTCGACGAGGTGCCGTTCCCCCACTATTTTCCCCTGTATATAGAGAACGTCATAAAGAAGCAGAAGCTGGTCATGATGTTTACGTCGAGAGGCTGTGCCGGCAGATGTACATTCTGTCAGCCGGTGGCTCGGAAACTTTTCGGAAAGAAGATCGTCTTCAGGACTGCTGATAGCATCATTTCCGAGGTGCTTCATTGGCAGCAGACATTCGGCATCACCAAGTTCATGCTTGTCGATGACACGTTTCTGACGAAGCGATCGTTGGTACGGGAATTCACTACCAAGTTAGTAGCGCTAAACACGGGCCTGACCTGGACCTGCAATGCCAGGGCAAATGAGATAGAGGAGGAGACCCTTGAACTGATGGCGAAGAGCGGCTGTTCCTGGATATGTATTGGATTCGAAAGTGGCTCGCAGAAGATACTTGATCTGACAAAGAAGGGAACCACCGTTGAGCAGAACTGCAAGGCCGCGGCGCTTTGTGACAAATACGGCATTGGATATACTGCCAACATACTGGTGGGCATACCCGGGGAGGACGAGGAGGACTACCGGGCGAGCTACGCATTTATCAGGGAAATCTCGGCTCCGGTGGTGTCGTACAATTGGTTTGTACCCTATCCCGGCACGGAACTGTTTGATTACTGCAGGGAGAAGGGCCTGTTGAATGAGAAGCTGAGCTGGGACGACTACGAGATGAACAAGATCAAGGAGGAAGGCATAATCAAGTCGGTTGACTACAAGATGGCCGGACGCTGGGAGAAGAAGTTTCTTGGGAAGAACCGATGGTCCTATGTCAAGGTCATCGACAAGAGCCTATTGGCCTTAGTCGAGCGGGGCGTGATCAGTTCGGCTGACCATCAGAGGCTGCGCAAATTGGGGAAGAGGATCTTGTCAAAGGGTCGATGGCTGTACGTCACGAAGGTCAGGAGAGTCATCAAGGAGGGGGCGGCGTGGTTGTCTCGATAGCGTGCAGACGCTGTCTTCGCGTATGAGTGCAGACGGAGCCCAGTCAGTCGTGCTGTTGCTTGCCGCGACGCCTGAATCGCCGCCGTGACGCCAGAGCGGCCGAAAGCTTGGGCAACCCCGCACGGACCAGCATCCGTCGTGCCCGCAGCAGCGAGCGAATAGTGCTTCGAGCTGGAGCGGCCCGCCATCATGGTCGAGGGGCCTAGGTGACGTGATCGGCAAGCGTCGCAGAAAGGCGCAATACCAAAGCATACCCGGCCACGAAGACTAACAACGAGCAACCGACCGCGACTAGGACGGACTCCAAAGGTGGGGCCACCCTGAACAGCAAGGCGCAGCGAGCGATCTCTGCGATGCGAGCCGCGGGGTTGATTCGCGGAATCCAAGCCAGATCGGGGGGAACGATTGAGGCTGGGTAGAAAATCGGGGTCGCGTAGAACCAGAGCATGATGCCAAGCTCCGTCGCCGGACGAATCTCGATGAAGTGGACGGAAAGAATCGAGAGCAGCATCGCGAGCCCAGTTCCCAGCAGTACCACCGACAGGATCGCAACCAGGAGCCAGAGCCAAGCCAAGTTGGGGTGATAGCCGTAGTACAGGAGGAAAGGCAGTAAGGTAGCGAGGGAACTGGCCATCACGACCAAGTTCACTGAAACGACGCTGAGGGGCACCAACTCGCGCGGAAAGCTGATTTTTCGCACCAGGTTCGCGTTCGCTCGAAACGAGTCCACTGTAAGGCCTCGCCCGGCCCCGTCCCCCGGGCGACTACCGCCAGGCGCCGTTCGCCGCCTACTCGGCCGCCGTGGGCAGCGTGACTGTGCCGGGTTCGGCGATAGCGGCCAAAGCGGCTCGTTGCAG
>Ga0265316_10000613_pt1 | contig 39669 bp, 39 predicted proteins | sample 4522metaG_FD_202092 | JGI IMG/M metagenome (GOLD analysis project Ga0265316, IMG submission 202092) | Rhizosphere microbial communities from Carex aquatilis grown in University of Washington, Seatle, WA, United States - 4-5-22 metaG | ecosystem: Host-associated > Plants > Roots > Rhizosphere >... | reverse complement strand
ATTTAACAAAAATGTAATTTATTATTAATTCAGTTTTTTACAAATACTTAAATTTGTATTTTCTTTTTTGAGTAAATAACTTTTTTATGAATAATTTTAAGCCGGAAAACTGAAGATAAAAATAAATAATTCAAACATTCAAATTTAATAAACTAAAATTGATTTTTCGCATAATTGGGAAAAAGTATAAATAAATTGAATTAGAAAAAATTGGTTTTTTAAATAAGTAATTTTTTTATCTGCTTATCATAAAATTAAAATTTAAAATTATGGAACATTTAAATAAACATCATGAAGAATTGCAGAAGCACCATGATGAATTGAAAAAGCATCATGATTTGATAGAAAAACATCATAAGTTATTAGATAAACATCATATGGAATATGGTTACAAAAATAATGATGCAATAAAACACCATTCTTTTATACAAATAGACCATGAAAACCTGAAAGAACATCATAATAGTCTTAAGGAACATCATGAATTACTTAAAGGGCATCACCTTGAGGTGAAGAAAATCCACAATAAAGAGTCCTGAAATATTTAACGGTTTAATGCCATAAATTTTTCTGCTCTTTTTTAAATAATTCCTTTTTTGCCATCAGGTATTGGATTTATCTTTATCAATTTACTCCAGAAATATTGAAAATAAACAATTATTTATTGTATGGCTGTTAATATTTTTTTTCATATATGAATAGAAGAGAAGCCCTTAAATTACTTGGAACAGGGATATTGCCTTTTTTATTTCCAAATACTCTAAAAGCTTTAGGTAAGTTTTTAAATAATTCCATAAAAGCATCCGATTTTGGAAAATTTAACTGGGGAATTTCATCGGCAGCTTTTCAGATAGAAGGAGGATGGAATATTGATGATAAGGGACCTTCGATATGGGATGTTTTCAACCATAAAAAGGGTAATATTAAGGACGGTTCAAACGCAGATGTAAGTTGTGATTTTTATCATAATTATTCAAATGATATCGATCTTGTTAAGCAAATGGAGTTTAAGGCTAACCGTTTTTCAATTTCCTGGCCCCGATTATTGCCAGCAGGTATCGGAACACCTAATCAAAAAGGAATTGATTTTTATAACCGTGTAATAGATACCTGTCTTAAAAATGAAATTGATCCATGGGTAACATTGTATCACTGGGATTTGCCACAGGCACTTGAAGATAGCGGTGGATGGACCAACCGGGATATAGTCGGCTGGTTTTCCGATTACACCGAATTATGTGCCCGCTCATTTGGGGACAGGGTCAAAAAGTGGGTCGTTTTAAACGAACCTATGGGATTTGTTGGCTTAGGTTACGGATTGGGAATTCATGCTCCAGGTTTAACCGGGTTAAAATATTTTCTGCCTGCCACACATCATGCGATACTTTGCCAGGCTATTGGCGGCAGTATTTTACGCGATGAAATACAAGGTTCTTATATTGGAACAACTTTTTCGTGTTCTCCTGTTATTCCTTACCACCATAATACTTTCGACAATAAAGCTGCCCATCGGATGGATGCCCTGTTAAACAGATTGTACATCGAACCTTCATTAGGTTTGGGTTATCCTGTCAACGAACTTCATTTTTTGAAAAAAATTGAAAAATACATTTTTCAGGGAGATGAAAGGAAAATGGTTTTTGATTTTGATTTTATTGGGCTTCAGAATTATTTCAGGGTGTTTGTAGATTTCAGTTTGCTTATCCCATTATTATGGGCCAAACAGGTTTCACCAAATAAAAATAATTCACAACTGACAGAAATGGGTTGGGAAATTTATCCCGATGCTTTGTATCAAAGTATTATGCAATTCTCTAAGTATCCAATAAAAGACATAATTATTACTGAAAACGGGGCTTCATTTAAAGATGTATTAGACAATGGCCATATTCACGATGAATTAAGGATAAAATATTTTCAGGATTACCTTTCAGCAATTTTAAAAGCTAAAAATGATGGAGCTAATGTCACCGGTTATTTTGCCTGGACATTGCTTGATAATTTTGAATGGCTTGAAGGATATCGGCCTAAATTCGGACTCATATATGTTGACTTTGAAACACAAAAGAGGGTTTTAAAAGATTCTGGTAAATGGTTTTGCGAATTTTTAAAACAATAATCTATATTTAAAAAAAAATAATTATATTGCACGGACAAAACATTAAGTTTTATTGGGTTTTTATTTTGTCAATTAAACTAACATTTTTCTCTAACTAATTTTAACTAAACACTAACTGTGATTCAAAAGCCGTGAATATGTTTCGCGGCTTTTCTCTTTCAGGTATACCATTCTACCGGAGTAAATTTTTCCATTCCTCTTCTGCCAGTAATTATAGTTTCTCCACATCTTAACCAGGCATGAGCCTTTAATTGTTTTGTATTATCTTTTGTAACTCCCAGATAAAAAGTGGACTCAATGCTCCTGGTATTTAGCATCAATTTAGCAACGACAGCATCGATTAAACAACTACTATTAAAAGGCAAATAAATTGAACTCCGACGCATTGCCCGAAAAACTTTATATATTATTTTTTTTTGATCGGGACTTGGATTAATAAATGATTCTTTATGTGGAATGCCCAATTTAGAAACATATCTGTTGAAATTTAAAAAAAATGTTACTATTCTTATCCATAAAGTAAGGCGTAACGCTTCAGAAAAAAGTTTTTTTTCTGAACCAGGCAATTCAATATATTTTTTTAATCTTCTGAACATTAAATTATTTCAATAATATTTTTTTCATATAATGAATATAAAAAAGACTTCATATCCTCAACGCAATTGGTTTCTGTTACATCATACTCGTCTAAAACCAAATCTACCAAACCTTTAAAAGTTATCGGTTTTTCAATAATTTCCCAGATCCGTGCCCCAATACTGTCAGTTCCATAATATTCATTATTTTCAATATTCATCATTACGATTTCATCGTCAATTTTATTAAAAACAATCTTTTTCTGGCGGGATATTAAACTGTTTGACAAAATTTCTTTCATTTTATAATTTATTTTGGTTTGCCCTGTTTATCTATATAATCGAATAGTTCCATAATTTCGAAATGCCTTGAAATAATTCTATTTACTAAGGGTCGAGGCAATTCCTTTCGCCAGTTTCCGTATTGGCCTTTTCTAAAGAATAATTCAGTTTCAGGAGCTTTTTCTCTAAACCCAAATTCTTTTTCCTGTTTTTGTAATTCACTGAATGCGCTGTTTTCTATAGCTTTATTAATAATTTCATTATCAAATTTCAATTCAAGAAATTCTAATGCTTTCAGAAAATAAAAATAAGTATCTGCAAGCATATCTTCGTATCGTAAAACAATTACCGGCAATACCGTCTGATGTGTCCAGCTTTTTACATGCCCGCTCCAGGAAAATAATTTTTGTTCAAGCTGATTATGAAGTTTATTATTCTTTTTGCAAAATGCATAATTATTATTGCATAAAATCCTGACACTTTTTTCATAGGTTACTCCAAGATGATGGGCAAAAGATACTGCAATATCCAGCGGATTTCTAATAATATATACTGCTTTCAGGCTTGCATTTTCTGAAACCAATGGTTTATTTTCAGAAGTATTAATAAAAGCATCATGTATTTTAAGAAAAATTGGCTGGTTGGAGTTTTCGGCAAGTTTCTCATAAACTAATGGCCTGAGATTTTCAATTTCCTGCTTTGTTAAATCAGAGGAAGCAATTCCGGCTACTTCATCGAACATTTGACGGTTGCTTGCAATGGAAGTTTCCCTGAGTTCATTGATATCGATTGGTTTATCCGATCCGGAAAACAAATTTGCCAGAAAAATCCTGAACCAGGTATTACCTGATTTTGGATATGATGCAAGCCATATTATTTTTTTATTATTAATCATTATCTGAATTAACCATATCTGTTATTAAAGTTTCTGCAAGTTGTTCCAGTGCAAAATTTTTATTTTCCCTGGAAAGCAATTTTACTTCAACATTTGAAGCCAATTTATTGCATAGTTCAAAATGCGATTTTTCCCGTTTTAATCCTTTAATAAAATTAACCCTGAAAGTATTATTTCTTAAAAAAGTAAATTTTTCAATTCCTGAAATTGGTTTAATAGAAATTCCTTTTTCATTTTTTACATTAAGAATATAAATACTTTTCAAAATTGTTTTTTGGACACTATGATCATGTAATATTGGGAATTGATATTTATCCAGTTCATATCTGACTTTCTGAAGATTTTCTTTTTGAATTTTGAGCTTTTGAAGAGAGTCTTCCCAAAGTTTAATATGCAATAACCCGGGTAAAATGAAAGGTATATCGCCCTGAAATGTAACAGCAGCAATATCATCGGTAATTGCTTTAAACCCTTTTGAAATAAGATATGCTAATAAAGTAGATTTACCGGAACCCGAAATTCCCGCGAAAATCACACCTGAATCATTTATTATCGCAGCACTTCCATGAACTGGTAATATGAAACGTTGGTGCAATATCGCACCCATTGCCGATCCAAGCAGGAACAATCTTATTGCATTTTCATCGGCACCATCTATAGGTTCGACAATAATTTCCCTGCCTTCGGAAACAAGGTATTTTGCAACATTTAGGGCTTTAAGCAATAATTGTCCGGGCAATACTTCAAAACATACCCCTTTGAAGGAAGAAACACTTAAATTGTCCGGAACAGAACCAATTCGAATTGTAACATCAGGATTACCTGATGTTACTTGCATTTCAGGACATTCGATCTCTGAGGCTATTTTTAATCCAAAGGCAGAATATGAATAAACCGGATTCAATTCATGATTTATTTATTGCAAAAATCCAATAAATTATTGACAAAGCAAACAAGTTAAATCATAAACAGAAAATGAAAAATATGAATTAATTATTCAATATCAGTTATCGATATTTATTATATAGGATTATCATAAAGTGGGGACAACCTATTTTCAGTCATTAAAATATTTATTGGAAATAAAAAATGAAAATTATTACGGAGTAATTATTTTTTTATCCAAGATAAGGTTTTAACAGTTTATTCCTGCTGCTTTTCTGAAGCCTGCGAAGGGCATTTTCTTTAATCTGCCTTGTGCGTTCGCGTGAAAGGCCAATTTCCTGGCCAATTTCTTCAAGCGACATATCTTTTTTTCCTAACCCATAAAACATTTCTATCACGCATCTTTCTTTTTCCGAAAGTGTGGCAAGGGTGCGTTGAATTTCTTTTTTTAACGATTCATTAACCAGGTCAATATCGGCCATGGGAGAATCCTTGTTTTCCATCAGATCGAGTAAAGAACTTTCTTCGCCTTCAACAAGAGGCGCATCTACTGAAACCGGTCTCCCTGACATAGAAAGCGTGCTCGAAATCTTGTCTTCAGGAATATCGACAATTTTGGAAATTTCATCTGCAAGTGGAGTACGTTGAAATTCCTGTTCGAGTTGATTAAAAGCTTTATGAATTTTGTTTAAAGTGCCTATTTTATTGAGTGGAAGGCGAACTATCCTTGATTGTTCAGCAATTGCCTGTAAAATTGATTGCCTGATCCACCATACGGCATAGGAAATAAATTTAAAACCTTTGGTTTCATCAAATTTCTGGGCTGCTTTTATTAAGCCAACATTTCCTTCGTTAATAAGATCCGGCAGGCTTAATCCCTGATGCTGGTATTGTTTGGCTACGGAAACAACGAACCTGAGGTTGGCTTTTACAAGCCTTTCAAGTGCTTTTTGATCACCTTTTTTAATTTTTTGTGCCAGTTGAACTTCTTCATCAACAGTAATCATCTCCTCTTTTGCTATTTCGCTTAAGTATTTTTCAAGCGACTCGCTATCCCTGTTGGTGATTGACTTTGTTATTTTTAATTGTCTCATGTTGTTCTCTGCTAATGTTACAATTTTATATTAAAACATTCCCCCTAATATTTTGTTCACCAGTATTTAATACCGACAAGTTAAGAAATACTACGGTAAAACAGAAATATTATTTTATTTTTTTTCGACATTAACATTTTTTTAAGTTAGAATTTGAATATTTTATTAAATCAATTTTAATGTCCCTTTTTATATAAATTTAATTCCATTCAAATAGGCTGCAATATAAAAAAAAGAATGCTTGGTTGTTTTTTTTATTTTAAAATCCATGTGAACTTTTTTAACGGTCAACAGTAAATTAAGTTTCATAAAACCTAATATTTTAAGGATTTTATTAATGTATTTTTATCTTTACACAATTCATAATAATAAATTATTTTGAATCCGAAACGTTTGGTCAGTATTTATTTGGGTATGTTCATATCAATGGTATGCTGGAGCCTTTCATTTATATGGTATAAAGAAGCATATCTTTATTTTGGCCCCATGGCAACTATATTTTCCCGCCTGGTAATCTCGGGAACTTTGCTTTTATTGTTAGCCTGGTTAGGGAACAAATTAAAAATAGAAAAAAAGCATTTTATCTTATTTTTCCTTGCAGCATTTTTTGAGCCCTTTCTCTATTTTATGGGAGAAAGTTTTGGAATGCAACTGGTTTCTTCTGTAACAGCTGCGGTAATTGTTTCAACCATTCCTGTTTTTACACCAATAATTGCTTCTTTTTTTTACAAAGAAAAATTATCATTTATTAATATTGCCGGAATAGTAATTTCCTTTTCAGGTGTAGCATTGGTGATAATTGGAAAAGGGTTAAAACTGGAAGCTTCAACAACCGGTGTTATATTAATGTTTGTAGCAGTTGCAGCTGCATTAGGGTATTCTATTGTTTTAAAAAAATTAATTCCACACTACGAACCTATTACTATTGTAGCAATTCAAAATGCCATTGGGGCTTTCATGTTTGCGCCTCTTTTTTTTATTCTCGAATGGAATACTTTTGCTTTGGGATTTTCAGTTGTAGCATTCATCCCTATTCTCAAACTATCTGTTTTTGCTTCATCAATAGCCTTCATCTTATATGCTTATGGGGTAAATGCTATTGGTTTAAGTAAAGCCAATATTTTTACAAACCTCATCCCTGTTTTAACTTCAATATTTGCCTTTTTTTATCTAAACGAACATTTCACTTTTATTAAAATTACAGGTATTATAATTACCGTAGCCGGATTGTTCCTTTCCCAGATCAATCCTTCTCTTTACAGGAGATTGCTTGGATTGTTTATTAAAAAATAAAAAATGATTCCCGATCCTGGAGAATTGCACAAAAAGGCAAAAAGAACTGAACCTTTCACTTAAAATATTTTTTAGAAAATGGAAGAAGAAAGTTCCGTTAAGACTCGATGGAATAGCAATAAAATTTCATAATGAAATTTTTGAAGAAATTGAATATAAACAATGAGCTAATTGTTGCAAGGCTATAGGCCCCAAAATTATTGAAGGGGATATTGAAAGAATTTCAAAACATTTAAAGTCTAATTATTCTGTTTTTTTCAAAAAATATTTGAAAGTTGATGAGGAAGAAGACATAATTTTTAAGAGATGCTATGCTCATTTCTTAAGGACGATAATTTTTGCAGGGTATATGGTGCTCGACCTAAAGCATGCAGGGAATATCCATATACAAACAGCAAAAAAATTCACCAGTTATTTGATTTAACAATAAAGAATAGTTTTACCTGTCCGGCAGTTTATGAAATTGTTGATAAATTAAAACTATTTAAGTTTTGAATTTACAGGTACGGCTACTTTCAGGCCGTAATGATGAGCTTTAATTATAATTTTTTTCTTCATAATACATGGTTCGCCGTCGAAATGAAACACATCTCTTTTTTTTCGTTTTATTTTCACCTCATCTGTTCGCATAATTTCTATATACTGACTTTTATCAATTCTTTTACGCATTAGTTTCATGCCAATATTCAATACTTTGTACGCCGGAAAAGGTTCAAGTATGCATACGTCTAACAATCCGTCCTGAATATCGGCTTCCGGGGCAATATAGGCATTATTGCCATATTGTGAGGCATTGGCAAATGTGACAAGGAAAGCACGTTTCTTGAATTTATTCTCACTTGTTTTAAACTTGTATTTTTTTGCCCTGTACTTAATAAATTCGGAAACAATACTTGTTAAATAAGTAAAAAATCCTCTTTTTTTATTTTGTGCAAACTGATGTCCGACCTGGGCGTCAAAACCTACTCCGCATGTACAGAAAAAAACGATATCGTTAGCTGTGCCATAATCGATTTCAGAAATTTTATAATTATTTAAAAGCTCAATTGCTTCTCTAATATTTAAAGGTATTTCAAGATGACGTGCAAGGCCATTACCTGATCCACATGGAATAATAGCCAGTGCAGTATTTGTGTGGATGAGAGCTTTGGCGATTTCATTTACCGTTCCATCGCCACCTACAGCTACAATAATAGTATAATTGTCCTTTACCATTTGCCTGGCAATTTTTGAAGCATGCCCTGCATAATCAGTAAACCTTATATTAAAATTGAATTGATCTTCATCAATTATTTCATTGATGAGATCCGGGATATTTTCTTTAGCCTGAGTTCCCGATATCGGATTAATTATAAAACCAATTTTATCAGACTGTTTCATTACATCTATAAATAAAGCTGCAAAATTAATCGTTGGTTTTGAAATTAAAAATTTATCTGTAAGGTTATATTTCTATTGAAGCGTAAATGGTAATTTTAAGAATACCCCATTACCTTATTTAAAATAATTTTGATATTAGAACCTTGAATCTTTAATAAGTTAACAAATTTTTAATGTTCATAATTCCAGATAAATTAAATTTGCCAATATGATTTCAAAATTTTATAAGACTATTGTAATTTCTGATGTGCATCTTGGAATTAAAGATTCCAAGGCAAAAGAATTGGTAAGGTTTTTAAAACGCACTTCCTGCGAAAAACTTATATTAAATGGCGATATTATTGACGGCTGGCAACTTCGGAAATCGGGAAAATGGAAAAAAAAACATACCCGGTTTTTCAGGGTGGTGCTTAAAATGATAGAAAAACAAAATACACAGGTAATTTATATCCGTGGCAATCACGATGATTTTCTTGATAATGTTTTGCCTTTCTTTGTTGGCAAGCTTTCTATAGTTAGAGATTATATTCTGGAAAGCCATGACAAAAGGTATTGGGTAGTTCATGGTGATATTTTTGATTCAATTACCACAAACATGAAGTGGCTGGCCAAGTTGGGTGACACAGGTTATACTTTTCTCTTATGGTTGAATAAAGTTTATAATTACTGGAGGATGAAACGGGGAAAACCTTATTACTCGCTTTCAAAAGAGATAAAAGCAAAAGTGAAATCTGCAGTATCTTATATTTCGGGTTTCGAAAAAGAATTGGTTGCTTTAGCCCGTTCCAGAAATTATAACGGAATTATTTGCGGACATATTCATCATCCGAATATAAAAGATTATGATGGAATTTTATATCTCAATTCAGGCGACTGGGTTGAGTCGTTGAGTGCACTTGTAGAAGATGAAATAGGTAATTGGAATATTTTTTATTATGACGATTTTGTAAAAGAAGAAAAAAAATTGAAAGGTTAAAAATGAAATTTTTATTTATCGTTCAGGGGGAAGGACGTGGACACATGACCCAGGCCATATCGCTAAGTGACATGCTTCGATCAGAAGGACACCAGGTGGTCCAGGTAATGGTTGGGAAAAGCAAGAGACGTGAAATCCCTCCATTCTTTTTTCAAAAAATAAAAGCTGAAGTAACACAATTTGATAGTCCGAATTTTGTTGTTGATGCTAAAGATAAAAGAATTCACATGGGTCGCACGATGATTTCAAATGTCTTTCGAATAAGTACGTTTATTAAAAGCCTGTTACAGATTAACCAAAAAGTTAAAGAGACAAAACCCGATGTTATCATTAATTTCTATGATTTATTAGGGGGTTTATATTCACTTTTCTTCAGGCCGAAAGCAAAATATATATGCGTTGGCCACCAGTTCCTGTTACTTCATCCGGAATTTAAATTTCCGAAAGGTTATAAAATCGACCATTGGTTATTAAACCTCAATACTTTTGTTACTTCTATCCACGCTGAGAAACTCCTTGCACTCTCTTTCCGTCCAATGAAAAATATTCCTGAAAAGAAAATTTATGTTGTGCCGCCATTATTGCGACATGAAGTTACCCGGCTTATTCCTGAAAAAAAAGGTTATATTTTAGGATATCTTCTCAACAGTGGTTATGCCGAAGATATTAAAATCTGGCATAATGAAAATGCGGATGTTGAACTCCATTTCTTCTGGGATAAAAAAGACGCTCCGGAAGAATTGGTTATTTCCCCTAACCTGGTATTTCACAAAATAAACGATACGAAGTTTCTTCAAATGATGAGCAAGTGCAGTAGTTTTTCAAGCACTGCAGGTTTCGAGTCTATTTGTGAAGCCATGTACCTGGGCAAACCTATTATGATGGTCCCAACTTACGGCCATTTTGAACAAGCATGCAATGCACTTGATGGAAGTATTGCCGGTGCAGGTTTTAAAAGCGATACTTTTAATCTTACCGCCATGCTGGAATATATTCCAAAGTACAAAGATATTTCCTTTGAATTCCGCAAGTGGGCCGATTCTTCAAAATCACTCTTTTTGAACTTACTTACCCGGTAGTTTTTTTGACCTAAATACACTATAATTGTAAAATTATCGTTTCAGTTAACAATTATTAGTATTTCACTTCAATTTACTGAAAAAAGTTGCCAATGAAATATTATAAACAAGTAATATCAATTTTATTATTTTTTTATTTACTTGATTTCATTCCTTGTTTTTGTCAAACCGGAGGCACACATACTTACGATTTTCTAAACCTCACAAATTCTGCAAGGGTGGCTGCATTAGGGGGAAAAAATATTTCCTTAAACGACAGTGACCTGAATTTACCGTTTCATAATCCGGCTTTGCTTACTCCTCAAATGGATAAAAATATTGTTTTTAATTACGTGTCATATTTTGCCGATATAAACTATGAATATGTTTCTTATGCATTCGACATCAAAAATACCGGCACTTTTGCTTTAGGCATGCATTATGTCGATTATGGCAAGTTTATTGCTGCAGATCAAACAGGGTTAATTACCGGTAATTTTTATGCTGCAGAATATGCGTTAAACTTATTTTATTCGCGGGCAATTGATTCTTCATTTCACTGGGGTGTTAATGTCAAAACAATTTATAGTAATCTCGAACATTATAATTCTACCGGTATTGCTGCGGATGCAGGTATTACCTACTCAACCAGCGACAAATTGACTACTGTTGCTATGGTCATGAAAAATCTCGGAATGCAGATAACATCGTATACCGGAATGTACAGGGAACCACTTCCTTTTGAGATACAATTAGGAGTTACGCATAAACTAAGCCATGCTCCCTTTCGTTTTTCTTTCACTGCCCAAAACATCCAGAGATATAAGTTAACCTACGATTTGCCCGATCAGAGCAATACCGATAATACTGACAACACTACTACTTCTCAAAGTAACTTTGGAAAATTCACAGATAATTTGTTCAGGCATATTATTGCGGGAGTTGAATTTCTTCCGGGGAAGACTATATTTTTTGCTTTAGCTTACAATTATCAAAGGCGCCAGGAATTAGCCTTAGCTGATAGCCCCGGATCTGTAGGGTTTTCTTTCGGATTTGGAATACGGCTAAAACGTTTCAGCATCAGTTATGGCCGTGCTACATATCATGCGGCAGGAGGTTCAGATCATTTTTCTTTTTTACTCGATCTTTCAAAGGTTTACCACCGATAATTAAATAAACATGCAAAGTTCAGATAAAATCATTATAGCCATAGACGGTTATTCGTCTTGTGGCAAAAGTACATTTGCCAAAGAAATTGCTCAAAAACTTGGCTATTTATATTTAGATACCGGAGCCTTATATAGGGCTGTTACATTACTTGCGCTCAGAAATGGTTTGATTAAAAATAATCTTATCGACCAAAACCGGTTAAAAGATTATATCGGAAATGTAAACATTCATTTTATTAAAAATGTTAGTACCCATAAAAATGAAATTATCCTTAATGGGGAAAATGTCGAAAATGAAATCAGGAATTTGGAAGTTTCAAAAAATGTAAGTCAAATAAGTACATTGAAATTTGTGCGTGAGAAAATGGTCGATTTACAACGTAATATTGGCAAAGGAAAAGGCCTGGTTATTGATGGAAGAGATATCGGGACAGTAGTTTTTCCAGAGGCCGAAATAAAAATTTTCATGACTGCTGATTTGGAAATCAGGGCTCGCCGACGTTACGATGAATTAATTGCAAAAGGAGAAAAAGTTTCTTTCGAAGAAATTAAAGACAATATTTTCAAAAGGGATGAACAGGATACCAATCGTACTGAAAGCCCATTAAAAAAAGCTTCCGATGCTGTTGTTCTCGACAATAGCAAAATGAAACCCAATGAACAAATGATATGGTTTGAAGATATCTTAAAAAAAAGAAAATTATTTCCCAATGAAGGTTACAATTGATGAAAATTCGGGCTTTTGTTTTGGGGTTGTGAATACCATCAGGATGGCTGAAGAAGAACTGGATAAATCAGGTTTTCTTTACTGCCTGGGAAATATTGTTCATAATAATTCTGAATTAAACAGGTTAAAAAAGAGAGGGTTGGTTGTTATAAATTATGAACAATTCGGGAAACTAAATAATAGTAAAGTTTTAATCAGGGCCCATGGCGAGCCTCCATCAACTTATGAAACTGCAAGAAAAAATAATATTGAATTAATAGATGCATCCTGCAAAGTAGTCCTGAAACTTCAAAAACGGATCAATAATAATTTTCAGGAAATTTCCGGCCAGGGACAAATTGTAATTTTTGGAAAATCGGGACATGCTGAAGTAAACGGCCTTGTTGGCCAGACTGCCGGACATGCTATAGTTATAAAAGAGCTGGAAGACCTTGATAAAATTGATTTTTCGAAGCCTGTAAGTTTGTTTTCTCAAACAACCATGAATATTAACGATTTTGTATCCATCTCTGATGAAATCAGGCATCGGATGGTAAAAGTTCAAAAAACCAATGAAGTTCTATTAAAAATAAACGATACTATTTGCAGGCAGGTGGCAAACCGGGCTCCGCGACTTAGAAAGTTTGCCACAAAGTTCAATGTTATAATTTTTGTAAGCGGTAAAGAAAGTTCCAATGGCAAAGTGTTGTTCAATGAGTGTAAAAGTGTGAACCCAAATTCTTACTTCGTTTCAGATAGTTCTGAAATTTTGCCTGTTTGGTTTGTTAAATCTGATTCTGTAGGCATTTGCGGCGCTACTTCAACCCCCAGATGGTTAATGGAAGATATTGCTGCTTATATTTCCGAATTAAATAAGTGAACGCTATTAAGTTTTTTTAATTTAATAATTATACGAACTTAAAATATAATTTGATTTATCAACAATTTAGAACATTGTATTCACAATTATCTGATGAATTAATTTTATTTGGTATATATTTTTAAATGAGCTTGTTAGTTTTAAGTATTTAATCTAATTTTATAAAAATTTTTAAGCCCTTTTATCTTTTTAAACTTTTGATTGTTTATAGAATTGGTTTAGTTGATACAAATTAAAATGAATTCTGAAATTGATTTTTTTAAAATTGGAACCAACGGGATAACCCCACAGAAAGGACGTATTTTAGTTGCCGAACCTTTTCTGAATGATATTTATTTTAAACGTTCTATTGTTTTTTTGACCGAATATAACAAGGAAGGTTCAATAGGTTTTGTTCTAAATAAGCCTGTAAATTTAAAAATTAATGAAGTAATAAACGATTTCCCTTCCTTTGATTGCAATATTTCCATTGGCGGTCCTGTAAGCACCAATACGGTTCATTATATTCATACACTCGGGGAAATGTTGCCAAAAAGTGTGCCTGTTTATAATAATATTTTTTGGGGTGGTGATTTTGAAACTTTGAAAGACATGATTCGTGGCGGAATCATTCAAAAGAATCAAATTCGTTTCTTTCTTGGTTACAGCGGTTGGGTACCAAATCAACTTGAAGAAGAACTATCGCAAAACTCATGGCTGGTTACAAGCATGGAAACCGATAAAATTATGAACAATAATATGAATGATATCTGGAAAGAAGTTCTAAAGAATCTCGGAAGTAAATATAAAATGTGGATTAACTCCCCGGAAAACCCAAGCTTAAATTAATTCTTATTTTGATTGCTGTCTTCAATAATCTGTTTACAGATTTCTTTAATATTTGAATTTTTAGGAACTATAATTCCTTTTACTCCTGATGTTTCAGCTGCTTCTAAATCTCTTTTACTATCGCCAATGAAATAAGATTCTGAAGCATTAATATTAAACCTTGCCAGCGCTTTTTCTATTAAAAGCGAATTCGGTTTCCGGCAAATGCATTCTCCGCTATCGGGATGATGCGGACAAAAATATATTTCATCGATTAAATGTCCTTTAATTTTTAATTTTTCCTGTAAAATTATATTTAAAAGTTCCACATCCCTTTTTTCATAAATGCCTTTAGCAATACCTCCCTGGTTAGAAATTACAATTACGAGGTATCCCGCCTTTTTTAGTGTACAAATATTTTCGATTATTTCTTCATTTAACCTGAAATCGGCAGGTCTGAATATATAATATAATCCTTCATCATTATTAATTATCCCGTCGCGATCCAGAAAAACTGCTTTATTCATAACCGGAAATGTATAAGTTGTTTCAAAAAATCATAAAATAAACCCGGGTTCAACAAAATTGGAAAAGTAAAACCATATAATGCACCGAGGAAATGGGCATCATGATTAATATTGTCACCGCTACGTTTGCTCATGTAATTGGAATACCACAGATAAATAATTCCAAACAAAATTCCAGGTACGGGAATGATAAAAAATACACCCAGTTTTCGCCAGGGATCAAAAAAGATACAGGAAAATACTATTGTTGATATAGCCCCTGATGCTCCAACCGCATTATAAACAGGGATATCGCGATATTTTTTGAGCGTGGTAAGCGAGGATACTACAATTGCCGAAAAATAAATAAATAAATAATAAATATTTGTTGAAATGCCGAAAAGGTTGCCGATCCTCAGATTTAAATAATATTCTAAACCCTGTCCAAATGAATAGAGCACAATCATATTAACAATAAGGTGTATCCAATCGGCATGAAGGAATGCATGGGTAATTAACCTGTAATATTCTTTCTTATAATAAACACGATTTGGATTGAATTCAAGTTTTTCGAAAATGTCGTGGTTTCCAAAACCTATTATTGAAACTAATGAAGTAATTATAACAAGGTAAAGTGTCATTTTTTTGTGTAAAAATAAACAATATTGGATCAATGAAGATTGTTTTACGTACGATTTGGCGACTGCCTGAAAACAGGTTGCCGATTTGAATCTCTTAATTTTGTATATTTAATAAAAATTTAAAACGTGCAATTATAAACGATTGACTTATTAAATTGGCTGATTATTATAAAATACTTCATATTGGTCACGATGCCGGACTTGATGATGTAAAAAAGGCTTATCGAAAATTGGCATACGAGTATCATCCGGATGTCAGCCAGATGCCGGATGCCCGGGAACGTTTCATAGAGCTTAATGAAGCTTATGTATACCTGTTAAATAAAATCAAACTTGAACTTGAGCTGAAACGATATAAATCCATGGCTTATGAAGAAACTGCACAAGGCATTATTGATACCTGGATTGCAACGGAGAGGGAAAGGATAAGATCAAGGGCCGGCAGGCATGCCAACATGAGATTCAGGAATTTTAAAAAAACGAAAGTCTACAGAACAACAGAAATTCTAAATAATTCATTAAATATTGGTACCTTACTGTTGGGCATTTTTGTTTTTTTTGGACCTGTTTTCGGAACATGGAGACAATGGATAATTAATCCAAAAATGATAGATTTAACTTATATAATAAGTTCTTTAATTGTCGTTATGGTTGGTATTTTAATGACTTCATATTCTGTTTATAAAATCATTCAGGTTATAAAAGAGAATCGCAGGTGGTAAAAAAATTTATAAATCTAAAAGTCCCTCAGGGGTATTCACAATAATAATTTTTGAAACATTATTAATTTCAACAATAATATTTTCATTTACAGGAATTAAAATTTCCTTTTTTTCTTTAAATACCTGTAACAGATAGTTGTCATTAAAATTAAGCATAGATCTTACAATTCCTAGTTCTCCAAATTTTGAATCAAAGACTTTATAACCTTTAATTTCAAAATGATTACCGAAAGGCTTTGCATTTTTATGAGTCTTCGATTCTTCCGCCAAAACATCCAGTCCGATGAACTCTTCCAGTTCTTCGTTGGTGTTTAAATCCTCAAATTTAATTATTGCACTTGTCTCATTACGTAATTGAAAACCGGCAACCAAAAATGGAACAGGAAGTCCGTCAATCAATAAGAACAACCATTTTTCTTTTTCAATTTTTTTGGGAAAAACCCGGTCGGTAATTATCAGCGCTTCCCCCTTATGTCCAAAAATTTTGGAAATTTTACCAATATGCCGGTAATTTTCAGGAAGCATCTTCCTTTAAGAATAATCAATTGGTAGTTTCTTCAGTTGCTTTATCGGGTTCAGCTATAGATGCAGGTGTGGTTGCTGCCTCGGTTGCTGCTTCAGCTGTTTTTTTTGCTATAATCGCAGCCTTAGCCTCACGGGCTTTACTTTCAGCTTCAAAAAGCTGTTTTTTTATTTTTTCCTTATTGCCTAAAACAGCTTCAATTTTTTGAGAATGTTTCTTTTCCTTTTCTTCTAACCAGGCATTAAATTTGGCATCCATTTGTTCCGCAGTCAATGCATTTTTCTTAATTCCGTTCAGGAGGTGATTTTTAAATAATACGCCTTTATCTGAAAGGATATTTCGACAAGTATCTGAAGGTTGAGCGCCGGTTTGCAGCCAATACAATGCTCTATCAAAATCTAATTCAATAGTGGCAGGATTAGACTTGGGATTATATGTTCCCAGAAGTTCTATGTATTTGCCATCCCGTGGCGCCCTGCTATCAGCTACCACTATGTGGTAGTAGGGAATTTTTTTCCGTCCCTGGCGGGATAATCTGATCTTTACAGGCATAACTAAACGCTTTTAAATTTTAAATCATTTTTATTTAGAGGGTGCAAAGATAGAATAATAATTGAAAAATTTTAAAATTGATAATCGAAATAAAAAATATGTACACAAATTGATATATTTCACCTATAATTATTATAATAGCGAAATTATTAGACTTTTCAAATTACAATAAATTTATTAAAATATTTTAGGATATCTTATTGGATCGACCTCATGAAATAACTTATACACAGTTTCAAAAACGTCTTCAGCATTCGGGTTTGAGAAATAATCGCCATCGGTTGAATAAGCAGGACGATGTTCCATTGCAGTTATGGTAACGGGCCTGATATTAAGAAATTTTAAGGCCCCCTGTTCCTCAAGAACCTTTTGCATCATAAAAGCGGTTGCACCCCCCGGAACATCTTCGTCAAAAAATACAATTCTATGTGTCTTCATTACCGATTTTAAAATTACCTGGTTCAAGTCAAATGGGAGTAAAGTTTGCACATCAATTAATTCAACGTTAATGTCGAACTCTGCCAATTGTAATATTGCATCGTATGCAATTTGAACACAAGATCCATATGTTATAAGGGTTAAATCTGTTCCTGACAATATTGTTTCAGGTATGCCAAGTGGCACTTTAAATTCTCCAATATTTTCCGGCCTCTGTTCCTTAAGCCGATATCCATTTAGCGGTTCAATAACAAGCGCCGGATCCTGTCCCTCAAGCAACGTATTGTAAAATCCTGCTGCCTGGGTCATGTTTCGGGGAACACATACATATATTCCACGAATAGAATTTATCACCATACTGAGTGGCGATCCCGAATGCCAAACCCCTTCAAGCCTGTGACCACGTGTACTTATTATTAGCGGGGCAGACTGGCCTCCCTTTGTGCGCCAATGGAGAGTGGCTAAATCATCGCTCAAGGTTTGTAAGGCATAAAGTAAATAATCGAAATACTGAATTTCGGCAATAGGCCTGAAACCTCTTAAGGCAAGCCCAATTCCCATACCAATAATTGAAGTTTCCCGAATTCCGGTATCTGCAATACGGGATTCCCCGTATTTCATTTGCAAACCTTCATAGGTTTGGTTAACCCCTCCGATTTTACCAATATCTTCACCAAAAGAAATAAGAAGAGGATATTTTTCAAAAAGCTTGTCGAAATTATCCCGAATTATTTCACGGCCATTCACCATAGGTGATTCTTCTTTATAAAGTGGTTTAATTTCCTCAATATTTAATGCAGAATACTTATTTTCACTGTACAAATAACTGCTGTACCGATCGGTATTCTCAACATATTGAAGATCGAGCCAACTCATCAGTGCTACCTGTAATTCCGAACGCGACGGGCAGCTTTTGCAAATAGACCGCAACATTTTTCTTGCCGAACTTATTACATCTTTTCTTAATGGAAATTCGATTTTAGATAAGTTTTGGGTAATCAAACCAATTTTATCGACTTTATCTTTTGCACAAATGCAATGTTGACCATTAATAATTGCCAAAAGTTCGTTTTTCTCCTTTATTATTGGCCTGGTATATGCATTGAAAGACCTGTTTCGAATAATAATCGCCTCCTTTTCAGCCATTTCTTGAATTTCGTCGAGTTCATTTTGGTTGGCTATATTATTTTTTTTAATCCATTCACACATTTTTTTAATAGGATCGAATTCAATTTCCCAATTAAGCCTTTCAGGATTTTTATAGCGTTCATGGGAACCCGAAGTAGAATGTCCTAATGGTTGGGTCATTTCACTAACATGAAAAATTACCGGGATATGGTCTTTCCGACAACGTTCAATACCTTCAGTAAATGTTTTGCATAACCGGGGATAATCCCAGCCATTGACTTTATAAATTAAAATGCCATTCGAATCATTTTGCTTTTCAAAGCCTTTCAAGACTTCAGAAATACTGCCTTTTACCGTTTGTTGTTCAACCGGGACAGAAATTCCAAATCCATCGTCCCAAACTATAAGCGCAAGCGGCACCTGCATTATACCGGCAGCATTAATTATTTCCCAGAAATGACCTTCTGAGGTACTGGAATCGCCAATAGTTCCAAAAGCGACTTCGTTCCCATTATTCGACAGATTCGTAAACCTTTTAAATTCAACAGAATTCCTGAAAAGTTTTGAAGCATAAGCCAATCCAAGTAAACGTGGCATTTGTCCTGCGGTTGGGGAAATATCTGAAGATGAATTTTTTAATTGGACTAAGGTTTTCCAGGATCTGTCATCATTTAAAGTTCTTGTGGCAAAATGATTATTGAAATTTCGACCACTATTGCTGGGATTATGTGATAAATCTGTATCGCCATAAAGCATTGCAAAAAATTCATCGGGTTTGGTCATACCGGTGGCAAACATAAAAGTCTGGTCTCTGTAATAACCAGATCGCCAGTCGCCGTCACGAAAAGTCTTGGCCAAAGCAATCTGGGCTATTTCTTTACCATCGCCGAAAATACCAAATTTAGCTTTTCCTGTCAGCACTTCCTTCCGACCTGTAATACTTATTTGCCGGCTCAGATTTGCAAGATAATAATCATCAAGAACTTCTTTCTTAAATTCGTCAAAGGATATTTTCTCCTCCCGGATTGATGTCATAGTTCTTCTATTTATTAAAATTCAAAATTAAAAAGAATAAATCTAAATGATTTAATGCTGCAAATTAAATATCTCCTCTTAACCGCATGGCTTTAAAAAGGTACAATTCAAAATTTTCTCCCGGTGATGCAGCCGGAGAGTAAATTAATTTTCCATCCGGCCCAATTAGAAAATATGTCGGATATGCCCTGATATCGTATTGTTTCAAAATGTCGGGCTGGTTTCCATAATGAAGAAACAACCAGTTATATTCCGATTTTGTGATAAAATTCGACATCTGTTCGCGATTTTCGTCAGTTGCAATAGTCACTATCAGAAAACGATCTTTGTATTTATTATTTAAGTTTTTTAACAAATCAAATTCTTTAATACAGGAATAGCTACTGCATATACAAAAATTCAGATATACATATTTCCCAAGTAAATCGGAAGATTTAACCAATTTCCCGTTTCTATCGAACAATTCAAATTCAGGAGGAGGGAATTCCGGCATTAATAAAGTAATTTTTGAACGGATGTACCCGGCTATAACTTTATGTTTTATAATTTTGGTGTTTATAATAAACGAGTCGAGCAAACATAATAATCCTGATCTTGAAAAATTATTGGAATAAAATTCGTCGTGAATATTTTTAAGTACTACCATTTCTCTAAGGCTATCGTTTTTCAATATACTATCTGATTGAAGAGTCTGGGAAAGTTGAAAATAGCTTTTCCGGTTATTTATATCATCATAAATTATTTTACCAAAGTTGGTCCTTCCAAAAAAATAAAAATATTTATTATAAACCTGGTTAAAAAGCTCCAAATAAGCCGGATTATTATATAAAACAGGTTTATGCTGGAAAAATTCATTAGATATAGATTTAGATTTATTCCGATAAGCCAAAAATTTCAAATATTCAATTTTATAATCAACATACTTATTATAAAAGGAATTATCTATACCTGAATTTGTAGTTTTCAAGGCATTCAAAGAACTGTCGAGAGATGCTTTGTTATTTCCTGAATAAATATTTTTTATTACGTTTTTTAAAACCGGATCATACAAATCATTAAAGGAGAGGATTAATTTATTTAAATCATGGTTATCCCGGTTTTTAATAGAAAATTGAAATTCTGATTCTTCAAAGAACGGGTTTAATTTATCTGAAGGTGCTTTTTCTTTTTTATCGGGAAAAGAAATAATATATTCCTTACCTGGTTCAAGATACATATATCCCATGTATATGCCTAGATGTGAAAAAATATAAGTTATATCTGATATCGGAAGGGTAACAGAAAAATTACCGGAAGAGTCTACCTTACAACGGCCTATAGTTATTTCAGTTGAACTGAATGGATCGGAATAGGAATTAAAAACCAATTCAAATCCTTTAAAGGATGGAGCATTTCCTAATAGCTTTACTACGGATGAAGATTTAATTGAAGAAAATGAAATGAAAAAAAGTACAAAAAAAAACCGAATTAATACCATATGTTAATATTAAATGATATTTAGTGTATCCTGAAATTTTTCAGGTCACGGCTGTTGGGCAAAAATTTACTGGCATCGCCTCCATGGCGGATAATATCGCGAACCAAAGTAGAAGTAACTGCTGAATACTCGGGTGAAGTAAGGATAAAAATAGTCTCAATCCCCGGGTCCATAACTTTATTAACCTGCCCGATTGCCCTTTCGTATTCAAAATCGGAAGAAGTGCGCAAACCCCTAAGAATAAAGTTGGCATTCATCTTTTGGCAGAATTCAATGGTAAGCCCTGAATAATCGTAAACACTTACTTTCTCATCGAACTCGAAAACCTCTTTTATCCATTGAATTCGTTTATCTATCGGGAAAAAATCGGGTTTATTGGTATTTGTCCCTATGGCTATGATTATCCTGTCGAAAAGTGTAAATGCTCTTCGGACAATCGATTCATGTCCAATGGTAAATGGGTCGAAAGAGCCTGGAAATACTGCAATCCGTTCCATACAAAAAAATTATTGGCCAAAATTATATCTTACAGGTCTAAAAAGCTATTTTTTGAAAAGATATTTTCAAATCGGCCTAAGTATTCAGGTTATTTAGCCTGAAGGCTTTTAGTTTTTCATTGAAGTAATATTGCATTTAACCTTCATTTATATCGCATATTTCTTCTTTCAGCCTTAAAGCATAAAGCCTGTCAGCCTTTATACAATAACACATTTTATAATAAACATTCATTGAAAATCAAATTAAGTCAAATTATTTTAACATCCGTAAAATTCAAATTTACATGTAACTTTGTTTGAATAAATTAATTTAGGTATTGACTGAAATAGTTTAATTTCAGGGATTGTGATTTTACAGGTTTTTTTGATGGTTCATTTGACCCCCTCATAAATATTAATTATTATTGCAGGTTGAAATTTTATTAATCTATCCTAATAAAATTATTTCAACAAATTGAATATATTTTTGAATTAAAAAATAACATCTGAGAATTTATAAATATTTTTTATGGCAAGAATAATAGCAATAGCTAATCAAAAAGGAGGAGTAGGTAAAACTACTACAGCTATTAACCTGGCAGCGAGCCTGGCAGTATTAGAGAAGAAAACACTTTTAATTGATGCCGATCCGCAGGCAAACGCTACTTCGGGAACCGGTTTCGATACCCGCAATATAAAAACAAGCATTTATGAATGTCTTATTGAAGAAACCGATCCGAATAGTATTATCCTAACCACCGAAATTAATGGCCTTGAACTTTTACCCTCGCATATTGACCTTGTTGGCGCTGAAATTGAGATCCTTAATATTCCGAATCGGGAAAAAATTCTAAAACATGTTATAGAGAAAATTTCCACCGAATATGAATTTATTTTAATCGATTGCTCCCCATCGCTTGGACTTATCACCGTAAATGCACTGACTGCTGCAAATTCAGTATTAATTCCTGTTCAATGCGAATATTTTGCCCTCGAAGGTATTGGAAAACTTCTTTCTACTATTAAAATAATTCAAAACCGTCTTAACACAGAACTTGAAATTGAAGGTTTTCTTTTAACCATGTACGATCCACGGCTCAGATTATCTAACCAGGTTGTTGATGAAGTTAAAAAACATTTCCAGCAAATGGTATTTGAAACTATTATTCAGCGCAATATAAAACTTAGTGAATCTCCTAGTTTTGGTAAACCCTGTATTCTATATGATGCTGAATCTAAAGGCACATTAAATTATTTGAATCTTGCTCGGGAGATGATTCAAAAAAACGATTCATTGAAAATTAAAAGCGTCTAAAATATTTGATGAAAAAAGAATAAAAAAAATGAATGCCAAAAAAATTGTATTGGGTAGAGGCTTAGGTGCATTAATTGAGGAAGCTAATGTTACAAAAGAAATTGTCCAGGCTGTAGAAGCAACAAACGAAATAGAACTTTCACTCATCGATGAAAACCCGTTTCAACCACGTCAGAATTTTAATGAAGAAGCCTTACGGGAACTATCCACCTCTATTAAACATTTAGGGGTAGTTCAACCTGTAACACTCCGGAGGCTCGATAATGGCCGATACCAGTTAATTGCCGGCGAACGAAGGTGCAGGGCTGCAAGAATTGCGGGTTTGGATCGGATTCCCGCCTTTATTCGTATTGCTGACGACCAGGGAATGTTAGAATTGGCGCTTGTTGAAAATACCCTTCGAACCGACCTGAATGCCATAGAAATAGCTATCAGTTACCAGCGATTGTTGGAGGAATGCAATCTTACCCAGGAAAACCTTAGCGACAGGGTTGGGAAAAAACGTGCTACAATTGCCAATTACCTTCGCCTGTTAAAACTGCCTGCCGAAATACAACTTGGCATCCGTGAAGAAAAATTAAGTATGGGTCATGCTAGGGCTCTTGTAACTATTGAAAACATTGATAAACAGCTCGATGTTTTTCAAAAAGTTATAAAAGAAGATTTGTCAGTAAGGGAAGTTGAAGATTTGGTAAGACTTATTAATGAACCTGAAACTAAAAATGAAAAAACTTCTCAAAAAGGAAAGTCTAAAAATGACCTTATAATTACCGAGTACAATGATCTTCAGATTAAACTCGCGAAGCATTTTAATAATCCTGTTGAATTCAAACGCAATAGTAAAGGTGCTGGAAAAATCATTATTTCTTTTAAATCTGATGATGACCTGGAACGAATAATTTCAGTACTCGATAACAAATAGTTTTATTACTACTTGGATAAAGTCTTTATTGTTTTGTTTATAAAAAAAATATCAAATTATTTTAACCCCATTCATCTGGAAAAAAGACAATCTGTAAATTGCCTGTGGAAAATAACTTTCAATTTTAAAAATAGTTCTATCAGAAACTCTTCAGCACTAAAATTCATCCTGATTTTGTTATTCTTTCTGAATTTATTCCCCGGAACTGAAATTTCATGCTTTTCCCAGAAAGATTCTGCCACTCAAAAATTAGATACATCAGCGTTGAATAATCATTCTCCGCGTATTGCATCTTTTTATTCTGCAGTTCTTCCGGGATTGGGGCAGATATACAATAAAAAATACTGGAAAGTTCCGGTTATATATATTAGCGCCGGAACGCTTATATATTTCATTATAGACTACAATAAGCAATATATTAAATACAAAAATGGCTTGATTTGGAAATTAAGCGGAGATCCAAATATTCCCAAGGATTACCAGTTTATAAATGATCCTATCTGGTACAAGGAGAATTTGCAATCGGCTATGGATTGGTATCATCGGTACCGCGATATAGACGTCATTTGCCTGGCAACACTTTATATTTTAAATATTCTCGATGCCTCAGTGGACGCTTATTTGTTCGATTATGATATATCGCAGGACCTGTCATTGCAAATTCGGCCAACTATGCTAAATTTGCCTAATTCCTATAATTTTGGACTGAGTTGCAGGTTAAAGTTTTAATTTTTTTTGAATGACTAAAGGATTAAACGAGTTCGTGAATTTTTTTAATTAAAATAGCAATATTTAAGAAATGATAGAATCTTACGAAAAAATAAGTAGTTATAAATTTTATAAACAAATCATACTAATATTATTCATATCCGTATTCTCATTTTCTGAATTTGATTCAGACGCAAAACAAAATGAAGATTCTTTGGCAATAAGCGATGTGATCCAAATAAAACCTGTATTTGACGATAATCTTGACAGCCTTCTTAATTTATGGTATGTTCAGCAAAGTACTGTTGCAGAAGACCTGGTAAGTGATAGTCTTTTTGCAGATTCCTTACACACCAGCATTCCCGATTCAGTTTATATCAACCGGCTTTCAAGGATACCAAGCGTATTTAAATTAACCTATAATCCGGTTGTCCGGAAATATATTGAAATGTATACGCAGCAAAAGCGCGACAGGGTTCAGGTTATGCTTGGTTTAGCTGAATATTATTTCCCGATTTTCGATGATATATTCGATTATTATGGAATTCCAAATGAAATAAAGTATATGTCTGTTATAGAATCTGCCCTTAACCCGAGAGCGCGATCCAGAACAAGAGCTATTGGTTTATGGCAGTTCATGTATGGTACGGGTAAAAGATACGGGCTTACTATAAACAGCCTGGTTGATGAACGTCGTGATCCTATTAAAGCTACACATGCTGCTGCCCAATTTTCAAAAGATTTATACCAGATTTTCGGCGACTGGCAACTGGTGGTCGCTGCATACAATTGCGGACCGGGAAATGTTAATAAGGCTATCAGGCGTGCAGGCGGGAAAAAAGATTTCTGGGATATTTACCGTTATCTCCCGCGCGAAACCCGCGGGCATGTGCCTGCTTTCATTGCAGCTGTTTATACAATGACCTATTATAAAGAACATAACCTAATTCCATTACCTATTACCGTGCCTTTACGCATCGATACTATTATGATTAATCGCGAACTTCACCTGAAACAGGTAGCCGATGTGCTTAAAATTCCTTTAATTCAACTTCGCGACATGAACCCGGAATATATCCAGGATATTATTCCTGCTAAAGGCAATTTAATTTATCCTCTTACCATTCCGGTAGAATATGCAACCAAATTCATCGATTTGCAGGATTCAATTTATTCTTACAAGGATTCTTTATATTTTAATTCAAAACAATTGTTGAAATCCCCTAATTATAATACATACAAAGGTGCCGGAATTAAACCGTCAGGAAATTATATTGTTGTTTACTACACAGTAAAACCAAATGAAAGTCTTGGTTTAATTGCAGAATGGTTCGACTGTCGTATTAACGACCTTATGGATTGGAACGATCTTTATAATTACAGGATCAGGGCTGGTCAAAAACTTGTTGTATATGTCCCCCGAAAATCAGTAACCTATTACCAGCAAATAAATGATATGACTTTAAATGAAAAGCAGCAACTTAAGAATAAAGGTACAGCTTCAACCGTTCAACAACCACAAAAAAATACTTCTCAAAGTCAGGTTAATACCGGAAATTTTGTTTATTACATCGTAAAACAGGGCGATACTCTTTGGGACATTGCCAAACAGTACCCTGGAATTTCCGGTGAAGATATCCGGCGCTGGAATAACCTTTCCGAAAATGCCATGATAATTCCCGGGCAAAAAATAAAGATTAAAATAATGTAAGAATTTAAAACTTTTTCTAATATTCAAAAATAAGTTTCTAAATATAACAGGCTTCTTTACAAATATTATGATTAAAAAATGCAGAGTAAAGAAACAATAAAGCAATATTTTAACAACTTAGCCTCAACCCGGTTTAAATGGAAGAAAAGAAACAGCTTTTACTATAAGATGCTGGAGAAGTATTTCAAGTTTTTTATTCCCCAAAATAGTAATGTTATTGAAATCGGTTGTGGTTCAGGTGAATTGCTGAATTCTGTTACGCCATCTTATGGTATGGGTATCGATTATTCAGAAAACATGATAGGGACTGCCAGGCAAAAATTTCCTGATCTTAATTTTATACAAAATGACATAGAAAATTTGACAATAACCGGGAAATTCGATTATATCATTTTGTCTGATCTTTTGACATCATTATGGGATGTGCAGAAAGCTTTTGCTGAAATAAAAAAACTTTGTCATAAAAACACCAAAATTGTTATTTCCTCTTATAATGCTCTTTGGGAACCTTTATTGAAGTCAGCTGAATTTTTTGGGTTAAAGTCGAAACAACCACTTCAAAACTGGCTTACGATTAAAGATATTAATAATTTATTGCATCTCGAAGGATATGAAGTGATCAGGAAAGAACATAAAATATTATTCCCCAAAAATGTTCCTTTATTAAATTTCGTATTCAATATAATTTTGGCCAATTTACCGTTCATAAATAAATTATGTCTTGTTCATTTTATAGTTGCCCGACCAATTGATACCGATACAAAAGAGTACTCTGTTTCCATTATTATTCCTGCCCGGAATGAAAGAGGAAATATTGAAAACGTAATTTTACGGACACCTTCTTTCGGAAAATCTATAGAATTTATTTTTGTTGAAGGGTTTTCACAAGATAATACCTGGGAAGAAATTTTAAGGGTCAAAGAAAAATATAAGGATTTAAATATCATAGCCCTTAAGCAAGGTGGAAAAGGAAAGGGAAATGCAGTTAGGGAAGGTTTTGATCTTGCAACCGGAGAAATTTTAATGATTCTTGATGCCGACCTGACTACCCGGCCTGAAGAGTTACCAAAGTTTTATAATGCTTTGGCTAAAAATAATGGTGAATTTATAAATGGTTGCCGACTGGTTTATCCAATGGAAAAACAGGCCATGCGGTTTTTAAACTTACTTGGCAATATGTTTTTTGGTGCATTTTTATCTTTTGTTTTAGGCCAAAAACTTAAAGATACTTTGTGTGGAACAAAAGTTTTATTTAAAAAAGATTACGAAATATTAAAAAGCAATCGTGCATATTTTGGCGATTTCGATCCTTTCGGCGATTTCGATTTGTTATTTGGAGCGGCCAAGTTAAATTTAAAAATCGTTGAGATTATTGTCAGGTATAAGGATCGTGAATATGGAAATACTCAAATCAGCCGGTTCAAACATGGCATGATATTACTAAAAATGAGTTTGTTTGCTGCCAAAAAAATAAAGTTTATTTAGAACGAAAAATATTGGCCTGAAATATTAACTATTTAATTTTAAAGGAAGCATTACGCAAATATGTCAAATTTTAAATCAGATAAAAGAATTTCAAACGAAATAGAACATGGTAAATTTTTAGCAGGAAATGGAGCCGGGGAAATTTGGAATTGGGAATCACCTGCAGGACAAGTAAGATGGAAAAGAAGGGTAACTATGCTGACCTCTTCTATCAAACCCAATTCAAACGTATTAGAAATTGGATGTGGAACCGGATATTTTACAAAAGAGATAGTAAAAACAAAGGCCAAAATATGTGCAATTGATATTTCAGAAGATTTGATTAGCATTGCCAGGAATGAAATAAATGATGAAAATATAGAATTTAAAATTGAAAATGCGTATGAAATGACCTATCCTGACAATACATTTGATTTCGTTATAGGAAGCTCGGTATTGCATCATCTGGAAATGGATAAATCTGTTTCTGAAATTTACAGGGTATTAAAACCTGGGGGTGCAATATTTTTTACTGAACCAAATATGATGAATCCTCAAATTGCGATACAAAAAAATATTTCTTATATTAAAAAAAAATCAGGCGACTCGCCAGATGAAACAGCTTTTTTTCGATGGACATTAAAGGCTAAATTAAAAAAATGCGGGTTTATTAATATTAATATAAAACCATTTGACTTTTTACATCCTGCTGTTCCAATGAAATTAGTCAGGCCTGTCAATGCATTAGGATTGTTATTCGAGAAGATCCCACTGTTAAAGGAAATCGCCGGTTCTTTATTTATTAGAGCAGTTAAATATTAAGCCTAAAATTCAGATTAATTATATAAAAAGAGGTGTGTTTATAAAACTGAATTTGTAGTCATCTGAAAATAGAAGATTTATATAAGCCAATTTTAGCTACAAAATATCTTAAAGAAGTTCCCAGTACACCTAAACCATAAGTTATGCTTCTTTTGAAATTTATAGAGGATGCTTCTTTAAAATATTTAGTGGGACAATTTTTTTAACTATTTTTGAATTCAAATGGTTTCCTCAATCCAATAATAAAATTTACAATGAAAACTTTCATGATTAAGACTGACACAACTATTGATCTGCTTTATTTTGTTTTAAGTTACGGTATTTATAAAAACAGAATTACATATAATACTGGCGTTGGAATTATTTTTCCGGGAACGCAATGATTTTTTCTTGATAAAAAAATTTATGGTAATTAGGAAAAACTAGTTTTTCATACTATGCAGGAAAATTCAATTTTATTGTCTGTTGTTACACCTGTTTATGGCTGCAGCACATATTTATTTGAGCTTTATTACAGGCTTGTTAAAACTCTTGAAACTTTATCACTTGATTTTGAGATTATTTTTGTGAATGACTGCAGCCCTGATGATTCATGGACCGAGATTGTTAAATTATGCCAGAAAGACAATAGGGTTAGAGGCATAAACCTTTCACGTAATTTTGGACAACATTACGCAATTACAGCCGGATTAGATCATTGTTGTGGAGAGTGGATAGTGGTTATGGATTGCGATTTACAGGACCAACCTGAAGAAATCATAAAATTATATTCCAAAGCCCTTGAAGGTTTTGAGGTGGTTTATGGACGCAGAACTATCCGTAAAGATAATTTTATAAAAGTATTTCTATCAAAGTTGTTCTATAAATTACTAAGTTATTTAACCGATACCAAACAAGACAGCACTATAGCCAATTTTGGAATCTATCATAAAAATGTGATCAAAGCAATATTAAATATGGGCGATAGTTTGCGGTATTTTCCTACAATGGTCAGATGGGTTGGATTTAATCAGACAAGCATTATTATCGATCATGCAGAAAGGAAAGATGGCAAATCTGCATATTCTTTTAAAAAACTTATTAACCTTAGTTTAGATGTAATGCTCGCATTTTCTGATAAACCTTTAAGGTTGACCGTTAAACTTGGGCTTCTCATTTCCTTTCTTTCCGTTTTGTTCGCCTGTGTATTTGTTATTCAGTACCTTTTAGGTGATATAAAAGTAGTAGGTTTTACAAGTCTCATTATTTCAATCTGGTTATTATCGGGGATTATTATTTTTATTATTGGCATTGTGGGTTTATATATTGGAAAGACGTTTGAAAATGTAAAGAAAAGACCAACTTTTATTGTCAAAGAATTATTGAATATAAACAATAATTTATGATTACTTCAGAAGTTCTTACATGGGATACAGAATTTTTTGGTATTAAAGTAGCCAGAATTAATAAGAATTGCCTTTCTCCAAAGGAGTTTAAAATAATCTATCAGGAATTATTGAATAAAGATGTAAAATTGATTTATTGGCCATCATCAATTGATTGTGAATGCCAGGGCGAAATAGCCAATATTTATAATGGACATCTTGTTGATGTAAAAACTACTTATTCAACAAAAGTTAATTATGATAATATTAATTTGAATGAATATAAGGGAACAACAGAAATACTAAATATTAATTACCCGGATGAACAACTTTTTGAAATAGCTATTCAGTGCGGTGAGTATTCCAGGTATAAAATTGATCCGCAAATTCCTAAAAATAAATTTGAAGAACTTTATAAAATATGGATGACAAAATCGCTTTCAGGTGAAATGGCCGATAATGTCATTGTGATAAAAAAGAATAATATTACTTCAGGTTTAATAACAGTTTACTGCAAAGACGGTATTGGGAATATTGGATTATTTGGCGTTCATGACAATTTCAGGGGTAAAGGAATTGGTGGCGAATTGATTAATGCTTCATTAAAATATTTTAAGACCAAAAACTGTAAATTAGTAAAAGTTGTAACTCAAGGTAAGAATGAAGCAGCCTGCAAACTATATGAGAAATTTGGTTTCACTGTTCAAAATAAAGTAAATTTTTATCATTTTTGGAATTAAAAACCGGGTAATAATTAATTAAAAAAAATTGTAATGGAAATAATAAATAGGTTAAATAAATCATGGGTAAATCAATAAACTTAGAACTATTAATTTGTCCATATTGCAAATCAAAGTTTGAAATTAAAAATCAAAATAAAATTTCATGTATTCAATGCAAGGCAGAATATAGTTATGAAAATAATAAGCCCATATTTAAAAAGTTCAGTAATGAAAATATAACAGATGACTTTGATAAGCTTAAAGCTATGTTTAAAAGATGGCCCAAATTGTATCAATTGATAATTGATATAATAAGCCCTGTTTTCTTACAATTAAAACTAAAAAGATTTATTAAAGAAAATTTTGATAGCAACACCATTGCAATCAATGTGGGAAGTGGAAACTCAAATATCTCTGACAATATTATAAATATAGATATCTTCCCATATGAGAATGTTAATATGTGCTGCGACATCGAAAATATTCCTATTGCTGATGCTTCAATTGATGTTGTAATAAATATTGCAGTATTAGAACACATAATGAACCCGGAAAAAGTTGTTGGTGAAATTTATAGAATTTTAAAAAAAGGAGGAACTGTATTTACATATTTCCCTTTTATTCAACCATTTCATGCGTCTCCATATGATTTTTCAAGAAGGACAATTGAAGGTCTTAAAATACTTCATAAACAATTTGAAATAAATAAAATTTATGTTGGAGCAGGACCAACATCAGGTTTTTTATGGATATTCCAGGAGTGGATTTCATTGATATTATCTTTTGGTATCAAAAAAATCCATCATTATGTCTATTTATTAATCATGATTGTCACCTTCCCGTTAAAATTTCTTGATCTGCTTTTATCAAAATATCCAAATTCACATAATATATCTTCTGGATTTATAATAATTGCTCGAAAAAATGATACCATTTAATAAACCATACTTTACAGGCAAAGAGAATCAATATATTCGTCAAGCTGTAAAATCAGGAAAGATCTCAGGAAATGGTTTATTCACCCAAAAATGCCATTCATTCTTTCAAGACAAATATGGATTTTCTAAAGTATTGCTAACAACGAGTTGTACTGATGCTTTAGAAATGGCAGCGATTCTTCTAAATATTCAACCTGGCGATGAAGTAATAGTTCCTTCTTACACGTTTGTGTCAACTGCAAACGCCTTTGTATTAAGAGGGGCAAAAATAGTTTTTGCAGACAGCAGCCGCGAAAATCCTAATATTGATGTTGGCCTGATCGAGTCCCTTATCACTTCAAAGACAAAGGCTATTGTCCTGGTTCATTATGCCGGTATAGCTTGTGAAATGGATAAGTTAATACAGATTGCAGAAAAACATAATCTATATATAGTTGAAGATGCTGCGCAGTCAATTGATTCGTATTATAAACAACAACCTTTAGGTTCTATTGGTCATTTATCAGCTTTTTCTTTTCACGAAACTAAAAATGTAATTTCCGGTGAAGGAGGAATGTTGGCAATAAACGATTCACAGTTTAATCGTCGTTCTGAAATAATCTGGGAAAAAGGTACCAACCGTTCTGAATTCTTTAGAGGAGAAGTTAATAAATATGGATGGGTTGATATTGGTTCATCTTTTCTTCCCTCAGAAATTACAGCTGCATTTCTTTATGCCCAAATTGAAAAGTTAGCAGATATCCAGAATAAAAGGAAGAAGATTTGGAATATTTATTATGAAAATTTAAAACCACTTGAAGAAAAAGGTTTATTGAAATTGCCCTATATTCCAAATTATGCGACAAATAATGCTCATATGTTCTACATTATTTGCAATAATGGTGATACACGAAACAGTTTGATATCATATTTAAAACAAAACAACATTCTGGCTGTATTTCATTACCTTTCTCTTCATAAATCACCTTTTTATTTAGATAAACATGATGGCAGAGAACTACCATTAGCTGATTATTATTCCGAATGTTTGCTTCGGTTGCCTTTATATTATGATTTAAAATATTCCGAAGTAATATTTATATTAAACAAAATAAAAGAATTTTTTAAATCATGAAGGTCTCTTTATACAAAAAAAAATTAAAATTTATTGACTTTTAATATCAAAAAAACATAATCAATTAAGGTGCCTTTCATTGTTTAATAAAAAAACCCTGCATTTAATATGATTTTTTTAATTCAAATATTTTAACAAACATGAAAAAATTAAAAATTACAATTCTTTATATTTTGCCGATATTATTCATTTTACTAGGGGGTTTTATGAAAAATGAAAGGCCTGATTATTATATAAATTGTATTGATGGGGAATATGCTTATTTATTTAATGGGTTAAATATTTCACAGTTTTCGACTCCATGGCATGTAATAGGGCCTGGAACACCTCTTCAATTATTAAGTTTTTTCGTTATAGAAATAGTCCACCTTTTTCATAATCAAAATCCACTCTTAATTGATGTATGTAAAAACCCCGAATTATATTTATCAGCTATAAATTTCAGCTTGAACCTTATAGAAAGTATTTTATTGTTCTTTATTGGCTTGGTCCTTTACAAAGAAACTAAAAACATTTTTGCAGGATTATTTTTTCAATTAATGCCATTTGTTTCATGGCAATTACTTGATTTTTCACGTCGGATTATGGTTGAAAATTTAGTAATTGCAGGAATAATTTGTCTTTACATTATTGTTTTCAAATATATAAAGTACCAGGATAATAAATCTAAATTAATTGACAATTACTTAATATGGTTTTCAATTATTATTGGTTTCATTTCATCTGCCAAGTTAATGTATGCGCCTATTGCAATCGTGCCATTTTTGCTCTTACCTGGCTATAAGAAAAAAACATTATACGTTGTTTTTTCCATTATATCATTTGCAATTATATCATTTCCTATATTTGACCATTGGAAATCATTCTATAATTGGTACTATGATAATTTTTTCCATAGTGGTTTTTATGGTAGCGGGTCTTCTTCTATTATTGATGTAAATTATTTTATTGCAAACCTGAAGCTTATCCTTACTAATCATTCTCTTTTTTCATTTGCATTTTTTATTATTATTTCAGGATGCGTTCTATATCATGTCCCATTTTTTAAGGTAAAACAAAAAAACGATAAGTATTACTTAGTCCTTTTAGGCTCAGCTTTAAATATTGTAATTATGTTATTGTTAGTTTCTAAACAATTTAAATATTATTATTTAACTTCTGCACTAATATTAGTAATCCCCGGCCTTTACTTAATAATTACAATATTTACAAGACGTTTAGAAAGAATTAGAAGTACTATTTTTATTTTTCCTGCTTTTGTCCTTTTTGCATTTTATATTTATCATAAGGAGGTTAAAATGATTTTTGATTACCACCAGGATAATTTAAACTTGAAAGAATATTATGGAAATACATCAAATTTTATTAAAACTCATTACGAAAATAATAAACCTACACTTGTAATTGCTGATTATTATGGCGCCCCTTATAAAGAATATGCTTTCTTTTTCGGGATGTATTGGTGCGGAGAAAAGATGAGGACAAAGTACACTCCTATTTTGGAAGAGTTATATCCGCGTACATACATTTATCACGACTGGTCAAATATGTTTAATTTCAATTGGGATAAGTATTATACATTTGAAGATTTGCTGAAGAAATATCAAAATATTGTTTTGTTTTCAGGTGACCCCGAGAAGGAGAAATTGCTTTATAGTAAACTTCACGGAATAAACAGGCAAATTGACACTAAATTTAAAATTGCGTATTCAAACGAAAATACTAAAGAGACAATTTATGAAGTGAAATACGATTCGATAGCTTCAAAAAGTATTTCCATTTATGACTGCAATGCTGAAATACTGGATGAAACGAAAAGTCATTTCATTAACAATTATGGCCAGACTTTTGAGAATGGAAATACACAATCTAGTGAAAAAAGCAGATCAGGGAAATATTCATCAAAACTAACAAAAGAAACGCCGTATGGAATGACTTGTATATTGAGTGAAGTAAAAACCAAAGAACATTACAGGATGAGTGTTTGGATGTATGATAATAACAATCAAAATGCGGGTTTGGTAATTTCAGCTTTAGATGCTAGTAAGTATTTCTTATTTGAACCTAAAACGGTGAAGAAAGACGGCAATTGGTTAAAAATAGAAATAGATTTTAATGTACCGGAAAACTTAAATAACCAGGATATAAAAATATTTTGCTGGGATAATGATAAAAAATTACCGGCATATTTTGATGATTTAACTATAGTGAAATTATAGTTTTTATGCCAAATGATTAATCTCTTTTTAAAATTAAAGTTAAATTGGTATTTAGCAGTATTGTTTTTTTTGTCAGCATTTCTCATAACTTATGAGATGCAATTATTTTTAAAAGTTAGACCTTTTTTATTCATGTACCTTTTTTGTAAGACCGGTCAGAAAAGCATTTTTACTTATTGAGCCACGCTAATCAACAAAATTAATTCGTTCCTTTTCAATAACCAGCGGACGTTTTTTAACTTGAGTAAAAATAGCTCCAATGTATTCTCCAATAATACCAAGGAAAAATAGTTGAATTCCACCAAAAAAGAATATACCTGTTACAAGCGGTGCCATGCCTACCTGAAAGTTATTCCAGTAAAGTAGTTTGTAAACCAAATAAACCAATGCAACCAAAAAGCTAAAAACAGAAACACCAAAACCAATGAAGCTTGCCAATCTAAGAGGTAACTTAGAATAGTTTACAAAACCAAGCATGGCTATATCGTAAAGTGTATAGAAATTATTCTTGGTTCTACCCTTTACCCGTTTTGGTTGCATATAGGGAATTTCAATCCGGCTAAAACCCAATTCGGCAATTAGTCCCCTGAAGTATGGATAAGGTTCGTCAATATTTCGCAGTATATCAATAAATTGTCTGTCATATAGCCCGAAACCTGTAAAGTTTTTAATTAGTTCAGTTTCAGAAATTTTTGCAATAGTATTATAAAACACTTTTCTTAATAAAAACATTAGCTTGTTTTCTTTGCTTTTATTTTTAATGCCAATTACAATTTTGTAGCCTTCTTCCCATTTTTTAATAAAATCAATAATCATTTCAGGTGGATCTTGTAAATCGGAAACAATTAGTATAACTGCATCGCCTTTGCTTTGAAGGATCCCATAATAGGGTGACCGGATATGGCCAAAGTTGCGGGCATTAACAATGATCTTTAAGTGGTGGTCCGCACTTGCAATTTTTTTAAGTATTTCTACAGTTCTATCGGTAGATGAATTGTCAATAAAGATATGTTCAAAATTATATTCTGGTAATTTTAAAAATACTTCTTTTACCTGTTGATAAAGTGTTTCAACATTCAATTCTTCGTTATAACAAGGTGTTACTATACTGATTTTTTTCATGTTCGGAATTAAAATTTAAATATTCCAATTAGTTAGTTTGCTTATTTAGATTGATAGTACATTAATACATTCAAATTTAATTATTTTTTTTTTACCTTGTCAATCAACTAACGGTTCCATCTGTGACAATGGCTTTCCAAAAGCTAGTTTTGGATAGGCATTTGTAAAAATGTCTATTATAACATTTAATAACATGGGTTCTTTTACATCTTCAAAAAATAAGCTTAAAGCATCTTCGATTTGTTCAGGTTTTTCTATAGATAAACCTTTAATACCATAAGCTTTAGCAACAGCAACAAAATCCGGAGCAGTGTATCCCCAGACAGATGACTGGTAGCAACTATCAAAATAACTGTCTTGAAATTGACGAATCATGCCCAGACTGTTATTGTTTAAAATAACTATCTTGATTGGAAGTTTATTTCTAAATATAGTTTGAAGTTCCTGAATATTTACTTGAAATCCACCATCACCAGATACTATAACTATAGGAGAATGTTGTAAAGCAAATGAGGCACCAATAGCAGCAGGCAATCCGTATCCCATAGCACCCATACCTCCTGATGAAATAAATAACTGATCACTTTTTAATTCCAGCGATTGTGCCGTCCACATTTGATTATTACCTACGTCAGTTACAAAAGCTTTTATTTTTTCTGCTCTGTGTGATAACGCATGAATGAATTTATTTGGATTAATTCCTTTTATTCCCTTTAGTTCTTCGGTATCGGGATGCTTATCCCTTTCTTTTGCTATAGAATCAAGCCATGCTTCAATGTTAAATGAATTCATCTTTTGCTCAAGCTCAATCCTGAAGAAATCATTTAGGCATGTACGCAAAACAATACAATCTTTAATACGGTTATTTAATTCTGTTAGTTCACAATCGACGTGAAAAATCTTTTTATTCTGTCGGAACGATTCTACATCTGCTCCCGTTTGACGCACATCAATCCTGCTTCCTAAAACCAATAATAAATCACAATTGTCTAATGCATAATTAGCCCAGCGGTTTCCGTATGCGCCAATCATCCCTATCCTTTTGTGATGGCTGAAAGGCAAATTATCCAGTCCAAGCAGAGAATGAACAACCGGCAGATTGTATGTCTCAATAAATCTTTTGAAAACCGTATTTGTATCACCAGCTCTTACTCCTCTGCCAGCCAATACTAGTGGTCTTAAACTTTTGGATAATGCCTTGTTAAGTTTGACGCAAAAAGAAAGAATTTCTGACTTATCAACTACTCTTTCATCCTGTACCCTATTTGTATTTACACTTAAATCTAAAATATCTTCTCTTTGAATATTCATGGGAATATCAATTAACACTGGTCCGGGACGACCTTCCTTCGATATGTAATACGCATTTTCGAGAATTAAAGGCAAGTCATTTACCGACTTAACTGCAAATGCGGCCTTTGTTAAAGGTCTGATTATTTCAACTATATCTGTTTCCTGAAACCCTAACTGCCGTATACCCCTATCACCCTTTTGTTCGTTAATATTAACCTGTCCGGTAATAAAAATTGCCGGAACGGAATCGAAATAACAACTACCAATACCTGTAATTAAATTCGTTGCGCCAGGCCCGCTAGTCGCAAATGCGACACCTGGTTTTCCTGTTACCCTTGCATATGCATCTGCAGCAAATGAAGCGGCCTGTTCATGATGCATACTTACAATTTCAAAACTGCCTTCCTGATGCATAGCATCTAGTATATGAGTAATCATTCCACCCTGCAATTCAAAGACAATGTTTATTTGTTTCTCTTTAAGAAACTTTGCTATATAAGTCGCAGCTTTCATTTACATATATTATAGTAATCAACAGTCTCTTTCAGTGCTTGTTCAAGTTTGGTGGAATAAAGCTTGCCAAATACGGAGACAAATTTAGCACAATTGCATTCCATACACATGGATTGAACTGAATGATAGGGAATTGCCCCAAATTTCAATAAATCGCCTGACACATTGAGAATTGAAGCCAATTTAATTAAGAGTTCCTTAAGTTGAATAGAAGAACCTGAACCAAAGTTATAGATATCGGAGGTTGTATTGTCTTTGCAATCAATAATTTTCATTAAGTTCTCAGTAAAATCATTTATATACATGTAATCGTAAAATTGTTTACCTTCAGTTAGATCTATTGGTCTTTTATCTCCTAAGCTTTTAATTACTTGAGGTATCAACCATGAATCATTTTCACCAGGGCCAAATACTGAAAAAACTCTTAGCCAATACCAATGAACATCCTTTTCTTGGCAATAAAGCCTCAAATAATTGCATGTGTGTAATTTTGTAGCACCGTATGCGTCGGCAGGCCTTGGAAGGTATTGTTCAGTAATTCTTTCTGAGAAAATTCCATATTCAGCCTGGGAACCTAAAGCTATTATTTTTTTTGCGCCAGCATACAAAGCAGTATTAAATATATTTGTGGAAAATTCAAAATTACTTTTTTGTAAATCCCAATTATCTCTATCTTTGGTATTTATACCTTCCCATGCGGCATGAATAAGAATTTCAGGATTCTGTCTGAGTATTGTTCTTTGCCAATTTTCTTTGTTCGTATTCAACCATATAATTTTATTGGAGAAATCTTTGCATCTCCAAAGATCAGATTGTTCGCGCTTTGTGGCAATAACAGTAAATCCAGATTTCACCAACCGTCTGGCAATATGAGAACCGATAAAACCGGTTGCTCCTGTAAGTAAAATTTTCTTATTCCCACTCATCAGTTCTAATGTTGGGTTCAGAGACCCCTTTTGCCTGTAACTTATTCTTAAATGCTGAAATCATTGCCTGTGGCCCGGAAACAAAGTATGTTGCACCTGCCCCGTTGTCATTAAAAATTGCATCTATATCTAAGATACCATCAACATTTTGATTTTTTATGAAAATTTCAAGTGTTGGGTTTATTTGTTGGGCCAAAGCTAATTCAGATTGATAAATATGATACTGCATATCCCTGACCCCTAAATATAACCTAGGTTTTATATAGGTTTGAAATGATTCATCAGTAAATGCCGAAAGATAAGGTGTAATCCCGGTCCCTCCAGCAATAAAAACAACGTTATTTTTCGAATGTTCATACTGGAACAATTCGCCATAAGGAAGTTTTAAATCTATAATTTTCCCTTTTGTCAATTCTGTTGACATGCGTTTGGTAAAATTGCCTTTGGTTGCAAAAGTAATCTTCAACAATGGTTCGTTAGGTGCTGATTGCATAGAGAAGCAGCGAGACTCAGGCCATCCGGCACTTGGGTCATATTCTTCAAGTGCAAGGTGTAAAAATTGACCAGGCAAATATTTGAAAGATGCACCGACAGCTGCGAATGTAACTGTATAAATATTGTCAATGCCATTCGTTATATCAACAATCTCCGCTTTATATTTCTTAACAATTGCCATTTTATAAATTATTAATGAACCTCGTTAAGACTTCATCAATAAAAGTAAACATATCATCAGTCAAACCTGGATATGTCCCTAAGAAAAATGTATTGTTCATTATAAGGTCGGTATTTTCTAAATTATCAGCAATGCGAAAATTTTTATTTACGAAACCCGGTTGTTTTGTAATGTTGCCTGCAAAAAGGTTTCGCGTTTCTATCAAATTTTCATTAAAGAATTT
>Ga0265316_10000612_pt1 | contig 39686 bp, 30 predicted proteins | sample 4522metaG_FD_202092 | JGI IMG/M metagenome (GOLD analysis project Ga0265316, IMG submission 202092) | Rhizosphere microbial communities from Carex aquatilis grown in University of Washington, Seatle, WA, United States - 4-5-22 metaG | ecosystem: Host-associated > Plants > Roots > Rhizosphere >... | reverse complement strand
ACTGATGATCGCCCAGCTTCGCGGAGTGCTGCTCGAAAAACATCCCAACCAAGCCATTGTCGAAACCGCCGGTGTCGGCTACGACGTCACCATTCCGGTTTCCACCTTTACCCACCTGCCGGACGCCGGCGCGGAAGTCCGTTTGCGGATCCATACCCATGTGCGCGAAGACACCCTGGCTCTCTACGGTTTTCTCACGCAGGATGAGAAGGCGCTGTTCGAAAAACTTATCGGCGTCAGCGGTATCGGCCCCACCCTGGCCATCAAGATTCTCTCCGGGCTGGCCGCGCCCGACCTCATCAATTTCATACGCCGCGGCGAGGTGGACCGCCTGGTGCGCATCCCCGGCGTGGGCAAGAAGACTGCCGAGCGCATGGTGCTGGAACTGCGCGACAAGCTGCCCGCCGTGAGCGGCGCCGAGCCCGATTCCGCCGCCTCGGCGGCCCTTTCGCCCGTAGACCAGGACGTGCTCTCGGCCCTCCTCAACCTGGGTTGCGCGCGTCCCCAGGCCGAGGCCGCCGTGCGCAAAGCCAAGGCGGCCGGCGGCGGCGCGATGGAGTTCGAACCGCTCTTTCGACGGGCGCTGGAGCTGGTACGTTAAGCTGGTAGCACATGCCCGACCGGCCCCTGGTTTCCAGCCGTCTCCAGCCCGAAGAAGCGCAGTACGAAGCCGGCCTTCGTCCGCGCCGCCTGGCGGATTTCACCGGGCAGAACAAGCTCAAGGAGAATCTTTCCATCGCCATCGAGGCCGCCCGCCTGCGCGGCGAAGCCATGGACCACGTCCTGCTCTACGGCCCGCCCGGGCTGGGCAAAACCACGCTCGCGGCCATCATCGCCGAGGAGCTTCAGGTTCCGTTCACCACCACCTCGGCCCCGGTGCTGCAAAAGAAGCTCGACCTCACCGGCATCCTCAGCAACATCCGCCTGCACCAGGTTTTTTTCATTGATGAGATACACCGCCTGCTGCCCGACGTTGAAGAGATGCTCTACGCGGCGCTGGAGGATTTCCGCGTCGACATCCTGGTAGGCGTGGGGCCGGGCGCGCGCACGCACTCGCTGCCCATGCCCAAGTTCACCGCCGTGGGCGCCACCACGCGGCAGGGCCTGGTGAGCGCGCCCCTGCGCGGACGCTTCGGTCTGCCCCTGCGCCTGGAACCGTACGGAGTGGACGATCTGCAGGTGATCGTCAACCGCTCGGCGCGCCTGCTCAACGTGGAAATCGAGGAGGGCGCCGCCGCGGAGCTGGCGCGCCGCTGCCGTGGGACGCCGCGCATCGCCAACCGCCTGCTGCGGCGCGTCCGCGACTACGCGCAGGTGCGCGCCGATGGCCGCATCACCCAACCCGTGGCGCAAACCGCGCTCAACCTGCTGGACGTGGACCGCTACGGCTTGGACGAGATCGACCAGAAGATCATGCTGACGGTGCTGGAGAAATACCGCGGCGGCCCGGTGGGCGTGAACACCATCGCGGCGTCCATCTCCGAAGAGCCGGACACCATCGAGGAGGTCTACGAGCCGTATTTGATCCAGCTCGGCTTTCTCAACCGGACGCCGCGCGGCCGCGTCGCCACCCCGCAGGCGTTCGAATATTTCAATGTGAAACGCAAGCCGGCGAACGGAGAGCAGCCGGGCTTGTTTTGAAACGCGCGGTGGACCGCTTGGTCCGGGGGTACCGAATCCAGGAGGCCGGTTCCTGAGCGGGACCTCTTTCCGAGTGGCGCTCAACCGGCCAGAGTGTTTGTGGAGCTTCGATGGTCCGGCCTCTGGAGAGGACTCTAATTCCGCCAACACTATCACATCTGCCAGCGTCTTGACGCTAGATTAGCTCGCCAATTGAAGCGGCTCAGGCTATGCTGCATCGTGTTTGGCAATGAGGAAATAAGCACGCGCTGGACGTCGTCTGAGATCCGGGCTACGGTCATGGCACTCTTGTGAAGATCGTGAAGGAACCAAAGGTGGCGCTTGAAATACAAGGCTTTCCGCAGCACTTTGGGCAAACTGAACGCATGGCCGAATGTGACCGGCCCCCAGCCAATCTGGATCGTCTCATCTAGAGCATCTGCAATCCCGATCTCCTTGCGAACATCGCTTGTCACGCCACGCAGATCGGCTACGAATCTTCCAATCTCGCTCAAATCGCCATCCTGAATCGCCGAAGTGAACTCCCGAGTCCATTTACGAAATTGCCCGGCCCCGCCACGCGCACTACATCACGCGGACTGCGCGCCTCGCGAAGGACCGCAGCTAAGACACACGGGATGTGACACTCGATCAGGTTGAATTCGAGGATTCTCTGAAAGTACTCTTGGGCGGCGGCCTCTCTGTCTTTCTCTAGCAGTGTCAGGGCCACCTCAGCAGCCGTAAACTTCCGGGACTCAAATACAGATTCGATGAACCGCCCCAGCAGCGCTGAGCGAAGCACACTGGGTTCATACGGCACGCCGAGCAATTGGCTACACATCAGGTAGAACACGGTGTTTATCGCAATCTCAACAGTGCCCGCCTGGCGATCCGCCTCCTCATGGGGAAGAAACAACCTATGCACAAGCCCCTTTCTTAACGGCTCCCGCTGATGGGTCGCCCGAAACACGACGTAGGCAAATTCACTCAGACCAGTATCTTCCTGAATTGTCGGCAGGGCATCCCACAGCAGCCGCTCTACCTCACCTCGATTGTTATCCGGCCACGCCACTGGGATGATCACCTGCCCTAGCGGCGCAAGTGTTGACGGCCAGATATCGCCGTTCCAGCGGTCAATGTACTCAGCGTTCGTGTATAGGCTGTCATGACATAGTAGTGCCTGAACGAATTGCGAGAGGTTGATGAGATCGTGCAAGAACAACAGTGCTGGAATCGGCTCAGCGAGTGCTTCCAGGTGTTCGACGTGGTATCTATTCGAGGTCAATCGATCCGCGCTGCACAGCATCAGATTGTCTACAAAGACGGCGTCTTTTGAGGGTGAGACGTCGTCGATAGATACAGATTGCATATCAGAGTAGTATACCAATGGCGACCATGCTCATATAGATTTGGCAGCAGCGCCTTGAGCGGAGTCGTTCCAAAACGGCTTTCTGCGGAGCTGTTGCCCACCGGGTTCCGGGCGAATCGGCCACTCGGACAGAGGCGCCCGGATTAGGAACCAAAAGTCGGCTTGTCTCCGCCAAGGCGGTCCTCGCTGCCCACGCCGAGGTATCCGGTTGGCCCGAGCCTGCCCTCCGCGCCAGGCAATACCTCCACGCTGGTGACAACGAGGCCCGCCGTCGTCTGGTAAACTCGTGGTGGGCCATGAAACTGGATCTCCAATATGTGCTGGAAACACTGCGTGCCCACGAGACTGATCTGCGGCAGCTCGGAGTGGCACACGCCGCAGTGTTCGGCTCGGTGGCACGAGGCGATGCTGGTGCGGAAAGCGACATCGATGTGCTGGTGGATCTCGATGAGGACCGGCCGATGGGCATCTTCGAGTACGCCAGACTAAAGCTCTACATCAGCGAACTCTTCGATGGTCCGAGCGACGTTGTGAATCGCCGGACGCTTAAGCCTTTGCTCAGGGCCAACATTTTGCACGACACGATTCATGCCTTCTAAGAATCCGGCACAGCGGCTATCCGACATCATCGAGAACATCGATGCGATCAATGCCTTCACCGCGGAACTCGACTTCCAGGCTTTTCGCACGGACCGAAAGACGGTCTATGCAGTAGTTCGCGCACTGGAAATCGTCTCGGAAGCGTCGCGGCGGCTCCCCGGCGAACTGCTCAAGCGCCATCCGGAAATCGATTGGGGGGCTGTGGCCGCCGCCGGGAATGTCTACCGGCATGAGTATGAAGCCGTAGATGAAGCTATAATCTGGCACACTGTGCGGCATGACCTGGCGACCCTACGGAGCGTGGCCGATGAGGAGTTTCTTCACTTACGACAGAAGCGCGACTGAACAATCAAACCACTGACGGATCATTCCCGTGAGGCCGGCCTTGGTTCGCGAATCCGCCCGGCGGGCACGCGGCACCGGAAGTTACTAACATGAAGCTCGTCTACTTATCCCTCGGTTCTAACATCGGCGATCGCGAAGCGAACCTCCGCGCCGCCATCGACCGCTTGCCGCCCGCCGGTCTGCGCGTCGCGCGCGTGTCTCCCGTCTATGAGACCGAGCCGGTGGGCTTCGCCGATCAGCGCTGGTTCCTGAACCTGGTGGTGGAAGCGGAAACTTCCCTTTTCCCCCTGCAACTGCTGGCGCGCACCGCGAGGATCGAGCGCGAGCTGGGCCGCGTGCGCACGGCGCCCAACGGGCCGCGCACCATCGACATCGATATCCTGCTGTATGCCAATGCGGTGGTGCGTGCCCCGAGCCTCGAAATTCCCCACCCGCGCATGTGCGAGCGCCGCTTCGTCCTGGCTCCGCTGGCCGACCTGGCGCCCGATCTGCGCCATCCGCTGACGCATCGCACCGTGCGCCAACTGCTGGAAGCGGCGCCGCCCCAGACCGTGCGCCTGTTACACTCAAAGTTACCCTCCCCGTGCTCGACCTCTACGCAGCCCTGAAACGGTACTGGGGCTACGACTCCTTCCGCCCCATGCAGGAGCGGATCATCCAAAGCCTGCTGGGCGGCGCTGACGTCGCCGTCGTCATGCCCACCGGCGGCGGCAAGTCGCTGTGCTACCAGTTGCCCGCGCTGGCGCTGGACCAGACTGTGGTGGTGATCTCGCCGCTCATCGCCCTCATGCAGGACCAGGTGGCGCAGCTTGGCGATATGGGCATTCCCGCCGCCCTGCTCAACAGCTCCCAGCCGCCCGATGAGCAGCGGGCGGTGATGCGCGCGGCGCAACAGGGCGCCTTCCGCCTGCTCTACCTCTCGCCCGAGCGCCTGGCGCGCCAGGATACCATCGCCTGGCTCGATAAGGTTCCGCTGGCCTTCTTCGCCATCGACGAGGCGCACTGCATCTCCGAATGGGGACACGAATTCCGCCCCGAGTATCGCCAGCTCAGCTCGCTGCGCCAGAACTTTCCCGGCAAGGCCATCGCCGCCTTCACCGCTAGCGCCACCAAGCGCGTGCGCCAGGATATCCTGCAGCAGCTCCAGCTCCGCGAGCCGCACAAGTACATCGCCAGCTTCCACCGCGCCAACCTGCGCTACATCGCGCACCAGTGCGACAAGGAGAGCCATCCGCGTCTGCTGCTGGCCGCGCTGCGCGCCCATCAGGGCCAAAGCGCGATCGTCTACGCGCCCACCATCAAGGAGGTGGAACGGACCGTGGATTTCCTGGGGGACCGGCGCATCCCCGCCGTCCCGTACCACGGCCAGATGGAGACCGGCCGCCGCCGGCGCAATCAGGAGCGCTGGATGAACGACGAGGTGCGCGTGCTGGTGGGCACCATCGCCTTCGGGCTGGGAATCAACAAGCCGGCGGTGCGCGCGGTGATTCACCTGTCGCTGCCCAAATCCATCGAACAGTATTACCAGGAGGCGGGACGCGCGGGGCGCGACGGCCTGCCGGCGGATTGCGCCATGCTCTGGCAGCCCAAGGACGCCGGCCTGCTGGCATATTTCGTCGACCAGATCGAAGACCCGGCAGAAAAACAGCGCGCCTGGCAACGTTACCACGAAGTGCGGCGCTTCGCCGAGAGCGATCGCTGCCGCCACCTGCAGATCTGCACGCACTTCGGCCAGACCCCCAAATGGGAGCGCTGCGAGATGTGCGACGTGTGCGGCAACGTGCCGGATTGGATCACGTCGGCGCCGGCGGAAAAACCGGGCGCGAAGAAAAAGCGCCGGCGCAAGACCGCGGCCGAACCGCCGCCGCGCGAGGCGCCCAAGCCGGCCGTCCGGCCCGAGACGCGGCCCGCGCAGCGGCCCGTAATCCAGCCGTCCGCCCCGCCGCCCGTGTTCGCGACGCCCGCATCCCCGCCGCGCGCATCCCTGCCGCCGCCCGTATTCCCGCCGCCGCGCGAAGAGGTGGTGACCTTCGAAGCCGATCCCGATGACGGCCTGTTGCAGCTTCTCAAAGACTGGCGGCGGCGCACCGCCGAACGCGCCAGCGTCCCGGCCTACATCATCCTCAGCGATGCGGCCCTCGCCGATCTCTGCCGCAAGCGCCCCACCAATCTGCGCGAACTGCTGGGCGTCACCGGGATCGGCGAGCGCAAAGCCGAGCAGTACGGCAGCGAGATCTTCGCCACGCTCGAAGCGCATCGCAAAGGCGTCCGCGCCGCCGCCGCCCAGGCGGCCCAGATATCGCCGGCCGAGGAGACCATGCGCCTGCTGGCCGAAGGCAAGAGCTTCGAGGACATCGCGCAGATTCGCGGCCGCCAACCGGCCACCGTGGTCAACATGATAGCCGACCTGGTGGAGAAAGGACTGCTCGAATACCGCGTGGATTGGGTGGGCGAAGAGAGCCACCGGCTCATCGAAGCGATGGTGCGGCGTCTGGGCTCGCAATGGCTGAAGCCCCTACGCGAAGCCCTGCCGCCGGACATCGGCTACGATCAAATCCGGCTGGTGGTGGCGTATGTCAGGAGGCAGGGGCAGCGAGGTTGAGCTGCAGGGGCTCCGGTTGAAGTCGGCAAGGAATAATTCACCGCCGAGACGCAGAGGCGCGGAGAGTTAAGAGGTAGGGAGAAATTCAAAGTCAAAACCGGAGAGCGCAGAGGGGGCAGAGGTACCCATCTCTTCCCAGGGGCTTCGGTTGCAGCGCGTAAGGATTGATTCACCGCCGAGACACAGAGGCGCCGAGAACGGAACCGATTACCTCTGCCCCCTCTGCGATCTCCGGTTTTGACTTTGAATCTCTCGCGGATTCTCTTAGATCTCTGCGGCTCTGCGGTGAACAATTGTCTTCCGCACCGCAGAGGCGCGAGAGGTTAGCGCTGGCAAGCGCCCTAAATGAACATCTCCTCGTCCTGCGTCGCAGCGTCCACGGATTTGCGGGAGCCCTTCACCAGGGTGGAGACCGCCGCGGAGATGCCGGCCGCGATGCCGTTGGCCTCGCGCACCGGGCGCATGACGGCGCGCTTCATGGCATCGCCTGCCTGGCCGACCTGCTCCACGGTGCTCTCCACGGTCTGATCGATCTGCTCCAGGCGGGCGCTGGCGCGGCCGGTGGCGTCGTTGAGAAGCGCGCCGATCCGCTCCACCTGCTGGCGGCTGCTGCGCATCAGAGCCGCGGCATCGTCCGAGATTTGGGAAACGCGCGGGCGCATATCGGTGGCGGCCTCGTCAACGGTCGCCAGCACCTGCCGCACGTGCTCCACCACCGGCCCTACCTGCCCCACTACGGAACTGACGCGGCCAACCACCTCAACCGTTTTGTCGATCACCGGACCCATCCGTTCGATGGCCCGGCTGGTCTGGTCAATCATCGGAGCGATCCGCTCGATGACCGGCCCGGTCTGGTCGATAACCGGCCCTATCTTGTCGACCACGGGGCCGATTTTGTCGAGGACCGGCTTGACCGCATCCACCAGCTCATCCACCCGATCCTGCATCTTTCGCGCCGAGAAGTAGAAAGCGATGACCACCGCGGCCTGCACCACGAAGACGACGCAGGCCACCACCACGGCTGCCGCCACTACCACTCGAAAGATATCGTCAGGCATGAGAGATCCCGCTTACGGGAGCGGTGTCAGCGCGCGGCGCCATCGGCAGGCGGAGCCCCCACGGTATCGCGATACGCCTGGCGTCCGGCCTCTACCGCGTCCGCGATGTTGTCCTTCTGGCGGCCCAGTGCTTCCTTGCCCTTGTCGACCCATTCCGCGGCGGTCTGTTTGATGTTCTCGCCCCGCTGCTTCAGGAAATCGGTGCCTTCACCGGCTTTGTTCTTGATCAGATCGCGGGTTTCCTGTCCGGACTTGGGAGCGAAAAGCATGCCAATGCCCACCCCCACACCGAGTCCAAGCAGGAAGCTGGAAAGTCCGTTTTTATCCATAGATGCGCCTCCAAAGAATAGTGTCCTTTTACGACCAATTTCCAGTATACTCCCCATGAGTAAGCGAATCATGGAAGAAACTCGCACGCGCCGCCTGGATGCCGCCGCACTGTGGGAGTACGCACTGAAAAGCCTGGCGGGGCGCGCCCAATCGAGCGGTGAACTGCGCGAGAAACTGCGGCGCCGCGCCGAGCGGGCGGGCGATATCGACGAGGTGTTGACCCGCCTCAAGCGGGCCGGGTATCTGGATGATCGCCGGTACGCCGAAAGCTTCGCCAGCACGCGCCTCGCCACCGAAAAATGCGGCCGCACGCGGGTGATTCGCGATCTGCGCCGGCATCGCGTAGCCCCCGAGTTGGCCGAGCGCACGGTCGGGAAGGTCTACCAGGGCGTCGATGAAGAGGCGCTCATCGAAGAGTGGATCCGCCGCAAATACCGGCTGGCGGAACGGGAAGGACTCTTCGGCGAGCAGAAGGACTTGGCCGCGGCCTATCGCCGGCTGGCGCGGGCCGGGTTCCGCTCGGGAGAGATCCTCAAGGTACTCAAGCGGTTCGCCGCGAGCCCCGAGTTGCTGGACGGCTTCGAGCCGCCGGAGGAGCCGCTCGAAGACGAGGGGCCGCAATAAAGCTGCCGGCTGCGCGCGAGTGGGGCGGGCGCCCTCGCGCGCGTGGGGCCCCTCGGCCTGGCCGGAGGCCCGCTCCACGGGGCGGGGCGGGGGCCGGTTCATCGGTGGCCATGCCGGCCCCTACCAGTTGGTATACGAACCGTCGGGACGTGACATGCCTCCGAGGTTCCCGGCTTGCGTCACTTCCGTGATCAGAGTTGCCTCTTTGGGGTCGAATTCCACGCCCAAACCCGGCCGGTCGTTCACATAGACCTTGCCCTGACGGAAGTCATAGCATTGCGGCAGGTAAGGCCGCGTGCCCGCACCGCCAACCTGCAGGAGGAATGGCACGTCCGTGGCGGCGGCCACATGCACCTCCGCGGCGGTGGAAATCGGTCCGGTGCCCTCCGGGATCAATCCCGTAAAGTGCGTCTCGCACATGTGGGCAATCTTCATGTACTCGGTGATGCCGCCAAGGTTCGGGAGCCTCACGCGCGCGTAATCGATCAACTGCTCCTCGATCAATTCTCTGAGCTCGACCTTGCCGGCATTGCCGGTCGCGAGCGGCACTTTGACCATGGGCCGAATGGTTCGATACAGGGGCAGGGCCTCGTTGCGAACCACGTCCTCGGCGAAATAGGGCCGCAAAGGTTCCAACATATTGGCCAGCGTGATGGAGTCGGACATGTCCAGCTTGCCATGGAAATCGCAAATGAACTCGCCCTCTTGGCCCACACCCTCGCGAATTTCCTGGCAACGTTTGAAGGTGGCCAGCACGGCCTGGTGCGGGTTCCAGTCCTTGGCGCCGCGGGAACTCGTTCCGGTGTCGGAGAGCCCCGGGCCGATTACCTCGGTCCGGAAGGCCTTGAAGCCGGCTTCCATGGCTGCGCGGGCCGCTTCCTTGATGGTGGCCTTTCCCTGGCCGCCGCCGCCGTAGCACTCGCATAGTTCGCGTGTAGGACCACCCAGGAGCGCGTACACCGGCACACCCAGAGCCTTTCCCTTGATGTCCCACAAGGCCATATCCAGGCCGCCTAGGGCATGCAGTTTCTCGAGGCCGCTGGGGTAGAACGCCCCGCGATACATGTTTTGCCAGAGAGTCTCAATCCTGCCGGGGTCTTGGCCGATGAGCGCGGAGGCACAGTGTTCGAGTGTGTCCTTCGTTCCGCCTTCGCCGATTCCGGTAATGCCCGCATCGGTATCGATACAGATAACGTTTGCACTGGAGGTGAGAGTTATAGTTCCGCCACGCGTTTCCCTGCCAGGGGTATAGTGGCGGACACGGGTAATCTTCATCTTTGGCAAGGCCGCGTGCGCCAGCCTTCCGCTGAGAGCGACGCCTCCGGCGCCCGCCAACAGTGTGTGCAGAAACCTTCTTCGCTGCATGATCCAGCTTCCTTTCCGCCAGTACTTCCATTTCGGGTTCCCGGCCTTCGGCCTCGCAGCCGCCACCCAGCATAACTCGAATCGATTTGTCCTGCAGCCGCGCTACCGCTCCGTGGGGGGCGAGCGCCGGCTTCCCCGCCGGGCGCCGGCTGGAATGCCGGCGTTGCGGGCCGGAGGCCCGCTCCACAACACGCGCCCCAAACATCGCGCCAGCGTACCCTCGTGTGGCAACTTATTCCGTGGTTTTGCGTGGGACAGGCCGGGAAAGCCGCCCGGCGTCCGCCTCACTATTTCTTCGTTAGCGGAGCAGCGGGGGGAACGGCCGGTAGCGGGTGGGTCTGGTCGTAGAGTTTGACAATTTCGTTGGTAATGTCCACCGAGGGCGCAGCCCACAGGACCGGGCCTTGCGGGTTGCTCACGTCGAGGACCAGAGCGTAGCCGTGGCGCATGGCGTAATCTCCGATTACCCCCAACAGCTTGTCGCCCAGTTGCTGCAACAGGGAGCCTTCTTCCTCTTCGAGCGCAGCCTGGCTGTCCTCGCTGAGGCGCTGCAGTTCTTTGGACTTGGCGTCGATCGACTGCTCGTTCCGCTGGCGCACGGCGGCATTCATGCCGGCCAGGTTCTTTTTCAACTGGTCGCGCAAGGCCTGGAGTTCCCGCTGCTTGCGCTCGAACTCGTCCTTCTTGGGCGCGTACTTGGCGTTGAGTTGGGCGGTGGCTTTCTGCCCTTCCTGCGTGCTGACGATGGCATTCTGCGCGAAGATGGTCGCCACCTTCACGGGCGGCGGCGCGCCGGGCTCGGCCACTACCACCGGCGCCGGCGCCGGCCCCAACTGCTGGGCGGCGGCAGCAGCCGCCAGAGCCAGCACACAGAAAACCACCGCGATCTTCATCGGCCGCGAACTCGCGTCCACCTACTGCTTCTTGGTGGGCGGTGCAGGGGCCGGCCTGGGAGTGGCGGCCGGCCGCGGCGCGACTGCCGGCTTGACGAGGGTGCCCTCTTCCTTCACCGGGTGCGCCTGATCGTACAGTTGGATCAGCGCGTCGGTAACATTGGTCGCGGTCGCGAACCAGAGCACGGGCGATTGCTGGCTGCCGACATCCATGACCACCGCGAAGTTATTCTGAATGGCGTACTGCTGCAAAATCGGCCCCATCTTGGTTTGCAGATCCTGGCCGATCTTGGCTTCGTCCGCGTCCATCTCCGCCGTGGAATCCTCGCCAAAGCGCTTCAGGTCTTTGCTCTTGACCTGAATCTCGTTGGTGAGCTGCCTTTGGGCGTCCTCGCTCAGGGTGGCGCGGCCTTTGTTGAGGCGATCGGTGAGCGCGTCGATATCGGACTGGCGCTTATCGAACTCGGCCTTCCTGGGGCCGTACTTGTTGTTCATGTCCCCCGCGGCCTTCTGCCCTTCCTTGGTGCGTTGCAGGGCCTCGGCCAGGTTGACGATCGCGATCTTGGTGGGAACCGCGCCCGCGGCTGGGGCGGCCGGGGCGGCCGGGGCTTGCGCGTGGGCCAACGCCCCCGCCGCGACGCCGTAGAGCACTACCGTAAAAAGCACTGAATTCTTCTTCAAGCTGGAAACTCCTAAATTTCAAAATACTACCATATGGACGGCGGTTGATTTAGAACGTCCTGCCGACCGTGAAGCGGAAGGTGGTCCGCTTCTCGAAGAACGGATACGCCTGGCCGTACTGCGCAATCGAATTCAGGAACGTGGCGTTGTTGGGGAAAAAAGCGCGGTCCGCCACAATCGGCGGCTGCAGATACTCCCTGACGGTAGAGGGATTGTAGGCAAAATAAACGCGGAACGGCGCTTGCACCACCGGGAGCATCACTTGCAGCTCCAGGCCGGTGGACAGGCGGATCTTCTGCGTGCCGGTGGCGAGTTGCACCCGTCCGTCGAACCCCGCCGAGGGGAACTCGTTGTTCAAGCCTTGTACGCGGCTGGGAGCCAGGACGAGCTGGCTGGGAAGCAGGATCTTGTTGAGCCCCCCGTCGAAGAACGGCGCCAGCGTCACGGTGCCGGGGATGATGGGGATGCGGTATTCGAAGTTTCCGATCACGCGAGTGTCGCCGCCCGGCGTGACGAGCTGGTAGGAGGGGATCGTCATAGTGACGGGAACCTGCCCGATGACTCCGTTGCTGACGCCGGCTTGCGTGCGGGCGCTCCCGTCGGCATTGTAGACGTTGACGTTGGAAGCAGTCGGAACGAAGCCGATGGGAGTGATACCCCAGATTTCGAAACCGCGGACGTCCTGTTCGCCGCCGATGAATCCGCGCGAGAAGGGCGGAATCACTCTGCCGCCGTACCCCAAAGTCATGGTCCCCATGAGATGGAATGCCAGGACGTGTTTCCGGTTCAGCGGGTTCACGTGGAAATACTTGGCGTCGATGGTGGGCGCAATGGTGTTTACATTGCCCCCCAGCCAGACGCCCGCCACAGCCACGGAGGCGAAGATGGCGTGGCCGCCGGTGGGATTGATGGGATGATTGACGGTGTTGAACTGGTAGGACGGCGTGATGGTGCTGGTGCGGATACCATCGAGCGCGTTGGGGCCCGACACGCCGCTGAAATTGAGGTAATCGAAATAGTTGCTGGCGGCCGTGGTCAGCGTTTTGATGTTGGAAATGTCGTAGCCGTAGGTGACGCCGAGGCGCGCGAAACTCTTGCGCAACGGATAGCTGATGGAAGCGTTGAAGCCGTGGCTGTCCTGGATGTAGTTCAACAGGTTCTGCGAGCCCAGGTTGTCGTATAGCCCGATCAGATTCTGGTTGGCCAGGATGGATGCTTCGCGCCCCTGGTTAAAATCGAAACGGCGGTAGTACACCACCATGCCCATCTGGATGGGGCGGTCCAGGAAGTACGGCTCGGTGAAGCCGAGGCTGACGTTGTCCATGCGGGTGCCAACCTGGGCCTCCAGCGAGAGGGTCTCGCCCAGTCCGAGGAAATTGTTGGTGGAGTAATTGAACCCCACGAAGCTGCCGGCGATGCCCGACACGCCGCCGTTCAGGCCGATGGAATTCTTGCCTCGCTCCTTGACCTTCAGGGTAAGGTCCACGGTGTCGGACTGCGGGTTGCGCTTGATATCGACGGCGTCTTCCTTCTTGAGCATCTCAAAGTATCCGAGCTGGTTGAGGCGCAGTATCGACAGGTCCAGGAGCTGCGTGTTGAAAATATCGCCTTCGTCCAGCAGGAACTGCCGGCGAATGACTTTGTCGCGGGTGGTGGTGTTGCCGGTGAACTCGATGCGGCGGACGAAGAACTGGCGGCCTTCGTCGGCCGTGATGGTCAGATCGATCTGGTCGGTATCGGCAATGGTTTGTACGTCGGGTTCGGGCACGAAATCCCAGTAGCCCAGGATGCCGTAGTACTTGCGCAGGTTCTCCAGGCCCTTGCGCAGCTTGTCGGTGGAAAACACATCGCCCTCGTGCATGCCGAAAAGGCTGAGGAGCGCCGACGGCTGGCGGAACAGTTTGACGCCCAGGAAATTAGCGGTATGCAGATGGTACAGCCGGCCCTCTTCCACGGGCACTTTAATGTTGGCGAAAATGCCGACGTTGTTGGGCTTGAACAGAGGCAGCCGCCACCCGCTGCCGCCCCTCTGCACGATCGTGACCCCGGGATCGAGCACCTTGGCCTCGTAGTAGCCTTTGTCCTGGTACGCCTCGCGCAGCTTGTCCGCGTCGTATTCGAGCTTGTCCTGGTCGAAGGTCTTGGCGAATACGTTCTCCAGAATGATGGAGTGAGGAATGCCGTAGGGGTGCAACTGCTTCATCTGCCAGGTGACCCAGCTCTTGGTGAAGGAGTTGTTGCCGGTGATGGTGAACTCGCCCACCTTGACCTTGGGCCCCTCATTCACTACGAACGTCAGGGACAGCGAGGAAGGGGGAATCTGCTCGATCTGCGGGTCGACGGTGGCGTACTGGCGGCCGCGCTCGGCCAGATACTCTTTCAGGACCGTGGCGGCGTGCTGCACGCGGCCGGGATCGTACTGCTGTTCGACGGTGAGCCCTACTTTGCGCTCCTTGAAGCGGTCCAGAATCTCCGACTCCGAGACGGAGTGGATGTTGCTGTAGTGGATCGAGCGGATCACGCGCCGTTCGGTGAGCACGAAGCGCACGATGAGACCCTCCGGGGCCTCCTCGGTCTCCAGCCTGATGTCGTCGAAGCGCCCGGTGTTCCACAGCAGCATGAAGTCGCGGCGCAACTGCTCTTCGTTGTAGATGTCGCCGACCCTGGTGTAGATCTGCGCTTTGAGGGTATCCTGGGGCACGCGCCGGGCGCCGCGGAATTCGATGCCCGCGATGACCCTGCCATTCACGGGGCGCTGCGGCGTGGCCGCCGTGTTCGGCGCTTCCAATTGCGGCGCCTGCGATTGCGGTTGCTGCGCGGAATTGGGCGCGGCTGGCACGTTCTCGAAGCCGCCCACCGACGGGGCGGGCGCGGCTGGGGCAGTAGGGGGCGCCTGCTGGGGCGCGGGCGCCGGAGGCGTTTGCGGCGGAGCGGGCGCCTGCGCCCCCAACCACGCGACCGAAGCGGCGCAAAGAAACACCGACCGAACGCCGCTACGGACGTATCCGAGGAACCTCATGAGAGCATACCTTTCCACTCTGCGCTCTTACAATGACGCTGATAAACAGGAATAGTGCCAACCCGGCAAAGCCAGTTCGAAACCGAATAAGCCATTAGTTTAGCGGATCTTCGACGCGGGCAACAACGAGTGTAGCAGGCTACAGGTGTGAAGGCGCGGCACAGCATTTCCACAGCATGTGGGCCGGCCGGGCGCCTCACCGCCGGTTGCCTGCGCTACTTGCCGGCATCCTTCGATCTTGGCATCACCAGATTGATGCGCACGGCCTTCGAGCCCGGCTGGGTCTTGCCGGTGCGGACCAGCAATTGGAGCGCTGCCACCGCCGAGACGGCGCGGGTCATGACGCGGTTGGCATCGATGCCGGTCAGCACCGCGACCTGTGCCGACGGCAGAAAGATCTCCATCACCCGGATCTTCTCCGCGCCGCTCTGGAAAAAGATGACGAGCTCTTCGTCGTCCTTGAGGGTCTTCTGCATGGCGCCGATCTGATTGAGGATCACGGCCCCGGGGTTCTCGGGCTGCGCCGCCGCGGGCTCCGGCTCCTTGGTGGCCGACAGGAGGGCCTGCTGGGCGAGCTGCTTGGTAAGATCGGCGAAAGCCATCCAGGCTTGATCCTAGCACGGGCGCCGGCAAGAATGCCGGCGTTGCGGGCCTGAGGCCGGCTCTACACAGCAGCGCCGGCTTCCCTGCCCTGGCAGCGTTCCGCTGGGGCGGCGGATGCCGGGCATGTGGAGCGGGCCGGAGGCCTGGCCGGAGGCCCGCTCCACGGGGCGGGGCGGGGGCCACAGCCGGCCAAGGCCTCCCGTTTTCGGCAGCGGTCCAGCCCGCGCGTCCCACCGCGCCGCCGCCCGGCCTGCTCCCTGGCTCACTCGCTTACCCGGCTTCTCACGCCCCTGGTAACGCTGCCGTTCAAGTCGCAACCCCGTGTTCCTGGCGTCCTTGCGGCTCTCGGTGAGACCCCAGCCCGGAAGCGGCGGCGTTTGGCGCCCGTGCTACGATAAGTACTTGTCAGGTTCCGGGCTCCGTGCAACGGGCGGCTGCAAACCCCGCCAGGTCCGGAAGGAAGCAACGGTAGCGGTGCGGCACGTGTGCCGCGGATCACCCGGGGCCTGGCATACTCGTCTGCGCGCACGCCGGAGACCCACCCCATGTACCAGGTAATCGCCCGCAAATACCGGCCGCAAACGTTTCGCGATGTGGTCAACCAGGAACACGTCAAGACCACCCTCGAAAACGCCATCGCACAAAAGCGCATCGCGCACGGGTACATCTTTTCCGGCCAGCGCGGCACCGGAAAAACTACCGTCGCGCGCATTCTGGCACGCTGCCTGAACTGCGTCCAGGGACCCATTGCGGAGCCCTGCGGCGAATGCGCCAGTTGCCGGGAAATCACCGCCGGCGGCACCGTGGACGTGATCGAGATCGACGCCGCCTCCAACCGCGGCATCAACGAAATGCGCGAGCTGCGCGAGAACGTGCGCTATCAACCGGCGCGCGACCGGTACAAAGTCTTCATCATCGACGAAGCGCACCAGATCACCAACGAGGCGTTCAACGCGCTCCTGAAGACCATCGAGGAGCCGCCGGAATGGGTGGTCTTCGTGCTCTGCACCACCGAGGCGCACAAGATTCCCGCCACCATCGCCTCGCGCTGCCAGCATTTCAGCTTTCGCTCGGTGGATTTCGAAGACCTCATCAAGCGCATGGCCTGGATCTGCGGGCAGGAAGGCATCCAGGCCGACAACGAAGCGCTGGCCGTGCTGGCCGCGGCCGGCGAAGGCAGCGTGCGCGATTCGCTTTCGGCGCTGGACCAGGCCATCGCCTGCTGCGGCTCCACGCTCAACGCCGCGGAGGTGCGCGCGCTGCTGGGCGCCTTTTCGCTGGAGTCGCTCGAGCAGGTTTCGCAAGCCCTGCTGGAAAGCAATTCCGGCCGCATGCTGGAAGTGGTGGACGAGTTGGAGCGCAACGGCCACAACCTGCAGCACTTCAGCCGGGAACTGGCGCGCTACTTCCGCAACCTGCTGGTGCTGCGCATCTCAGGCTCCGCGCCGCACCTGGTGGCCGCTTCCGCGGAGCAGCGCGAAAAGCTGACGGCGATCGCCGCGGGCTTTTCCGAAGAGGACCTCACCCGCTATCTGCAGCTCTCGCTCGATCTGTTCCGCGACTTGCAGTATTCGTTGCAGCCGCGCTTCCATCTCGAAGTCGGCCTGATCCGGCTGGTGCAGGCCGGCCACCTGCTGCCCATCGAAGAGGCACTGGCGCGGGTTGGCGCCGGCGCCGCACCGGCGCTCACGGCGGCGCCGCGGCCCGCGGCCGCGCCAGCCGCACCGGCCGCGCCAGCCGCGCAGAGGCCCGCGGCACCCGCGCAGGCCGCTCCCGCGAGACCCGCCGCACAGAGCCCAGGACCCTCGCCCTTCGAGCTCGACCGCGCCAGGAAAGCCACCGCGCGCCCGCCGGAGCCGCAATCTTACGGCGCCAATGCGCTCGAGCCCGCGCCTTTGGCCCCGCCCGAAATGACGGCCGGCGATCCGCGCCAGCGGCTCCACTCCTATCTCAACGCGAAGGGCTTCACGCACCTGGCCGACGCCGTGGAGAACGCCCGCATCACCCTGAACGGCGCGGAGCTCGCCATCGTCACGGCGAAATCGTACGAGATCTATTTCAAGGACCGCGGCTTCGAAGAAGCGGTGCGCGACGTCTTCGGCAAGCCGCTGCGCGTCAGGATTGGTGTTGGCGAGGCGGGGCCGGCCGCGGCTCCCATCGCGGCCGCGGCGTCGCTCGGCGAAGAGCAGGCCACCGGCCGCGCCCTGGCCCACCCGGAAGTCCGCCGCTTCCAGGAAGTGTTCGGCGGCGAAATCCGCAAAGTTCGCAATCTCAAGGAGTCGTAAGATGAAACTGCCCGGCAACATGAATCAGATGCAGCAAATGATGCGCCAGGCCCAGCAGATGCAGGAAAAGCTGGCGCAGGAAATCGCGCAGATCAAAGTGGAAGCATCGGCCGGCGGCGGCATGGTCACGGTCCGGATGGACGGCCACAAGAACCTGCTGGCCGTGAAGATCGAGCCCGACGTCGCGGGCGACGTCGAGATGCTCCAGGACATGATCGTGGCCGCCTGCAACGAAGCCGTCAAGAAGGTGGACGAGCAGTCGCAGGCAAAAATGGGCGGCATGCTCGGCGGACTGGGGCTGCCTCCCGGTTTGATTTAGCTCGACCGATGCCCGACTTCGCTGAACCACTGGCCCGCCTGATCGCGGAATTCAAGCGCCTTCCCGGCATCGGGCAGAAGTCCGCGCAGCGCCTGGCGTTCCACGTGCTGCGCGCCGCGCGCGAAGAGGCCGAGCACCTGGCGCAGGCCATCCTCGACGTCAAAGACAAGCTGGGGCTCTGCGCCACGTGCAACAATATCGCCGACAGCGAACTGTGCCAGTTCTGCCGCGACACCGGCCGCGACCCGAAAGTAGTTTGCGTGGTGGAGGAGCCGCACAACATTGTAGGCATCGAAACCACGCGCCAGTTTGAAGGCCGATACCACGTGCTGCACGGCTCGCTTTCGCCCTTGCGCGGCATCGGTCCGGAGTCGCTGAAGATCAAGGGCCTGGTGGAGCGCATCGGGCAGGGCGAAATCACCGAAGTGATTGTGGCCACAAACCCCACGGTGGAAGGCGAAGCCACCGCGGTCTACCTGGCGCGATTGTTGAAGCCGCTGGGCGTGAAGGTGACGCGCATCGGCATGGGCATCCCGGTGGGCAGCGACATCGAATTCGCCGACGAAGTTACTATCTCGAAAGCCATGGAAGGCCGCCGGGAAATGTAGCGCGGCCGGCTAGTTTGCGATCGGCTGTTCCAGATCGCCGCTCAAATACTCGACCATCTCCTGCTCGCGCTGCTGAACCTCTGGCAGGATCGGCGCGGCCATGCGAGCGTAGTCCTGCCGCGAATGCACCTTGCGCGCCTCCTGGAGGATTCTGCGCAAAGTGGCGATCGATTGCTGGGCGAGCAGCATCTGTTCGTCGGTCTGAATCACGGCAGCTCCAGTTCCACAATAGGGCGTTTTCCTCACCCCGCTTCCCGCAATCCGCCCGCGGTGACGCCACTAATCCGCAAATCCACCAGTGTATTAGGTTCGCGCGCGTGCGCCAGCTCCACTTTCAGGTAGTTACTACTGAGTGCCGTTCCGGTTTCATGCAATGTTACCGCCGACAGCACGCGCCCCACCATGCTCTCGCGAAACGCCAGGTTCTTAGCCGCGGCTAATTCCCGCAGCACGCGATTGCGGTCCTTGCGAAGTTTCATCGGCACCTGCGCCGCGTCCTCGGCTGCCGGCGTGCCGGGACGCTCCGAGTAAGTGAACACATGCAAGTAAGTAAATGGCAGGCTATCGATAAATCGCCGGTTGTCTTCGAAATCGGCGTCCGTCTCGCCGGGGAAGCCCACCATGACGTCGGCGCCAATGGCGGCATCGGGCATCCACGCCCGCGCTTTGAGAACCCGGTCGGCGTAGTGCCGCGGCCGGTACTTGCGGTGCATGCGGCGCAGAATTCTGTCGGAGCCGGTCTGCAGCGGCGCGTGTACGTGTTTGGCGATGCGCGGAGATTCGGCCATCAGCCCCAGCAGGTCGTCGGAAAAATCCATCGGCTCGACCGAACTCAGCCGCAGCCGTTCCACGTCGGTTTCGGCCAGCAGCAGCCGCAGCAGGCCCGCGAGGCGCAGCGAACTGCCCGGCTCCCTGCCCCATCGGCCCAGGTTGATGCCACTCAGCACGATCTCGCGATACCGCTGGGCGAGCGAGCGCACCTGCGCCACCACCTGCCCTGCCGGCGCGCTACGGCTGCGCCCGCGCACGAAAGGAATGATGCAGAACGAGCAGCGGTTGTTGCACCCGTCCTGGATCTTGAGGTTGGGCCGCGTGCGGTCGCCGGCCGCGTCTTCCACCGGCGCGGAGAGAAAATCGTGCTGCGCGAAAATATCGCCCACGTGGATGTTGCCGTGGTAGGGCGTGCCGCTGCCGGAGGGCGTGCCGCTGCCCGAGAGTGTGCCGCTGCCCGAAAGCGTCACCAGGCCGGCGATCCGGGTCTTATGGGAATTGCCCACCACCCACTCGACGCCGGGCAGCGACGCCAGTTCCTGCGGCGCCCTCTGCGCGTAGCAGCCGGTCACCAGGATGCGCGCCGCGGGGTTTTCGCGATGCACCCGGCGGATGGTCTGCCGCACGTCGTCGTCCGCCGCCGATGTGACGGTGCAGGTGTTGAGCACCACCAGGTCCGCGCCGGCGCGCTCATCGGCCGCTTCCAACCCCGTAGCGGCAAGCTGCGATTCGAGCGCGGCGCCATCGGCCTGGGTAGCCCGGCAACCGAAATTTTGGACGAAGTATCTCCCCACCCTGCTTCCCATTATAGAGAAAGGCCGCCGGGGGGTTATGAGGGCCACGGCGGGCCACGACGGGCCGGGCGCCCCGTTCACGAACGCCACGGCGGGCCACGACGGGCCGGGCGCCCCGTTCACGAACGCCACGGCGGGCCACGACGGGCCGGGCGCCCCGTTCACGAACGCCACGGCGGGCCACGACGGGCCGGGCGCCCCGTTCACGAAGGCCACGGCGGGGCGCGCCGCGCGGTGAACGCCACGGGGGGCCGGGGTGGGGGCTGGGGGGCCAAGCTGGGGGGCCCGCGGCCGCCGGGCGGCACGGGAGCCGCGTTCACGAACGCCACGGCGGGCCGGATACCGGCGCGTTGGGTTAACATACTGTTGCACCATGAATCAACCATCTCCAACCGTGCCCCCGAGCCCCGGCGCCTCGCGATTCCTGCCTTTGCTGCTGCTGCTGTTCGCGGGCAGCGGATGCTCGGCGCTGATCTACGAAATTGTCTGGTACCAGATGCTGCAACTGGCTATCGGGTCCACCACCGTCTCGCTGGCGTTCCTGCTGGCCACCTACATGGGAGGCCTGTGCCTGGGTAGCCTCTGGCTTCCACGCTTCCGCCGAGCACGGCAACACCCGTTGAAGGTCTACGCCGCGCTCGAACTGGGAATCGCCATTTTCGGAGTCCTGGTGTTGATCCTGCTCCCGCTCATCAACCGTATCTACGTCGCCGGGGTGGAGCACGGCTTGCCGGGCATGCTGCTGCGCGGGTTTTTCTCCACCGTCATCCTGCTGCCGCCCACGGTTCTCATGGGCGCGTCGCTGCCGGCTATCGTCCGCTGGGTCAAGTCCACTCCGCGCGGCGTGTCGTGGTGGGGTTTGCTGTATGGCGGCAACACCGTGGGCGCGGTTTTCGGATGCCTGCTGGCGGGCTTCTACCTGCTGCGCGTGTATGACATGATCTTCACCACCTGCGTGGCGGCTGCGATCAACCTCGCCGTGGCTGCCGGCAGCTATCTGCTGGCCGGGCGGACACCGCCGGAAACTACTGTTGCCGAAGGGGTCGAAGCCCCCGCGGCCGCTCCGGCGGTTGAGGCTCCGGCGGCTGAGCCCGAACCTGCCGGCGCCAGTCGCTGGACCGTCTACGTCACCATCGGGCTCTCGGGCGCGTGCGCCCTGGGCGCGGAAGTCATCTGGACGCGGCTCATGGGAATGATGCTGGGCGCCACCGTGTACGTGTTTTCCATCATCCTGGCAGTGTTCCTGATCGGCCTGGCGGTGGGCAGCTCGGCCGGTTCATGGATGCTGCGCTCGGTGGAGGGCCCGCGCACCGCGCGCCTGGCGCTGGGCTGGTGCCAGGTTCTGCTGGCGGCGGGCATTGCATGGACCGCCTACATGATCGCCAACTCGCTTCCCTATTGGCCCATCAACCCGCTGCTGACCACCAGCCCGTGGTTCACCTTCCAGCTCGATATGGTGCGCTGCCTGTGGGCCATCCTGCCGCCGGCCCTGCTGTGGGGCGCCAGTTTTCCGCTGGCGCTGGCGGCGGCCGCGCGGCCTGGCGAGGATCCGGGGCGCGTGGTCGGAGGCATCTATGCGGCCAACACGCTGGGCGCCATCGTGGGCGCGCTGGGCATCAGCCTGATCATGGTTCCCTGGGCCGGTACGCAGCAATCGCAGCGGCTGCTGCTGATGGCGTCCGCCCTGAGCGCGTTGTTCGTGCTGGCGCCGTACGTGCGCGCCTACCGGTCGAAAACCGTGGCGGCGTGGCTCGCGGTCTCGATGGTGGCGGCGTTGTGGCTCACGGTGCACCTGGACCCGATCCCCGGCAAGCTGATCGCCTACGGGCGCCGCCTGCCGATTTCCGCCTCATCGTCGGAAGTGCTGTACACCGCCGAGGGCATCAACTCGTCGGTGGCTATTACCCGCTGGGCCGATGGTGCGGTGGAAGTGGACGTCAACGGCCACGTGGAAGCCACCACCGAATCCTACGACATGAAACTGCAGCGCATGGTGGGCCACCTGCCCGCGCTGATTCACCGCGATCCGAAATCCGTTCTGGGAATCGGCTTTGGCGCCGGCGTCTCCGCCGGCACGTTCACGCGGTATCCCGGCATTCGGAAAATCACGGTGTGCGAGATCGAGCCGATCATTCCTCCGACCTCCACGAAGTATTTCTCCAAGCAGGATTACGACGTGCTGCACAACGCACGCACGCGCATCGTCTACGACGACGCCCGCCATTACCTGATGACCACCACGGACAAGTACGACATCATCGCGTCCGACCCGCTGGACGTGTTCGTGAAAGGCACGGCCGCACTGTATTCCAAAGAGTATTTCGAAGCCGTGAAGCGGCACTTGAATCCCGGCGGGATGTTCACCCTGTACGTGCCCCTCTACGAAAGCGACGAGCGCACCGTGAGGAGCGAGCTGGCCACCTTCTTCGAGGCTTTCCCCAACGCCACGGTCTGGGCCAACACCGTCAATGGGCAAGGCTACGACATGGTTTTCATGGGCCAGGTGGACAAGTTCAACGTGAACCTGGACGAGTTGGAGGCTCGCCTGGAACGTCCGGACTACGCCCCGGTTGTGGAGTCCCTGCGCGATATCGGCGTCACCTCCACCATCGAGCTGCTATCCACCTATGCCGGCCAGAAGTCCGATCTGGGCCAATGGACGGCGGGCGCCGAGATCAACCACGACATCGATCTGCGGCTCTCGTACCTGGCCGGATGGGGCATCAACTCCACGCTGGAAGACTACATTTACAGGCGCATGGTGAGTTACCGCCAGCCGCCCACGGACCTGTTCACCGGCACGCCCGCGCGCGTGCAGGCGTTGATGTACGCGTTGGGCAGCCCCCAGTAGGGGACAACGCTCGACCAAAGCTGCCCGTCGATCGCGCGCGCTTGGGCGCAAAGTGGTTCCAGAGCCGGCCGCAGAAAGCCGCCGCTCCGCGACCCCGAGGATCCTGGGCGTTTTCGCGGCCCTTCGAGGTACGGCATTGCCGCTCCCTCCCGCGAAACCGCTATACGGCCTGCCTTTCCTCGCGGCCCAGCATGGTGCAGTAGCTCTGAAACGCGCGCTGCGCGATGGCGCCCCAGCCGAACCGCTCTTCCGCCGTGCGGCGGGCGTGGCTGCCGGCCTGCTGGCGCAGTGCCCGATCGCTGAGGAGCCGGCACACCGTTTGCGCAAACTCGCGGCCATCCTCGCGAATAAAGACGTCGTAACTGTCGCGGAGGCCCAGACCGGCACATCCCGCCGGGGTGCTGACAACTGCCTTTCCGCAGGCCATGGCCTCCAGAACCTTGATGTTGGTGCCGGACGAAACCGCCAGCGGCACCACGGCGACGGCTGCGCGAGCGTAGAGCGGCCGCAGGTCCTCCACAAACCCGAGAACCTGGATGCGGTGGTCCAGCTCGTGGCACGCCAGCGCCGCATTCGGCCTCAGCATTCTCCGGAACTGCTCATGGTTCGGACCGGCCACCACGCGAAGCACCGCGGCCGGGCAGGCCGCCCAGACCCGCGGCATGATTTCCTGGCAGAGCCTGTCGAACCCAATGAGGTTTGGCACATGGCGAAACGAGCCGACGTAGAGTATCTCGGGTTGCGAAAGCGCCGCGTCGCATGGCTGGAACCGCACGGTGTCAACCCCATTCGGGATGGTGAATGTGCGATCGCCCCGGCGGCTTCCGTGCCGCACAGCCGCATCGCGCTCCTCCTCGGAGACTGCCCAGACTCCTTCGTACGTCTGTAGCCATCGTTGCTCAAAAGCCAGCCAGCGCTGGTACTCCGTCTGGGCCGGCTCCCCCGGCTCGCGCCGCGCGAGTTGCCCGTAAAGGTCCAGAGTCAAATCGTGCTCCACCAGGATCGCCGGAACGCCGTTCGAATTTTCGCGTAAGGAGGCCAGGTGGGTGTACTCGATCTGCAGCAGGTCGGGCTTCCAATCGCGGCACCGGTCGGCAACCAGAGCACGGAGGCTGCGGGATTCGTACCGCCGGACCTGCTGCGGCAATCGCAGATCCTCGGACGCAGGCTCGTCAAGATCGACAATCCGGACATCGCGGAAGATGCCGTGAAGCTCGCCGTAATCGACCGCGTCACCGGGCTCGCGAACGGCCACCAGGCCGAAGTCCACGCGGCCGGAGAGCGCGCGGCACAGGTTGAAGATTCGGACGGCGCCTCCGTGCGTCAGGGGATACGGGAGAAATGGCGAGACGACCAGGACCCTGAGTGGCTGGGGACGGCGCCGGCGGGCCGCCGGACTCCCCAAGCTGAACCCGATATTGCCGCGCGCGAGCTCCGGTTCCTGCGGGCCAAGCGTCCTCCAGATGCGATTCCGCAGAACGCGGAAAATGAAGGCGGTCTCCTGTACGGGGAATTCGGGTTCGGCGCCGGCGGGCCCGTCGTGGCCTATGGAGTAGGAGCGCCAGCCGGCGGCCGCGGCCTTCCAGAATAGAAGGAGCCACGCGGTGGCGGCCAATCGGGAATCCGGCACACCCAGGGCGGCCAGCTTTTGGCGCGACACCAGGATCGTCCCCGAGAACGGAGCCAGCACACGAGTGGCTTCTCCGGCTTGTAACTTCCGAAACGGAGCCGTGGCAAAAAGGACGGACTTCCAAGCCCGGAAATGCGACTGGCGGGAGACGGCGAAGGTGCGCGGATCGTCAAGGAGCGGCGCCAGGTCGTCCATGGCGCTCGCGCCTCGACCGTCGCAGCACCAGACGATCCAACGCGCGCCGCTGGTTTCCACAAAGTTGCGAAAGGCCGGTCCGTCCCAGGCGGTCCCCCTCTGTTCGTACCGGGCCAAGCTCGCCCCGGCCTTCTCCGGAATGACGGGGACTGCGAGCGAAGCCGCACCGTGCAGCCTATGAAAAAGGGCACGATGAGGATATCGAAAGCGTTGCAGCACAGTCGCCGCCACCAGCAGGGAGAAAGCGCAGACAAAGTCCCCCAGAGAAGCGGCACGGTCCCGGAGAGAAGCGGCACGGCTCCGCAGGCGGCACCAGCAAGAATGGAGGGCGTCTCGCACCTGGCGGCGGCAATCGAGCAGGCGGCACCAGAAAGAATGGAGGGAGTCTCGCACCTGGCGGCGGCAGTGCAACAGGATGACTTCGAACCGGCCGGGGAAAAAGTCGCCATTTCCATTCAGCAGCAAGACCCGAAACGGCGGGATTGCGAACGGCGCAAGCTTCCATAGCCAGTTACCGGGCTGCCCCGTCCAAGTGCCAACGCAGAAGACGACCTGGCACGGCCACAGAGAAAACTGCGCCTGGAGGAGCAGGGCGGCGCCACTCCGGCGGACTTCGACCCGTTCGCACAAAGCCGCCGTTTCGGGCGCGGGCGGCTCGGCGGAGAACAGCCAAACCGGTATTTCGGGCTGCTGCCGGAAAAGGTAGACCACCGCCTGGTGGCACGCAGACGCAGTAAACCCGAAGACCGCAGCGACTTTTCGATTGCGCTTGCCGGCAAGGCGCAGGAGTGGGCGAAGAAAGAGCCTCTTCGGCCGATCACCGAATCGTAACGTTGGCAGACTGAACCCGATGTGATTTTCCCCGATACTCGTAACGCTGGCAGACTGAACCTGATTCGATTCTCCGCGATGATCGAGATGGTTGCAACGGTCTGCCGTACTGCCTGTCGTACTGCCGGTTTGGGGTAGTACTTAAAAAGCGTCGAAAGAAACGGCGGTATCGCGCGCCAAGGGATTCTTGCGGCCGGTTACCCGGATGGATATCGCATGCGGTCCGGGCGGGCCGGCGATGGCCCGAGCCCCCCTGCTGCCCTATTGGCCTGTGAGCCACCCTGCCGCCGGCCCTGCTGTGGGGCGCGCCGGCCGTGCGCGCTTCAGATGAACAAGCTGGCCGGCACGTGGAAGTACCCGGCTAGTTTGCGGGCGTGCGTCTTACTGATCGACCGTTTTCCGTTCAGCACATCGGAAACCACGCTGCTCGATCCGAATACGGGAATCAGATCGCACTGCCGGATGCCGCGGTCCTCCATGAGAACGCGCAGGGCCTCGAGCGGTTCGGCATGGCCGAGCGGGTATTTCGACTCTTCGAACTGGCGTACCAGTAGCGTCATGAGCTCGGCGAGGTTCTCTTCCTCGGGCGTGAGCGCAACCCCGCTGGTATCGAACCTTTCGATCTCCGCGATCATCCGCGCGTTCTCCGCTTCGGTCTTGATTACACGCGGCAGCGCGCGGGCGAGTAACTTGCCATAGGCGGCTTCATCGATCGTTGCTAGAGCCATTTCTTCCACCCTCCCTTGTCGTATTCGGCGTGTGAGAGAAACTCTTTAATGTAGATCCTCTGGTACTGGAAAACCATGCGAACGATCAGGCGATAGTGATTACCGCGGATGTTGAAAATCGCCAGATCGCCGATCATGTCCGTTGCCGGAAACGACTTACGAACGTCTTCCAGGTTTCTCCACTGGGCTTCCACCGCCGAATCGAACCAAACCTGCAGCGCGGATTTGGCGTCGGCAAATTTCGCCGCCTTCTCAAAGAGTCCGCGTTTGCTGATGACGTTCACAATCCAATCCTAGCAAAATGCTAGGACGGGGCGCATTACGGGAGCAAGCCCAACCTCGGTCCGCGATGCTGAGACGTCACCTCATCAGATGCAACCCTTGCACCCGGGATCGGGCACGGCGGCGCCGCCTGCCAGGAAAAGCGCCGAAAAGGTACCGGCGCGGCGCCGTCTCAGGCTACGGGAAAACCATTAAGACGGTTTATAAACAATGGGTTGCAGGATACGGTAATAGCCTGGATAGAAAATTTCAATTGGACGGGAACAGCGGCGCACGGTAGCGTAAAGAGTATGGCCACGAGGGTTCTCAGCATCATGTCGGAAACGCAGGTTTCGCTGTTCCACCGCGTGAGCAGCATCGTCAGTTCCAACTTGTCCATGGATGAAATGTTGGGCGAAGTAGTCGGCTTGACGGTGCAGGCTACGGACTGCGACGCTTGCCTGGTATACCTGATCGATCACAGCTCAGACGAAATCGTCCTGCGGGCTTCGCAAGTGCCGCACGCGTCGGCCCTCGGCAATCTGCGTTTGAAGATCGGCGAAGGCGTCACCGGCTGGGTGGCGGAGCACAAGTCCGTGGTGGCGCTGGCTGCGAACGCCGCCGCCGATTCCCGTTTCAAGCGGTTCCAGACCCTGGTGGAAGACACGTACCAAGCCTTTCTCTCGGTGCCCATTGTGTCCGGCGGAGAGCTGATCGGGGTCATCAACGTACACCACCGGGATGTGCACGACCACAGCAGCGAGGAAATCGGCGCCTTGATTTTCATCGGAGAGCAGCTCGGCGTCACCATTTCCAAGTCGCTTCTGGAAGAAGAGAATGCGCGGCTGCTGGAAGAAACGCAGGAGATGAAGCGCGAACTCGAGACCCGCAAGCTGATGGAGCGGGCCAAGGGGATTTTGCAGCAGAACCACGGCATCACGGAAGAAGAAGCCTACCTGCGCCTGCGGAACCAAAGCCGGCGATTGCGGCGCCCCGTCCGGGAACTGGCAGAGGCCATCATCCTGGCGGAAGAACTGCATCGCCAGAACAAACAACTGGTGGAGTAGTTTCGATTCCCGGCCGGTGCGTCACGGAGCCCCCCAGGGGCCGGCGCAGGGTGCATATCGGGCCGGGCCGACAGGAGCGGGAAGCGACCCAGCGGACCGTCTCTGGGCGGCGCCGGCCCTGCCGGCCGCGAACGCGTCGAAATCGCTGGCGTCTCGGATCGAGTGGGTTGGCGGTTGCCAGTGTACCCCGGTGCCGGAATGCCTGCGAGCCTAATGGATCGCTGCGAGCGCCTCTAGTTCGCGCGCCGCCAGCTCTTTGGGAAGGGGCGCGTAATCGAGAGGGGCGGCCAAGGCTTGGCCGTCAGTCAGCGCCCAACGCAGAAACGCGACCAGGGCTTTGCGCGCCGCGGGGTTGGGACCATTGGCGGGAACCAGAATCCAGGTGAAGGTGGAGATCGGGTAGGCCTGCCGGCCGGGCGCGTCCGTGATCGACACGCGGAAGTGACTGGGGATGCGGGAGCCGGCGCTGGCAGCCGCGGCAGCCAAGCTGGCCAGATCGGCGCGCACGGGAACTCCGGCGGAATTGCGAACACTGCCGAAGGGGATCCCGTTCAGCATGGCGTAAGTCAATTCGACGTAGCCGATAGCGTAGGGAGTCTGTTTCACCAGCGCGGCAACGCCGTCGTTGCCCCTGGCAGCGGTGCCCACGGGCCATGGAACGGTGGCGCCCTTGCCGACGCGCTTGTTCCACTCGGGAACCGCCTTGGATAAGTAGTCCGTCCAGCAGAAGCTGGTGCCGCTGCCCTCGGCGCGGTGGACCACGACGATCGGATTGGAGGGGAGCTTAAGGCCGGAATTGCTTCTGGCAATGGCAGGGTCGTCCCATTTGCGGATGGAGCCCAGGAAGATGCCGCCGAGCGCCTCCGGAGTGAAGATGAGATTGCCGGACACGCCGGGAAGATTGTAGGCTGGAACGGCCGCGCCCAGCACCATGGGAAAATGCAAAACCGTGGTTTTCAGTTTGGCGGAAGCTTCGGCCATCTGATCGTCGGCGAGGGGCATGTCGGAGGCGCCGAAATCCACCGCCCCAGCCAGAAGCTGGGCCACGCCTTGGGCGGAGCCAACCGGACGGTAGTCGATTTCGATGCCGGGATGGGCGGACTGAAACGCGTCGAACCACTGGCCATAGAGCGGGTACGGGAAGGTGGCTCCCGCGCCGTTGATAGTCTGCGCTGGAGCCAGGCTCGCCAGCAGCAGCAACCCCAGCGCTAAGGCCGGGATACGATTCGGCATGAGGGTATCTCCTTGCAGCGTAGAGGGCAAACTGCGGACCTGCCTTGGGCGCCGGGCCGGCAACGGGTCTATTCTCACTATGCGCGGCTGTTTTTGCATTAGCATGACGGTAAGGTTACAGTTGGATGAGCGGACAGCCACTGCAGAACCGACTCGATGCCCTCGGCCAAGGCCCTGGGATTAATGGGTTTGGACAGGTAGCCATCCATGCCGGATGCGAGGCAGCGTTCGCGGTCTCCCGAGAGCGCGTTGGCGGTCATGGCGATGATGGGGATGTGGCGGCCGGTTCCGATTTCGTGTTGACGGATCTCGCGGGTGGCCTGCAAACCGTCCATTTCGGGCATTTGCATGTCCATCAGGATCAGGTGATAGGGTCCGTGGCGCAGCCGTTCCAACGCCTCGATGCCGTTGGCTGCCACGGCCACGTTGTGCCCCTGGCGCTCTAGAATGCGCATCGCGACCAGTTGGTTCACGCGGTTATCCTCGGCGATCAGTATGTCGAGGTTCCTTAACTTCGGCCGGAACGGCGTTTCCGCGGCCGACGCCGCGCCCGTCCGGCTGGCGGGAGGAAGGCCAAAAGAAGCTTCGAAAAAGAAGGTGCTGCCGCGGCCCGGTTGGCTCTCCACCGAGAGCCGGCCGTGCATCAGCGCGATGAGCCGCGAACTGATGGCAAGGCCGAGACCAGTGCCGCCGTACTTGCGATGGAGGGAGCCATCGGCCTGGCGGAAGGGCTCGAAAATGGTGGCCTGCTGGTCGCGGGAGATGCCGATGCCAGTATCGGTAACGCGGAACGCCACGCGCAGGGTGGCGGGTCCGTGGGCGTGGGCCTTGACATGAATCGCGACCGAGCCTTCCTTGGTGAACTTGATGCCGTTGTTGACCAGGTTCAGGAGCACCTGGCGCAGGCGGCCGCGGTCACCCACCATGGTGCCAGGCACGCCGGCTTCTATCTGGGCGCTCAATTGCAGGCTCTTGTCCCGCGCGGCAAGCAACAGAATGGAAACCACATCCTCCACCGTCTGGCGGAGAGAGAATTCCGCCTGTTCCAGATGCAGGCCCCCGGCTTCCACGCGCGAGAAATCGAGCACGTCGCTGACCACGGTGAGGAGCGCTTCGGCGGAAGTCATGGCGGTCTGCAGATCCTGGCGCTGCGCATCGGTCAGGGCGGTGCCGTCCAGAAGATGCAGCATGCCGATGACGCCGTTGATAGGTGTGCGAATTTCGTGGCTCATATTGGCCAGAAACTCGCTCTTGGCGCGGCTGGCATCCTCGGCGCGATCCTTGGCCGCGGCGAGCTCGGCGGTGCGCTCGGCGATTTTCCGGTCGAGAGAGGCCAGCACTTGCTGCAATTCGGCGTTGAGACGTTCCCGTTCGGCCAGCGACGACTGCAAGTCGGTATACGAGGCCGAGAGGCGGTTGGCCACCTGCTCGAAACTGGCAAGGGCCTCGACCAACTCGCGCGGCGCGGTTTCCGGGAGGCGCACCTCGGGCACGCGGCTGCTGTCCACGGAGAAAACGCCAAACGCGTCGAGGAGACTTTCGAGCGGGCGCAGAAAACTGCGGCTCAGAAGGCGCGAAAGGGGCAGGCACAGGGCGAATACCCCCAGCAGGCAGAGAGACGCGAACAAATAGTGGAGCTCCGTCTGCAAGTAGACATCGGAGAAACGCTGCTTCAGGAGAATGCGCCAGCCGGTGAGGAGCGACGTGTCGGTACCCACCAGGTAGGCGGTGCTGGCTCCCGCCCCCGTTCGATCGTGGAAGCGGAAGACGCCTTTCTTGCCGGCGCGGCGGCCGGCCGCCAGCAGAGGGGAATCTTCCAACGATTCGAGCGGCGTGGCAGTTCGATCTCCGGCTGAATAAATCACCTGCCCCACCGGGTCCACGATGACCGCCGCGAAACTAGTCAGGCGCTCCGGCCGGTGGGCGAACTGAAACGCCGAGATCTTCAGCGAGCCGGCAACCACGGAGTCCACTTCGCCGGCGTCGTTGAGGATGGGAGCGCTGAGGTAGATCACCGGTTCGCCATGGACACGGTCCCACATCACGTCGGAGACGATCGATTCGGCGCCGGAGACGGTGCGGCGAAAGAAGTCGCGGTCGCGAAGACGCACGCCTAAGCCGGATTGCAGGGACGGCGCGGCCAGGTCGGCAGACCCCAGCACGTTGCCGGCCCGGCCGGCCACAATCAGGTCCTCGAAATCCGGATAGACCAGGGCAACGCCCGCCAGCCAATGATTCAGGAGCGAGCCCGGACCGACGCGGCCGGCAGCCAGCGAACCGGCCAGGGCTTGGACAGCGGACAGGTGGCGCACCACCACGGCGTCGATGTTTTCGCGAATGGCGAAGGCGGCTTCGGCGGAGTAGTCGTGCGCGTCATGCTCCTGCCGGTTCACGTAAAGACGCCCGCTGACCACGGTGACCAGCAGCAGCGGCAGCGCGGCGATGGCGGCAAACCGCTGGGCGAGGTGGCGGCGCAACGGCAGCGGCCCGGCCCCGCGCTGGCTGCGGCCGAGGCTGCGGATGCCGGGCAGCATCTCCAGGAATTGCGCGATGAGGGCGTTGGAGAAACCGTTGAGAGGCGGGGTGACGATGAGAACCCAACATTCCGGCGATGGGTAGTGCAGGATACCGATATAGGCCAAGAAAGTGACCGGTGTGCCGGCTACCGCCCAGAACAACAGATCCCCAAAAGGCGCCTGCCTCCCGCGCCGGGCCAGGGCGCCGACGGCGTAGGCCTCGGCCGCGACCACCGGGAGGACGGGCCATCCGAAATGGGGCAGCAGGGTGAAGCCGGAGAGTAGCGCCGCGATCGCGCCCGCCATGGGGCCAAACCGCAGCGCCACCAGCAGGTAGCAGATGCCGCCGAAATAGAGGCCGGCATCCGGCAGAATCGCAATTCCAAAACGGTTGAGAATGAGGCCGAGCACGCCCGCGACCGTGACTGCCGCAGCCTCTTTCCACCGTGGACCAGGACGCATCTAATCCAGCATATCGGCGGAAATCCGCGCAAACTCCAGGGGGGAGTGCGGCGGTTCTGGGGTTTCACCGGTGCTTAACCGTTTTGGGGAACGCTTCCGCTCGCTCACGGGGTGCCCTCTGGGCCCGGCTCGGTAACCCCTGCGAAATCAACGCGCCCGCGTCCGAGCCGCGACCGTAAGGAAGCGGTTTCGGCCAGTAACACCGCCCGGCCCCCCCAAGGGCCGTCTCCTCCCGAGGCACGTAAGTTGTTGACGGCGAAGGGCGCCCGGTGACGCCACGAGACTGCGCGGGTGGGCGGGTTCGCGGCCGGCCCCTAAACCCCTTCCAGCCCCAGAAACCGGCGCGCATTGCCGAAACAAATCTCGCGGATTATCGGCCCCACCAGCTTGTCGTCGTTGGGAATCCTCCCCGCTTCCATGTCCTCGCCGAAGAGGTCGCACAGCGTCCGCCGGAAGTACTCGTGCCGCGGATAGGAGAGGAACGACCGCGAATCGGTCAGCATGCCAATGAAGCGCGAGATCAGCCCGCAGTTCGACAGGGCATTCATCTGCCACCGCATGGCCTCACGCTGATCCAGGAACCACCAGCCGCTGCCAAACTGGATCTTCCCGGCGACGCTGCCGTCCTGGAAATTGCCGATCATGGTGGCTATCACATAGTTATCGGCCGGATTCAGGTTGTACACCACGATCTTGGGCAGGGCATTTTCCTGATCCAGGCGGTCGAGATACGCGCCCAGCGCGTCGGCCTGCGGCCAGTCGCCGATGGAATCGAAGCCCACGTCGGGACCCAACTCGCGGAACCGCCGCGTCGAGGCGTTGCGCCGCGCGCCCACGTGGAGCTGCTTGGTCCAGCCCTTCTCGGCGTCCAGACGCCCGAACACCAGCATGAGGTAGCTGGCGAAGCGCGACTGTTCCTCCGGCGTGGCGGCCTGTCCGCCGCGCGCGCGGGCGAAAATGGCCGCCGCTTCCGGCTCGCTGGCGAAGTTGGCGTAGGCGTAGTTGATGCCGTGGTCGGAAAGCCGCCCGCCCATCTCGTGGAAGTACTGGTGGCGCCGGCTGAGCGCATCCACCAGGTCCGCAAGCGACCCGATGCTGACATTGGCGGCGGCCTCCAGACGATTCACCCAGGGGTTGAACCGCTCCGGCAGGTGCACGTTGAGCGCCTGGTCGGGCCGGAACGCCGGGTACATTTTGGTCTCCAGGCCGGAGGCGGCCACGGCGCGATGGGGGGCCAGATCGTCGGTAGGGTCGTCGGTGGTGCAGACGGCTTTCACGCGGAACTTGCGCATGATGCCCTGGGGCCGCAGTTCGTCCGACCCCAGCAAGGCGTTGGCCTGGTCCCAGATGCGCGGGCCGCTAGACTCGTCCAGCAGCTCGTCGATGCCGAAGTACCGCTTCAGCTCCAGGTGGGTCCAGTGATAGAGGGGGTTGCGCAGAGTCTGCGGCACGGTGCGCGCCCAGGCCAGGAACTTCTCTCTGGGGGGCACGGCGCCGGTGCAGTACTCCTCGCCGAATCCATTGGCCCGCATGGCGCGCCACTTATAGTGGTCGCCCTCCAGCCAGATCTCGAACAGGTTCTGAAAGCGGCGGTTCTGGGCCACATCGCGCGGCGGCAGATGGCAGTGATAGTCCAGAATCGGCTCCGGTTCGGCGTATTCGTGGTACAAGCGCGCGGCCGTCTTCGTGGACAGCAGGAAATCCTCGTGGATGAAGGGCATGTCACTTAACAGCATAATCCCGAATCCGCAATCCGGACGGCGGTGTGGCGCGGTGCCGGTCCCTGTGGCGCCGAGACCGCGGCTGTCGGGGAGCGAACCCGCGGTGTGTCGCGTGCCGGTCCGGTGAGTTTTCTGAGCCGTGAGGCGCCCCGACCCCGCAGCCATCGGCCGCTGGACCACAGCCGTGGTGCGCGAGCCGGAGGCGTTGCAGCATGTAGTTCGTGGTACGCAAGTTGGCGAAACCATCCCTAAGTGCCATTCGTCCCACAGGTCATGACCAGACGCGCTCTTCGCCATGCCGGGATGGCGATTGTTTTTTGGAACTTATCGGCGTTTGCCCAACCTCCGGCGGCTCATTCGCAGTTCATTCCCAATCGTTACACGCTGGTGCTGAGCGATCCGCCGGTGGCCCGGCGGTTCACTACGCGAGAGGCCCTCGCAACGCCGCAGGCCGATGCGTACCGGCGGCAGATCGAAACTGTCCAGGTTCAGGTGAAGAGCGCAGTCGCGGCAAGCAGTTTTCGCGTGTTGGGGTCGGTTTCGGTGCTCCAGAACGCGATTTTCGTGGCAGCTCCGGCAGGGAGCATGGCCGAGCTGCAGAGCATTCCGGGGGTGGCCGCGGTCAAGCTCGCGCGCCGGATGAAGCCGCTGCTCAATAAGGCCACCGGGCTGGTGAACGCACCGGCGGCGTGGGCCGCGGTGGGCGGCGAATCGAACGCCGGCGCCGGGATCAAGATCGGAGTCATCGATACGGGAATCGATCAGACCGCGCCGGCGCTGCAGGACAGCACGCTCTCGACACCCGCTGGATTTCCTTTGGGAGTTACCAGTTACACCACTAATAAGGTGATTGTGGCGCGCAGTTACGTGAACCTGGATACCGGCACTAACCCCACCGATTCTCTGCCGGACGATTTTTCGCCGCGCGACCGCATCGGCCACGGCACATTCAATGCCGTGATCGCGGCGGGCAACTCGACTGCGACGCCGGCCGTCGGCACTAATGGAGGTCCCATCACGATCGCCGGCATGGCTCCCAAAGCCTGGCTCGGTAATTACAAAGTATCGGGTTCCCCCGGTGTCGACGAAGGCGCCACCGATCAGGCGCTGATTGCCGCGGTCGAGGATGCGGTGCGCGACCACATGGATGTCATTACCTGCTCGATTGGCGGCGCCGCTACCTCCGATGCCGCCAGCGACCCGGTGGCTGCGGCGTTCGAGCAGGCCACCCAATACGCGGTCGTGGTGGCTGCCGCGGGCGACGATGGCTATAACCAGTATCAATATCCTGGCTTCAACACCATTTCGTCGCCTTCCAACGCGCCCAACGTCATTTCGGTGGGCGCCACCATCAACTCTCACGTGATGCAACCGGCTGTAAGCGTGATTGCCCCCGGCGCTCCCGCGAGCCTGACTGGGATTAGCGCGGCGGTGGGCGATTCTTACTTCTATCCTTCGGGTTACGGCGCTAATTCGGCGCCGCTTTTCGACGTGGCCACTCTGGGCAATAACGGGCAGGCCTGTTCGGCCCTGCCTGCCGGCTCGCTCAACGGCAGCTATGCTCTGATTCTGAATAGCACCGCCTGTTCCTCCGATACGCAGGCGCTCAATGCGCAGAATGCCGGCGCCATCGGCTTCCTCTATTACATGAACAGCTCCGCCGCTCTCATTTACCCGGAAGGCATCAACGAGAACGGGCCCGCAGTCATGATTTCGAACGCCGCCGGGCTGGCGTTGAAAAGTTATGTCGACGCCAACCCGGGCGCCATGGTCACCATCGATTTGAATGGGCTGGAGCAGAACGTAACCACATTTAGCTCCGAGATCGGTCCGGCGTATGGCTCGGCCTACGGTTTCACCCCGGCGCTCGCCGCCAACCAGTTGGCCAGTTATTCGTCCATGGGCCCGACGCCGGACGGCCAGTTGAAGCCCGACATAGTGGCGATCGGCGGCTTCGACGCCGTATATGGACCGGATCCGAACGACGGATACCTGCCTGCGCCGGGGGGCATGTATAGCGCCACCCAAAAGTACGATCCGAACGTTCCTTACTATGCCAACATTTTCAGTAGGAACGGCTATGCCGCGGGGGATGGGAGCAGCTTTTCGACTCCGCTGGTGGCCGGCGCGGCGGCCCTGTTGAAGCAGGCGCATCCGGGCTTGCGGCCGACGCAGATCAAGTCTCTGATGGTGAATTACGCTGCGCAAGACACTACCATCGACGATATGGAAGACCCCGTGGACGCCGAGTGGATGGGAGCGGGGAGCCTGGATGCCAACGCGGCTATGAACGCGCCTGTCACCGCCGAGCCCTCCACCGTTTCGTTCGGCATTCTGAACTCCGCCACGCTGCCGATCTCGAAGACCATTACCCTGACTAACATCTCGAAGGCGTCGATATCGCTCAATGCGTCGGTTTCGTGCTGCTCCATAAACGGCGTCAGCGGCAGACTTACGGCTGCTACCGTGGCCGTCAGCCCAACCAGCGTGAATCTGGCCGCGGGCGCGACCGCAACGTTGACGGTGACGCTTTCCGGCTCCCAGCCGGCCGCGAGCGAATACTCCGGCAATGTGACGGTGGGGAACACTAATACCACATTGAGAATTCCGTTCATGCTGCTGGAGGGCGACGGCGCGGTTTATGACGTGTCCTACGCTATGGGCGGAGAAGGCGTGCCGGGCGAAGACAATGGCCCGGCTTACGTGCAGCTTACCGATGACTTCGGCATCCCGGTGACCGGCAGCACCGTGACCTTCTCGGTGACGCCGCGCGGATCGGCGACGCTCGAGAGCGTCGCGGGAGAGCCCGCCTGCTCGCCCTCCACTTCCACTACCGCCGTGTCCTGCAAGACCGACCAGTTCGGATTCGCCTGGGTAGACGTGGTGAACGGGTCGAAGGTGACGACTCCCACGGTAAACTTCAATGCGTCGGGCATCACCAGCGGCTTCTCCGCGGCCAACTACAACATCCAGGCGGCGCCCAGCGTCTCAGCCGGCGGCGTGGTGGATGCCACTTCGTTTTCCAAGTCCCCCGTGGCGCCGGGATCTTACGTCAACATTTACGGCACTGGCCTGAGCAATACTACGGACACCGACGATGCCACCACCGATGCTCTCGCCGCGAACGGCACTTACAGCATTCTGCCGCTGCAGATCGACTTTGTGAGCGTGACCTTCGACGTGCCCTCGGCAGGCATCAGCGTACCGGCTCACCTGACCTACGTCAGCCCGACCGTAGTGCAGATTCAGGTGCCGTGGGAGCTCGAGGGCCAGAGCTCGGCGCAGATGAAGGTGGTGATCGATGGCGACCTGTTCGGCAACTTAGTCACAGTGCCGCTGGCCACTTATGCCCCGGAGTTTTTCACCAACGGTAACAACATCGCCGACGCCCAGGATCCGAATAATGGTTATGCGCTGATCACTACCGGCAATCCGGCCAAACGCGGCCAGGTTGTCGTATTGTACGCCAACGGCTTGGGGCCGGTGAACAATCAACCCGCCAGCGGCGAACCCCCCAGTGCGGGCGCCACCACCACCCAGCCGGTGACGGTGAACTTCGGCGGCCAGACAGCCACGGCATCTTTCGCCGGCCTGGCAGGCTACGCCGGTCTCTACCAGATCAACGTGGTAGTGCCCCAGGGCGTCACGCCGGGCAGTGCCGTGCCGGTAAGTATTACGGTGGGTGGAGTAACGTCTCAGCAAGCCACGCTGCCGATTCAGTGACATAAAGACCAGAGCGTGCCGCCTCCCATGAACACCCGCGACCCGCTCATGGCCGGCGAAGATCTGGCGCGCTACGATCGCGACCAGGGGGGCGGACCAAAGGGAGGATCGCAGGGCTCCGGACCCCGCCCCGTGGAGTGGGCATCCTGCCCGCCAAGCCGGCTTTCCAGCCGGCTGGACCGGCTGGAAAGCGGGTCCGCGGGCCGGAGGCTTGGCCGGAGGCCCGCTCCACGGGGCGGGGGGCCAAGGGATCAACCCCCTGGCACACATAGCTGAGGCCCACGAGCAGCGACTCGCCGCATCGAAGGTCAGTAGGAGACCCGCGCCAAAGCCCCCGGTTGCAACGAGCCGCTCCCCGTACCCTCAGGGGTGATAAGATGAGGGGCTAATCCGAAGCCGCCTTATGGACCACATCCTGTCGATCGTCCTCTTCACGCCGCTGGCCGGTCTCGCGGTGCTGCTGTTCATTCCCTCGTCGAATGCGCGCGCCGTCAAACTGTGGGCCAACTTTGTCGCCCTGGCGGGGTTCCTGGTATCGCTCCCGCTGGCCTTCCGGTTCGATCCCGCCAAGGACTTCCAATTCGTCGAAAGAGCGGCCTGGATTCCCACCCTCGGCGCTTCCTACCACATCGGCATCGACGGCCTCGGCCTGCTGCTGGTGATGCTCACCACCCTGATCGGGTTCATCGCCGTGCTCTCCAGTTGGAACGCCATCGGGGAGCGGCTCAAGGAATACTACGCGTTCTTCCTGGTCCTGCAGACCAGCATGCTGGGCGTCTTCATGTCGCTCGATTTCCTGCTGTTCTTCGTGTTCTGGGAATCGGTGCTGGTTCCCATGTATTTCATCATCGCCATCTGGGGCGGCCAGCGCCGCGGCTACGCGGCCATCAAGTTCATCATCTACACCCTGGTCGGCAGCGTGCTGATGTTCCTGGGCATCCTTTACCTGTACTTCCAGCATCTCAGCCAGTTCGGAATCGCCAGCTTCGATATCGCCGATTTGATGCGCACCGAGCTCTCCGGCGGCGCCCAGTGGTGGGTCTTCTGGGCCTTCTTCGTGGGCTTCGCCGTAAAGGTGCCGATGTTCCCCTTCCACACCTGGCTGCCCGACGCGCATACCGAGGCGCCCACGGCCGGCTCGGTGGTGCTGGCCAGCGTGCTGCTGAAAATGGGTACGTACGGTTTCCTGCGCTTCTCCCTTCCGCTGCTGCCCGATGCCGCCAAGAACCCGCGCATCATCGCCGTGGTGTCCGTCCTCTCCATCATAGGCATTGTTTACGGCGCGCTGGCTTCGCTCATGCAGAAGGATTGGAAGAAACTGGTGGCGTATTCGTCCGTGAGCCACCTGGGCTTCTGTACGCTGGGAATGTTCGCGTTGAATCCCGCGGGCCTCTCCGGCTCCATCCTGCAGCAGATCAACCACGGCATTTCCACCGGCATGCTCTTCCTGATTGTGGGCGTGGTCTATGAGCGGCGGCACACGCGCGAGATCGCCGACTACGGCGGCCTGCTGAAGGTCATGCCCATCTTCACCCTGGTCTTCGGACTGGCCATGCTGAGCTCCATGGGGATGCCTCCGCTGAACGGCTTCATCGGCGAGATCGCCATTCTGCAAGGCGCCTACCTGGCGTCCTTCAACTGGGCCTTTTGGGGCGCGGTGGGGATCGCCCTGGGCGCGGCCTATCTGCTGTGGCTGTTCCAGCGGACCATGTTGGGCGACGTGAAAGAGAAGAACCGGGGTTTGAAGGATCTCTCCTGGCGCGAAATCGCGGTCTTCGCACCGCTGGTGCTGTGGGCCTTTTGGATCGGCCTGAACCCGCAGCCTTATTTCCACTGCATGGACCGGTCGGTGGCCCAGATCGTGGAGCGGGTGCACCCGGGATATTACGCCCAGCATCGTTTGCCCAACCCGCTGGAACAGAATAGCGTTGCATCGCTGCGGCATTAGTTAGGGCCGGCGGTGTCTCATGAAAACCACCGGCACTCCCGCTGCTCGCCTGGCCATGGCCCTCGCGCTGGCGCTATGGCTCGCCCTATCGTTCGTCCCGCGCTCCCGCCCTTCGCCCGCGCCCTCCACCGCTCCGGCGGCTGATTTCTCGGCTGATCGCGCGATGGAGCAGGTGCGCGCCATCGCCCAAAAACCGCACCCCACGGGGTCGGCGGAACATGATCGCGTGCGCGACTATGTCGAGGCCGAGCTGGCGCGCCAGGGCCTCACGCCGCAACTGGAATCCGGGCACGCCGAACTTTCCCGCGGCCGATTCCACGCCGCCGCCGAGGTCCAGAACATCCTCGCGCGCCTGCCCGGCACGGCCAATACCCGGCCCGTCATGCTGGCGGCGCATTACGATTCGTCCATGCGGGGGCCGGGAGCGAGCGACGACGGGCACGGCGTCGCGGTGCTGCTCGAAACCTTGCGCGCCCTTCGCGCCGGCCCGCCGTTGCGCAACGACGTCATCTTCCTCATCACCGATGGCGAAGAGCGCGGCATGCTGGGGGCGGTGCTGTTCATGCGCGAACACCCGTGGCGCGGGGAGCCCGGGGTGACGCTGAACTTCGAAGCGCGCGGCACGTCAGGCAGC
>Ga0265316_10000610_pt1 | contig 39788 bp, 29 predicted proteins | sample 4522metaG_FD_202092 | JGI IMG/M metagenome (GOLD analysis project Ga0265316, IMG submission 202092) | Rhizosphere microbial communities from Carex aquatilis grown in University of Washington, Seatle, WA, United States - 4-5-22 metaG | ecosystem: Host-associated > Plants > Roots > Rhizosphere >... | reverse complement strand
ACCGAGCCGGCGCGTTGCGAGGGCCTCGACCGCAACGAACGACGAGGGCGAATACTTGACGTATTCAACCGAGGAGTGAGGCAGCGGGCGAGGACCGCAGCAGCGACGGCGACGGGAGAATTTGAATCAGTAGAGCAAGTCATTCGGAATCCAAAACGACTCCGTCTTTCTCGCAAAGGGTTCGCACCAGGTTCCGCTTGGCCGAATCCAGGTGGACGGATGCCTGCTTGGCGTCTTCGGCCCTGTGCAAGGCGCACGAACACAAGGCGATGATCTGGTGGGCGACCGGCAGATCCGGAGACAGCGCGAGCGCCGAGCGCGCGCGGTCGATTGCCAAGGCGTAGTGCTGCCTGATCCAGGCGAGCTGTGCTTCCTTGACCAGGGCCTGTGCTTCCGCGGCTGGGTTCGCGACAGGTGCTGGTGCGATGGTCGGTGCGGGCGGCTGCGGATTGGGCGGAGAGGACGCGCCGGGCATCGGCTGCGAGACCGACGGGGGCGATGGCATTCGGCGGGCGCTCTTCTCGACACCTGGGTGAAGCGCGGCAGACGCCCTATTCTCGTTCGACGGAGGATGAGCGATGACGGCTGAACCCGCGGCCGAGCTGGGAGGCGCCGCGACCGCAGGCAAAGGCGCAGCTGGCGCGGGATTGGTCGACGGAATGGCAGCCGGAGGCGGAGTCAGGCGAGCGACCGCGGGCGCTGCCTCGTACGAAGCTTCGATCGTCGACTTTTCCGTCGACTTTTCGCGCAGGCGCCACAGGGCGAAGCCGGCGCCTACCAGAATAACAAGTGCCAACCCGACCATAAGACGCCGTTTTACGCGCGCGCGAGCGCGGTGAAAGCGCGTCGTTTTGGAAAAGTTCCTGGCTTCAAACGGATCAAGGCGCGACTCCGTAAGGTCGAAGCCAGCCTCGTGGATTCCAGGGAGCTGCTCCGCATCTCGAAAAAACGCGCGATCGCCCACGCAATTGCGGAGAGCGTCGCCGAAATCGTCGGTGCTAGCAAAGCGATCTTCGGGGTTCTTGGCCAAGCATTTCAGCACCACGGCGTCGGTATGCGCGTCGATCCCGGCGTCGGGCGCGCGCTCGCTAGGCGGAATCACCGTGCCGGTCACGTGGCCAGTCAGGATCTCGAGCAGCGATTTCCCGGTAAACGGAACCACCCCCGTGATCATTTCGTAGAAGACGGCTCCGAGCGCGTAGATGTCGCTGCGGGCATCGGCCGGTTGCTCCTGCGCTTGCTCGGGCGACAAGTAGTACGGCGTACCGCAGACCACGCCCGCGCGTGTGGCGGCGCTGGGACCAAGATTCAGGAACTTCGCCACGCCGAAATCGAGCAGCTTGGCCACGTCGTAGTTCCCCTCGGGCTCGACCTTGAAGCGAACACCGTCGTCGTCGGATGGGTCGGCCAGCCGGCGAACCACGCGGCGGCGTCCCTCGCGGCTGACCAGGAAGATGTTCGCGGGCTTGAGGTCGCGATGAACGATGCCGAGCTCATGGGCCGCGCCCAGGCCCCGCGCCACCTGCCTAAGAATGTTCACGGCATCGAAGAGCGCCATCCGCCCCACACGGCGCAGGCGGTCCTCTAGGTTTTCGCCCTCGAGGTACTCCATCACCATGAACACCATCCCGTCGTCCGTGGTGCCGATATCGGTCACGTCGATGATGTTGGGGTGGCGGATGCGGCTGGCGGCTTTGGCCTCAAGCAGGAATTGCTCAATGCTTTCGGTCTGCTTGGCGAAACGATCGTGCAGGACCTTGATGGCCACCGGCTTTTCCAGCACCACGTGCTGGGCGCGGTAGACCACGCCCATGCCCCCCTCGCCGATCACGCCCAGGATCTCGTGATCCTTGAGCCGCATGCCGATGCGGGCCACGACCTCCGGCGCGAACAGGGGCGTGCTGTCCTCGGGGCAGAGAGCAAACGTCCCGGCGAAACTACCGCCACAATGGGCGCAAATGCGGATGGTGCCCATAGTTACCTATCTTGTACTCGGCAAGTCCCCTTTTGAAAGTTAGAAGAATCTCCACTACGAATTGGCCTCGAGAAAAGGCAGCGCCTTTTCCAGGAAGATGCGCGGCCCCGTGGACATGGCGGCGTGGCCCTGCCCGCGCAGGGTTTCCACCTGGCTGCCTGCCAGTGCCCTGCTGGCCATCGCGCTGGCCTCGTGGAAGTGCGCTGGGCTGCGGCTGCCCACGAGAAAAAGCGTCGGCACGCGCACGTGGCTAAGACTCTCGGCGCGAAAACGGTAGGTGTTGGCCACCGCGACTTCGCGCGGAATGGTGTGCGCGGCAGCAAGCCGCACGGCCCAACTCGACGTGCGGCGCATGTTCTCGATCTCATGATCGCTCAAGCCAATCAACTCGCGCATGAAGGCTGCCACCACGCCGTCCCGATCTTCCGCGGCAAGCAGCCTGTCCATACGCGCGACCAGATCTGCCGCGAGGCTGAGTCCCTGACCGGGCAATGCCAAGGGCGGTTCGTAGAGCACCATCTTGGCGATGCGCGCGGTCAGCCGCGACGCCCCAAGCGAGCAGATCGCGCCGTACGAATGCGCCAGCAGGAAGGCCGGCACCTCCGTCGACTCCAGCACCGCGACCACGTCCTCGAATTCCCGCTCGATGTCGTACACAGGCCCGTCGCCGCTCTCGCCGCGGCCGCGGCGGTCGACCATGAGCAGGGTGAAGTGCTCGGCCAGCTTGCTCACCACGCCGCCCCAGCGCGTGTGGTCCACGGTGGAACCATGCACCATCACCAAAGGCGGGCCGTGGCCGCGGCGTTCGTAGGCGATCGGGGTTCCGTCCTTGGACCGTACCGTTTCGATGGCAGGCATGTGGGTCGTGCTAAGGTGGCGGGAGTTTACGCCACATGATACCGATCAGCGACGACAACCCGACGTTGCGCTTTCCCGTTGTGACGGTTCTGCTCCTCGTGGCCTTGGGCCTGGTGTGGCTGTTCGTGCAGGGCGCGGGACTCGACCCCGTTCGCCTGTCCGAAACCGTGTGCAACTTCGGACTCGTGCCAGGGGAAATCACCGGGCGGGCTAGGGTCGGAACCGCCGTGCCGCTCGGCATGGGGCTCTACTGCGTCGTGGATCGTGACCCCATCAACATCTGGACCCCGGTACTTTCCATGTTCTTGCATGGAGGCTGGGCACACCTGCTCGGCAATGGCCTGTTCTTGTGGGTCTTTGGCAACAACGTGGAAGACAGCATGGGCCGCGCGCGTTTTCTCGTCTTCTACCTTCTGTGCGGCCTGGCCGCGGCCTTCGCTCAGATTGCCATCGATCCCGCCTCGCCTGCGCCCATGGTCGGGGCCTCGGGCGCCATCTCGGGCGTGCTCGGCGCCTACCTCATCCTCTACCCTCGCGTGCGCGTGCACGTCTTCGTCGGATTCTTCCTGCTGTCGCTGCCGGCCTATTTCGTCTTGCTGATGTGGATCGGCTTACAACTGTTTTCCGGGTTGCCCCAGGTGACATCCATCCATCACGTAGCTTCCTCCGGCGTCGCGGTGTGGGCGCACATCGGCGGCTTTTTCGCTGGTGTGTTGCTGGTGAAATTCTTCGAAAACCCCGAATTGGTCCGCGCGCGCACCTCCATCCGGCGGCGCAACTATCCAACCCATTGGTGAAGGAGATACCTTGGCACGCGCATTTCTTCGCATCGCCGTGGCAGTCGCCGGATGCGTTGCCCTGACCCAGGGTGGGGCGCGGGCAGGTGAACAATCCTGCCGCGAACCGGGCGACACCCGCATCTGGTGGTCGCCGCTCGCGCCTACGGTGGACAGCCCACTGCGCATCTTGGTGGTCAGCGAGGATGTGCGCGAAGGCGAAATCCAGATCACCCTGCCGGGCCGAGGCACCGAAAAGATCCCGACCTCCAAACGCGGTGGACCACCCTTCAGCTTCGCCGCCGAGCTGCGCGCGGCCACCGCCGGCAACCTGCGCGTCGAGCTCACCAAGAACGGCGAGCCCATCGCCTGCCACCGCATCTCCATCGCGAGCAAAGGCCACGCCACGCCCCCGGCGCGTCCCGATACGCCAGGAGCTTGGCGAGCAACGCAGGAATGGAGCCGCAACACCGAGAACTTCTTCTCGGCCTGGATCGAGCGCATGTTCGATGCGCCGGCGGATGCTTCGCTCGGATTTCCCTCGCTGGCGCCGGTGCTGCACGACCCCGCCCGCAACTTTCTATGGGGCTACCTCGGCCTGCGCGAAGACGATCCGAAAAACCACGACATCCCGCGCGCCGTCCCCGACTGCGCCGACCTGCCCTACTACCTGCGCGCCTACTTCGCCTGGAAGCTGGGCCTGCCCTTCGCGCTACGCGACTGCGATCGCGGCAAGAGCGACCGCCCGCCCAAGTGCGGCGCCCTCTTGCAAAACGAACAAGCCGACGAGCGCATTCACGGCAAAGGCGATCTCGAACGCTTTCGCAGCTTTCTGCGCGTGCTGGCAAACCGGGTCCATTCGGGCAGCGCGCGTACCGCCCTAGACGACGACGACACCGATTTCTATCCCGTGGCGCTCACGCGCACGACCCTGCGGCCGGGCACCATCTATGCCGACCCTTACGGTCACGTGCTCATAGTCGCGGCGTGGGTCGATCAAACACCCGAGCACGGCGGATTGCTTTTCGCCGTCGACGGCCAACCCGACAATTCGGTGGGCCGCAAGCGCTTCTGGGAAGGAACCTTTCTGTTCACCAGCGATATCAAAAGCGCCGGCCCGGGCTTCAAGACCTTTCGTCCCATCGTGCGCGGCCCGGATAAGACCCTTGGGCCCTTGACGAACGGCGCGCTCGGCGCTGATCGCCGCTTTGCCCCATTCTCCGTCGAGCAGGCCCGGCTCGATCGCGAGACCTTCTACGCCCGCGTGGCCAAGATCATCAACCCGGCCGGCCTCGACGCGCGCGCGGCCTACGCCGAAACCATGAATGCGCTGGTCGAGCAGCTCACCACGCGCATCGGGTCGGTGGACAACGGCGAGCGCTATATGCGCGACAAGAACAACCCTGTCGTGCCCATGCCCGCGGGTCCGAAGATCTTCGAAACCGTGGGACCGTGGGAAGACTACGCCACCCCGTCGCGCGACATGCGCCTGCTCATCGCCTTGCGCGTGCTCACGGGTTTGCCCGCGCGCATCTCCGAGCATCCGGAACTGTTCATTCTGGGCGGTCGCAAGCCCGTCGAGGTGCGCGCCGAGATCGAGGCACTGCACGAAAAGCAGATCCACGAGCGCGCCATCGAATACCGGCGCAGCGACGGCTCGATGTTCCGACTGACCGTGGCCGATATTCTAGCGCGCCGGTCGGCCCTGGAAATGGCCTACAACCCCAACGACTGCGTCGAGATCCGCTGGGGCGCCGGCGTTGAAACGCCCGATTTCGCGACCTGCACTCGCCATGCGCCCGAGGAGCAACGAGCGCGCATGCAGGAATACCGAGCCTGGTTTCACGAGGCCAAACGGCCGAGTCGCTGAAATGGAAACCCTGGGAGGGTTTCCACCCCCCCAGCATCCGCCACACGCCCTGCCACCCCCGCGCTTCGCGCGGCCTCGCCCACGCGATTGGTCGATCGAGGCCCGCGGCGCACCGTGAGGAACCGGCCTACCTTGTGCGCCTGTGCTCACCTATGCCCACGCACCAGTTTGCGCCCCATGAAATGTTTTCTTAGTGCTGCCGATGTATGTCCTATGATCCTGACAGAAACTCTCATGATCTGGGCTGGCCGATTGTTTGCAGGCAAAAGCAACGGGGAAGAATGGTGACTGTCCGAAAAGGCAATGCAGGCTTCACGCTGACCGAGGTCATGGTGGTCGTGGTGATCCTCTCTCTGCTTGCCGCGCTCTCGACCCCGCTCTTCACGCGCGACAACAACGCTCGCAGGGGCCGCGACTGGGCCAAAATCGTCGCGCAGCTTCTGCAGCGCGCGCGCTTCCAAGCCATGGGCGACAGGGCGAACATCCATGTTCTGCTCTACCGCACGCGGGTCGACATGTACCGCGAGGAGCCAGCGGGGATAGTCCCTCCCTTCACTTTGCTGAGCACAACCCTTGGGCCCGTGGCCGACGGCACCAAGACCGTGGCGATATGGGACGCGAGAACCGACAGCACACTGCCCGCGGCACAAACCATTCCGCTGGCCACGTCGGCCATTGCGCTCACATCTCCTGTGCCGGCCAACGACATCGTCTTCACTTCTCTCGGGAGTACGGTGAACACGACTAATTGGCGTGTGTATCTGCGCAACGAACTCTTGCCCGCTGGTCACCCCGATTCCTCCTTCGTGGTCAACATCGGTGGCCTAACCGGCTTCATCTCATCGAACGACAAGGTGACCCTGCCATGAAACGCGATGCAGGTTTCACGCTCCTCGAGGTCATGATTTCCATGCTGATCGGCACCATCGGCCTGATGGGCACGATTGCAGTTCAGCAGTCCATCATCAGCGCCTCGAAGAACGCCAACGACGCGGCGATTGCCATGCGCCTGGCAAGCCAGAAGCTCGAAGAGCTTTCCGCCATGAACACTGACACGCCCGGGGCGGACACCAACATCGGTCTCAAGCCGATTGCCACGAACATTTGGGCGCCGACAGACGCATCGGGCGCTGCCATACCCGAATACGTCGATGCCGAGGGCAACTATCTTCGCACCACCGACGGCTACGCAATCATGCCTGCGGCCAACCAGCTTGGCCGTTACCGATGGCACAGACAATGGAAGGTCGTCAACACGGGCGTGGGCTTGCCCTACGTCATTTCCGTCATCGTGACCTACAGCAACGATGTCGGCGACGCCAAGACCACCCGCCTCGACCTCGAAAGGAGAAAGTCGTGGTGAGGCGCGGGCGGAACGCGGGCATGACGCTCGTCGAGATCATGATCACGCTGGTGATTTCCTCGATCATCGCGGCCTCGACTTTCATGTTCTTCGCCGGACAACAGCGCATCTACGAAACGCAAACCAAACTACTCAATATCCAGCAGAACCTGTGGGCCGCCATGGAGGTCTTGGCACGCTACGCGCGCGCCTCGGGTAGCGGCATGTACGAATGCGTGCGGCCCGCGAGCTATTACAATGCGACCCTCGACGATGGCAGCAGGCTGCTCAGCGGGTTTCCCAGCCCTGGGCCCCTGACCGCCAGCCTGGCGGTCAGCCCACAAGCCGGGCTTCGTTCGTACAACTCCACTGCCAACAGCATGCAATGGATACCTCCGCTGTGGATCGTCAACAACTCCAGCGATGCCGGCGTGGTCGCGGGTACCGACATCATCACCGTCGCCTTCGGAAATCGAACCTCGGGCACCGACGTGGACGCCCCGCTTTCCCTCAATATTGCTACCGCCACCGACGCCATTAGCCTGACCGGGACCAACACGGGAAACATGTTCCGCCTAGGCGAGTTCATCCTGCTACTTTCCACCCCCAATTGGGGCTATGGCGCCGGCCCCAACAATGACCGCGGCTGCACGATGTTCCAGATCACCTCCGATCCGACGGGATCGACCACGCTGGTCCACGCCGCCAACCCCATCAACACCGGCGATATCACATGGAATCCAGGCAGCAATGTGGCCAACATGCTTCCACTCGGAGGCTATGTCAACGGCTCAGCGGGCGTGCGCAATTTCGGACAGCTCACCTGGGTCACCTTCTTCGTCATGACCGGAACCAACGGCATCCCGAACTTGATGATGCAGCAACGGCATCTCGGCGGCACTTCGGGCCAAGCGCAGGTGTTGGCCGAAGGTATCGAGGATCTCCAAGTCTCGTTTGCCTGCGACACAGGCCCTGCACCTGGCATTTACGACTTGACCGGCCTCAACGGCAGGCTCGACGAAGGAACAGACAACAACAGCCGCCAGTCCGACGAATGGTGGAACAATGTTCCCAATGACAATCTTCCGGCAATCAACACGGACGGATTTTGCAATCTACCCACCGCCATCCGACTGACCCTGGTGGTGCGTACGCTGACACCCGATGATTTGATTGATGCCGCTTTGACACAGAATGGCCCCATGGATGTCGAGGACCATCGTTACTCGTCACCCAGGCCCACGGACCAGTTCCGCCGCCGGGTACTCACCACGACCGTTTATCCACGCAACAACAAGCCCGAGTGATCCTCGCATGAACTGAGGAGAGCCAAGATGCATACCACGAACAAACGTCAGACAAGGGGCCGTCGGAAGACGGACAAAGGCGCGATCCTCATGGTGGTGCTCATCGTGATGATCGCACTTCTGGGTCTGGGCATGACGGGACTCTTTCTCACGAGCGGCAGCATCCAAATGAACACCAACATCAACCTGCGCAACCAAGCCCTGGTGGTTGCCGAGGCAGGCATCGAGCGCGCACGCGGAGTCCTCAACAATCAAACGACGGGCTGGGTACCACCAATCCCAACCCTGCTCTTGGGTTCGACGACCTCGGCCGACGAAGTGCCAACCAACGTCGCTGACTGCCAGGGCGCGAAAAGGGGGGCCATTCTGGTCGATCAAATCACCTCCGGTTGTGCGACGTCCCCTACGCCCGCGAACTGCACTCTGCAGAACGTCCCCTATCCCTCGCTGGATCGTCTTGCGGATCTACCCACGTCCGCCGGCCCGGTCGCACGATCGACCATGGGAAAGTACACGGTATTCATTCGCCAAGATCAGGCGGATTGCCGCATGGGCAACTACACCTGCGAATACGCCGCCGCGGGCACGGGTGGCGCTGACGCCGGCGCAGGTGCGGGCGGCGGGGGCGGCACGAGCGGTGCCACAACCTGCACGGTGCCGACGGGCGTGCCTGCACCCAATGGCTCGCTTGTCGTTCGTTCGGAAGGCGTGGCCTCGGATGGCAGGACGCGCGTGGTTCTGGAGGTCACCATGACCCCCAGCCAGGGCACTGCCCAAGCCACCCCCACCCCCATGTCAGCGTTATGCGCCGCGGGTGCCAATGGTTGTGATGACAATTCCTCGGTCCAGAACGGAATCGTGGTCAACAGCAATGTCGCGCAAAATGCACCACCTTCCTATGGAGGAGCCACAAGTTCAGGCGGCGCGCCCGGCACGGGCGGCGCGACCGGCGATGGCGGCGCGGGCGGCGTCGTCACCATGCCAACGGGCCCGACGGGTGGAAGCCCAAGCACCGGAGGCGCAACCGGCACCGGAGGCGCCGGCACGGGCGGCGCCGGCGGCACGGGCGGCGCGGGCGGCTCCACTTGTCCCGAGAACGCTTGCCTGAAGATCGCCACCATGGGCATCACCGGGGTCTGGAACTACCGGTGGAACAACCACCCCCCCGCTGGCTTTAGCGCGGACGGCAACCAGTTCTTCGGGGCTTGGCTCAAGGCCAATGCCTCCCTGTGCGCAGTCCAGAACATCGATATCACCACAACCCCATTGACCACGCCAGGTCTACTCGACAACGTCAAGATCCTCGTGGTTCTGGACCTTTGTCACACCCAGGCCGCCAAAGACGCCTATATTGCTGCAAAAGGGGCAAGGATGGCGGCGGGCGACAGTACGAATGTGGAATACTGGTGCGACCAGCGTCACCTGGATCCGAATAGCGGCGAGGCCGATGTTGTCGTAAACTGGGTCAGTAACGGCGGCAGGCTGTCGACGACGATTGGTGTCCACAATATTGGTTACCAAAACGGCAATACAGGGATCGCCGGAGCCGGGGAGTGGTACCGAGAGGCCTACAACGTCAACCAGTTCATCCGTCCTTTCGGGATTACCTACTCGACCACCTATACCCCGCCCTCGACGGTCGGCGGAACCCCCGCCTCAAACGAGGTCAGAATATTCTCTGGAGGCAACGTTGTCGTCCCCTATACTAGCTTCACGAACAACCTATATGGTCCCCTTGCACCCTCTGCAATCGTCGACGGTCCTTTCGGGAAGCTGAACAAGTCTCCGAGCCAAGTAGTAGTCAACGCCGCATGTAGGATCGAGGGATATCCGAACAACGGGTACCCAGCACAACCCTCGGACTCCGCCACCTTATCGAAATACGCGATCCAGTCCAACACGGTCTTGGGGGCCGCTAAGATCGTGAACAATGGAAAAATCAACGTCTGGGCCGATGAGTGGATCACCTACGACGATATATGGTCCCGTCCCAATGATGCCGATATCTATTGGAAGAACGTTCTTGACTGGTTTCAGCAGGGGTGTACGCCGTAGGCTCTAGCCCTGTGCTAGAAGCAATGCTGGTCAGATACGCGAAAATATCAACATTGGGGCTAGGCGAACTTCCTCAGAGGGACTCGCCCGGTTCGTTTGGAGCCGTGGGCGACGTGGCGGGCGGGGCAGCGGGGCCTGCGTGCGGTGGAAGCGTTGGAGCCGGAGGCGGAGCCGAGGCCGGAGGCGGAGCCGAGGCCGGAGCCGGGGCCGAGGCTGGGGCCGGCGCCGGCGCGGGCGGGGGTGGTGGTGGCGGGGGCTCTTCGGCTGCCGGCGCTTGGGGCGGCGGGGCCGGTGGGGGTGGCGGCGATGGGGGGGGCGGCGCGGGCGGCGCGCCTTGCGGCGGCTCGGGCGCGGGTGGCGGGGGCGGCGGCGGAGCACCAACCGCGCCACGAACGGGCGGGGCTGGTTTCGCGGGCGCCTGCGTGCTGGCAAAAGGCGAGGTCTTGAGCCACTGCACGTTGCTCATGTTCTGGAACGTCCCCGTGGCGCGAAACCCGAGAAAGCCGTCGGGACGCTTGCCCAGCTGGGCGGTGAAATCCATGATGGTGCGCAGCTTCTCCGAGCTGCGCAGCAGGCTGTCGCTCAACTTGAAACGCACGTAGAGATCCACGTGCGAGGTGGCGATGGGCTGGGCCAGGTGGATTTCTCCTTCCACGCTGACCTCGAGATCCTGCGATTTGAGCTGGACGTTCTGTAGGCGACCGACGCCCTTGTCGATGGCAACCTTGCCTGAAAAATCACCCAACCGGATCTTGGGCAACCCAAGACCTTCGGCAAGCATGGGATTGCTCGCAATGGTGAGCTTGGCCTTGCCGTCGCCAACCGCGCAGGCTGTGCAGGTCCAAGTCAACGTGCCCTTGGCCTCGGACGGCCGCTGTTTGGGCAACCCGATGTCCATCTTGAGATCGAGCTTCCCGGCCAGCGGCAGATTGATGGCGTTCTTCACCCAAGGGATCTCGGCCAGATCGATCTCCGTCGCACGCGCGCGCACCGCCGTATCGTTCTTGCTGATCTTCGCCGTGACATCGATATCGCCAGCAAAGACCGCGGCGGAAACATTGTAGGCGTTGGTCCCGAAAAGATACGAGAGCAGCGACCAGCTCAAGGTGGCCTTGTCGATCAGAATGCGCGTGGGTTTTCCAGTTCCGCTCGGGGGTGACACCAGCGTCACTTCCCGAAGCGACATGCCAAGTCCGAACGATGGACCCGCGTGCTTGACCTCCATGTCGTAGCCAAACGTCGCCACCTTGCTCGCGATGAGATCTTTGAAGCGCGTGTAGGGCAGCGACACATAGAAGATGATGGTGAAAATGAAAAGGCCAAAACCAGCAATAGCGCCGATCTTGCCAAGCCGGCGTAGCTTCTCGCTGGGCATGGCTTAGCCCTTGCCCTTTCCGGCCGCGGGACCGCCCTTGAGCGGTTTTTTGCTGCCGTCCTTGAGCCGCTCGTAAGCGGTCGCGGTCAGATCCACATCCACGCTGGTGCCGTCGCCGCCGAAACTACGCCGGATCTGCAGGCGCGTGATGAGCACGAGATTGCGGCCGGTTTCCACCTTGCTGAGAAAAGTCGCCAGCGACTTCAGATCGACCTTGCGCAACTTCACGTCCAGGCTGTGCTCGACGTAGCGCTTGCCCGCGGCGGCGTCGGGCCGGTCGGCGGTTTCCGGGATCTGGATGCCGGCTTCCTTGGCCGCTGCTTCGAGATCGGCGGCAAGTTGCGGTGGCTCGGTACCGATGCGCAGCTCTTGCGCCTTGGCCTTCGCCTTGGCATCGCGGAACTCGTCGCTGTGCTTGGCGATGGCGTCGAGAGCATCGCGCATGTCCTGGTTTTCCTCGGACATGCTTTGCACGGAATCGAAGACCAGATAGCCGACCAGCAGAAAGACGCAGCCCACGAAGGCGCTGCCCAGGATCGAGATCAGACGCCGCTCACGCGCCGACATGCGATTCCACTCGGCGGCAGCGTAGGCAGCCGGACGCCCGAGCAAGGTTCTGAGCTTAGCGAAAATGCGCGCAAAGAGTCTCATGGGTTCATCATCCTCAAGGGCACTTGGAAGCGATGGCTAGGCTGAACTGCTTGGCGCCACCCGACACCTCGGTGATGGGGCCTTTGCTGATGTCCTCGAAACACTCGACGCCCTTCAACTTGGCCACGATCTCGTCGACCGAGGCGGCGGAGTCGATGGTGCCCTTCAGGGTGGTCTTCTTCGACTTGATGTCGAGATCTTCGATGTCGACCTGAATTTTGTCGGCGTCCGGAATGTGGCCCGAGATGTCGTCGAGCAAATCGAAGGCGGTCGCTTTGGGCAGCGGCGCCATCTCGTCGCGGAAACTGCGCTTGAGCGCCGACACGACGTCCTTTGCTTCCATGCGTGTTTCGCCGAACAATTCCTTGGTGGCAGTTTGGAATTGCACCTTGAGCACGCGCTGCTCGGCCGACAACCGGCGCAGGGTCACGGTGGCGTGAATGCCAACACAGGCAATCAAAACGGCGGCCAGCACGATGAGGTGCGAGGCGCGCTGGCGCACGATGGAGAAATTCGCCCGGTACTGGAATTCCCCGCGGCGCAGATCCAGTTGTTTCTGTCCGCGCGCGGCGACGTCGGCGATGGCGCTGGCAAGCACGAAGCGGTCGGCCTCCGGCGCGGGCAGTTCCACCTCGATGGGAAGCCCGTCCGGACCCTCCTTGGCTTCGGGCGGTGCGATCAAGGGCCGCACGGGAATCGCCAGTTCATCCTCCAAGTATCCCGCCAGGCCCGTCAGCCGCGCGCCGCCGCCGGTGAGCAAGATCTCCTCGACTGGCGCCTTGTCCTTGGTCGCAAAGTGGGTCAGGGTCTGCCGAAGATCGCGCAGCAGGGGCTGCAGGGCCTCGCGCACGACGGTGTCGACGTTGATCTCCACGTTGGTGGCGGCGGGCCGGCGGCTGCTGGCCACGAATCCAATCTGGCCCTTGCCCTGCTCGGCCTGCTCCCAGGTCCAAGTTCCCTTCGAGGCGCGCACGAGGCCCTTGGTGACGGCCTCGCCCCCATCGAGCAGCGTGCGTGCGAACACGGCCTCGTCGCCGACCACGAAACAGAGGTTGGTGCGCCGGTGCCCGATGTCGGCGATCACGCGGCAGCTTGGCGGAGCGTCGTCGACCACGACCGCAGGGGTTTGCGGCCGGTAGAGCAAGGGCGCGACGTAGAGCGAGCGCGCATCCACGTTGCACGCCTTCATCGCCTCCAGGAATCCGCGCACCTCCTCGATGCGAGCCGCCACCACCAACGCGCGGCACCCCTCGCTGCCATCGGCCACCTGCCCGCGCGCCGACAGCACGACGTGGTCCAGGATCACGTCGCCAAGTTCGTGGATGATCTGGCCTTCCATCTCGTAGCCCACGACTTGCTCGATCTTGCGCGCATCGGCGAAGGGCAGCTCCAGCACGCGCAGGGTGAGCATGTCGCCCGAAAGCGCGAGATAAGCGGTGGTCCCGCTCGGTAGATGTTCCACGCCCTGGCGCAAGGCCTGGTATTGCCGCTCGGCCAAGGGGCGCTCGTCGACGGGAACGCGCTCTTCGAAGGTCGAGGCGACCCGGGTGTGGCGGAATCCGACGTCGAGTACGGTGAACTTCACCGCCCAAGAGCCAAGGTCGATTCCGGTGATGGTGTGGGACATGGTGCTTCTATTCCTCCCGCCAGTACTGGATGACCCCAGCAGCCTTTTCGCTGGCGGCGTCGTTTGTGACCGGATTGTCGAGACCGCGTGCGGTGTCCAGGATGGCCGTGATGCGCTTCTTCACCTTGCCGGACTCGCCGGTGGTCACGACCCGGTACACGCGCGGTGGCCCAACATAGGCTACTTGCCCTAGTTGCTGCTCGGTGATGGTGATGCCGGTCAGGTTCTGCATCATCTGAAAGCGCGGATCGTCCTTGGACAGCGAACCCGCGGGATTGGTCAGCACGCCGATAACGGTTTTGAGGCTGTCGAACCCGACCGCGGCTCCGCGTTCGCACAGCACGCTGGCCAGGGGATAGATGCGGTTGTCGTCGAGGATCGAGGGATCGGTGGGCGGCTTGGTCGGATCGGGAATCAGCGCCGCGCGCACCAGCCCCACGATCAGCGGCGTGCAGTCGCCCTTGACCGAAGCCAGATTGACTTTGCAATCCACGTCGCTGGCGTAGGTGGTCAGGTAGGGACGGAAGGCCTCGGAAAAGTCCGCGTTCATGCCGCGCACGAGCGCGGTTTCGCCGATGGTGTCGTAGTAGTTGTTGTGCGCGAGATAGGGATCCGCGCGTTGATCGTAGCGGTAGTCTTCCGGTCCGGCGCTGTTGGCGTCGATGCTGAACATCTGCTCGTCGCTGTCGGCCCAGTCGATGAGGGCGCGCGCAAGATCCGTGCGGTCGACGAACATGCCGTTGGCGTCGGGCGTGGAGAAAAGCAGGTCATAGCGCGGGGACATGGTGAGCGCAGACAGCAGCCGGAAAATGGTGATCTGGCGGGTGCGGTTCGGGGTGATGCCGGCGCCGCAGTTGAGATCGATCTTGCCATCCTCGTTGGTGATCTCGGCGTCCATGCGGCCGGGCACGGCGGAGAGACCCTTGGCCTGGCTGGTGTCGATGCCCACCATGGAGCCGATCATGGCGACGTCGGTCTTGTTGCCGCCGAAAAAGCCGAGCAGCATGGGGGCGTAGTCCGTGACACGCAGGCTGATGCCCAGATCCTGGTGGGCCATGTCGGCGAGCATTTGCTGCGCCGACTGCATGATGGGCTCGACGAACTTGAGCTGGATCTTGATGAGCATGCGCGACAGCTCCATGGCCGAGCGCGCGAGGTAGTGGGCGCGCAATTCGTCGCGCGCGTTGGCGGCCTGCGCGCCGTCCACGGTCGTGCCGTAGGAAAATTGCGACACCAGCGCGATGAGCAGCGAGAGCGCGGCGATGGTCACCAGCAAGGCCACGCCGCTTTGCCGATCGCGAGCACCGCGCGCGCGAAAACGCCGCACGAGTGTCGCCCGCAGCGAACCGTGGGTTCGCGTCGGGGTGGTGGGTTTGGGCGTGAGGGTGAACATGGACTGGTTCAAGACTTGTTGGGCCGGTAGTCAACTTTTTCGAGGGCGTGGAGACGGGCGATGCTGGTGAAGGTGATGGGCACGCCCCGCTCGTCGAGCACGGTGAGCGCAATGCGAACCTGCGTGGGCAAGTACGTCATCCCATCGGCCGTGGTGGTGTCCCACTCCTCGCGCCAGTCCTTCTGTTTGTAGTCGTAGTAGGCGAACTTGAGGCGCGAGATGGCCGGGCAAAGAATGTAGGTTTCGCCGGGAATCAGCTTGGGATCCTTGGCTTCGAGCCGCCGAGTCTCTCGGCGCATGAGATTGGTGAGCATCGAGTCGTCGGGGTCGGGCTGGGAGAAGTAGGTGACGAGCGCGGTGTCGCCTTCGGCCTGGTCGGCGCGAAAGCGGAGGTGTCCAAACCACGAAAAGCGCAATTCGTCGAAGTCGTTGTGCGAGGTTCCCGAAAACATGGTGCGGCGTTCTTGCGTGCCCGTGGCTTCGAATGCCACGTAGGCCATCTCGATCTCGCGGCTCATGCGCATCAGCGCCACGCGCACGGTGTGGGTGCGATCCTGCGCCTGCTCGATGCGCTTCTTGACCTTCGCGGTCTGGGCCAAGGTTCCCCACAGAATCGACGTCAAAAGCGCCATGAGGGCAAGCGCCAACATGATCTCGACAAGCGTGAAACCGTGCTGTGTTTGCTTGGGCGAACGCATGGTCATCTCTTCGCCGCCGAGGTCGCCGTGACCGAGGAAGTTGGCTTGGCACTCGTACCCGTGCTGGTGCTCGTGCCCGTGGCTGTGCCCGTGGCGCCCGTCGCCGCCATGGTGACCGCGGTTTCGAGCCGTGACGGGTCGGTCAAGAAGTTCACCACCTCGAAGGACTGCTCAAGTTTTCCCGCCTCATTCCACTTGACCTTCACCGTGAGTTTGCGCACGGACTCTTGCAGGCCGAGGCGGATGGGATCCATGAGCGTGGCCATGAAGCCGCCCATGAAACCGCTGAGCATCTCCATGGGATTGTTCGACTGGGACGACTTGGTCGCCGCCTGCTGCACTTTCTGGGTGGAATCCGCCGGCAGCTCGATGCGCTCGACGGTGGTGGACCAGCGGAAGCTTGGAAACCCTTCCTGAGAGAAGTCGCCAGCGTCCTCGCCATCCATTTCGGCGAAACCGTATTCAAGCAGGCTTTGCTCCATCATGGAGATGCGCGAGCGCGCGAGAAACGTAGCGGCCGTGGTCATGCGCGCGTGGTTGGCGGCACTCACGTTGGTGGTCACCACCCGCGACAGCACGACCAGGGACATGGCCAGGATGGCGAGCGACACCATGACTTCGATCAGGGAGAATCCTGCCTCGCGCATGCGCGGCCCCCTGCGCGTGGCGGTCAAGGTGCGCCTCATGGCACGATCGCCTTTCCCGAATCGTCCAACTGCTCGCCCGTGTTGGCCTCGACGAACGAATTCTTCACGCTCACGCGGCCGGTGAGCGGATGCACGATCAGCGAATAGAAGGTTTGCTTGCCGTCGGAAAGATGGATGACCGCCGCCTCGGTCATGCCCATGGGGAAAAAGTAGATGTAGCCCTTGCCCTCGGCCAGGGGCTTGAGCAACCGCGGAGTATAGATGTCGGCCAGCACCACGCCCGATTTCAAGGTGATGGGTTTGACCGCGGTCTCGCGAAAGGCGTCGAACTTGGCCCGCTTGGGCGTGAACGGCTTGGGCAAATAGCGGGTGGGAATCTGCGAGGTGCCATAGGACGCTTCTTTCTCGGCGGCCTCGCGCTTGGCTTCCTCTTCCTTGGCGATCTTCTCCGCCTCCTTCTTGCGGCTCTCCTCCGTCTCTTTGCCGGACCCCAGGATGAATTGATCGTCCGACACTTCGGCCCAGTACTTGCCGTTGTCGAAATCGAGCACCAAGCGGTGCACGCGTCCCGTGGTCGAGGCGCGGTCGAAGAGGTAGCGGATGGATCCCGCCATGCGCGTCGCTGTCGCGCGCAGATCGGTCTTGAACAGGCTGCGCAGACCCGTCACGGTCACCACCGTGAAGAGCGCGACGATAGCCAGCACGATCATCACTTCGATGAGCGTGAAGCCTCGCGCGGATGGTCTGCGTTGCCTTGCCAAGGATCCCTCGGGCTACTGCGGGCTACTGCGGGCTACTGATCGACCGCCTTGATGTCGTCGGGCGTGCCTTCCTGCCCATCCGGCCCCAGGGAAATCACGTCAATGCCGTCGACATTGACCGTGCCTGGGCAGCGCAAGATGAAGTCGTGGTTCCAGGGATCCTTCTGTTTCTTCGGCATGTACTTCTGGGCCACGAGATCGTCGACGCTCTTGGGACATTCGTTGTTGTTGTCGGTCATGTACTGCACCGTCTTGGAAGCAATCTCATTGACCGCCACCTGAGCGATCTTCTTCTGTGCCTTCTTGAACGACTGAAAGACGCCGACGCCAACCACGGACATGACCAAACCGATAATCGCGAGCACGATCATGATTTCCAGCATGGTCATGCCGGCCTCCGACCTGCGTCCGACGATCGCGACAGCCCGCTTCCGTTGTGTTTCCGCTATTTTCATGGAATCTCCTTTTCCTTGCGACACGTTCCTATTGAGCCATCTGACCCATTTCGAGAATGGGCATGAGAATCGAGAACACGATGAAGCCGACCCCGACCGCCATGATGACGATCATGAGAGGCGCGAGAATCGACGTGAGTTTTCCCACCTCGGTGGCGACGTCTCGCTCGTAGGACGCGGCCACGTTTTCCAGCATCGCTTCGAGCTGGCCCGAGCGTTCTCCAACCGCGACCATGTGGCACATCATGGAGGGAAACTCGCCCGACTTCTTCAAGGTGGCGGCGATGGACTCGCCCTCGCGGATGGCGACGCGGGCGTCCTCGACCACCTTTTCCAGGACCGTGTTGTTGAGTACGCGCTTGACGATTTCCAGCGCTGTCAGCACCGGCACCCCCGAGGCCAGCATAGTGGCCAGGGTACGGGAGAAGCGCGCGACCGCGATGTACCGGATCAGCTTCCCGATGAGGATAATCCGCAGTTTCAGCCGATCCGTAAAGGCGCGTCCCCTGGGCTTGCGGACCCAGCGCCGCCCCAGGAACCAAAGTCCGATCAGCGACGGCAAGACCAACCACCAGTACCCACCCGCGATGTCGGCGATGAGGACGAGCAACTGGGTATTCCAGGGCAGCGCTTTGCCCTGATCGGCAAAGATGCCGGCAATGGGGGGAACCACCACGGTCATCAAGAAGCCGAGTACCAGGCTGCCCACGATGGCCATCAGAATGGGATAGGCCATGGCGCCCGAAATCTTGGACTGCAGATCGATCTGTGCGTCCAAGAAGTCCGCCAGGCGTGAGAGCACGGCATCCAGGTTGCCCGCGGTTTCGCCCGAACGGACCATGTTGGTGTAGAGCTCGGGGAAGACCTTGGGATGGACGGCCATGGCATCGGCCAGCGAACCACCCTCGTTCACCTTCTGCCTGATGCCAGCCAGGATCAGTTGGAACTTTTTGTTATCCGACTGTTCGGACAGGGCACCCATGGCCTCGGCCAAAGGAATTCCCGCGTGCAGCAGGGTCGCCATCTGTCGTGTGAAGATGGCGACGTCTCGCGGCTTGACCCGCTCGAAGAAACCCTTGATATCGACTTCACGGCGCAAGCCCTTGGCCTCAGTGCCGCCAGAACCCAGCGCTTGTCTTGACTGCTTGCCACCCACGACCTCGCGCACTTCGCTGATGAAGATGCCCTCTTTGCGCAAGGTCTGGCGCAAGGCCTTGGGCCCGTCGGATTCGCGCGTGCCCGCGGCCGACTTGCCCGCGGCGTTGAGTCCTTTCCATGCGTAGACTGACATCGCGCGATCCCTAGTCGCTGTCTCCGGTGGTGATCATCATGACCTCCGCGGCAGAGGTCATGCCGGCCAGCACCTTCTGCGCCCCGTCCTCGCGCAGGGTGCGCATGCCGGCCTCGACGGCGGCGCGCTTGATGGTGCCCGCGTCGGCATTCTTGATGGCCAGTTGCCGGATACGGTCGTCGATCATCAGTAGTTCGTAGATGGCGGTTCGGCCTTTGAAACCGGCATTGAGGCAAGCGTTGCAGCCGCCTTCGCGCGCGCGATAGAGCATGCCGGGCGGCGGCGGATCGCCAGCGCCCTTGAAGAAGATACGGCGAATGCCGTTAGCGAAGAACGCGGCTGGCTCCAGGCCCAGACTGGCAACGTCCACCTCGGTGGGACGATAGATTTCGCGGCACTCGCGACACAGCCGCCGCACCAGGCGCTGAGCCAAGAGAGCCATGAGCGAGGAGGCGACGAGGAACGGCTGCACGCCGAGATCCACAAGGCGAGTGATGGCGCCGGCCGCGTCGTTGGTGTGAATGGTCGAAAGCACCAAGTGACCGGTGAGCGAGGCCTGGATGGCGATTTCGGAGGTGGGTAGATCGCGGATTTCGCCGACCATGATGACGTCGGGATCGTGGCGCAAGAACGAGCGTAGGCCGTTGGCGAAGGTGAGATCGATCTTCTCGTTCACCGCGACCTGCGAGATGCCGTCGAGCTGGTACTCGACCGGATCCTCGATGGTAAGGATGTTGAGGTCGGGCGAATTGATCTTGGCCAGGCACGCATACAGCGTGGTGGTCTTGCCCGACCCGGTCGGCCCGGTGACAAGCAATATGCCGTGCGGCCGGCGAATGAGGTCGTTCATCTGGGTCAGGTGATCTTCGCCGAAGCCGATGTCGGCCAGATCGTGCAGCACCGTTTCGCGGTCAAGCAGACGGATGGTGATGCGCTCGCCGCCCTTGACCGTCGGCGCGGTGGCGACGCGCATGTCGATGTCCTTGCCCGCGATCTTGCGCCGGATGCGGCCATCTTGTGGCAAGCGTTTCTCGGCGATGTTGAGACCCGCCATGATCTTCACGCGCGAGATGATGGACGGGACGAACTGGCGAGCTGCCCGCCGCGTTTCGTAGAGCACGCCGTCGATGCGGTAGCGGACGATGACGTCCTTTTCGCCGGGCTCGATGTGAATATCGCTGGCCCGCTCCTTGACCGCGTTGAACATCAGGGCGTTCACCCAGCGGATGATGGGCGCTTCGTCGTTCACGTCGAGAATGTCGACCAGCTCCTCGGCCTTGCCCATGTCGTCTTCGCTTTCGCCGTCGCCTAGGTTGCCGGCGTCCTGCTTTCGACCGTAGACCTGGTTGATGGCTTCCAGCAATTTGCCGGAGGGAAAAAACACCGGCTGGACATCGGTGGCCAGCATGCCGCGCACATCGTCGAGCGCGCCCACGTCGAGCGCATCGGCCATGGCCACCAGCACGACGTCGCCTTCCCGGCGCAGCGGCATCACCCGGTGCTGCTTCGCGAATCCGATGGGCACCTTGGCGGCCAATTCGCCATCCATGTCGGCCGCGGGAAAGTCGGCGAGGAACGGAATCCCCAGTTGCACGCCGAGGGCCTTGAGCACGTCTTCCTCGGTGCAAGCGTGGGCCTTCTGCAAGAGTTCGCCGAGCAGGCCGCCCTCGGTCTGCTGGAGGACCAGGGCCTGCTCGACCGCCGCGGGCTTGACCGCGCCAGCCGCGACCAATATTTCACCAATGCGTTTGCGTGCCACGGCTGCCTACTCGTCCGACGGCGGATTGTCGATCTTGCTGTCGGGCCACGTCGAGAACTGACTGGGGGGAACGTCCGGGGGTGTTGTAGCTTTCGCCGATGCCTTGCGAGTACCGTCCTTGTCCTGCTTGCTTTCCGGCGCGGATTCGCTGCTCGGCTCGATGGGGGTGGATTCGTCGCGCTGGTCTCGCTCTTGAATGAGCCGAAGCTGCCGCTCGTCCGCCTCCATCTCGCGCACGCTACGGTTGATTTCTTCCAGCATGCCGCGCTTGCGATGGGTATCGACTTCGAGCTGGTCGAGCTTCGAGGTGTCTTCCAGCGAGCTGTAGCGCTCGATGAACTCGCGCCGCTCGCGCAACTTCTTCTCCGCCACCCGCCGCAGGTCGGAGAGATCCGACACCACATAGGGCGTGATGGCGATGATGATGTTGGACTTCTTCACGGTCTTGGTCGTGTTGCGGAAGAAGAAACCAATCACCGGAATGTCGCCCAAAATGGGGATCTTGGTGACGTTCTCAGAGATTCTATCCGCCATCAGACCACCGATGACTACGGTCTGTTGATCGCGCGCGACCACGGTGGTCTTGACAGAACGCTTGGACGTGGCCGGCCCCATGCCGTTGTAGTTCTGCGAGGTGACGTCCGAGATCTCCTGATCCACGTCAAGGCGGATGATGTCGTGCTCGTTCACACTCGGGGTCAGCTTGAGTTTGAGTTCGACGGGCTGGCGCTGCACCGAGGTGAAGGGCATGTAGCCAACGCCGCCGGTGGAATTGGCGCCCAGAGCCGCAGTGGTCGTGCCTGGGAAGGGCAGCACCTCGCCAACCGAGATCTCGCCTTCCTGATTGTTCATGATCAAGATGTGGGGGTTGGACAGAATGTTGACGTCGTTGTTGGTCTGGAGGAGCTGCAGGAACACGCCGAACGAGGGGATATTGATGGGCAGACCCTTGAACAAGGGGCTGTTGCCCAGGTCGCCCGTGGTGGGGCCGAACAAGGCGGCGCTGAGCCCGCCCAAATTGTTGACCAAGGCGGTCGGGTTCATGGTCTGGTTGGCGTTGAACCCACCCATCAACAACGACGGCTGTCCGGCCACGGACTCACTCGTGCCGGCGTGATAGGAAACGCCGACGGTGCGGGTCTTGTCGAGCAAGACCTCCATGATGGTGGCGTCGATGAAGATCTGCTTGCGGGGGGAATCGAGCTGTTCGATGACCCGGCGGAGCGATTGGTAGTCCTTGAAGGTGGACATGATGAGCAGCGAATTGGTGGGCGCGTCGAAGGAGATGCGGATGTCGCTCTCGAACAGCAATGCCGCGGGATTGGCCTGGCCAGGAGCAGCCGCTGGCGCCGACGGGGCCGCGGCCTTTCCACCGCGCCGGTTGGTGGACAGCGAGCCGGAGATCTGAACCCCGGTGATGGCGCTCAAGGTGGCGGCCAACTCGTCGCAGTTGGCGTTCGCGCAGTAGTAGACGTGGAAGCGCCCCTCGCTGCCGCGGCCGGCTTCTTCCAGGGGCACATCCAGCCTGCGCACCAGCGCCACCAGCCAATCGTGCGCGGGCTTGCTGGCCACCACGATGAGGCTGTTGGTCCGCTCGTCCGGAATCAACTTGCTCACGGTCATTTCGGTGAGCAATTCTCCCGATGGCCCAGCTGGCTGCTTGGGTTGGGGTGGGGCCGCGCCACCGCCCGTGCGACGCTGGCCCGTGCCAATGAAATGAACCGGCATGATCTCGGCGATGCGAGATGCCATGTCCTGCACCGACATATTCTTCACGCGAATGACCCAGATTTGGTCGCGCGCGCCCAAGGGCGTGTCGAACTGCTTGATGATCTCGACCATACGATCGATGCTCTCGGACTGGTCGGTGATGATGAGCGAGTTGCGGAAGGCGATGATGTCGCCGGTTTCGGTCTTGAGACGATTGAGCACGTTGTTGGTCAGTTCACCCGAGTCGAGATAGGTCAGACGCACCAGCTTGGTGACGTAGCGACGATCCGTGGGGGTGCGCTGGTTGGGCCCCACGATGGGCAGCGGCGTGAAGCGCGCCTTGGAGTTTTCGACCACGCGCAAGAACTTGCCCGTCGGCTCGACCGTCAGCCCAAGCGAATCCAGGGCCGAGAAAAACAAGCGATACGCCTCTTCCGGGGTGATGAGCTGGGGCGAGACGATGGTCAGCTTCTTGCCCTGCAGAGGTACCGAAACGATGAACTGCGCGCACGTGATGCTGGAGATCCACCCGATGAGATCCATCACCTCGGTATCGGGCTTGAGATTGAGACGAACGATGCGCTTGCCCGCGGGAAGTTTCTTGCAAGAATTGAATTCCTTCTCGCCCGGGATCTCGACGACGCCCGCGGCGGCTGCCGCGGGATCACTCGGTTTGGCAGCGGTTGGCTGGCCAGTCTTGGCCGGCGCGCCGGGCTTGACGGCTGCTGGCGGCGCGGGCTTGACCGGTGGGGCCGGCTTGGCGGGTGCCGGCGGTGGGACCGTCGCGGGCTTGCCCGGTGCGGGGACCGGCGGTTCAAGCCTGCCAGCCCGCAAGGCACCAAGCGGTCCCGCTCTGCGCGGGGCTGGCCGCGTAGTGGGCGCCGGTGGCACAGACGGGGCTGGTGTCTGTGCATGCGCGAGAGATCCCTCGGCCATCGAGACCACCAGGTATGAAACGACGGTTGCTGAAAGTAGGCGCTTCATCGGATGTTGTATTCCTTCGTGATTTTCTGACTGTTCCGTTCCATGCCCAGGGAGAGGTGGCTGGCGGACTTAAGCTTGGCGTAGACTTCCAGGGCCTTTTCCGGACTCGTGATTTCGAGCCCGTTGATCGACGAGATAATGTCGCCGTTCTGCATACCGATCAGGGCGAACGGCCCGTCGGGACGAACCGCGAACAGCCGGAACCCGGCCGCCTTGCCGTCCTTCATCTCGGGCACGATGCGCGCCGAGCGCGAGAGCAGCGCCATGTTGCCCAGCACCGATTCCAGGGTGTTGCGCTGAAGCTCGTACTTGTGTTCGCTCAGTTTCTTGATGCCATTGGCGAGGTCGACGGCGAGAGCGTCGTTCTTGTCCGGGGCCACGGCGGCGGCGGCGGCCTGGGGCGGCGGCGGTGGCAACTCGAACAGGTCGATGTATTCCGCCTTGCCCTCATTGTCGAGGTAGACACGGGTTTCGAAAATGCCGGTGACCTTGGCGCCGTGGATCTTGCCGCCGACGGAATAGGCACCCATGATCTTGGCCTCGGTGTCGCGCATGACCGCGATGGACCACTTGGACGGGAGGATGCCGTCGCTCGGCGCGTACATGATGGCCAGCAGGGCCAGCGGCAGCAGCGTCTTGGTCTCTTCCACGGTGGTCGTCGGGTCGTCCGGAACTGCTACTTCGAAAATTGGCGGACAGGTCGAGCAGAACATGTTCCGCTTCAGCATGGCCGTGGGATCCTTGTTGAAGGCCGGCTTGCTATCAGGCTTGGCCGGCTTGGCCTGTGCGATGCGAGCGGGCGCTGGCAAGCTGGCCAGTTTCGATTCCACGGCACCGGACGCCGCCATGCCCAGAAACGTCGCGCACAAGGCGACAACAGCCAGGTCAACGGCCCAGAGATATTTTCGCAGCAGGGTTTCCACGGTCTGCCCCACGCAAGAGCAACACCGGGGCCAGATCCAGGCCGTTGCAAACCAAGTAATTACAACAACTTATGGCCGAGAAATCGCCGAAGTTCCTGCCAATTTGGCACGAGCTTACCGGAGGTCGTCGGGGGCGGCGGGGCTGTCCACGCTGCCGTCCCGGTCTTCTTCCAGGCGGCGATAGATGGTCCGCGTGGCGATGCCGAGCAACTGCGCGCACAGGCGCTTGTCGCCGCTCACGTGGTTCAGGGTGGAATGGATCACGCGGCGTTCGATCTCGGCCAGCGGCGTGCCGATGGCGAAGGTGATACTCTTGGCGTCGGTACTGCTGCCCGCACCGGTGCGCACGTCGACAGGCAGATCCTCGATTTCGACGGTCGCGCCGCGCGACAAGACCACCGCACGCTCGATGGTGTTTTCTAGCTCGCGCACATTGCCCGGCCACTCGTAGCGCATGAGGGCCTCGGCCGCGGGCCGGGTGAAACCCGAAAGCTGGCGGCCATTGCGCTCGCAATAGAGACGAAGAAAGTGCTCCGCAAGCAAGGGAATGTCGTCGCGCCGTTCGCGCAGCGGCGGCACGCGCAAGGCGATGACATTGAGCCTGTAGTAGAGATCCTCGCGGAAACGCCCTTCTTTCACGGCCAGGCGCAGATCCTGGTTGGTGGCGGACACCAGACGCAGGTCGACCTTGGTGGTGCGACCGCCTAGACGCTCGACTTCGCCTTCCTGAAGAACGCGCAGCAGTTTGACCTGCACGTGGGTCGGGATCTCGCCGATCTCGTCGAGAAACAGGGTGCCGCCGTCGGCTTGCAGGAAGCGTCCGTCGTGACGCTGGACCGCGCCGGTAAAGGCGCCACGCTCGTAGCCGAACAGCTCGGCCTCGAGGATGCTTTCGGGCAAGGCCGCACAGTTGACCGGCACGAACGGGCCCGACGGACGCTGCGAGGAGCGATGGATGGCGCGCGCGATGAGCTCTTTGCCGGTCCCGGATTCGCCGAGCAAGAGCACGGTGGCCATCGACGGAGCGGCCTGCATCACAGTTTCCATCAGACGGCGCCAGGGCAAAGACTCGCCGATCACGGCCTTGTGCCGCTCGGCCTCGAGCTGCGCGCGCAGCGAGCGGTTTTCCTGAACCAGATTGCGCTTCTCAAGCGCCTTGGTCACCGCCCGCACCACGTGAGCGCGCTTGAGCGGCTTGGTGACAAAGTCGTAGGCGCCGTGCCTCATGGCATCGACCGCGTTCTCGACGGTACCGTAGGCGGTCATCAGGATGGTTTCGGTTTCGGGCGAGACACTGCGGCTGGCTTTGAGCAGATCGAGCCCGGACATGCCTGGCATCACCAAATCGGTCAGCAGAACCGAGATTGGCTCGCGCCGAAGGATCTCGAGCGCGTCGGTGCCGCTCGCGGCGGTCAGCACGCGCAGCGATTCCTTTTCGAAGATCTTGGCCAGCGGTTCGACGATGCCGGGCTCGTCGTCCACGACCAGGATGGTGGGCATGACCCGTCCCCCGGCCACGGCCGTCTGCGCATTCTCGCCCGGTGCGTCCTTGATCACGTCATTGAATCCAGGTTCGATTCCAGTAGTTCAACCTTGATGCCAGCAATTCATCGGTTGGCGATACTCGTAAGTATTTGTAATCATTGATCCAGCGACAGCGTGACCAACCCATTCCACCCCCGAATGCTGTCATCTTGTCACAAGTCACGCCCGCATGCCCAAGGTTGTGCCACTTTGGCAAGCACGTATTTCTTGACACGTGACAGATGTTCCGTACCATACGAATGTTCAGTAACTGACCATAGGAGCAGTCATGGGCCATCTGACCATCGTGCGCGAGGAAGAGCCGGCGGGCGGTTTGACCGACAGACAGCGCCAGGTGCTGGACTTCATCAGCGATTCGATCCGGAAGCGCGGCTATCCGCCTACCTTGCGCGAGATCGGCAGCCACTTCGGCATTCGCTCCACCAATGGCGTGAACGATCACCTGCGCGCGCTTGAAAAAAAGGGTTTCCTGCATCGCGAGGATCTGAAATCGCGCGCCCTACGGCCGCTTTTCACCGCGGACGAATTCGTCGATGTGCCCGTGCTCGGCAGGGTCGCCGCGGGCCAGCCCATGCTCGCGGTGCAGAACTACGAGGATACGGTCAAGGTCGACCGTTTCTTCATCGGCCAAAACCGCGAGGTTTTCGCCCTGCGTGTGAAGGGCGATTCCATGATCGAGGCCGGCATCTTCGACGGCGACTACGTGTTCATCCGCAAGCAATTGCAGGCCTCGTCCGGCGAGATCGTGGTAGCCATGATCGGGGACGAAGCCACGGTCAAGCGCTACTACCCCGAGGGCGACACCATCCGCTTCCAACCCGCCAATTCGACCATGAGCCCCATCATCGTGCGCAAGCGGGACTTCCGCAGCGTGAATCTGCTCGGCGTGGTCATCGGCGTGTATCGCAAGATGATCTAGTCTTTTACCCGCCGTCGACCAGCGCCCCGTACTCCTCGGACACCATGAAGGCCACCAGTTCGCGCATGGCCTGGGAGGCGCGCAGCTGCTCTTGCCTGTGCACGATGATCGCCGTTTCCTCTGCGGCGCTGCCATCCTTGAGCAGCCCGGCCAGAGCGCGCAAGGCCACGAGGGGTCGTCCGCACAGAAGCAGCCCCACGCGATCCGCGGTGTAGCGGCAACCGCGAATGTAGTCGTCGAGATCGGGGGGATTGGCCAGGGCGTGGCTGGCGTCCGCGATGAGATCGTCCTTGTGGTCGTCGATCGGGATGAGCGCGAGAATTTCCGGCTTGCGCAAGCGCGTGAGCCACAACGCCGTGGCCTCGTCGGCGGCCTCCTCGGCGATTTCGAATGGCGTTCCGGGCGCGCCGGCCACGCGCAGCACGGCCCGCAACATGCCCCGCAGATTGTCCGGCGACATGCGCAACGCCGCGAGCGTCCCGGCCCGCGCTTGCTCCAGGGCGCGCGCGACGAAGAAGCGTAAATCGTCCGCCGCCAGCGTTTCGGCCCGGCGCCCGATGAGAATGCTCAGCGGCTGGGTCGCGGTAAACGTAACGTCCATGCCGTGACCTTGGGCTACGAAAGGGATCTGCGGCGCGCCCAGCTGACTGCGCAGCTCTTCGCAGATCGCGACGGTCTCAGGCAAAAGCAGGGCCGCCGGTTCGTTGTAGGCGGCGGGCCCGGCGCTAGCCAGGGCGCGCGCCAGGTGGTGCAAGACCTTACGCAAAGGCCCGCGGCAGAGCGGATGGACGGCACTGCCCGGCGCGAAGGCCTCGGGTTTCGGCCGCGTCGCCTCGCCCAGTTCGGCCAAACGCTTGCCCGCCCCGATGCCCGCGTCGATGAAATGGGCCAGGCAGTAGGCGGATCGGGAAAGTCCAATCTGGCCTCGGCTTTCAAGAATGCGCGCCAGCACCATGGCCAGCCCCGCGTCGCCGGGATCGTTCGCCAGCCCGCGCGCCGCGGCCGCGGCCAATTCGGCCTCGAAACCAGGTTGCATGGCCGCGCGCACGAAGGCCAGCACGGCGTCGAGGGCGCCGAGGTCGCCCCGCGCGACCCTGGCTGAAAGCTCGCCCAGGCGCTTGGCCGCAAGTTCAGCGCGCAGAGGCGCGCCCAGGAGTGCCGATGCCAGGGCCGATTGGGCCAGCTCTTCGTCGTGGCGCGAGAGCAAGGCCGCCACGGCAACGAGCAAACCCAGATCGTCCTGGTCGGCCTTGGGAATGGGCGCCGCCTGCACCAGATCCGCGCCCACGTCCGCCAGGTTCGCCAGATCCGCGCGCGTCCAGTAGTAGGTCACCAGGCGGCCGAGCGTGGGCGCGAAACTGGGGTCGATGTCGGATGCGCGCAGGTAGGCTTCGTTGGCGCCATCCACGTCGGCCAAAGACGCACGCAGGATTTCGCCCTTGCGAAAGAGCGACTCGGCCTTCTTCGACGGATCGGTCAGAACGCGCGACAGCCGCTCGCACATCGCCGCGGCGTCGCGATGCAGCCCGAGCCGCCCGTAGGTCGTGGCAAGCATTTCGAGGGTCGCAGCGCGATCCGGCTCGCTGGACTGCGCGAGTTCGAGATTCTGTCGTGCGGCCTGCAGATCGCCGAGTCCAAGATAGACCTGGCCCAGGCGCTGGCGAATTTGCGTGAGCCTGTCGATGGATTCCTTGGGCACAAGACGCACGACCTCTTGCAGGTGCAGCGCCGCCTCGGCCAGATCTCCGCGCAGAAGGGCGAATCCCGCCAGGGCCTCGCGCGCACCATCGTGCTGTGGATCCAGCGCCACGACTTCGCGGTAGGCGGTTTCGGCCTCGGCGTGATCGCCGAACATTTCGGCCAGTTCGGCGCGACGATAGGCCAGGGTGTGCGCAGACAATGCCGCCTTAGCCTCTGGAATTTGGGCCAGGCGCGTGTAGGCCGTGCGTGCCCGATCCCACTCCTGCGCGCGATAGGCCAGGTCAGCCACCAGCGCGAGCGCGGAAGCCGAATCCGCGTTCATGGACAGGGCTTCTTCCAGTTCGTCCTGCGCTTGCGGGATTTCCCCGCGCGCCAGGAGCAAGCGCGCATGGACCACAAGCTGATCCACCCGCGAGCGCGGCGAGTGGTCGAGCTCGGCGGCCTTGTCGAGCAACTGTTCGGCCGCTTGCAGGTCGCCCTCGCGCTCGGCAGCCTCGGACAGCGCGACCTGAAGGCGCGCACGGTACAGATCGGGCAGGGCCGGAACCTTGGCCAGCAAGTCCTGCCAGGCGCGGTTGCGCGCCGCCACGTCGTCGAGCCGGCCGTAGGCCTCGAACAGCGCCTTGGCCACGATGAGATTGTCGGGCACTTCGACCTGGAGCTTTTCGAGAATCGCGATGGCCACGTCCTTGGCCACCGTGGGCTGCGACACCACCTCGGTCAGCCGCTTGGTCAAGGCCGAGCGATCTGCATCGCTGGCCTGCATGCGCAGGTGTTGCAGGCACAAGACCGCATCGATGGTCTCCCCCGCCTTCTCCGCTAGCTCCGCACGCACGCGCAGCGATTCATCGTCCAGCTTCTCCACCGCCAGGGTTTGCAACAAGTCCAAGGCCGGTCGCGAGCCGTCGAGCTGGGCCATACACAATCGGGCTCGGCCCAGCAGCAAGGCGGGAACGGCCTCTTCGGGCGTGACGGCCAGCCGCCGCGCCAGAATCTTGCTCGCTTCGGCGAACTCGCCCCTTTGGACAAGCAGTGCGTGCAAGGCATCAAGCAGCGTCGCCGCGTCGGGCGACCGATCGAGCAGTTGGCGGACGATGGCTTCGGCGCGCGGTCGGCTCTCGGTCGTGCGGGCGAGCAGGGCCGCCAGATCCATCCCTACCGCCATGCCGTCAATGATCCCCTGTTCGGGTTCCGAGAGCCCTTCTCTTTCCACCGCGACCCACAGTTTGTCGAGCCAGAGGACCAGCTCGTCGCTGCGCGACTGGCGCTTACAGATGAAGGCCATGCGGTCGAGCAGTTCGACGTCGTCGGGATTCGCCTCGAGCAGGCTGCGGTAGATCGCCTCGGCCTCGGCGAGTTCGCCCTTGCGCTCGGCCGCGGCGGCGAGCGAGCGCCGGACCTGGCGCCGCGCTTGCTGGTCGGGCAAGGCGGATTCCCGCGCGGCCAGAAGTTCGTGCAACTTCTCCTCGCGGCCGAGCGCGCGCAGCGCCTCGGCGACGACTTCAATACGCGCTCCGCTGGGCTCGTTGGCCAGGCCCAGCGCCAGGTGCAGCTCGGCCGCTTGGTGCGCGCCTGCGGCGAAGTCGAGCTGGGCCGTGCGCAAGTGGGCCTCGGCCAACCGGACCGGCGAAAGGGTCGGCGCTGCCGCCGAACTCCGGTAGCCGGCCCCTGCCTCCACGCGCTCGCCGGCGTCCCAGCCGAGCCGCGCCAGATGGAAGACCGCCTCCTCGTCGCCGGGCGATAGATCGAGAAGAACCTGGCACGCTTCCGTTGCCGCCACCTGCCGGTTGCCCGCCTCGACGAGCAGCCGGATGAGCACGCGCAAGACGGCCCTGCCCTGGTCCGGCCTGGTCTCGCGCAAATGCCGGCGCAGGATTTCGATCGCACCCTCCGGATGGCCGGTCTGAAGCGCCAGGCGCTCAAGCTCGGCCAACACACTTTCATGCGCCGGCACCAGCCCCAATGCGGTTTCGAGCAGGGACGCCGCCTGGTCTGGCGCGTGCAAGTCGTCCCAGGCAATCCGCGCCGCAGCCAGGAGATGGTCGATCTTCTCGGCCGCGTTTTCGGGAACGCGGGCATCCCCCGCCCATCCCGCCAGGGCCTGGGCCACGCCCGCGGGTTCGTCGCGCCGATGCAACAATTCGACGAGTCCGCGCCATGCCGCCGCCGCGGTAGCGCCGGTGGCGTCTCCCTCGATGCAGGCGGCGAACCAGCGCGAGGCCGACTGGTCGTCTCCTAAGGTCAGTCGCACGAGTCCCATTTGGTAGGCCGCCTCGGCTCGCGACAGAGCCGTTTCCGGCCACTCGTCGCGCAACAAAAGGGCTTCAAGCGAGGCCGCGGCCTGGGCCACGAGTTCGGTGTCCTTGGCCAGCCCGCCCTGGTGGACCAGTTCAAGAACCTGCGCCACCTCGTCGCGCACATCCGGCTCCGCGACGGCGGATTCCTCGCCGATCGTGGCCAGGATCTCTTTCCAACGCCCCTCGACCGCCTCCTTCATGATCTTGGCCCGCGCCACCGGACGAAGCGACGAGCGGCTGACCAGCGCCCGTTCGAGCGTGATCAAGGCCCGATCGGATTGTCCGGAAGCGGCCAACTGGCGGGCCGCCGCGAGCAGCGCGCAGCTTTCGTCCTCGCCCCTGCCCTGCGCGGCTGACAACTGCGCGACTTTCTCGAACAAAACAGCTGCATCGCCCGGTTGATTCCGGACCGACGCAATCACGGCCTGCGCCAGAAGGCCTGGGATGAATTCCGGCCAACGCTCAAGGGCCGCCTGCGCAAGCTCCCCTGCCTGGGCGAGCGTGCTTTGCCCAGCCACGAGAAGCTGCAAGAGGCGGGTCGTGCCGACCCGGTCGTCGGCATCGAGCGGGGCAAGGGCGTGAAGTTGTTCGAGCGCGGTCGCGATGTCCCCGCGGGCCAGGGCGCTCTCGATGGGCGCGTTGCGTTCGGCGAATTCCCGCATGGGGTACGCCTCGGGGCTGGCATCCTCCCCAAGCAACAAATCCGCGGGCGCGTCTGGATCCGCAAGCGAAAACAGCAGCGGCACGTGCGTGGCCTTGGCCGCGCCACCCGCGACGCGAATCTGCACATGCTTGCGCTCGGGCAATCGCCATCCGTGCATGGGCAAGATGGCGAGCATGGCCAGCTCGCATACGTCGATGCGAATCTCCGCGGCGCTGCGGACGTGCAGAAGCGGTGGCAATGCGAACGCGGGCGTGCTGTCGAGGTTGGCGGGTGATTCCGCGCCCAGAGCGGAAAAGAGCGCGGTCACCACCAGCGGCGCTGGAATCGGCAGAAAACCATAAACCCGCACGTCGTACACACAAAGGCTGGCGCTGCGTGGCGGCTGCGGAGACACCAGGGCCGCCGCCGTGATTTCGCACTCGTGGCCACCCAGGTGAACGCGCGCACTGAGGGTCAAGCGGGAGCCCGCAATCGCCAAGTGCGGATCGAAAATGCCGAATTCCGCGAGCGGCGCCCGGGCCAGAAAACCGGTGAGTTCCCGGCTGCCCACGAAGAGCGCCAGCTCGCGCAGGCGCAGACGCCGATTCTTGAAACGGGCCACCCCACCCGACAAGTCGAAGGGAAAGCGCAGATTCGGGATTTCGAGTTCGAGCGAATCGACCCGGCCGAGCCCCTCGAAGTCCCGACCTGCAAGGCTTAGCAGTCCGCGCCCCTGCACGAATGTGAGTCGAAACGCGCCTTCACTTTCAGCCATGGTCTGCCTGCCTGGGCTGATTGTAGAACAATCGCATCCGGCGGCCACGGAAGTATGCGAAGAGCACCAGGCTGAACACCATGCCCATCCCGGTGACCACCAGGGGAACATCGACAAGGAAAAGCTGGGCCTGCTCCGTGACCGCCTCGGCGGTTGGCAGCGCGCGCCCCGCACGGGAGGCATCCTGTGCGAATGCTTCGCCCAGGGTGGGCAGTAGCCAGGGCAGCATCTGGCGCACCACGAGCCGCACGAACACGGCATTGCCCAGGCAAACCGCGATTCCGGCCCAGGCGGCTAGCAAACCAGCGCGCCGGCCGCGCGCATCGCCGGAAAATACGGCCGCCACCGCGAACAAGTAGATGAGCCCCAGACCGAGCCGAGCCACGGCGTGGACCGCAAGGACGCCAGGGCGGTATCGCGAGAGCGCGTTGGCCAGCACGATCTGCCCGCGCAAAAGCGCCTCCTGCTGCGGATCGAGCCCACTGTCGAGGCTCAGAACCTCGGGCCTCCCGCTGGTCAGGCGATGCAGGTCGGTCACGCTACTGAAGAACATGCGCCCGCCAACGAGCAGCATGAGCACGGTGAGAAACGTCAGCCAGCGCGGCCGGCGCCGCCGACCCTCCGGCGCCTCCCGTTCGTCACGGCCGAAGGTCATCCGCGTCTAGAACATCTGCGGTGGCGAGCAGGGTTCGTATTGGATCGCCCCCTCTGGCCCGCCTTCGTAGCGCAGGAGCTCCGCGTTCACTTCGATCTGCTTGGCCTCGCGCGCTTCACGGCAGCGCTGGAGCGCCCACTCCATCACGACCATACCCGACTTGCGCTTGGCCGCGTCCTCGATCAGGCCTACCTTGTTCTTCTCGAATTCGGCGAGGTCAGGCTCCTTGCGCTCCTTCAACTTCACGACGATGAAGCTTCCCAGCTCCTCGACGGGCCCCGCCACCGGCGCATCCTTGGTGAGCGCGAAAATGGCCTTGGCCAGAATGGGCGCCTTGCCAATGGCCGCCACCGTGGAACCACGGCGCGAGAAAAGCCCGGTCTCCTCGGCCGACACGAGCTTGCTCTTGGCCGCAGAAGCGGCGCCGGTGTCGCCACTTTGGCTCTCTTCCGGGGCCGGATAGAGATCCTTCAGGCTCTTGCCCGGCGAGGCCTTGATCTTGGCCAGCGCCAAGTCCGCCTCGGCCTTGGCCATGGCCTTGCTCTTTTCCTCGCGCAACTTACTTTCCGCAAGCTCCAGCTTGGCGGCATCGAAGGCGATGGTGCCCTCGCGCGTGGCCTCGGCAAGAACCAAGACGAAGCCGCTGGCGGTCTTGACCGGCCCGATCATTTCCCCGTCCTTGGCCGCCGTCACCTTGGCGTCGACGTCGGGATCGAGCATGGTACCGCCCACGCGCTGCCAGCCCAGATCACCGCCGCGGCCCTTGGTGCGTTCGTCCTCGGAAGCGGCCTTGGCGACCTTCGCGAAAGCCTCGCCTTTGCGAATACGGGCGGCCAGAGCGTCGGCTTTCTTCTGCGCGATGGTCAGTTCGGCTTCCGTGGCCTCGGCCTTGACCTTGACCAGGATCTGGCGCAAATGGCGCTGCTTGGGCTGCTTTTCGTAAAGCGCGGCCTTGCGCTCGTCGTAGAGCTTCCTCAGCGCCCCCTCGTTGGCGGCGGCATACTTCGCCAGATCCTCGGGCTTCACCTCGATGTCGGACTCGTAGCGGCGCTCGGGGAACCGCAGGTACTCGACGTTCACCTGATCCGCCTGCCGCATCCAATCGTCCTTGACCTCGACGGGGGATACCGCCACGCCGGCGCGCAGGCTTTCGCGCATGCGATTGGCCAGCATCTCCCGACGCTGCTGTTCGATGAACGAGCGCGGGGTCATGCCGAGCTGAAACTGTACGAACTTGCGGAAGGCCTCATGCGAGAAAACACCATCTTGTTCGAAGACCGGTGCCTTCTGCTCGCGGCCAAGGCCGATGAGCTTGGACTCGGCGATGAAGTCCTCGACCTCCTCGTCGCTGACCACGAACCCGGCGCGCTCGGCCTCGCTGGCCATGATCTCGCGGTCGATGAGCATGTCCATGATCGACTCATGCAGGCGCATCATCTTCGCCCGCTGCGGAGGGATGTTCTGCGCGCCAACCATCATCATCCCATACAGGTAGTCCTGCCGGGACAGGAGATGGCCCTTCACGCGCGCCCCCTCAATGGTCGTCTGGGTGCTCCTGCGACGGTTGCAGCTGCCCGGAGACTGGGGTCCAAAGTTGATGATGAAGACCGCGATAATAACGCCAAACAGCACATAGATGATCAGCGACCGTGACTGTTGACGCATCTGCTCGAGCATGAAACAAAATCCTCCGTTAGCGGTTCTTTACAAAAGGTGCGGCAATCTAGCACGGACTTCCCGGGAAACAGAGCGGGGAAGTTCGCGGTCGCGCGACAGACGCAGGCGGCCGTGCGTTGAGCATCGCCGGACGACTATCGCGCCGCCAAGAGCGCTCGCACGACTTCGGCGAAGCCCAGGGCGGACTCGGCTTCCGTCACATAGGCGGGCCGATCTTCGCCTAGTTCCGCCAGGAAGCCGTTCACGTTGCGCACGCCCACGCTGGTGCGGCGAAGTCTGGCGAACAGCGAGCGGTCGTTGCTGCTGTCGCCGACGAAGAGAATGCGTTCGTCGGGCCTGGAGCAGGCTTCGGCGTCGATGGGCTGCAAGGCCGCCAGCAGCCCCTCGGCCTTGCCCCAGCCCGAGGGACGCACATGGATGTGGATCGAACTCGCCATGACCTCGAAGCCGGGATCGACGAGCTTCTGGCTGGCCGCCAGCGCGGAAGCGTCGAAGTTCGCCGGCCGCACGAAGGCCCGCTCGAACAGGCGAAACACATCGTCCGCGGTGACATCGAGCGCGTAGGCCTGGCGCACGCGTGCGCTGTTTTCGGCCAGCTGAGCGAAAAACTCCGGGCTCCGCGGCGGCCCCAGATCGCGACGTTCGCCGTTTCCGCCGAATGCCACCAACCCGTTCTCGGCCACCGCGACGCGCACGCCGGGCAAATACCCAGCCAGCGCCTGCGCCCAACCCGCGGGCCGGCCGGTAACCAGCGCGATCACGATGCCGGACTTTTCCAGCGCCTCGAACCCCGCGATGGTGCCCGAGGGAAGCTTGCCGTCCGTGGTGATGGTATCGTCGACGTCAGCGCCGAGCACGCGAATGCGCGCAAGCGCGGCGGCATCTAGCTGCGAGAAGGGCTGCATTGTGGAACCTCGGCACACACGAAATCCCCGCCACTACGGCGCAATGATCGGTCGAGCAATGGATCTCCGTGAAGGCTACAGCTCGAAGCCGTAGGGCTTCTTGCCGTCCTTGTCCTTCTTTTTGGACTTGCTCTCGTCTTGCGGTTTCTTCGCCCGCTTCCTTCGGCAATCGGTGCCGCTCGCTGACGCATGCACCGTTCCGGCTTGGGCAGCCTCGGCAACCGAGATGGCGAGTGGGGCGAGAAATGAAAGGGCGAGGGTGAGGAGTACTACGATGCGACGCATGGGTGGAATTCAGTGTAGCCGAAAATGCGGACGTCCTAGCCGAAAAATCGACCATCTCTTGCGCATGCGCTTGGGGCGATCCCCACGAGGCAGCACACGCCTGGCCGAAAATAACCCCGGCGAGTCCTCTTTTCCCGTGCGGAATCATGCCGATGGGTAGGACGCGCTAGCGCGAGGGAGGAGCGCCGGCAGGGCCGAGCATGCCCCTGACCACCTTCGCCACATTCTCCAGACTGCCAAGTGGAATGCGAAACTCCCCGACCAGCGAATTCCCGCCGCGCATCGCGAAGGTGAAGGGGGCCGTCATGTCGCCCACGCCGGGCATGGTCCCGGCCATCATGGCCATTTCCTTGCCTGGCAAGTCCTTGCCCTGCCCGAGTACGCGCAGCACGAAGGAAATGACGTCCACCGAAGCCATCATCTCGTCGCCCTTGGTGCGCGCCAGCGTCGCGGCCAACAGCGGCGCACTCGCCAGCGACCCGCCGGCCCCATAGCGGGAAAGCGCCTTTCGTGCATCACGACCCGTGGCCATCAGGAGCCGCTGATCCTTGACCGCAAGCGCGTACCGGAGCGTGTCTCCGCCCGCCATGGCCTTGGCCACGGCCCGCGCGGTGGGCTCCTTGTTTTCGATCTTCTTTTCGATTTCGACCATGTCGCGCGAGCGCTTGACCTTGAGCGGGCTGGCCTTGCGTCCGTCCAGCTCTGCCTCCCAGGCATGCTGCGAGGTCATCATCGCCACTGCGGCATCGAGCGCCGCCTTTCCCGTCGAGCCCGGCTTGAGCGATGAGCTGCACAGGGTGGAAAAGCCCGCCTCTGCCGAGTCGATCACGCATGACCACTCAGACGTGATGCCGATCATCTTGCTTGTGTCCTTCCACATGGCGTGCCCAGCCGCGCCGGTCGCCTCGAACATCTTGGCGGCCATCGCCATCCACGCACTCCAATCGCCGATGGCCATCACGGCGGTCCCGTCATTCTTCACTGGCAGGCGCGTGTCGAATGCATAGGGCGTCCGGTGCGCCGCGCGGCTGGCCAACTCGCTACCCGCCGCCGGAACCAACTCGGCCTGAATCATCACGCCATCGCTTGCGCCAGCCTCGAAGCGCAGGTGGACGGCAGAAGAATCCATGACCAGTTTGGTGGCCGCCTCGGTCAATGCAACGATCATACGTTGAAGCGCCGGCGTGGACTTGCTTGGCGCGGCCTGGACCTCGCTGGCCATCATGGACGCCATCTGCGTCACCAGGGCATCGGGCGTCTTGCCGCTGGCCGCGGCGAGAGCCTGGGGAAGCATGGTGAGAACCATCTGTCCCTTGTCTGGCGGAACCTGCGCCGCCTCGGCCAGCCCGCCCGCCAGAAGAAGGGCCTCGGCCGACCCGGAGACAAACAGCGTTCGCCCCTTGATGCCACCCCAGATCTTGTCCCCGCTGCCGGAGACGCGTTCCACGAGGCCGCTCCGCTGCTGGCCTGGCGTTCCCATTTCATCGAGGGTGCGCTTGGCGCCAACGCGATCCCGGAAGGTCACCGCCGCGCAGTAGCCTTTGGCCGACGCGTTCAGCGGAAGAACCCAGACCACGGCGATGGGCGCGGTGGGATCCACGCGATCCCAAAGCTGCTGGAAATGAACGCTGTCGCCGGCCAGGCCAAGACCTCCGAGAGCAGAAAGTAGTTCGCGCCCGAGCAGCATGGGCAGACCTAGGCGTTGCGACAGGGCATCGAGATCGCCCACGATCCGGTTCGGCGCAACCGTCACCAGGCTGCCGACGAGCGCGGCCTTGGCCGTGGCCGGGGCCGCGAACTGGGGATCCGCCTCGACGCCCACGACGGGCGCGGTCGTGGGCGCGGCGGGCGAGGTTGCCACGGCCGGGGTCGGTGCGGGCGCGGCCCGGCTGGCGGTTCCGCATGCGCCCAGGGAGAGCAGAAGAAGGCCAAGCATGGCCACTCGGGATGAAGAAGGCAGGGTTGTCATTGTCATGATGAAGCGAGCACGATACGACCGATTGCTCCCGCTTCCAAGCGCGCAGGAACCTGCGCACAGGTTCCTGACCCGAGATAGGGCCAAACGAGATATACTGACAGTCACTCGTGATCGGTCGCAGCATCGGCAACTACAAGATCGTCCGCGTGTTGGGAGAAGGTGGCATGGGGACGGTCTACCTGGCGGAACACCCCATGATCGGCAAGCGGGTGGCAGTGAAGATGCTGCGCCCAGATCTTGGCACCGACCCTGGGCTGGTGTCGCGGTTCTTCCAGGAAGCCAAGGCGGTCAACGAGATCCGCCATCCCAACATCGTCGATATCTCGGATTTCGGGCACACCCAGGACGGTATCGTCTATTTCGTGATGGAGTTGATGGAAGGCCAGAGCCTGCGCGACCGGCTCTCGGCGTCTGGCCCCATGCCCATCGACATGGCCGTCACTTTTGCCCGCCAGGTGATCGATGCGCTGGCGGCGGCGCACCGGGTCGGCATCGTCCACCGCGACCTCAAGCCCGACAACATCTTCTTGGTCGCCGACACGCAAGTGCCGGGCGGCTTCCGCTCGAAATTGTTCGACTTTGGCGTGGCCAAGCTACTCGGTGACAAGCAGAGCCAGGTCGGACACAAGACCATCGACGGCGCCGTGGTGGGCACGCCTTTCTACATGTCGCCCGAGCAGGCGCTGTGCCAGGACGTGGGGGTCGCGGCCGACATCTACGCCATGGGCGTCGTGATGTACGAAATGGTGACTGGCACGGTCCCATTTCATTCCGAACAGCTCGTCATTCTGCTCAATGCCATCTTGAAACAGCCGGCCCCGCCGCCAAGCCGCGTCCGGCCCGACACGCCGCCTTGGCTCGACCGCCTGGTTCTGCGCTGCTTGGAGAAAGATCCCGAGGCGCGACCGCGCAGCATGGAAGAGGTCAGCGCGATCTTGGCCGCTGGGAGCGCCGAGCTGTCGGGCGGCGAAGCGGCCCTGGGAGCGACCATGATGGCCCCCGTCGGGCTCACCCCACCGCCCGTGACCGTCGGGCAGGCGCCAGCAACGCGCACGTCCGTCGTGCGTCAGCCGACCGCGGCTGGGAATGCGGCGGTCGTGAACACCGCCCAACCTAGCAAGGCGACCTCCTCCACCAGTCTGCCCAGACAAACCGCGGTTCGAGGCGGAACTGCTCGGCCAAGCGAAGCCATGGGTCTGGTCACGCAGATTCGTTCCTACCTCGATACCCGCCGCGTGCAACGGGTGGCCATTCCGCTCATCGTGGTGGTCGCTGGCGGCATCGTAGCCAGCATCTTCGTTTCCTCGGCGGCCAAGCGGCCCATCACCGAAATCGCGCCCGAGGTGGCGCCGCTGCCGCTCCCGCAACCATCCCATGCCTCCATTCACATCAACTCCGAGCCACCGGGAGCCGAGGTGGTTCGGCTGAATGACAACCGTCCGCTCGGAACCACGCCCTTGGTTGACATCCGGCCCGCCGACGGGCGCCAAATCAACTACCGCTTTCACCTGGCCGGGCACACCGACGTGCAGATGCCGATGCAGGCAAGCACCCCGGGAAAGTTCGAACTGACGGCCACGCTATCACCGGTCGAGCACAAGTCCGACGCCAGTGGACGAATCGCGACCGGTTCGGGACACCACACAGCCCGTGGTCACGACAAGCGGCACGCTGCGCCCGCGGCCCCGCCCCCTGCGGCCGCGCCAGCGCCACGCACGGTGCCCGTGGTGCAACCACGCGACACCTCGCCGCCGTCTTCGCTGCCGCCGCTCGGCGACCGCAACCCGGTCAAGCGCCTGGGGCACTGAGGGGGCACTGAGGACCCCTGACCGCTGATCAGTTGCGTCATAAGCGCATCAATTGCGAGAAAAGGCAGCAATTTGCTGTGGATAACGCTCATTTTGAAGCCGCCAAGGCTCGCAGTGGCCGCATGGTCGGCGGCTCAAGAATC
>Ga0265316_10000607_pt1 | contig 39905 bp, 36 predicted proteins | sample 4522metaG_FD_202092 | JGI IMG/M metagenome (GOLD analysis project Ga0265316, IMG submission 202092) | Rhizosphere microbial communities from Carex aquatilis grown in University of Washington, Seatle, WA, United States - 4-5-22 metaG | ecosystem: Host-associated > Plants > Roots > Rhizosphere >... | reverse complement strand
GCTATATTTGATTCATGGTCGACGTGGACTTCACCGATGAGTTCGAAGCCTGGTGGAACGAGTTGAGCATGGAGGAGCAGGTTAGCCTCAACGCAACCATCATGCTTCTGCAAGCCCACGGCGTCAACCCCGGCTCCCCTCACAGCTCCAAGGTCATGGGAAGCCGGTATTCCCACATGCGCGAACTGCGAGTTCAACATCAGGGGCATCCGTATCGCGTGCTGTATGCGTTTGACCCCAGGCGCGCGGCGCTTCTGCTGATCGGTGGCGACAAGACGGGCAACGACCGCTGGTATGAAATCTTCGTGCCGGTTGCAGACCGTTTATATGCAGAGCACTTGAAACAACTGGAGGTAGAGTAGCATGGCTAAAGCGCGAAACTTCGAAGAACTGCAAGCAAAGATGTCCCCCGAAGCCCGGGCACGGAGCGAGGCCATGGCCCGCGCGATGCTTGCCAATATGGCCCTGGACCAACTGCGCGCGGCCCGGGAACTCACCCAGGAGCACCTGGCCGCCCTGCTCGGCATCAAGCAGGCGAGCGTATCCAAGATGGAACGGCGCACCGACATGTATATCGGCACGCTCTCCAGGTTCATCGAAGCCATGGGAGGCCAATTGGAAATCCGCGCCTGTTTCCCGGATGGCTCCGTGCGCATCACCCAGTTCGCCGACGCGGCGCAGCAAAGGGATCGCTCCTCTTAGCGGTTCCCCGCCGGCCCCCGCGCTTGGGTGTCCGGCCCCGCCTGTGCGCCCGGCCCCGCCACCCCACCGCTGGCCCCCCCGCCCGCCCGGCCCTCCGCCGCTTCCTGGTATAACGGAAGCTGATGCCAGACCTGAAAAAGCTGATTCGCGAGGTCCCGGACTTCCCCAAACCGGGCATCCTGTTCTACGACATCACCACCCTGTTGAAGGATCGCGGCGGGCTGGCCGCGGTCATCGAGGGGCTGAAAGACCACTATCGCCAAACCCAGGTGGATGTGGTGATGGGGATCGAAGCGCGTGGCTTCATTTTCGCGCCGGCGCTGGCCTATGCGCTGGGCGCGGGCTTTGTGCCGGTGCGCAAGCCCGGAAAACTGCCGGCGGAAACCCTCAGGGTGAGCTACGACCTGGAGTACGGCAAAGACACCTTGGAGGTGCACAAGGACGCCATCGGCCCCAGCACGCGTGTGCTCATCGTGGACGACCTGCTGGCCACGGGCGGAACGGCCGCGGCCGCGGTCCGCATGGTGTGCGAGAGCGGCGGTACGGTGGCGGGCCTCGGTTTCGTAGTGGAGCTGACCTTCCTGCACGGGCGGCGGAAGCTGGCGGGGTACGACGTGTTCTCCCTGCTCGAATACGACAAATGACCAACCCCCGCCGGGCGCGGGTGCGCGCGCTGGCAAAAATCAACCTCGACCTCCGTGTGCTGGGCAAGCGGCCCGATGGCTACCACGAACTGCGCACCATCTTTCAGACCGTCTCGCTGGCGGACACTCTCGACATTGCCTTCACGCCGGCGCGGAAGACCGCCGTCGAGCTGGAAGATAGCCTGGCCATCCCCGACAACCTGGTGACGCGCGCGGCGCACATGGCGCTGGAGGCAATGGGCATTGGCGGGCGGGTGGAAATGCGCCTGGCGAAGCGGATCCCCATGGGCGCCGGAATGGGCGGCGGATCGTCGGACGCCGCGGCCGTGCTGCTGGCGCTGCCCGTGCTCGCCGGTCGCAAGCTGGACCTGCCGGCGTTAGGCGCCATCGCGCAGCAACTCGGCAGCGACGTGCCGTTCTTCCTGCTGGGTGGGACGGCCGTGGGCATTGGCCGCGGCACGGAGCTGTTTCCGCTGCCCGACGCGCCCGCACCCGGCGGCATCCTGGTGGCGCCGGGAGTGCATGTGGACACGGCCCGGGCGTATCGCGACCTGAGCCCCCGTTTGACAAGCGAATCGCAAGAAAATAAAATAGTTAGTTTCCAGTTGCAAGTTTGGGGGCGCAGTGGCGGGGCTCTCCCTCAAAACGATTTCGAAAAGGTGGTCTTCGAGCAGCACCCCAGCCTGGCCGCAATTAAGAAGAAGTTGTTGCGGGCGGGAGCCTCGGTGGCCCTGATGACGGGAAGCGGCTCGGCGGTGTTCGGGTTGTTTCCAAACCGTAACGGGATTTCCGCCGCGCTACAATCGTGGAGTACCCAAAAGAGTCCACACCAGGTGTTTCGAATTTCATTGGTGACCCGCACACGCTACCGCCGGATGTGGTGGCGCGCGCTCGAAGAGCATAGTTCCGGAAGAATATGGCCGCCCCAAAGCCGATACGCTCGATGACTCACGACCGTCTGCTACTGTTTGCCGGGAACGCCAACCCCGTTTTGGCGACGGAGATCTCGAGCCACCTGGGTATGCAGGTGGGCGGCTCGCGGGTGAAGCAGTTCGCCGATGGCGAGATCTACCTGCAGATCCTCGAAAACGTGCGCGGCGCCGACGTTTTCGTGATCCAGCCCACGTGCACCCCGGTGGAGCGCAACCTGATGGAATTGCTGCTGATGCTCGACGCCCTGAAACGGGCCTCAGCGGGACGCATCACCGCAGTGTTACCCTATTATGGTTACGCCCGCCAGGACCGGAAGGACAAACCCAGGGTTCCCATTTCCGCCCGGCTGGTTGCGGCCCTGTTGGAAACGGCCGGGGCGGACCGGGTTCTGACGCTGGATTTGCACGCCGCGCAGATTCAGGGCTTTTTCGATATTCCGGTGGACCATTTGTTCGCTTCGCCGGTGATGATCGAGTATTTCAAGGCGCAAAACGTTCCTGGCATAACGGTGGTTTCGCCGGATGCCGGCGGTGTGGAGCGGGCGCGGGCGTTCGCCAAACGGTTGAACGCTCCGCTGGCGATCATCGACAAGCGGCGGGAAGAACCCAACGTCGCCGAAGTGATGAATGTGGTGGGCGAGGTGAGGGGGCGCAACTGCCTCCTGGTGGACGACTTGATCGATACGGCAGGCACGCTGGTGAAGGGCGCGGAAGCGCTGTTGGAAAAAGGCGCGGTGAGCGTTTCCGCCTGCGCCACCCATGCGGTGTTGTCGGGTACGGCAGTCCAGCGGATTGAAGAGTCAAGATTGAAGGAAGTGGTGGTAACGAATTCCATCCCGCTTTCGGAAGCGGCGAAGCAGTCGAGCCGGATCAAATCGTTGTCGATCGCCCGCCTGATGGCGGATGCCATCCGGTCGATACACGAAGAGACTTCGGTGAGTGTGTTGTTTATCTGAGAGACAAGCGCTCCGGCTCCGAAGCCGGGCGCCAGGATTTGACGGGCAATCGAACCCACGGAAGCGGAAGGTAGCGGAAGGCCCCTTAGCTCACCGGTGCGCCGCGGACGGACTTCGATCCCGTAAGGAGAACCGAATTGGGACGAGACATTACTGTCGCCGCCGAGGTGCGTACCTCGCGCGGTAAGAACGAAGCGCACCGTACGCGCCGCGCGGGACTGATCCCCGCGGTGGTCTACGGCGCCTACCAGGAACCTGTCAGCGTGGCCGTCAACCCGCGCGAGATCAGCAAAATCATTCGCAGCGCCACCGGCTACAACACCATCTTCGACCTGCAAATCGCGGGCGCCGAAACCACGCCGGTGATGGTGGTGGACCAGCAGGTGGACCCTATCCGCGGCACGCTGCTGCACGCCGATTTCAAACGCATCGACCTCACCAAGCGGATTCGCGTCAGCGTTCCCGTCGGGACCACGGGCGAGGCCAAGGGCGTCAAGGTGCAGGGCGGATTGCTCGAAGTCATCACCCGCTCGATCGAGATCGAATGCCTGCCGGATGAGATCCCGGAGAAATTCACGGTGGACGTGACCGAACTCATGATCGGCCAGGCGAAGCGCGCGAGCGACGTCGCGCTTTCCGGCTCCATGAAACTGGTCAGCTCCCCCGACAGCGTGATTGCGCACTCCGTGGCCCTGCGTGCCGAGGAAGTGGCCGCACCGGTCGAAGGCGCCCCCGCCGCCGCCGCTACGCCGGCAGCCGGAACCGAAGCTGGCGCCGCCGAACCCGAGGTCATCAAGAAGGGCAAGAAGGAAGAAGCCGCCGAAGAAAAGGGCGACAAGGGCAAAAAGAAGTAGCGCGCCATGTTCCTGGTGGCCGGTCTTGGGAATCCGGGCGAGGAGTACGCTCTTACGCCGCATAATCTGGGATTCCTTACGGTGGACCGGCTGGCGGAGCGGCACGGCATCCGCATCGGCCGCAAGGATTCCAGAGCGCTCGTGGGTCTGGGCGAGATCGACGGGCAGCCGGTGATGCTGGCCAAGCCGCAAACGTTTATGAATCTCAGCGGCACTTCGCTCGCGCCGCTGATGGAAAAGCACTCGCTCTCTCCGGGCAGTTTGGTAGTGGTATACGACGAGCTGGACCTGGGCTGGAAAGCGCTGAAGATCAAGCCGAAGGGCTCGGCTGCCGGTCACAAAGGAATGCAGAGCGTGATCGCCAGCCTGGGAACCAGCGAGATCGTGCGAGTGCGATTGGGGATTCACCCGGGCCACCCGCTGAACAGTGGCACGGAGTACCTGCTGGCGCCGATGAAGCGCTCGCAGCGGACGGAATTGGACGAATTCATCGGCTACGCGGCCGATGCGGTTCGCGCCATAATCGCCGAGGGCGTCGAAAAGGCCATGACGAAATACAATCGTCGCGCCCCAGGCTTAAACGAAGAGGAAGCATGAGGATTTACGAAGAGCTGTTTATCATACGGCCGGACGCGCCGGACGAGGAGGTCGACCAGTTCGTGGAGCAGTTACGAACCCAGTTGACCGCCCTTGGCGCCACGGTAGACAAAATCGATAAGTGGGGTAAGCGCCGCCTGGCTTACAAGGTGGGTAAGTACCGGGAAGGCACTTATGTGCTGTTCCAGTTCACCGCGGAGCCGGAGCACGTGCACGAGTTCGAACGCCGTTTGCGCGTGGCGGACTTAGTCCTCAAATTCATCACGGTGCGCATCGACCAGACGTTGAAGCGCCTGGACAAGCGGAAGAAGGCGCGCGATAAGCGGGCGGCCAAGCGGGCGGTCTCTGCGCCCTCCAGCCCCGGTCCCGGTCCCGCGCCGGCCATGGGGCAGCAGATGACGGAATCGCCGGCGGTTTTGCCCGGCATGCCGAAGGAGAGTTAAGCCATGCCAGAATCCAAAGGAAGACCAGGCAGCGCTGCACAGCGGCCCACCGGCGGCGACAAGGCGGTCGCCACCCAGAAGAAACAGTATTTCCGGCGCAAGAAGGTATGCCGGTTCTGCGTCGAGAAGATCGACGACATCAATTACAAGGACGTGAAGATGCTGCACGCCTTTGTCGCGGAGCGGGGAAAAATCGTCCCGCGCCGCATCTCGGGCGTGTGCGCGCCGCACCAGCGGCGGCTCACCGACGCCATCAAGAAGGCGCGGAACATCGCCCTGCTGCCGTTTGCGGCGCAGTTCTAGGGCCGGGAGAAAAATGTCATGGACGTAATACTGAGACAAGACATCGATAAGTTGGGCAGCCGCGGCCAGGTAATCAAGGTGGCTGCCGGCTACGCCCGCAATTTCCTGCTGCCCAGGAAGCTGGCCTTCGCGGCCACGGACGGCAATAAGAAGATTGTCGAGCAGGAGCGCCAGGCCCACGTACGCAAGGAAGCCAAGCTGCAAGGCGAGGCGCAGGAGCTTTCGAAGCTGCTCGACGGCGTAACTGTAACCATCACCCAGAAAGCCGGCGAAAACGACCAGCTATTCGGGTCGGTCACCTCCAAGGACGTGGCCGACGCCCTGGCGGCAAAGAACTTCTCGATCGACCGGCGCAAGATCCAACTGGACGAGCCCATCAAGCAGTTAGGCGAGTTCAAGGTTCCCGTGCGCCTGTTCAAGGATGTGACGGCGCAAGTTACGGTAGTAGTCGCAAAAGAAGAGTAGGGCTGCTCCGTGGAGTGGGCCTCCGGCCCGCAACGCCGGCTTTCAGCCGGCGTTGGCCGGCAGTGCGTGACCCTCGCGAAGGTACGTCGAGACAATCCAGACTTCGAGCCGGCGCCGGCTTGGAACCTGGATTGGCGGCTGGACAGCCCGCTCCACACAGCACGCCTTCACACGCCCGCCCGGCGTTACTCGATACAGATAATCCCCCGGTGAAACGCCACCGCCACCGCTTGCGCCCGGTCGCTGCAACCCAGCTTCGCGAAGACGTTACTGGCATGAACTCGGACCGTCCCCTCGCTGATCTCTAGAGCCGTGGCGATCTCTTTGTTGCATTTTCCGTTGGCGATCAGCCTGAGTATCTCCAGTTCCCGCGGACTCAGTTCCGGGCGGGGAATCCTGTCTGCCAGGCACGCCGCGATCTCCTGGGGAAGCGGGCGCTGGCCCGCATGCACGGCCCGGATCGCCTCCACTAACTCCCGGCCTTTCACGTCTTTCAAAAAATAAGAGCGTGCGCCGGCCTGAAAAGCGCGGAACACGTTTTCGGTTCCACCGAATGACGATAATACGATGATCCGCGCGCGCGCGAACTTTTCGAGAATGGCGGTAATGGCCTCGATCCCGCTCAATCCCGGGAGCCGCAGGTCCATCAGAGTAACGTCCGGCTGGTGTTTCTCGAAGAGTTCCACGGCATGGCGTCCATTGCCGGTTTCGGCCACGTTCACCATGTCAGATTGACTATTGATGATGGCGGCCAGCCCGACGCGTACTACGAAATGGTCCTCCACGATCATGGTGCGAATCTTGCCGTTATTGTCCATATCTTCCCTAAAGAGGCACTTCCACCAGCATCTCGGTTCCTTCGCCCGGCCGGCTGTTCAGTGTGAACTGGCCGCCGATTCTCTCGGCGCGCTCGCGCATTCCAATCAACCCGTAGTGGCCGCTGGCGGAAGGGCTGAGGTTTTCCGGGTCGAAGCCGCGGCCGTCGTCGCGCACGCGCAACGCCAGGCTGTCCGGCGCGTATGTCAATTCCACGTCCACCGTCCGCGCTTGGGCGTGCTTCACGGTATTCGCCAGGGCCTCTTGCACAATGCGCAGCAGATTGCGTTCCATCGCGGGACTCAGTTTCCGCGGCGAGCCGATCACCTGTACGCGCGTCTCCAGCGTCGCCGCCACACGTTGCGCGATGTCCGGCAGCGCCGCCGCCAGCTCTGGGCATTCCAGCTCATCCGAACGGAGGTCGGCGATGGCCCGGCGGGCCTCGGCCAAGCTGTACCTTGTCAGGTTGCAGGCTTCGTCCAGGCTCTCCCGCAGATCGCTCTTCACGTCCGGCAGTTGCATATGGATGGCGTCCAACTGTAACGCAATGCCGGCAAGGTTCTGCGACAGCGTGTCGTGTATGTCGCGCGAGATGCGGTTGCGCTCGGCCAGCACGGCCGAGTATCTGGCCCGCAAGCCGCGCACGCGGAGCCAATACATCAGCCCGGCCAGCAGGATCACGGAAGATACCAGAACGGCAGCAAAGGACGGCGTTCCATAGAAAGGCGGTTTGAGATAGAACGAAAATGTGGCGCCGGCCTGGTTCCAGGCGCCATCCATCTTACCGGCAATTACGCGGAAGCGGTAATTCCCGGGACTGAGATTGGCGTAGTAAGTGAAATGTCTTCCGCCCGCGTCTATCCAGTCCTTATCGAAGCCTTCCAGCATGTACCGGAACCGCATTCTTTCGGGGGCGGAATAGCTCAGCGCCGCATAGTGAATTTCCAGGTCGCCCGCGCCGGCCGGTAATTGCGCATGCTGGTCCGGCGGTTGTTCTTTCTTGTTGAGAATGACTTTCTCTATATATACGGGAGGGACAAAGGCATTGGAAACGATGCGGTCCGGTTCCACCACCACCAGGCCTTTCATCGAAGTAAACAACAGTTCGCCGGCAGAGGTCTTCAAGGCCACCGGCTGGTTGCCCAGATTGCCGGCCCTGGTTTTCATGCCGTCCCTCTCACCGTAGGCAACCGAGACCACTTTCTTAACCGTCCCCGCGGCGTAGCCCCGAAGGTCCCGTTTGGCGGCCTTGAACAATCCCTGCGCGGAGCTGAACCAGAAATTGCCGCGGCCGTCGTCCACAATGGAATAGACAAAATCCGTGAACATGCCGGATTCGGATGTCCACGTGAAAAAGGCTCCGTCCTTAAGCCTGGAGAGGCCGCGCCGGGTTGCGAACCAGAGGGCGCCTTCTTCGTCCTCGTGGATGGCCACCACGCGGTCGCCGGCCAAACCGTCGGCGGGAGTAACAGTGGTGAATCTGCCGTTCGAGAACTTACTCAGCCCCTTGCCGAACGTGCTGATCCAGAGCGCGCCATTACGATCGCCCAGGATCGCGCGGACATGATTGCTTGCCAGGCCGTCCGCGGTCCGGTAGTTTCGAAATACCCCCCCGGAATATTGGAACAGGCCGGCGCCATCCGTGCCGATCCACATGTGCCCGCCCGCGTCCTTATAGAGCACTTCGATCTCGACCAGTCCGATCCAACGGGGCACGGGTCGAAGTCGGCCGCCCTTGAGATACAGCAGATCCTTGCCCGACGAAATCCAAATATCCCCGCCGGAGTTTTCGGCGATGGATCTTACGTCGCCCAAACGGGTGCCGTTCACGGCGGTCCATGTAGCCATGTGCCCGTCGTGATATCTGGCCAGGCCATCTGCAGTTCCAATCCATATGTCGCCGCGGCTATCCTCGAAAACCGCCCGCGTTCGGTCGTCCGGCAGGCCGTCTTCCACCGATATTGTGGAAAGCTGCCGCGTCCGTAGCCGGGCCAGACCGTTGGACTGTAAGCCGACCCAGACACCTCCCTCGCGATCCATCGACAAGCTATAGACGCTGCCCAACGCGGCGGCGCCGCCTTCCACCGGTACCGCCTCGAACTCGCCGTTCTGCAGTTTGGCGATTTGCCTCCCACGCACCGCCCAAACGCCGCCTTGCGGGTCTTCATAGAGTTTCTGAATCTGAGCGCCGCTGTGCTGCGGCGCTCCGAAGATCTTCGACACGCCGTTCTTTCGTTGCTCGATAACTCCGGTGTTGAAGCCAATCCACACCGACCCATCGCTACCGCACAGCAAATGCTCCGGCACGCCGCTAGCCCCCGCCGGCACTAAGGGATCGGGATCGAACTTACCGCCGGTGACGCGATAAACCCCGTTGCGCGTGGTGGCCAGGACGCCTTCCGTCGATGACCCGCAGACCGCCGTCGGCCGCGCTTCCGGGAATTCGTCCGGGGATGCCACGCGCGTGAATACGCCATGCGAGCCGCGACCCAGCCCCTGCGGTGTAACCATCCATATGTTGCCTTGGCCGTCCTTAGCCAGAGACAGAATGACGTCGTCCGGAAGTCCATCCGCGGTGGTAAAGGTCCGGAAGCGTCCGTTCTTAAACAGGGTCAGGCCCCCTCCGAAGGTGCCGGCCCACAGGCCTTCGTCGTCTTCCTGAATCGCCCAAACCTCGTTGTCCTTAAGCGACCCCGTCTGGGTCGTGAATGCGGTGAAGCTTTCGCCATTGAAGCGGACCAGCCCGCCGTCGGTTCCCAGCCATATATACCCGTCGCGGGTTTGCACGATGGCTCTGACGCGCGAGTGAGCGAACCCTTCGGCTTCCCGCCAGAACTCCACGCCATAGCCGGCGTTCTCCCGATGCAACGTGGACTGCGGTCGAGTCCCCGGCACGGTCGCGGCGCTGAGCACCGAACCCGGCGACATGGCCGCGAAACCGAGCAGCGCCATGCCCCTCCACACCCTGCCATCCAGCATCATGTTTCCCTTGTACCCATTCAATCCTACCCGCGGCGCTCGCCGCAATCAACTGCTATGACGGCCATTACGCCCTCCGCACAGCCCACCCTATGCTATTCGCATAGGCACCGGTACGCTGCCGTGCATTGACAAGCAACTCGTTATGGCATAGTATCCGTCCTGGTGACGTTCACAAGCAGAATCACATTCGCCGCTGCTGCGGCTACAGTCGCGGCTCTTCTCGCCGGTGGCACTCTACTGAGTGGGCAGACCCCGGCTTCGCCCGCATCCGGCGACGGCTGGGTGTCGCTCTTCAACGGCAAGAACTTCGACGGATGGTATACCTATCTGCCATCTACCGGCAGGAATAACGACCCCAAGAAAGTTTTCAAGATGGAAAACGGGATGATTCACATTCTGGATATCCCGGAAAGCGACGAGAAGCAGGAATTCGGCTATCTCTCGAGCGAGCGCGAGTTCTCCAACTGCCGGATTCGCGTCGAGTTCAAGTGGGGCGTCAAGCGCTTTGTGCCGAACAATGAGAACAAGCGAGACAGTGGATTGCTGTATTTCTTTACCGGTCCGGATAAGATCTGGCCGCGCGCCCTGGAATTCCAGATTCAGGAAACCGACGTGGGCGACCTATGGATTCTGGAAGGCACCCGCATCACCACCAAGGTCGAAACCGAGGGCTTCCCTATGTACGTCCTCTCCGGGCCTCTGAAAACGCAGAGCCGCGGCCGAATTATTAAGTTCGGCGACTTCGAAGACCGCAACGGCTGGAACAAGCTGGAACTGGTTCTGGACGGAGACAAGATTACGCAAATAGTCAACGGCCGCGCCGTCATGCGCGCCTGGGACGTCAAGCAACAGTCGTTACAGGACCCGACCCAATACCTGCCGGTATCGAGCGGCCGCATCATGCTGCAGGCCGAAGGCGCCGAAATCTGGTTCCGCAACGTGCAAATGAAGCCGAATGAGCAGGCCAAGAATTAGAAACACTGTGAAGCATACTCCCTCTCGATGCATCTCTCTGGGCGTCCTGGCCGCGGCGGTTCTGTGGTCTGCGCCGTTTCAGGCCATCGACCAGCAACCCAGAGTCGTGGTGCCGGGCGCGCTTCCCGGCCAGCCGCCTTCCGACGCCATCGTGCTGTTCGACGGCACGAGCGCCGCGCAGTGGGTCTATCGCGATGGCCGCCCGGCGCAATGGCCCGTGGTGGATGGGGCTCTGGTATCGAAAAGCGGCACCGGCAACATTTACAGCCGGCAGAAATTCGGCAGCCTGCAGATCCACGTGGAGTTCGCTACGCCCTCCATGCCTAATGCCCACGGCCAGGCGCGCGCCAACAGCGGAGTCTATTTGCAGGGCCGGTACGAGATCCAGATTCTGGATTCCTATAATAATCCGACTTACTCGAACGGTTCCGCCGGATCGCTCTACGGCCAATATGCGCCCCTGGTCAACGTATCGCGTCCGCCCACGGAGTGGCAGACCTACGACATTCTTTTTCACGCTCCGAAGTGCGGGGCGGACAGGAAGATCGCGACGCCGGGAACCGTCACCGTGCTGTATAACAGCGTCCTGGTGCAGGATAGTGTGATCATCCGCGGCCGCACCACCAGCAGCGACGATACCGACCCCTGCGAGGATGGGCCGCTGATGCTGCAGGATCACTACCATCCGGACGTCAAAGAAACATTTATGCAGTTCCGCAATATCTGGGTTCGCCCGATTCCACAGGCGGCCCAATGAAGAAGACAGAGGAGAAGAAAATGCTAAGTCGCACGCGCAGTACGTTGACCCTGGCTGTGGCCCTGGCCGCCGCTTTGCTTTTTGTGGCTGAGCGGGCTCCCGCTCAGAGCGTTGCCGCAACCCTATCCGGAACCATCAAGGACGCTTCGGGCGCATCCGTTCCGGACGCCAAAATCACTATCACCAATCAATCCACACGGGCCTCCAGAACGTTAGTAACCAACGAAAGCGGGCTGTTCGTCGCGCCGGACGTCGAGCAGGGAGTGTACGACGTATCCGTGGAGAAGGCCGGTTTCAAGAAACTAACCAACACCGGCGTGGCAGTCAATCCGCAGGACCGCTTGAGTCTTGGGGAGTTGGTTCTGCAGGTCGGATCGCCGTCGGACACGGTGTCCGTGACCGCGGACGCGGGCCAGATTCAGTTACAAGCCGATTCCGGCGAGCGCTCGGAGGCCGTCACCGGCACGCAGTTGCGCGACATCGCGCTCAACGGGCGCAACATTAACGACTTGGCGAAACTGATTCCCGGAGTAGCGATGCCCGGCGGATCCGCCGAAGTCAGCAACCTGAGCGCTATTGGCAACTATCAGATCAACGGCGCCCGCGTCACCATGAAAGACATGACGGTGGACGGTTCCTCCATCACCCGAAGCGATCAGCAGGCGACGCAGATAACCATTAACCCCGACGCCGTAGGCGAGATCAATTTTCTGACTTCGAATTACCAGGCCGAATACGGCAAAGCCGCCGGCGGCATCGTTACGGTTACCACCAAAGGCGGCGCCCAGGATTTCCACTTCGACCTGCGGTATTTTCACCGTCACGACAGCTTGAATGCCAATAGCTTCTTCAACAACGCTCAGGGTCACCCGCGCTCCCTCTATCGCTACAATTACTACGGCTTTGACGTGAGCGGACCGATCTTGCTGCCGCATTTCCTGGGCGGGTTCAATCGCAACAGGAACAAGCTCTTCTTCTTCTGGAATGAGGAGTGGTATAAGCAGTTGACCCCACAGGCGAGCGCCAATAACGTGGAGATGCCCACGGCGCTAGAGCGCGCCGGCGATTTCTCGCAGTCCGTCAACGGCAATGGCGCCCCCATCGTCGTCCGCGACGGCGGCAATTGCCTGGGCGCCAACGGCACCGGGTCGGCGCAGCCCTTCCCTGGCAACAAGATTCCCCAAACCTGCTTTTTCCCGGGATCGCAGGCGGTTCTCAACATGTTCCCCATGCCGAACTCCACCATCGGGGGAAGTCTGTATAACTACAGTTCCCAGGTCTCCAGCAAATATCCCCGCCGCGAAGATATCGTGCGCGTCGATTACGTGGTCAATGACAGGAACAGGATCTACGGCCGCATCATTCATAACTACGACGACCAGATTTTGACTTATGGCACGACCACTCTGGGCGATAACTTCCCCACTCCGGGTCCAGTGAACCGTGAAGCCACCACCACGAATTACGCCGCCACCTGGACAAGCACCATCACGCCCACGCTGGTCAACGAAGCGATATTCGGACACGGAACCTTCGTCACGAATATCGAAGCCTCCACCGCCGGTTTCTCGAGAGCCACAACGGGGATCACTACGCCGTTGCTCTTTCCCAGCGCCAACGCGCCGTACGACATTATTCCGAGCATGACCTTTGGTGGACTGACCAACCAGACTTCGCCTTCGGTGAGCATCAACGGATCGCCGTTTTTCCAGCAAATCCCGTCGTCCAACATCAGCGACAATCTCACCAAGACGCTCGGCAAACATACCCTAAAGGGCGGCGTCTATATCTACCATGCGAATGCTTTCAACTCGCCGCAATCCCCGGCTCAGTCGACCGTCGACTATACGAGCAGCCTCGGAACCAATGCGAACTTTCCGCTGGATGCGGGCGACCCCTTCGCCAACGCGCTGCTCGGCGTGTTTACCAGCTATACCCAGGCAAGCAAGAAGGTCATTACCCACTCGGTATACAACACGGTCGAGGCCTATCTACAGGATACCTGGCGCGTCGCTCCCAACTTCACTCTCGATTACGGCCTCCGCATGAGTTATATCGGACCGTTGTTTGACACCGGGCAACAGGAAGAATACTTCGAGCCGAGCCTGTACAATCCGGCACAGGCGGTGCGTCTGTACGCGCCAGTGCTGGTCGGCAGCACCGTGCGCGTGGTGGATCCGGGTAATGTTCCCTCCAACCTCACTCTTGCAAACACGCTGCCAACCAACTTCGAAGGTCTGATTGTTCCGGGCTCCGGCAACGCCACCGACGGACTGGTTTCCGCCAAAGACTATCTCAAGGGTGGTAGAAATACCAGCCCCCGCGTTGCCCCCCGCTTCGGCTTTGCCTGGACGCCATTGAAAGAGACTGTAGTGCGCGGCGGTTTCGGCATTTCCTGGGATCGCGCTCGCGACGACTACGATAGCAACGAAGCGCAGGCGCCGCCCAACGTGCTGACCCCGGTGCTGTACTACGGATCTTTGACCAATATCAATGCGGCCGCCGCCAATGGCGCCCGTGGAACCATCGGATTGACCACCCTCTCGCCGACCGACAAAGAACCCCACGTGATGAACTTCAGCCTGGGCATTCAGAAAAATGTCGGATTGGGAATAGTGGTAGACGCGGCATACGTCGGCTCTTTGGGACGCAATCTCAACCAGGTAATCAACCTGAACGCCGTCCCCTACGGAGCCACGTTCCTGGCCAGTTCGCAGGACCCGTCGAAGTACGCCAACGGTGTGGTCCCCTCAGTCCAGCCGAGTCTTCCCGCGCCCTACGCGAATGCCGGACTCAAGTTCGACGGAGTGAATGCCCTTCCGCAGGACTTCCTCCGGCCCTACACCGGCTATGGCGATATCAGCCAACGGAACTTCGGCGCCTCCTCCAACTACAATTCATTTCAGCTTGCGGTGAACCGCCGTGTTTCAAAGGGCCTGATCGTCCAGGCCTCCTACACACTGTCGAAGTTCTTTGTCACCAACAACAGCGACAGCGACTCTGTGAACCCTTTCAACACGCGGGCTTACGAGCACCGTTTATCGGCTGCGGATCAGCCTCAGAACCTGGTCGTCAGCTATATTTACAACATTCCCGGCGCCTCCCGATTTATGAATCACAACGGTCTGGCCAAGGCGATCTTCGACGGGTGGGAATTCTCGGGAATCAGCATCTTCCGGTCGGGAACGCCCGCGGAACTCTCGCCGTCGATTGCCGGCATCAACTCGGGCGCCACGCTGACCGGGTCTTACACGTTCGGGCCGTCGTTCTACCGGACATCAGGCCAACCCGTAATACTCTCCGGCGTCGGCGTCAACGGCGACCACATCAACCCCAACGCGGTTTACCTTGGCCAGCCGGGAGACCTTGCCCCATGGCCCAGAACGTACTATCGCAATCCGGGCACCAACAACTTCGACCTGTCGGTCTTCAAGAACTTCCGGATCTCGGAGTCGAAGAACCGTTATCTGCAGTTACGCCTGGAAGGCTTCAACGCCCTCAATCACACGCAATTCAGCGGCTACAACACGAGCACGAACCTGACCACCTCGACCGGCGCAACCGGCTCCAGCGTGCTCAACGTGGCGGACTTCAGTACCTTGGCGATCACCAACAATCTCCGTCCGGCCGGCTCGACCAAGGCGCTGGGCAGCTACTTCGGCGAATACAACGGAACCCGCGAGCAGCGCATCGTGCAACTCGGAGCCAAGTTGTACTTCTGACCGCATACGATCCCCCCTAATCCGAGCGCGGTCTCCGTGGCCGCGCTCTTTTTTCATGCTGGTGGTCCGGCGCCGGACCACCAGCAAGTTCCCGCGACAAGGCACACACCCGCAAGCCACGCCCGCCGCGCGTCGCGTCCACACCCGCCCTACGCCGTACCCGCCGCGTCCGCACCCGCTCACCGCATCCCCCGCACGCGACACCCGCTGTGTCCAAACCCGCCGCATCGCGCGTCTCCCGCAGGCCACACCCGCCGTGTCCAAGCCCCCCGCACACCGCGCCCGCGCGTCGCGTCCCCCGCACACCGCGCCCGCGCGTCGCGTCCCCCGCACGCCACACCCTCCGTGTCCGCGTCCGCCGCCCACCGCATCCCCCGCGTCCGCGCCCTCACGCCAACCCGCCGCGTGCCGCACCCGTCGCGCGTCGCGTCCACACCCGCCCTACGCCGCACCCACCGCGTCCGCGCCCGGACGCCGCATCCCCCGCACGAGAAGCCCGCCGCGTCCCCCGCATGGCACAATAGAAAGATGATGGAGGGGTTTTCGGCGCCGGCGCCGGACCGCGTGCCGCGCCGCGCATTTCTGTTCATGCCGCCGGCCTTCGCCGCGCTTGCGGCGATTGCCTGGCGCAAAGAGCACCCCGTGCCCGATCCCCGGGCCGGCGGTTCGGGCCGCGAGATTTCCATCGTTGTGTTTTCCGAAAATGGGAGAAAGAGGGAGACTGTCCACGTGAACAAAGTCGTCAAAACCGAAGCCGAATGGAAGAGCGAGCTCACGCCGGAAGAGTTCGCCGTGACGCGCGGGAAGGGCACCGAGCGCGCCTTTACCGGCCGCTATTGGAACAACCACGACGCCGGGATGTATCGTTGCGTGTGCTGCGGCACGGAACTGTTCCGGTCGGACGAAAAGTTCGATTCCGGCACCGGCTGGCCCAGCTTCACCGCGCCGGCGGCGGATGAGAACGTGGCCACCGCGAAGGACGGCAGCTTCTTCATGGACCGGACCGAGGTGCTGTGCGCCAAGTGCGACGCGCACCTGGGCCACGTCTTCCCGGACGGCCCAGGGCCCACGGGCGCGCGCTTCTGCATCAACTCGGCAGCGCTTAGATTCGAACCGGAGAAGTAGGCCACGTTATGAATAGTGCTAGCGCGGTTTGGTCGAAGATAGCGAGACAATCGTGCCGGCTCCCAGCACCGCTACCAGCACAATGTACGACCAGGGGCTGTGTTGGTCCAGGAAGATCGTCGCCCCGCCGAGCACATTGAGCACGCTTCCCCGGAGGGAAGGCGAAATGAGCAGGAAGCCGATCGCCAATCCACATATGGATATCGCCCGGATCATCTTAAGAACACCTAATCGAAGTACTATCTTGCCGGGTGGCCCGAATAGCGACAAGCTGTCTAGTACTATGACAGGTACCAGTGTCCCCACCCATGGGGGTAACATCGTTTTCCTATGACCGAACGCCTCTATTACGACGATTCCTATTTGCGCCAGTTCACCGCCCACGCCATCGAGTGCGCCCCCGATGGCGCCGTCTACCTGGACCGCACGGCCTTCTATCCCACCTCCGGAGGCCAGCCCTGCGATCTCGGTTTCATCGCCGGCGTGGCCGTGCGCGACGTGGTCGATGAGGGCGAGCGCATCGCCCACCGGCTGGCTGGGCCGCTCTCCGCCGGGCCCGTCGAGTGCGCCATCGACTGGAAGCGCCGCTTCGATCACATGCAGCAGCACACCGGCCAGCACCTGCTCTCGGCGGTCTTCGACGAGATGTTTCACTTGCGCACGGTGAGTTTCCACCTGGGAGAAGAAAGTTCGAGCATCGATCTGGAAGGCGGTGCAGTGGACGCCCGCATCGCCGCCGAGGCCGAGGGCCGGGCCAATGAGATCGTCTGGGAAAACCGCCCGGTGGCCATCGCGTACCAGCGCGCCGAAGACGCGCAGGCGCTGCGCAAGCCGTCCGATCGCGAAGGCACCCTGCGCATCGTCTCCATCGAGCGGTTGGACCGCAGCGCTTGCGGAGGAACCCACCTGCGCTCGACCGGCGAAATCGGAGCGGTGCTGGTCCGCAAGCTGGAGAAGGTGCGGCACACGGTGCGCGTGGAGTTCCTGTGCGGCGGACGCGCCACCCGCCGCGCCCGCGCGGATTACGACGCGCTCAACCGCGTGGCGCAACTTTTTTCGGCGTCGTTCGACGAGGCTCCCGTCATGGTTGCGGCGCAGCTCGATGCCGCGCGCGCTGCCGACAAAGCCCGCCGCAAACTGGAACTCGACCTGGCGGCATACCAGGGCCGGGACCTCTACCGAAACACCGCGCCCTCTCCGGACGGCGTGCGGCGCGTGGTGCGGCGCGCCGAGCGCGGCAGCCTGGAAGAACTGCGCGCCCTGGCGCAGCATTTCACGGCGCAACCCAAAGCCGTATTCCTGGCCACCCTGGACGATCCGCCCTCAGTGTTGCTGGCGGCCTCGCCCGACGCCGGCGTGGACGCGGGCCAGGCGCTGAAAGCGGCCCTCGCCCAAGCCGGCGGCCGTGGCGGCGGCACCGCCCGGATGGCGCAAGGAAGCGTGCCCACCCGCGCCCTGCTGGAGACGGTGTTGAGCAAGTTGTAGCGCGCGCCGCGCCGGCTCTACGCCTTCAGGAATTGCCCGATGGAGCGCGTGGCCTGGCGAATCCGCTGATCGTTTTCCACCAGCGCGAAACGCACGAAACCCTCGCCCAGCGGGCCGAACCCGATTCCCGGAGACACCGCCACCAGCGCCTTCTCCAGGAGCAGTTTGGCGAACTCCAGCGACCCCGCCGCGCGAAAACGCTCGGGCACCGGCGCCCACAGGAACATCGTTCCGCGGGGCTTTTCCACCGGCCAGCCGGCGCGCTTCAAACCGTGCACCAGCACGTCGCGCCGCTTCTGGTAGATGGCGCAGATCTTCCGCGGATCGTCGTGGCACTCCCGCAAAGCGATGATGGAAGCGATCTGGATGGGCTGGAACACGCCGTAGTCCAGGTAGCTCTTGATGCGCGCCAGTGCGGCGATCATCTTCTGGTTGCCCACGCAGAACCCCACGCGCCACCCGGCCATGTTGAAGCTCTTGGAGAGCGAGAAAATCTCCACGGCAACTTCTTTGGCGCCGTCCACCTGCAGAATGCTGGGAGCCTGGTAGCCGTCGAAGCCCAGGTCGGCATAGGCGAAATCGTGCACGATCATGGTGCCGTGCTGGCGGGCGAGGCGCACGATTTCGCGGAAGAAATCCAGGTCCACGCACGTGGTGGTGGGGTTGTGCGGGAAGGAGAGCAGCAGCATCTTCGGCTTGACCGTGGAAGTGCGGTAAAGGTCCTCCAGCCGGTTGAGAAACGTGTCGGCGTCGGGCAACGGCAGCATGCAGGCGTGGCCCTCGGCCATCAGCACGCCGTACTGGTGGATGGGATAGGCCGGATTGGGCGAGACCACGGTGTCGCCCGGCCCGATGGTGGCGAACAGCAGGTGCGCCAGCGCGTCCTTGGCGCCGATCGTGACGATGGCCTCCTTGTCGGAATCGATCTCCACGCCGTAATTGTTCTTGTATCGCGCGGCGATCTCCTCCCGCAGCCGCGGGATACCGCGCGACTGCGAGTAGCGATGGTTGCGCGGGTTGCGTGCGGCCTCGATCAGCTTGTTGACCACGATGCGCGGCGTAGCGCCGTCGGGGTTCCCCATGCCGAGGTCGATCACGTCGATTTGCGCGGCCCGTGCCTTGGCGCGCATCTCGTTGATGACCGCGAACACGTAAGGGGGCAGTTTCCGTATGCGATAAAAATCCTGGGAGTCTTCGGACATTATCTTCCATTCTACGACGGACGGCGCATCGTTCCGGCGAAGCGCGGCGCGATGGCTTTTCGCGGCGCCGTGGTTCGAGACGGCCGAGGCGCGGACGAGGCCACAGGAGGACTCCCACTTTACCGGCGACGGCGGCCGGAGCAGCGCTTCAACGGCCCTCGGCCAGTCTCGGGCTCACCACGTAATCCTTGAAGTAACTGGTGCTGTCCGTCTTCGACCACAGCCCGACCTTGCCCGCGACAGGTGGGCGAAGCACGGGATTGTTGGCCGGAAATAAGTCGGGATCGGGCGGGCCTTTCCTGCCGGCGGTGGGCTGGCTTCCGAGCGTGTACTCCAGAGCCAGGGCGCCGTCGAGCCATGCCTTGAAGCTGGCGCCGTCGACGGCCATCTTCAACTCGTGCCACGCGTTGCGGTCGAGCAGGAACGGCGTGGACCGGTCGCTGAACCGGATGTTGCGCCGGATGCCGTTGTGGAACTCCCACAGCGCCACGTTGTTTTCCGTGTCGTTGTAGCGCACCGCCAACCAGTCGCCGTTCGGTTTCACGTTGAAGAGAATGCCGGAACAGCGGTCGGCATCGCCGCCAACCGTCTTGAACTTCATGCTGATGGCGCCGTTCGAGAAAGTGTCTACGGCTTTAAGAACGGCCACCGGATAATAGGCGAACTGTTTGGCATTGTCCATTAGTTCTTCGTTGGACGTGCCATACAACTTACGCGCCGTCTGAAGCAGCAACTTAGTGGGATTGTCTTTGCTTGCGGCCCACGGCCGGCCGTCGATCATAATCACTTTCTCTCCGCCGTCCTCGGTCACCACCCACGTCCCGACCATCGGCTCGAACGCCACCGGCGGCTTACCGGCTTGTTCGGCGGAGAGATTCACCTTGAGGTCCGCCGCGCCGGCGGCCGCGGCCAGAAGAACGGCGGCAAAACCACATCGTGCGACTGCCTTCATTGAAACCTCCTTCTTACCAGTAGTCCGCCGGCCAGGACCATGCCCGGCCAACAAATATAGAATAGCGTTCCGGCGCCTCTTGCCGGGACCGCGAGGGGATGCCCGCGAAAGGCCGCTTCGGCCGCTTCCGCCGGCGGCGGCATGCCGGCCAGCGAGTAAATCGCCTCCAGCACGCCTTCCGCCGTGGTCGCGCGGCTCATGGTCCGGCGCCCCGCGAGATCGTACCAGATCTCGCCATACCCCGCGGCGGTCTGTTCGAAAAGCCCGATCGACGTGGCGAACACGTAGCGCACGGTGAGTCTCGGCATCGCGCGCCGCAGTTTCGAGAGGGCGTGATGTTCCAGATCGAGCCGGCGCGGATCCTCCGGCGCAAGATGCACCTCAATCGAAAGCGGCGCATGGATCTCGCGGAGCGCCCGTTCGTCCGCCTCGGGGAACGAATTGCCGCGGCTCTCGGAGGCATCCCAACTGGCGGTGAGGAATGTGCACGCGAAGATAGCGGCAGCCGCCAGCAGGCCGATGGTGGCCGACCAGACCGCGCGCCGTCTCACGGCGATGCCGATCCGCATCCATATCGCCGCCATGCTCAAGCCCGCGAGCGTCAGCACCAGCGCGACGAGCGTGGTATCGAGCCGCCACAGGCCGTGCTGAAACTCCGCTACCAGAGCGGCGGGCGTATATCCGGCGGCACGCTCCCACCAGCCGCCTTGGATGGCGCCGAAGAAATTGAGTATCCATGTGCCGACCGTGACGCCGAGCGTCATGATGGCCGCCGTCGAGGGATGTTCGGCGATGGCAGCCATGGCGGCGGCAAGCCCGATGGTGAGCCCGGCGTTGAGCACGTGGCCGGCTGCCAGGGTGAGCAATTCCGGCGGGTAGACGCTGCCGCCGTAGCTTTTCCATAGCGGGATGGCGCTCAGGGGCGGCAGCATAGCCACCAGCCAACCCGCCAGCAGAACCAGCGCCTTGGCGGCCATGCGCGCGAACGGAGACATGCCCTGCTGCATTTCGAGCTTGAGCGCCCCGCTCAGCCGGTCGCCGGAGATCAGACGAATCGCCACGAATGGCAGCAGGAACACGGCGGCCAGTTCGCAGGCGCTGAACGCCGGGGCCCACACGCCGGTGAGCGGCGAGAGCGCCTCGCCCACGCCGCCCGCCGTGCCGTTCAGGCCGCTCACCTCCGCATAGGTCCGCACCGCGCCGATGAAGGAGACTCCCACCAGCGGTCCCATGAGGAAGAGCAACACCCACCAGGCTCGGGACACCAGGAGCTCGCGGCACTCCTTATCCAGGAGCCAAAGGAACGGCCTACGTGAGCGCAAGGAAAACCTCTTCCAGATCCGCCGCGTTGGCCCCGGCCAGTCGAGCCAGCTCCGGCACCGTGCCTTCGGCACACACCCGCCCGGCGCTGAGCAGCACGAAGCGGTCACAGAAGCGCGCGGCGTCGGCGATTTGATGAATCGAGAGAAAGAGTGTCCGCCCGCGGGCCGCATGCGCGCGGAATGCCGCCGCGATGTCGCGCGCCTGCCGCAGGTCGAGACCCTCGAACGGCTCGTCGATGAGCAGCGCCGGCTGGGCCGTCAGCAGGCCGATCCCCAGCAGCACGCGCTTCCGCTGCCCCTTGGAAAGCGTGCCGGCTGGTTGAGCGAGCAGCGGACCAAGATCGAGTTGCTCGATCACTTCCTCGCGCAGAGAGGCGCGGCCGCCCAGGAAACCGATGGTGAAATCGAGCGCCCATCGCACGGACTGTGCCGGCCACGGGACGATGCCGTCGGGAACATAGAACAGCAGCGACCGGCGGCCGCGCGCATCCACCGTCCGGCCGCCCGCGCGCACTGCGCCGCTGTCACAGGGCAGCACACCGGCGAGGCATTCGAACAGCGTGGACTTACCGGCGCCATTCGGCCCGATCAGTCCGAGCAACTCCCCCGCGCGCACGTGGAAACCGACGTCCGCCAGCGCCACAATCTTGCCGAACCGCTTCGAAAGGCCGGTGACCTCGAACAGCATGGAATTCATCAGATCAGCGTTTCAACAGCCCGAGGCGCACCAGGTCATCCTCGGTCCACTTGGCTTGGTATTCAAGCATGTCTCTGAGCGTTTTCGGCGGAAACGTGCCGGAGGATTTGTGAAAGGAAACGGTGACCCGCCATCGTGCTGGTATCGCTGGTAGCTGCTTCCACCGGATGAGCGCAGGTAAAAGCCGTCACGGACGAGAGCGGCCACGATTTCACGTGCCGTCAGATTCCGAAGGTTGGCATAATTGACGCCCATCGCCTCAGAACGTTACAGCGACGCGTTCGTCGGAGAACACTTCCACGTCCTCTTTCGGACCGTCCGGCAGTGCGATGCCGTCCTCGCGGAGCTCGTCAATGATCATCCGGACGACCTCTTGAATGTGCTGGAACGCTTCCTCACGAGTGTTGCCCCATGTTGCGGCGCCGTATTGGTGGAGTGCCGGACAATACGCGTGCCACCGGTCTTCATCGGGCTCGACAATCACTTTGAACGTGTAGGTCTTCATGTCCATTCGGCTGGCACGGCTTAGATCGCGTCCAAGTTCCAGTGTAGCGCCCCTGAGAGGAGTTCCGGAACGCCGGTACGGCTGTCTGTCCTTCGTGGGACAACCGGAGAAGGCAATGGTCGTGTCGATCGGCCAGATCCGCGGGCAACGCATCGTTCTCAACCGCGTTGGCGGTGAGCCAAGCTAAGGCCGACTCGTCCGCGGTCTCGCGCGCTTCCACCGGCTCGGACCCGGTCTCACGGACCGAAATCGGCGTGCCGGGAAGCTGTGACCGAACCTCAGGCCCGCTGGATTGCGCGGCCCCCCTGGCTCCCTAATTCACCAATCTCTGTCTTAGGTACGCCGGCGTTTCCACGTCCTCCAGATCCAGCATGATCTCCACGTCCTCCACGGGCGCGGGCTCGGGTTCCGGCTGACGGCGCTCCATGACCGGGGCTGCGACCGGAGCGGCAACCGGAGGCGCGGGCGCGGGCACGTACGGAGGCGGCATCGGTGGCGCCGCCATTGCCGGCTCCGGCAGGCGCGGCTGCACACGCAGCACGTCCGGCAGCACACGCCGGTCGGGCAGGGGGGCGTTCTCCGGCTGGAAGCCGGTGGCGATCACCGTGATTTTCACGGCGTCGGCCAGAGATTCGTTCAGGATCACGCCGAAGTTGATCTGCACGTCCTCGCAGTTGGCGGCTTCGCGGATGATCGAGCAGGCCTCGTTCACTTCGTGCAGGCCCAGGCGGCTCGATCCCGTGATGTTGATCAGAATGCCGCGCGAGCCCGAGATGCGCGAATCCTCCAGCAGCGGGCAACTGATGGCCTGCCGCGCGGCTTCCACCGCCGCCTTCTCGCCGTGCCCGATGGCCGTGCCCATCATGGCGTATCCCATGCCCACCATGGTGGCCTTGATATCGGAGAAGTCGCGGTTGATCAGGCCCGGCGTGACGATGATGTCGCTGATGCCCTGCACCGCCTGGCGCAACAGATCGTCGGCCACTTTGAAGGCCTCGAAGAAACTCGTGCCGCGCGGCACCAGGGCCAACAGCCGGTCGTTGGGGATGGCGATCACCGTGTCCACCGTGGACGCCAGGCGCCCCAGCCCGTCCTCGGCCAGACGCATGCGCCGCGGCCCTTCGAAGCCGAAAGGCTTGGTGACCACCGCTACGGTGAGCGCGTCGAGCTCCTTGGAAAGCGAGGCAATCACCGGCGCGGCCCCGGTTCCCGTGCCGCCGCCCAGGCCGGCGGTGACAAACACCATGTCCGCGCCCTGCAACACTTCCACGATGTGGTCGGTGTTTTCGAGCGCCGCCTGCCGGCCGGTTTCGGGGTTCGAGCCGGCGCCCAACCCCCGGGTGATTTTCACGCCCAGTTGCAGTTTGTTGGGGACGTGGCACGCCGAGAGCGCCTGGACGTCGGTGTTCATGGCGTAGAACTCGACGCCTTCCAGACCCTCTTCCACCATGCGGGCCACCGCATTGCAGCCGCCGCCGCCCACGCCCACCACCTTGATCCGCGTGCCGAGACGCGCTTCTTCTTCGATTTCGTATTTCAGACTGTCGACGCTGTCGTCAATCAACCCCATGGCTTCCTCCCGTTCTATGGCGATCCCGCTATTTCAAGAATGTTCCCAGCCACCCGCCGGCCACCCGTTGTTCTTGTGCCTTCAATTTGGCGGAATACATGGCGAGTCCGGCCACCGGGCTCCATTCCTGATCGTTCATGTATTCCGGCCAGTGCTCGATTCCCACCGGCCTTCCGAAGCGCGTCTGGCACCCCAACTCGCGCTCCGCGACGTCTAAAAGGTCCGGCAGCTTGGCGCCGCCGCCGGTCAAAAACGCGCCGCCCGAGAGCGCGTGCTCCATTCCCACCCGGCCCAGCTCCGAACGCACAAAGCGGAACAGCTCGGCGGCGCGGGCTTCCAGAATCTGGTTGATGAACCGCCGCTGCGCGTGGCGATGCTCGCGATCCTCGGGCGTCGGCAGGTCCACCAGGGCATTTTCGGCGCTGGATGTCTCCAGCGCGCCTCCGTATTCCAGCTTCACCAGCTCGGCGTCTTCGAAGCTCAGGCACAGGCCTTGCGCCAGGTCGCGCGTGAAGTGGTCCCCGGAGATCTTCAAGCTGGAGCACAGTTGCATCGAGTCGCCGTAGTACACCACCATCTCGGTGGATTGCGCGCCGATGTCCACCACCGCGATGCCCTCCCGCCGTTCCTCCGGCAGGACGCCCGCATAGCAGGCCGCCAGGCCTTCGAAAATGGTCTCTTCCACGGTGAGGTGCGCATGGTTCACGGCGCCCACCAGGGCATTGTGTTCCTGCACCGAGGTCATCAGCAGGTGGACGTTGATCTCCAGACGCGCGGCCTCCATGTGGCGGGGGTCGCGATGGCCGGGGTGTCCGTCCACCACGAAGTCCTGCGGAAACAGTTGCAGCAGCATGCGGTCTTCCGGCAACTGCACGCGCATGGAGCGGTCCACCACGCGGTTGATGTCGCGCTGGTCGATGGCCCGCAAATAACCCAGGTCCAGCGCACCCCGGCCATTGGCGCCGCGGATGGTGGGGCCTCCCACGCCAACCACGGCCGATTCCACGGAGATGCCGGCCGTGGCTTCCGCCTCCGAGAGCGCCGCCAGCACGCTCCCGGTGACCGCGCGATGGTCGAAGATCTTGCCTTTCTGCCAGCCTTCGGAGCCAACGGAGGCGCACCCCAACAGGCGCATGCGGCACCCTTCCAGGAGGCACACCACCAGACGCGTTTTGCTGCTGCCCGCGTCCAGGCCAATTGCGTAAATCGGTTTTTCCGCCATGCTGCTTCGAATCCTATTCCAATGCCAAAATGCGGTCGTGCAACCGCAAATCGAACACTCTCATATCCGGCGATCGCTTGCGGATCTCCGTATAGTGTTTGAGAAAATTCCGGTAACGCGGCGCCAGATCCTCGTCGCCCAGAATCAATTCCGTCACGCGGCCGCCCACTTGCACCACGATGCGGATGTCCGCGGGATCGGCCGCGTTCACCTCGGAAACATCTTTCATCAGCGGCCCCAGCTCGTTCTCCACGCGCAACAGCGTGTTTACCGCCTCCAGACGCCGGGCCGGCGGATCGTCGGCCCGAATCCCGCTGAGCACTGGAAACGCAAACGTCGCGCGGGCGGGAGGCTCCATCAGCGTTCCGTAGGCGTCGATGAGCATCACCGTCGACTCGACCTCGACGAACGCCACCGGCGTGCGTTCGCGAATGCGCACCGCCAGCCGGTCCGGCCAGATGCGCGATACCGAGGCGTCCTCCACCCAGTCGATGGCCAGGAGCCTGCGCCGCCGCTCATCGAGCGGCACCGAAAAAACGCTGCGATCGGCATCCCCGGCAAAAATCCGTTGCACCTTGCCGCGCGATGTGTACCGCAGGCCATCGATCATCAGCGCATCGCGATGCTCCCGCGAGAGCGCGAACTGCCGGCCGTTGACCACGTACCGGTGGAGCAGGATAGCCGCCGCCGCCACGCACACGGCCACGGCGGCAATCGCCACCGCCCAGCGCCGCACCAGCTTGCGAGAGCCCGCCGGTTCTTTCTTCGATCCGCGCGCCATATCAGTTCAGTGCCCCCCCAGCCTCCATCTTTGGCTTCAACATCTCCAGGAGCTTTTCGCCCGCCTGCCACACACTGCCGGCCCCCAGCGTGAGAACCGCGTCGCCTTCCCGCGCCACGCGCGCCAGGGCCTCCACGCCCCGGTCGATGGTGCCCACGTATTCCACCGAGCGATGGCCGGAGTGGCGGATGCGTTCCACCAGCGCCGCCGCCGTTACGCCCTCGATGGGTTTCTCGGACGCGGCGTAAATGTCCATCACGAACAGGCTGTCCGACTGGTGGAAGGCTCCCGCGAATTCCTCCATCAGGTGGAACGTGCGGGTATAACGATGCGGCTGAAACAGCACGTGGATGCGGCGGAAGCCGCACAAGCGCGCGGCGTCCAGGGTGGCGCGAATCTCGGTGGGATGGTGGCCGTAGTCGTCGATGACGGTGATGCCTCTCTCAATGCCGCGCGTCTGGAAGCGCCGCTCCACGCCCTGAAAAGTGGCCAGGGCAGCGCGGATGGCGTCCGGCGCGACTTCCAGCTCCATGGCCGCCATGGCCGCCGCCGTGGCGTTCAGCACATTGTGCCGGCCGGGAATCGGCAGGTGGAAACGGCCCAGGTCGCTCGACCGGTAGAGCAGCCGGAAATCGCTCGCAAACGGGCCGCAGGCGATCTCGCAGGCCGCCGCGTCGGCTTGCGCGCTGGCGCCGTAGGTGATGGTCCGCCGCTTGATGGCCGGGAGGATGGCCTGCACGTTGACGTCGTCCAGGCAGACGATGGCCGCGCCGTAGAACGGCACCTTGTTGACGAATTCCAGAAACGCGGCCCGGATGGCCTCGAGCGACGGGTAGTGGTCCAGGTGTTCGCGGTCGATGTTGGTGACCACCGCGACGATGGGCGCCAGCTTGAGAAAGGAGCCGTCGCTTTCATCGGCTTCCACCACCAGGAAATCGCTGTGTCCCACGCGCGCATTGGAGCCGCCCATGGTGCCCACGCGCCCGCCCACCACCACGGTGGGGTCGAGCCCGGCGTAATTCAGGATGGTCGCGGTCATGGAAGTGGTGGTGGTCTTGCCGTGGCTTCCGGCCACCGCGATGCCGTACTTCAGGCGCATCAGCTCCGCCAGCAGCTCCCCGCGCGGAATCACCGGGATCTGCAGGCGGCGCGCCTCCTCGACCTCGGGGTTGTGTTCGTCCACGGCGGAGCTCACCACCAGCGCGCGCGCCCCGGCCACGTTCGCGGGGGAGTGCCCCTCGAAGATGCGGGCGCCCATGCTTTCCAGGCGCCGGGTGATGGGCGACAGGCGCACATCGGACCCGCTGATCTGGTAACCGAGATTCAGCAGCACCTCGGCGATGCCGCTCATCCCGATTCCTCCGATCCCCGTAAAATGTAAATGCTGCGGACGAAAAAACATTTCCTCTATGTATTGTTTCGGCTAATAATGCTGCTGTCAATTGAAAAGATCAAGTTCCAGTACCCGACGACCGCTCGCTAACGGTCGCGGCTCTGTAAGCTTCTCGAAACACGCGGCATTCGAAGCTGAGCCGCGACCGTGAGGGAGCGGTTCCGCGACTGATCCGCGAAATCCCGTCTTCAGTCCCGCGCCACCTCCTCCAGAATCTCCGCCGCCCTCTTCGCCGCCCCGGGCTTCGAGAGTTGCCGGGCCGCCTGCGCCATACGCTCCAGCGCGGCCGGCGAGCCGCTCAGATCGCGGATTTCCCGCAACATCCGTTCGCCGTTCCACTCCGCGTCGCGCACCAGGCGGGCCGCCCCGCCGCGTTCCATGGCTTCCGCGTTGCGCGTCTGATGATCGTCCGCCGCGAACGGGAACGGCACCAGGATGGATGGTTTCGCCGCCGCCGCCAACTCCGCCACCGCGCCCGCGCCGGAGCGGCACACCACCAGGTCGGCGGCCGCAAACGCCGCCGGCATATCCGCGATGAAGGGCACGATCTCGCCGTCCAGGCCCGATTCCGCGAAGGCGGCGCGCAATTCCTCCCACCCGCCGGGCCCCGTCTGATGCACCATGCGCACAGGAATACCGGCGCTGCGAATGAGCGGCCAGCTCTCCTGCGCCGCCCGGTTGAGCGAGCGCGATCCCTGGCTGCCGCCGGTGATCAGAATGTGGAGCACATCGCCGCGCGGCCGGGCCGCGATGCGGAAAAATTCCTCCCGCACGGGCAGGCCCGTGATTTCGGTTCTCCCTTTGGGAAAGTAAGCCACCGATTCGGCGAACGAAACCAGCGCGCGTGCGACAAACCGGCTGATGATGCGGTTGGTGAAGCCAGGCATGGCATTAGGTTCCATCACCACCACCGGCTTGCGCCGCAGCAGGGCCGCCATCACCGGCGGACCGGCGGCGTAGCCTCCCATGCTGAAAACGGCGTTCGACCGGCGGACAAACTTGCCGCAGGCGATGGTGGCGATCGGCAGCCTGGCCAGTGTCGCCACCCGCTGCCGCGCCGTCACGCGATTGAGTCCTCCGATATCGATCCGTTCCAATCGAAACCCTTCCGCCGGAACCAGCCTGGCCTCCAGGCCCCGTTCCGTCCCTACAAAAAAGACCTCGTGCCCCCGCTCGCGCAATTCCCTGGCCACCGCGAGCGCCGGAATCACGTGGCCGCCCGTGCCGCCTCCGGCCATCAGGAAGCACCTACGCGGCATCGTCCCACCCAGCCAAGCCAATCACATGGCCGGGCCCGGCCACCAGGAAGCACCTGGGCGGCATGTTGTGGGGCAGACCCCCTGGTCTGCGCGGGACGCCCCCGTCCCGCTGCCGGGACCACGTTCTCAGCCTCTCGCAAGGCGCCAGCAGGCCGACGGGGGCGTCGGCCGCAGACCAGGGGGTCTGCCCCACAAAACGCGTGCGCGGCATTTTTCCACTCAGCCGAAGCAGAAGAAAAATGGCCGCAGAGGAACGCGGATAAGGCAGGGTTGTTTTATCTGCCTTCATCTGCGTTCCTCTGCGGCTAAAGGTTTTCTCTTCACCCCGCCTGCTCCGATACATTCATCAAAATTCCCAACAGCGTCAGCGTGCTCAGTAGCGAGCTTCCGCCGTAGCTGATCATGGGCAGCGGAATGCCCTTGGTGGGTATCATGCCCAGTACCACGCTGATGTTGATCAGCCCTTGCACCACAATCACCACCGTCGCGCCCAGCGCCAGGTAGCGGCCGAAATCGTCGGCGCTCCGGATGGTGGCGCGTATCCCGCGCCAGAAGATCAGGGCGAAACAGGCCAACAAGCCGACCGTCCCGAACATTCCCATTTCTTCGCCCACCACCGCATAGATGAAATCGGTGTGCGCTTCCGGCAGGTATTGCAGCTTTTGCCGGCTGTTCCCCGGCCCGACCCCCAGAGGCCCGCCGGCGCCGACCGCGATCTGCGACTGCTCCAACTGGTAATTGGTATCGCGCGTAGCCAGCGTGTTCTCCATCTGTTTCCTGATCTTCCCTTGCGGATCGAACTTCGAGATGAGCGTGAAATGCGGATCGAAAAACTGCACCACGCGCGCCAGGCGATAGGGCGACAGGACGATGCACAGCACCACCCCCACCGAAGCCACGGCGGCCACAATCGCGACATAGCGCCACTCCAGGCCGGCCACGAAAAAGATCACCGTGGCCACGGCGCCCAGCACCACCGCGGTTCCCAGGTCCGGCACCACCACCAGCAGAATCACCAGTCCCACCAGCAGCGCCGCGGGAACCAGCGTGTACCGCGGGTTGTTGATGGCCCGCTTTCTCCAGGTCACAAAGAACGCCAGGAAGACCACCAGCGCCGGTTTGGCCAACTCCGAGGGCTGCACGCCAAACGGTCCGGTGAGCCGCAGCCAGCGGTGGCTCTTCGAGTCCACAATGTAAACGGCCATCAACATGGCGATCGAGATGCCAAGTGCGCCGAAGGCCACCGCCGCGTCCTGGAACTTGCGGTAGTCGGTCTGTTTCAACGCCATCATCACGCCGATGGCCACCCCCGCCCATCCCAACTGGCGCAACACAAAATGCCACGAGGAGCCAAACCGCGGATCCATCGTCGCGGTGATGGCCGATGCGCTGTAGAGAATCAGCAGGCCGAACGACACCATTGCCAGAACGGTGCCGAACAGCGTCCAGTCGTTCTTGATTGTCTGTCCCATATCAACTCTCCCCGTGCAGTCCGCCGACCAGTTGCTTGAATACTTCGCCGCGGTGTTCGTAGCTCTGAAACTGGTCGAAGCTGGCGCAAGCCGGCGCCAGCAGGACCGTGTCTCCCCCCCGCCCGTGTTCGCACGCGTAAGCCACGGCGGCCTGCAATGTCCCGCAATCCACCAGCGGCACGGCCCCCTCCAATGCCGCCGCGATCTTGGCCGCCGCCGCGCCAATCAGCAGCGCGCCGCGCGCCCGCGCCCCCAGCGGATCGCGCAGAACCGAGTAGTCCAGCCCCTTATCCTTGCCGCCCAGAATCACCCACAGACCTCCGGGAAAGGCGTCCACGGCCTTGAGCGTGGCGTCCACGCTGGTGGCCTTGGAATCGTTGTAGAAATCCATGCCGCCCACGCGCCGCACGAACTCCAGGCGGTGCTCCACGGCCTGGAAGGTGCGGACGGCCTCGGCGATGGCCGCGCGTTCCACTCCCGCGCGCGCCGCCGCCACGGCCGCCGCCAGCACGTTCTCGACGTTGTGGCGTCCGCGAATGGGGATCTCGCCGGCTTCCATCAGCAGCTTGCCGTCGACAATCAACTTGTCGCCGCACAGGCTGGCGCCGGATGCGACTTTGTGTTTGCCGCTGAACCACTCGACGCGCGCCGCGGTATTTGCGGCATAGCTCGCGCACACCGGATCGTCGGCGTTGAGGATGGCGATATCGCCGGCGCGCATGGTCTCGAACAGGCGCCCTTTGGCGGCGGCATAGCGCTCGAAGCTGTGGTGACGGTCCAGGTGATTCTGCGTCACGTTCAGCGCGAGCGCGATGTGCACGCGGAATTCGACGATGGTCTCCAACTGAAAGCTGGACAGCTCCAGCACGTTCCAGCCGTCCGCGCGCGAGGTGTCCACCATGGCGGTCACCGGCGTCCCGATGTTGCCGCCTACCTCCACAGGCACGCCCGCATGGCGCAGGATATGGCCGATCAGGCTGGTGGTGGTTGTCTTGCCATTGGAGCCGGTAATTCCGATGTTCTCGCCTTTCAGAAACGGCGCCGCCAGCTCCACTTCGCCGATGACCCGCGTGCCGCGCCGGCGGGCTTCCTCGAGCTGTGGCAGATCCGCGGGCACGTCCGGCGACAGCACGATCAGGTCATAGCCCTGGAAGGTTTCGAACTCCTGCCGGCGAAACGGAATCGCCAGCCGGGACACGAACTCCCGCGCTCCGGGAAGCTGGTCCAGCTCTTTCAGATCGGTGGCGGACACGCTGGCCCCCTGGCGCACCAGCAGCTCCGCCGACGCCATGCCGGATTTCTTGAGACCGACGATGAGTACTTTCTTGCCCGCCATCAAATCAACCGAAGGAAGGGGGAAGAAGAGGGAAGAGGGAAGACAGAAGTCGGAATGATGGCCGCCCCTGCGGGGCGCGTTTCTTTTGACTGCCCTCTTCCGATTTGCGTCATCTTTCTTCGCTCACCTCAACTTCAACTTCGTTCAACCCGGGAAGGCGGCCCGTGCCCCTTTCCCCCTTCAACCCCGTTCGGCCGCGGACGATACCCTGTGCCGGGGCACGGCGGCCGCTGCCGGGGCGCTTCTTCTGTCTTCCCTCTTCCGACTTCCCTCTTCCCGCCTTCAACTCCGGGGGCCGGTACCCCGCGCCGAGGTGCTTCTTCTGTCTTCCCTCTTCCCTCCTTCTTCCCTCTTCATTCACCTCAACTTCAACGTCGTCAACGCGAACAGCGCCAGCACCAGGCCGGCGATCCAGAAACGCACGATGATTTTCGATTCCGTCCAGCCCAGCGCCTCGAAATGATGGTGTATGGGCGCCATTTTGAAAATGCGTTTGCCGTGACGCAGCCGGTAGCTGCCCACCTGGAGAATCACGGAAATGGCTTCCAGGATGAACACCCCGCCGATAAAGATCAGCAGGATTTCCTGCTTGATCAGCACCGCCACTACCGCCATGGCGCCGCCCAATCCCAGGGCCCCGACGTCGCCCATGAAAATCTCCGCGGGATGGCAGTTGTACCACAGAAAGCCCAGGCTGGCCCCGGTCATCGAGCCGCAGAAGATTGTCAACTCGGAAGTGCGCGGGTTGCGGGCCAGTTGCAGGTACTCGGCCAACTGGGCGTGTCCGCTGGTGTAGGTCAGCACGGTCAGCGCGCTGGCGGCGATCACCATGAGGCCGATCGCCAGGCCGTCCAACCCGTCGGTGAGGTTGACCGCGTTGGAGCTGAACACCACCACCAGCGCCACAAAAATGCAGAAGGGCGCCGCGCCCAGCGCATAAGTCCAGGGATTGTGCAGCAGCGGCTGCACCAGCAGCGAGGGCTGATATTGCTTCAGGAACGGAATGTTCATGGCGGTATTGAAATCGCCGTAGCTGCGCATGATCAGCAGGCCCATCGCGAACAGGAATCCCAGGATGAACTGGTAGATCAGTTTAGCCCTGCCCGAAAGGCCCAGGTTGCGCCGCCTGGTCACCTTGGCGTAGTCGTCGAGGAATCCGATCCATCCGAACCCCAGCAGCGCGGCGATCGCGATCCACACATAGGGATACCGCAGGTCCGCCCACAGCAGCGTCGGGATGACGATCGAGATGATGATGAGCACCCCGCCCATGGTGGGCGTGCCGGCCTTCTTCTGGTGCGACTTGGGCCCTTCCTCGCGGATGTACTGCCCGATTTGAAACTCGCGCAGTTTCCGGATCAGCCACGGACCCAGCGCGACGCACAGAAACAGCGCCGTGATGCTGGCGAAAGCCGTGCGGAACGTGGTGTAGCGGAAGACGCGCAGCGGGCTGGCGTACCGGTAAAGCTGTTCGTAGAGTAAGAAATAGAGCATTGAGAATTAGGCCAGAAACCTTTCCAGCGCCCGCTCCACATGCACCCCGCGCGAGCCTTTGAACAGAACCGCGTCACCGGGATGGGCCGCCTGCCGCGCGAATTCGCCGGCCTCGGCCGCGTTTTCAAAAAAGTGTCCGGCGCTTTCCGGAAGTCCCGCGGCCACCGCCGCCTCCACCATGGCGCGCGCACTCCCGCGCACGCCGATCAGCAAATCCACTCCGTGTTCCGCGGCATATTTCCCCACCTGGCGATGGAGCGCCGCGGCCGCGCGGCCCAGTTCCAACATCTCGCCCAGCACCGCGATGCGGCGCACCGCCGGCGACTCGCCGAGCACGTCGATCATCGACTCGACCGCTTCCGGGTTGGCGTTATAGCAATCGTTCCACACCAGGATTCCGCCATGCTCCAGCCGTTCGCCGCGCATATTTCCCACGGCGAAACTCCGCACCGCGTCGCGCAGGCGCTCCGGCGCGATCCCGAACTCCCGCGCCACCGCGATGGCGGCCAGCAGGTTCATCACCGCGTGCCGCCCCACCAGGCCGGTTTCGTAATCCACGCCCGCGGCGCGAAAGCGCGTGCCCTCCACGCCATATTCCACGCCTTCCGCGCGCACTCGGGCGTCCGGCGAAAAGCCGAAGGTCACGGTGCGTCCCGGATGGACGTCGCGAAACCGTAGCACGCGCGCATCGTCGCCATTCAGCACGGCCACGCCGTCCCGCGGCAATCCTTCGATCAACTCGCGCTTGGCAGCCGCCACTCCCTCGATGGAATCGAAGAACTCCACGTGCGCGTAGCCCACGTTGGTCACCACGCCGATCTCCGGCTTCGCAATCCGGGTCAGCTCGCGAATTTCTCCCGCGTGATTCATTCCCATTTCCAACACGCCGGCCTTCGCATCGCCGGGCAGCCGCAAGATGGAAAGCGGCACTCCCACGTGGTTATTGAAATTCCCCACGGTCCTGCCCACCGCCATGTCCACGGCCAAGAGATGCGCGATAGCGTCCTTGGTAGTGGTCTTGCCCGCACTGCCCGTGACACCCACCACCCGGCCGCCCCACTGGCGGCGCGCCCACGTCCCCGAGTCCTGCAAAGCGCGAAGGGTGTCGGGCACCGCCAGCTCGCAACGCGCCGGCTCGCCGTTCGCCACCGGCTCCCCATGTTCCGCTTGACCACCGCTCCCGCGCGGGAAGGCAGGCGGCACCGCCTGCCCCACCTCGCCGCGCGCCACCGGCTCTCCACGTTCCGTTCGGACACCGCGCGCCGCCAGCCCGCCATAGCCCGCCGGTTCGCCGCCGCGCGCGGCGCCGGATTCGTCGACCGCCGCTGCCGCCGCGCCCTTTTCCACCACCACCGCTGCCGCGCCTTTCTCCCAGGCCGCCTTCACAAAATCGTGCCCATCGTGGTTGGGCCCACGTAGCGCGAAATACACGTCGCCGGCATTCTGTGTCCGCGTATCCACGCTCCAACCCGACACGCGCATCGCCGGGGCATCGCCCTCCGCCTCCATCGCCCGCGCAACTTGTTGCAGTTCCAAGGTCATGGTTCAAGGCGTCCTGCGGAACCCATAACCTTTGAGCACTTCTCTCGCCACCACCCGGTCGTCGAATGGGATGGTCTGGTCTTTCAGAACCTGGTACGTTTCGTGCCCTTTCCCGGCCAGAATCACCACGTCGCCTTCGCGCGCCTCTTTCAAAGCGCGCGCGATGGCCGCGGCCCGGTCCGGCTCGATCGCGTGCGGTTTGTCCACCCGGCGGATGCCCACCAGGGCATCGTTCATAATCTTGAGTGGGTCCTCCGACCGCGGGTTGTCGCTGGTCAGCACCACGAAGTCGCTGGCTTCCGCCGCGGCCTGCCCCATCAGCGGCCGCTTGGAGCGGTCACGGTCGCCGCCGCAGCCGAACAGCGTGATGACCCGTTTCGGGTTCAGCCCGCGGGCCGCCGCGATGGTGTTGCGCAACGCGTCGTCGGTATGCGCATAATCTACCGCCACCACGAAAGGCTGGCCTTCGTCCACGCGCTCGAACCGGCCCGGCACAGACTGCAGATTGGCGATGCCGCGCGCCACCGTCTCGGGAGCGATGCCGTAGGAAAGCCCCGCGCCGCATGCCGCCAGGATGTTGTACACGTTGATCTTGCCGAGCAGCGGCGATTCCACCGCGAATCGCTGTTTGCCGAACTGCACGTCGAACCGCAGGCCCTGGAACCCCGACGCGATGTGGCGCGCGCGCAGGTCCGAATCCTGTCCCAGCCCGTACCAGAAGACGCGCGTGTGCCGGTGGAGCTTGATCTGCCGGGCGTAGCTGTCGTCGCGGTTCAGCACGGCATACTGCGGCGCCGGGCCGCCGGCGCCTTCGAACAGCAATCGCTTGGCGGCGAAATACGCTTCCATGGTGCCGTGAAAATCCAGGTGATCGCGCGTCAGGTTGGTGAAGACCGCAGTGTGGAACGCCAGCCCATAGACGCGGCCGAGCGCCAGGGCATGCGAGGAGACCTCCATGGTGGCGTGGGTCCCGCCGGCCTGCCGCAGGTCCGCGAACAGGCGCACCAGGTCGAGCGACTCCGGAGTGGTGTTCACGGCCGGAAGCACGCGCCCCGCCACGTGGTACTCGATGGTTCCGACCATGGCGGTGATATAGCCGGCGGCGCGCAGGACGGAATCGATCAGGTAGGCGGTAGTGGTCTTTCCATTAGTCCCGCTGATGCCCGTGAGCCCAAGGTGCTCATCCGGCTTGCCGTAGAAATTGCGCGCGGCCACCGCCAGCGCCTGGCGGCCGTGAGCGACCCGAATCCAGCGCGCGGCCAATTCCGGCGGCGGGTCCGATTCGGCGGCCACGGCCACGGCCCCGCGCGCCACGGCATCCTGGGCGAACAGGCGGCCATCCGCGCGGCTGCCCGGAAATGCAAAGAAGAGGTCGCCGGGCGCGACGCGGCGCGAGTCGTAGGCCAGCCCTCCCACGTCCATGGCGGCAAGTTCCGGCGCCATAGGCTGGGTGAGCCGATCACCCGGGAGTATCTTGCCTAGAATCATCTCGCAAACTGGACGCGAATGCGTTCCCCCTGGTGTAGCACCGCGCCCGGCGGCGGGTCCTGGACCCGGGCCACGCCGCTGCCATCCGGTTGCACCGAAATTCCCCGCGCCGTGGCCTCCGTCAGGACGGCCCGCAGGGTCATCCCCTTGAAATTCGGGACAGTGGCCGTGGCGGGGGCGTCGTCCGCCGGTGCGCCTGGCTGCGTGCCTGTTGCCAGGGCGTTTGTTTGCGGTTTGCCTGGCTGCGTCCCGGCAGCCACTGCGTTCGGTTGCGGTTTGCCTGGCTGTGTCCCGGCAGCGGCGGCGACGGCCGCGGGCCTGGCTTCCGCCTGCCCGCCGGGCTCCGCGGTTCGATCCTCGTCGTCCGGGTCTTCCAGGATGTTGGGGCCGGACCCAAGGTCGGCAATCGCCAGGTCGTCGGTGCCCTGGTCCTTCGCCACCAGCATCGGCTCCTGCTGGCTCGGCACATCTTTGGGAACGTCCAGGATGCGCAACGCTTCAGTGGCCACGGCCTTGAAGACCGGCGCGGCCGCCGCTCCGCCAAACCCGGACGTCCCGTGGGTGCCGTTCAAGGTCACCACTACCACCACGGCCGGATTGGTCAGCGGCGCGATCCCCATGAAAGAGCCATTGTACGAGTGGGTGTAATGGCGCGTGGCGTAGTCGAAGATCTGGGCGGACCCTGTCTTGCCTCCGACAGTGTACCCTTCGATGCGCGCCCCCCTCCCGGTGCCGTTCAGCACCACGCCTTCCATCATCTGCCGCATAGTGATGGCTGTCTCGGGGCGCAGCGCCCGCACCGGCGGTTCGAGCGGCTGCACCTTATCGCCTTTCTTCAGCACCAGCCGCGGTTTCACCAGCAGGCCCCCGTTGGCCACGGTTGCCGCCGCCTGCGCCAGTTGCAGGGTGGTCACGCTCACTTCCTGGCCCATGGCGATGGAGGCCAGCGATGTGCTCCCCCACTTGGTCAACGGCCGCAAGCGCCCTTTCGATTCGCCCGGCAGCGGGATGCCGGTCTTCTGACCGAAGCCGAACTTTCGCACGTAGTTGTACATGGACTCGCGCCCCACCTGCAGGCCGATTTCGATGGCTCCGATATTGCTGGAGTGAGCCAGCACCATGGCCATGGGAAGAATACCGTAGCCCGCGTGCGAATCGTGGATGGTCCGTCCGAAGAGCGTCAACACCCCGCCGTGGCAGTTGATGGGGCTCTCGGGCCGCAAGTTGGTGGTTTCGAGAGCCGCGGAAAGCGTGATCACCTTGAAAACCGAGCCGGGCTCGAAGGGCACCGACGTGGCGTGGTTGCTGCGCGCCGCCACCTCTTCTTCGGTCACCGGAGGTTCGTTGGGATCGTAGGTGGGGTAACTGGCCAGCGCCAGGATCTGTCCGTCATAAGGGTTCATCACCACCACGCTGCCGCTAGCCGCTCCGTGCTCGGCGACGGCCGCTGCGATCTCGCGTTGGGCCACGAATTGCAGCCGTTCGTCGAGGGTCAGGGTGATGGTGGTTCCGGCGCGCGCCGGGGTGGCCGTCAGTTCGGCCACGGCGCGGCGTTTCACGTCCATCAGAATCCGCGCCACGCCGGGTTGTCCGCGGAGATCCGCCTCCAGGGCCTTCTCGATACCGCCGTTGCCGGCCTCTTTGAAATCGACGCCGCCCAGTACGTGGGCTGCCAGCGTGCCATTGGGATAGTGGCGCTGGCTGCCGGAGTCGATGTGAATCCAGTCGAGCTGCAGGTTGCGCAGATCCTCGACCTCCTGCAGGGTGAGGTCTTGTTTGACCCGAAAGAAGCCCCGGTGGTTGGCGCGGGCCAGCTTGAGGCGCTTATATAGTGCCGCCGGGTCCAGGTGGAGTTCGCGAGCCAACAGGTCGGAGCCGAGTTCGAGCGATGGCACGTTGCGGGGATCGACGGAAACGGATTCCGTCGGCACGCTCATGGCTAATGGCCGCCCCATGCGGTCCAGGATGGCTCCGCGGGGCGCCTGGATCTCGACCTTCTCAATCTGGCGTTCCGAAGCCTTTTTGACGTACTCCCGGTGATGGACCACCTGCAGACTAATAAGTTTGCAGAAGATGAGCGCGCCCCAGAGGAGGACGAGGCCGGCGGGCCAGGCTATACGTCGCGCCACCATTTCGGCCGCCTACTGTTTCACCATGGCGACCTTGCCTTCGGCCCTATTATCGAGGTGCACCACCTGGCTGGCGGACGGCTCGACCAGATTGCGGTCTTTGGCCAGCTTGTCCAGCCGCTCCGGGCTCAGCAGTTGCGCCTCCTGCAATTCCAGAGTGCGCCGCTCGCCAGCCAGGGACACTGCCTCCGAACGAAGGGCTTCTAATCTGTATCCGGCAATTGTATTGGCGACATTGGGGGCCAATACGCCCGTGAGGAATGCCAACACCACCGTGGCCGCGCCGATCACCGTCCAGCAAGCGCCCCCGGCGCGCGGATCGGGCTGCCTTATCAATCGGCTGTTGTCGATCCGCTTGGAAAAGAGGATCACGTCGTCGAATGGCAGCGCGCGCAACCGGAAGTCCCGATCGCTTGCCAGGGCGCGATTAGCGCCAGGCGCCGAGGCCGCGCGCAACCAGGACGATTCGGTTCGCGTGGCGGCCAGCCGGACGGCGGGAGAATCCGCGCCTGCCGGCGCCTGGGTTCTCCGGAAGAATGTTGGTAATGTCGCCATGGTTCTTTTGCCTCACTGCTTCATCGTCACCGCGCGCAGTTTGGCGCTGCGCGAGGGTGGGTTCTGCCTGGTTTCTTCGTCGCTGGGCTGGAGCGGATGCTTGGTGAGGATCACCGCGCGGCCGTCGCGTCCCAGTGCTTTGAATCGCTCTTTCACTTTCCGGTCCTCGCCCGACATGAAGCTGATTACCACCATCCGCCCGCCGCTCCTCAGCAGTCCGGGACCTATGTCGAGCAACCGGTCCAATTCACCCGGTTCGTCGTTCACCGCCATTCGCAGGGCCATGAATGTTTTCGTGGCCGGATGCAAACGGCCCGTCCGCGGCACGGCCCGCAACACCACATCGGCCAGATGTAATGTGCTCCGTATGGGCCGTGCTCGGACGATTGCTCTGGCTATCTTCCGCGCCCTCCTTTCCCCGCCTAGCTGATAGATCAGATCGGCGATTGCCTTTTCGGCTGTGTAATTGACTAAGTCGGCCGCCGTCATGCCCGTGGTTTGAGTCATCCGCATATCCAACGGCCCATCGGTCAAAAACGAAAATCCGCGATGTGGCGCCTCGGTCAACTGGAAACGGCTCGCTCCCAGGTCCGCCAGCAGCCCATCCACTGTTTGAAATCCCTCGGCCGCGGCCGTGGCATCCAATTGGCCGAACGTCCCTTGATGAAAGCGAATTCGTTCCGCCCATGGCGCCGTGTTGGCACGCGCGAGTTCCAGCGATTCCGCATCGCGGTCGCTCGCGATTACGAGCCCCGTGGTCAGCCGTTGCGCAATCAGCGCCGTGTGCCCGCCCAAACCCGCGGTGGCGTCCAGGTACACTCCCTCGGGCCGGATTTCCAATAGCGCCAGGGACTCCACGGCCATGACTGGAAAATGCATAGGTCATCAGTTCAGGCCACCCGCCTCCAGCTTCCCGATCCCTTCCGCATCCAGGGAGGCGGCTTCGCGCTTGCGCTCCTCGTAGATCGGCTCACTCAGGATTTCGATGCGGCCGCGGTAGGCGAACAGCCGCACGGGTTGATTTTCGATGCCCAATTCCCGCCGCAGTTCCGGCGAGAACAGAATCCGTCCCTGGCCATCCATCTCGGTCTCGGCGCCCAGATCGGCCGCGTTGAAGGCCACGTGACGCGCCAGACGGACATCCTCGCGATAGCTCTCGAAGAATTTCTCGTTGCCACGCCACACTTCCATGGGGTATACTTGCGCCGTGCGGCGATCCAGGCTCGTG
>Ga0265316_10000603_pt1 | contig 40127 bp, 30 predicted proteins | sample 4522metaG_FD_202092 | JGI IMG/M metagenome (GOLD analysis project Ga0265316, IMG submission 202092) | Rhizosphere microbial communities from Carex aquatilis grown in University of Washington, Seatle, WA, United States - 4-5-22 metaG | ecosystem: Host-associated > Plants > Roots > Rhizosphere >... | reverse complement strand
CACACGCCCGTCGGCAGCGGCCACCGCCGCGACCATGTCGACCTTGGCGACATCAATGGCGAACACCAGCTTGCCGCCCAGGTCGGCGTGCGAAATCGTCTGCGGTTGAAAATCGTTGACGGGAATTTTGCGATAGATACGCTTCTTCATGATGGGGATGACCTCCTTCGTCGGGTTTTGCGACTTCGACATCTTTGGGGCATCCCCGTCCTTTTTCTTCAACTACCTTTAGCTGACTGATCTGGTCGCCGCAGGGGTACCGGCGTAGAATCGCCGCGCCGGCTTGGCGGCGCCCAGACCGCTGAACGGCAAAGCGTTAGCCAGACGTCGTCGCACTTCAGCGCGAGCGCTTGACTGTTCCCCGGTATGGGGTACACTACCAGGTGTGCATGTCGAATTATCGAGTACGGCCGAGAAACAACTCGCGAAGATACCTGCGCACATCGTCAAGAAGTTCGCGCTCTGGGTGGACCTGGTCTCCGTGGAAGGCCTTGCAGCTGCGCGGGCCATTCCGGGATACCGAGATCACGTCCTGAAGGGAGAATGGAAGGGGTACAGAGCAATTCGTCTGAGCGCTGCCTACAGAGCCATTTATCAAGAACGCCAGACTGGCACGATCCAGCTGGTCTACGTCGAGGAGGTCAACAAACATGATTACTAGGAAGACGAAGGGGAAGACTGGGCGAGAAGCCTCGAAATACCTTGAATCCCTGATGGGAGGACCGCTGACTCTCGGGGCCGCGCTGTCGGGTCTGCGTGAAGCGGAAGAGCAAAGCCTTGCAGAGTTTGCAAAGCTTCTTGGCGTGTCTAGGTCGCATCTTTGTGACATTGAGCAGGGCCGGAGAGCCGTCAGTCCAGAGCGGGCCGCTCGTTTTGCGAAAGCTCTCGACCAGAGTGAACCTCAATTTGTGAGGCTTGCGCTTCAAGACCAGATCCGCTGCGCTGGTCTGAGACTGACAGTTGAAGTGAAGGCCGCGTGAATGCGCTGGCTAACAAGTAGGCGTTTGATCCGGCCGCAGCCGTAGGTCTTCCACTGTCTGGCTGGATTGCCGCGCGGCCGGATTAAACGTCTGGTTGAGCCAAGCCGCGGGTTCGGGAGGAGAAGTCGCGCTCTTCCCCATGGGCAAAGAAGGTCGGCTTGTTGAGCGGCGGGGCGATTGGGACGACGCTCTTGCTGCGGTCGGTGGTTGTCGACAGTTGCAAGTGAGCCGACAAATCGAGAATCGTGCTCGCTCGAAAGAACCGGAGAGGCCATCGGCCACGACAAATGCACAGAGATTCCCCTGGCCGTCGAAATCGAGACGACAGCTTGGTTGCGTGCGACTGTTGAAGGCGAGACGAGATTCATGACGAGTCGAGAGGCGGGGCGCGTGCAGATGGTCGCGTGTCAGCCAGCGGCAGGCTCAACATGGGGCCGCCGCAGCTGGAGCAGGTGCCGAGGTCGATGCCGGTGAGCTTCTGGAAGAGAGCGCGCCAATCAGGAACGTCGATCTCTTGAGCCGGCAGCGCTGTCGGCGGCTGCGAGCTCTCGCTGGGCGGATGATTGCGATTTTCGATAGCCGTGCGGGCGGCAGCGAGTTTGGAATTGACGTTGCCTGCGGCATACAAGCCGAAATGCCTGATCTTCACGAAGCCGCGAGGCAAGACGTGCAGAAGAAGCCGGCGCATAAATTCCAGGATCACGAGCCGACAGACTTTCTTGTCGCGCGTGCGAAAGACGACCTCGTTGTCATCGACGTGCAGCAGCCGCTGGTTCGAAATGGCGACCCGGTGGGTGTACAGGCCAAGGTATTGAAAGAGAGCGTCGGGGGTTCGAAAGGGTGCCTTTGCAAATACCACCCAGTCCTTCTCATACAGAGCATTTTTGAGGCGAGCGAAGGCGGCGGGTTCGATGAGATCGGCGACCACTTGCGGAGTGCGCGGACCCGCCTTGAGTTTGCCCTCTTTGAAAAGGCGAGCCATCGAGCGGAGTCGTCACGCCAGCCAAGTGCTGCTTCGACACTTGCAGATAGCGTGTCGTGTTTCGGATCGACTGATGCCCGAGCAGGACCTGGATGGTGCGCAGGTCTTCGCCCGATTCCAGAAGATGCGTGGCGAAGGAATGCCTGAACGCGTGGATAGTCACACGACGGGTGATGCCAAGTTCGGCGGAGGCGCGGTGGACAGCGCGACGGACGGTATCCGGGCAGAGTTGCTTGCCCGGGTTTTGCCCCGGGAACAGCAGCGGCCCTGGCGGTTTGGCCAGCCGCCAATAGTCGCGCAGAGCTTCGAGCAACCGCTTCGGCAGCGCTCAGGGAGGTGTCCTCCGCCCAGCGTTCGAAGGCAGCGGGCGAGGTGGCCTTCTGCAGCTCGTTGTCGAGCATGCAGTAGGCACCGGAAAGGCTTCGCCGTCTCCCTTCATTGCGATTTGCAACGCGCTCACCTAGTCTGCTTTCGGTCGGGGCTCTGCTTTGGCTGCGACGTGCCCTCGGTCGGGGCTTTCACATGTCGCCGCGGACCAGAGGAACTCGACGGCTGCGTGCCGAGCGGGGGCGGTGGGAGATACTTTCGCCCACGGCAAGGGCACCAGCTGCAGTCCGGTGTCGGCGAGCGCGTTGGACAGTACAATCGCTGCGGGAGAGGATCGAGGCGATCTGTGGCGTAGAACGGGCTGTAGGTTAGCCAACGCACTGGCTCGGCTTCATTGACCTTAAAGGAGATGACCGTCTGGTCCGTACTTCTTAGCTGCTGCTTCGTATTTGTCGGGATGCCGTCGATGCAGGCCGCCTGCCGCTCGCTGACAGGCGCGGACACACGGCTGCCGACCATGAAGACAATGGGCTTTCGCCGCCGTGCCGATGCTGCGCGCGCGTCCCTCGCCTCTCGACTGTCGTCGTAGGTATCGGGGGTGCCGGCACCTTTGCCAGCGGTGGCGTAGGCGCTGGCCGGCGGTAGTGGCGAAATACAGATCACGCCGGTCGCAGGCTCGGCCCGCGCAGACACCGGCATCACCACGGCGATGGCAAACAAAGTGGATGAGACGAACGTGCAGGTCAATCGGTCTGCCAAAGGCGAGAGGTGGCGATCGCCGCGCGATAGGCGGCCAGACTCCGGGCGCGGCGCTCGACGGACCAACCCCGGTCGCGCGCCAGCAAGGTTGCGGTTTCTTCCGCCACGTCAAGGCCGTGCGTCTTGCTGAAAAGCGCGAGGGGCACGCGACGGCGAAGGACGTCCTCCACCTCGCAGGCCAAATCGGATCGAATGGCAAAGGGAATCTCGGCCGCTATGTAGGGCAATTCGGCATCGAGTTGGCGGCCCAGCGAGGCATCCGCGGCAACAAGGGCAAGCACCTGATCAACGCGAGCCCCGTAGGTTTCGCCAAGATGGGCGGCGATGTCGGGCGCCAGTGCGAACGATCCAAGATCGACCTTGCCCGCGCCGGGCAGCGCTCTTGTGCGCGTCTGACAGGGTCGCAGGGCCGCTTCGAGACCGCGCTCGTGCAAGATGGCGATCGCTCGGTCGACCGCCTCTTCGCCCATGGATCGCATGGTGGTCAGCTTGCCGCCGGCCACGTGCAGCCAGCCGCGTGCGTCCGCCCAGATCGCGTGTTCGCGGGAAGCCGCACCCTGGTTTGCCAGCCCGCCGTCGAGCAGAGGTCGCAGGCCGGCGAAGGTAGAAATCACGTCGCTGGGTTTCAGATCGGCGGGCGGAAAGGCGTGGTTGACGGTTTCGAGTAGGTACTCCACGTCGCTGCGATGGGCGCGGATTTCGTCCTCAGGCCGCGGTGGAACGCCGGCGCCAATCCAATCCGTCTCCGTGGTTCCAACAATGGTGCGGCGGCCAGCCGGCAAAACGAAGAGAAGCCGGCCGTCGCGGGGGGAATGGACGACCACGGCGCGGCCGAAGGTGGGCACGCGATCGCCATCCACCACCAAGTGAACGCCGAGCGTGGGGCGCAAGCGGCGCGGCCCGCCGGAAAAGCTGTCGCAGAAGGGGCCGGTGGCGTTCACCAGCAGGCGGGCTCGAATCTCGAATTGGTCACCACTGTCGCGATCCGTGGCCTGCGCCACCCGCAGGCTGCCCCAGCGCCGGTGGTCGGGCTGAATTTCAACCTGGGAGATCACCACAGCGCCGGCGGTCACGGCGTCGAGCAAGTTCTCCAGAACCAGGCGCGCGTCGTCGGTCCAGCAGTCGAAGTACTGTTGCGCACCCTGCATGCCCGCGCTGCGCAGCCAGGGCACCAAACGGTGGACTTCGTGGCTTTCGAGACGGCAGCTGCGCCCCGGGGATTGCCACAGCGCCAAGGCGTCGTACAGGCCCACCCCGACGGACAGCATCCGCAGCGAGGGAAAACGCCCAGTATAGGCGGGATAGAGAAACTCGCGCGGGCGACAGAGGTGCGGGGCGGTGTCGAGCAAACGACGGCGTTCGGCCAGGGCCTCGAATACCAGGTGAAGATCGCCGTGCTGCAGGTAGCGCAGACCTCCGTGAATGAGTTTCGACGACTGGCTGGAGGTTTGGCTGGCAAAGTCGCCTCGTTCACACAGGGCCACGCGCAGGCCGCGCGTGGCCGCATCGCGGGCGATGGCAGCCCCGGTGGCGCCGCCGCCCACGACGAGCAAGTCGAATTCCTCGCCCGCAAGACGGCGCCGCGCAGTCTCTCGCCAGCCCGCGCCAGTCATTCACTAACCCCGTGTTGGCCACAAAAGGTCGTGGCCGTGTCCGCGTCCGGTGCCATTATTCGATCCTGCTCACGAGGTGCCTTCTACACCTTTCGGGGTCCTTCGCAACATGCTGGCGCCTGCGTGATGCATCAACTTCCTTCCCCAGCCAACATGCGCTAGTTTCACCTGACCATGAAGCCATTTCTCGACGAGAACTTCCTGCTCGACGGCAAGGTTGCGGAGCGCCTTTACCACGAGTACGCCGAGAACCAGCCGATTGTCGACTACCATTGCCATCTGCCGCCTGACCAGGTGGCCGACAACCGCACGTTTGGGACGCTCACGCAGATCTGGCTCAATGGTGACCACTACAAATGGCGGGCCATGCGTTCCAATGGGGTGTCCGAACGGTATTGCACCGGCGATGCGTCTGATTGGGAGAAGTTCGAGATGTGGGCGCGCACCGTGCCGTACACCTTGCGCAACCCGCTTTACCACTGGACCCATATGGAGCTGGCCAATCCCTTTGGCGTGAGGGAAAGGCTGCTCGATCCATCGACTGCGCAAGAGATCTACGATCATTGCAATCGCAAGCTCGCCCAGGACGACTTCACCACGCAGGGTTTGCTCAGGCACTTCAAGGTGGCGGTGGTCTGTTCCACCGATGATCCGGTGGATTCATTGGAGGCGCATCAGAAGCACGCCCGCAATGCCGGCGCGACCACCAAGCTTCTGCCCACCTGGCGGCCTGACAAGGCCATGGCGGTGGCGGATCTCGATGGCTGGAACCTCTGGGTCGACAAGCTGCAGGCGATTTCCGACGTGGCCGTCGTCTCGTTTGGCACGTTCCTGTCCGCGCTCAAGCAGCGGCATGACTTCTTCCACCAGGTCGGCTGCCGGGTCAGCGACCATGGCCTGGAGCAGGTTTCGGCCGAGTCGTACACGGGCTCGCAGGTCGAGTACATCTTCGCCAAGGCTCGGACCAAACAGGCGCTTTCGCTCACGGAGCGCGAACAGTTCCGCTCGGCGATGTTGTACGAACTCGCCATCATGGACCATGCGCGCGGCTGGACGCAGCAGTTTCACCTGGGGGCCATGCGCAACAACAGCACGCGGGTCATGCGCAGTCTGGGTCCTGACACGGGCTTCGATTCAATCGGCGACTACCCGCAGGCTTTCCCGCTTGGCCGCCTGCTCGACCGGCTGGATTCCAGCAACCAGCTCTGCAAGACCATCATCTACAACCTGAATCCAGCCGACAATGAGGTCATCGCGACCATGCTGGGCAATTTCCAGGATGGGTCGTGCCCAGGCAAGATCCAATTCGGCGCGGCCTGGTGGTTCATGGATCAGAAAGACGGCATGGAGCGCCAGATGAACGCCCTCTCCTCGCTCGGGCTGCTGTCACGTTTCGTGGGGATGCTGACCGACTCGCGCAGCTTCCTGTCGTATTCGCGCCACGAATACTTCCGCCGCCTGCTGTGCAATCTCCTCGGCAACGACGTGGAAAAGGGTCTCATTCCCTACGACATTGAATTGCTCGGCAACATGGTGCGGGACATCTGCTTCCGCAACGCCCGCGACTACTTCGGCTTTTTCGCCAAAGCGGCGTAGCTTAATATCTATGGGTGCTAGAGCGCCGAACAGCTTGTCTCCCGTCGAGAAATCGCGTACTTGCGTCGCGTCCCTTCGTTGCTCCTCGGTCAAATACGTCGAGTATTCTCCCTCGTCGCGCCTCGGGCCGCTCGCAACTACGCAATTTCGCTCGGTCCGCCAAACTGTTCGGCGCTCTAGAGGTACCGGCTGACCAAATTCTCCAGCAATTCCTGTCGTCCCGAGCGGGGCTTGGGATCGATGTTGCGGGACGCGACCTCGGCGGCGATCTGTTCGAGCGACAGCTTGCGGTCGAGAATCTGGCGACCCAGCCCCTCTTTCCAGCCGATATAGCGCTCGTCCACCAGGGCCTGCAGCTTGCCGTCGGCCAGAATGCGGTCGGCGACCAGCAGGGCGCGCGCCAGAAGGTCCATGGCGCCGACATGGGCGTGGAACAGGTCGTCGGGCTCGAAGCTCTGCCGGCGCACTTTGGCGTCGAAATTGAACCCGCCGGTGGAGAATCCGCCCGCCTGCAGAATGCGCGCGAGCAGCAGCGACATTTCGCCCAGGTCATTGGGGAACTGATCGGTGTCCCAGCCAAGCAAGGTGTCGCCGCGGTTCATGTCGATGCTGCCAAACAGCCCGCTGGCAATCGCGTAGGCCACTTCGTGTTCAAAGGTGTGGCCAGCCAGGGTGGCGTGGTTGGCTTCGATGTTCAGCCGGAAATCGCCATTGTCGAGGCCATTGCGCTGCAAAAAGGCATCAACGGTGGCTGAATCGTAGTCGTACTGATGCTTGGTCGGCTCGCGCGGTTTGGGCTCGATGAGCAGCGGCCCGCGGAAGCCGATCTTGTGCTTGTGTTCAGCCACCAGATTCATGAAGCGACCAAGCTGATCGAGTTCGCGCTTCATGTCGGTGTTGAGCAAGGTCTCGTAGCCTTCGCGCCCGCCCCACAGCACGTAGTTGGCGCCGCCCAGCCGCTGGGTTACCTCCAGCGCGTGTTTCACCTGAGCCGCGGCGTAGGCAAAAACCTCGGGGTCCGGGTTGGTGGCCGCGCCCGCCATGTAGCGCGGGTGCGAGAACAGGTTGGCCGTTCCCCACAACAACTTCACCCCGGTTCGCTGCATGTGACCGGCCAGAACATCGGCCATGCCATCGAGCAGTTTGTTCGACTCCGCCAGGGTGCGACCCTCGGGCGCGACATCGCGATCGTGGAAACAATAGAACGGCACGCCCAGGCGCGAGAAGAAGTCGAAAGCCGCCGCAGCCTTCAGCTTCGCACCTTCAAGCGCATCGCCCGCTTCCAGCCAAGGACGCTGGAAGGTGCCGCCGCCAAACATGTCCTTTCCGTCGGAGGCGAAGGTGTGCCAGAAACACACCGCCATGCGCAGGTGATCCTCCATGCGCTTGCCGCGAATCACGCGGTCCTTGTCGTAGTAGCGGAAAGCCAAGGCGGACGTGGAGTCCGGTCCAGCGAAACGAATGGGCGCAACAGATGAGAAGAATGAATCGGCCATGGGGTTATTTTTACCCTTTTACAAAAGGATTCGCCAGCGCCGTGACGCGGGTTCAGGAGATCAGCGCTGCGCCCAGTAGCCCGGCCGACGTTTGAAACGGATGAGGGGCCATCGGTGTGGTGACTCCACGATCTCGCCGGCGCGATGACGAATGGCGGTGATGAAGCGACCACCCAGGCCAGCCACACGTTCTTCGTACCAAGACGCAGCGTCCTGTAGCTCCGCCTCGGCGAGGGGATTGAAGCGAAGGCGTCTACTTGCCGCCAAAGCGTTGCTCGAGACGGGCGAAGACCTCGTCGGCCGGGATGGTGGCGACTCTGCCGGCATCGACGTCTTCGATGCGGCGTTGAATCTCGGCTTCCCAGTACTCACCAAGATCTCCAAGGTCGAGACTCGCCGCGAGCTTGTCGACTAGGTCCTCCCGCTGCTCCTGCGGCAATTGAAGCGCGGCTTCAAGAATTTCCTGCGGCTGCAGCATGTTTCAAGTGTAGCGCGCCCGGCACTCCCATGGGCGCGTTTTGTGTCTCGCCGAGGGTAGCGGACCGACGTTTGCGGGCGGCGAGCGCAGGGCCGCCGCACCGGGGTCCGTGGTGCGGCGCCGTTTCCCCCTAGAGCGCTGAACGGGTTGAAAGCAGTGGAATATCAGGGGGATTGAACGGCTCGCATGAGCGAGCGGGTGAGCGTGTTCGTGTGCGGCACGCGGGATGCGGAAAGCGTGGGTACAGCCCACCCTGCCCACCCCTCGCGCTTCGTGCTCGCCCGTCGCGCTCGCCCGTCGCGCTCACGCAAGCCGCCCACGCAAGCCGCCTGCCTAACACGCTCACGCTACCGCTCACGGGGCACGCAAACCGTCTCCCGAGGTGTGCCCCAATGTCGCGCAACGACTGCTGTTTCAACCCGATCGATGCTCTAGTCCCCGTTGAGTCGCCGTTCAAGCGCACCGCTGGCTTCGTCGTACACCGCCCGGGCTGTCGGATCGGGCGTGACGGCGAGGTGGGTGGCCGGGGCGGAGAAGCGGCGGGCGAGCTCGTCCCAAGCCGCACCTTCCACCGCCTGGGCCGCGCGCAGGGCCGCGCCCAGGGCCGATGAATTGGACACCTGCAACGGCACAATGGTTGCCTGGAACACATCGGCCAGCACCCGCAATATCCCCGGGTTTCGCGAGGCGCCCCCAGTGACCAGGATGGGGTTCATGTCTTCGCCGACAAAGCGCGAATGCAGGCGCATGCTGAGTGCCTGGGTTTCGACCACGGCGCGGGCAGCGGCATAGGGATCGCGTCCACCGACAAAGTCATCCGATCCAAACCAGCGAACCACGGACGCGGGCAAACGCGGCGTAATTTCGGGAACGAAATAGGGCAGCAGCATGTTGCCCCGGTTGCCAGGCCGCGTGTGGGCCAGGATGGCGTCGGCAAAGGCGTCCCAATCCAGGCCAAAGCGGTGCGCGATCTCTTCGCGCGCGAGCGAGCCGTTGGCAAAGCAGGCCAGGGCCATGAATCCCCCCGCGGGATTGCCGAAGACGTGGCCGTAGCCGCGCGGATCGGTGCGCGGGGCGGCCATGGCGGCGAACACAGTGTCGCTGGTGCCTAGACTAATGACCGCTGTGCCGGGACGACTGGCGCCCATGCCAACCAGGCTGCTCGGGTTGTCGCCGGTGAAGGCAATGACCGGGGTTTTGCGCGAAAATCCGTACTTATTCACAAAGTAATCCGACAGCACGCCCACCCGGGTGGTGGACGCCACTGGCGGCCGCAGTTTCGCCGCCAACCCCGGCGCGGTGGCGTCGAGCAAAGACCGGCTCCAGTTTTCAGCGGAAAGATCGAGCAAATTCATCCCAGCGCCGTCGCCGCGATCAATAGGCACAGTGGACGCTGTGAGCAGCGAGGCCATAAACGAGCTGACCAAATGAATTTCGACTGTGCGCGCCCAATCCGCCGGCGCGTCTTTGTAGAACTTGCGAATTTGCGGCCCAGTGAAGCGTTCAATGGCCCGCGATCCCGTGACTGCCCCCATGCGAGCGTCGCCGCCCACAGCAGCCGCGATCTCGGCGCACTCCACGCTGGTGGCGCTGTCCATCCAGATGGGCGAGGTTCGTCGACTGAGCAGCGGTTGCACCTGATCGCGCAGCGGCCGGTCGGTCGACCAAGCGCCGACGGCATCGAAGGAACGCGCCAGGTACACCGAGCCGTGCTGCTGGCCGGCCCCTGACACGCCGCGCACGCTGGCCAAATCCACGCCCGCCTTCACCAGATCGCCAAGGACCAGTTCAAGCGCCTCGACCCACATCAAAGGATCGCTCTGCCTGACCCGGGGATCCTCATGCGCCAGAAAACCCTTGGGACAGTGGTATTGCGGCAACCGCTCGCCAAACACGACGTTGCAGTTGGCTGAGACAGCGCCGGTCTCCGTGTCGACGATCAGCGCGGACAGACTTTGCGTGCTTGCGTCCAGTCCCAGAAAGCGAGCCATGTGTTCTCCCAATCTCTACGCCGGTGGAAAATCGCGGCTCGCGATGGCGCGGCCGGCCTCCCCGGGCTCGAAAAAATGCACCCGATCCATATCGAGCACCACGGGCACGGTCGTGCCCACGCCCAGACCGGCGCGCGCGTCCACATGCGCGACGATGCGCTCGTGCCGGGCCGTGGACAGATACACATCCATGGTGGCGCCCAGGGGTTGTAACAGCCACAACTTCATCGACAAGGTCACGGCGCTGGCCGCCGCACCATCGCCCGTCCGCGGAAGTCCCAGGGCCTCGGGCCGCACGCCCATGACCACATCGGCGTCCCCAGCCGCGCGAGCGCGTAGCCCAGGCGCGGCCCAGGCCGGCACCGGCAACTTGGCCGTGCCCTCGTCAAAAAACAGTTGTCCGCCTTCGTCTACCAGGCGACCGGAAAGAAAATTCATGGGCGGCGTACCGAGAAAACCAGCGACAAAGCGATTGGCCGGCCGATGATAGATTTCAAGCGGGCCGGCGCACTGATGAACCACGCCGTCCTTCATCACCACCACGCGATCGCCCAGCGTGATCGCCTCTTCCTGGTCGTGGGTCACGTACACGGTGGTGCTGCCGAGTTCAATGTGCAGCCGTTTGATCTCGGCGCGCATCTCGACCCGCAGCTTGGCGTCCAGGTTCGACAGGGGCTCGTCAAAGAGAAAGCACTGCGGATCGCGAACGATGGCCCGGCCCAGGGCCACCCGCTGGCGCTGACCACCTGACAGTTGGCGGGGCCGCTTGTCGAGAAGTTGCGCGATCCCCAGCTTTTCAGCGGCGCGCCGAACCTTGTCGTTGATGGTGGCCTTGGGCACGCGACGCAGGCTGAGGGCAAAGGCCATGTTCTCGAACGCCGTCATGTGCGGATACAGGGCGTAGCTTTGGAAGACCATGGCGATGTCGCGGTCCTTGGGTGCCACCTTATTCATGAGGCGCCCGCCGATCGAAATGGTGCCCGCGCTGATTTCTTCCAGGCCCGCGATCATGCGCAGGGTGGTGGATTTCCCGCAGCCCGACGGCCCCACGAGCACGATGAACTCCCGATCCGCGATGTGCATGGTGAAATCGTCGACAGCTTTGAAGCCGCCTTCGTAGATCTTCTGCACGTGGGAAAGCTCGACGCTGGCCATGGGGATGCGCTCCGCGCGGCGGCGACTTTAGCGCGGAGGCTGGCCGGTCGAAAGCACAAACACCGCCCTTTCCTGCTGGAACGGTAAAATGTTAAAAGACCTTCCAAATTCAACCCTCGGTCGTTATGCGTTTCGTCAGCAACTTCCCGTATGGCAGGGCACCCTTGTGGTTGCTGGTGCTCGCCGTGGTGTCGGTGGGGCTGCGCGTGGCCACTTCGCGCCAGCGCGAGGCCCGGCCGGACCTGGTCGTGGTCACCCACACCGAGGCCCAGTTCAACGCCTATCGCAAGGCCATCCCGCGCTTTGAACGCGAACACGGGGTCAAAGTCCAACTGCAGTTCGCCAACTGGGCCTCGCTGCAGGCGCGGCTGCAAAACGCCATCCTGGCTGGCAGCGAGGTGCCTGACCTGGCGGAGGTCTTCGCCGGATCCCTGGGTTTTTTCACCCGCGGGCCCGTGGAGGACATCGGGCTGCTCGACCTGACCGATCGCTTGAAGGCCGACGGACTCACCGATCGACTGGTGCAATCGCGCCTGAGTCTGTGGTCGACGCGCGGCCGCGTCTATGCCCTGCCCCACGACGTGCATCCGGTGATGCTGGCCTACCGGCGCGACCTGGTGGAAGCCCTGGGCATCGACGTCAGCAAGCTTGATACCTGGGAAAAGTTCGTCGAGGTGGGACGCCAGGTGAGCCGCGATCTCGACGGCGACGGCATCATCGATCGCTACATGCTGGACATGCGCTACGACGGGAACTGGGCGCTGCAGCTTTTGCTCTTCCAGCGCGGCGGTCAGATTTTTGATCCACAGGGCGAGGTGGCGTTTGCCACCGAGGACACCGCGCAACTCATCCTTTGGTATCTGCGACAAGCGCGCGGGCCGAATCGGATCGGCTACGAGTGCGGCTGGGGCCAGCCCGTGGTCAAGGCCCTGACGGACGGTTTGGTCCTGTTTCACTGGGCGCCCGACTGGCGCAGTTGGATCTTTGCCGACGAGGCGCCGGGGTTGTCGGGCAAGATGGCGCTGATGCCCTTGCCAGCCTGGACCCCGGGCGGGCGGCGCACGTCGACCTGGGGCGGAACCGGCCTGATGATCATGAAGCAGACGCGCCACCCGGATCTGGCCTGGGCCCTGGCCAAGCACCTGTACTTCGATGCCGCTGAATTGGGCGAACGATTCCTTTCGACCAACATTCTGCCGCCCTTGAAAGACGCGTGGAATTTGCCCGAGTTCGACAAGCCATTCCCCTACTATTCCAATCAGCGCATTGGCCAGATGTATGCGGCCCTGGCGCCGGACGCGCCGCCGGTCTATTCGAGCCCGGTGGACGATGCCGCGCGCGTGGCATTTGACCGGGCCTACAATCGCTCCGCTGAATACTACGTCCAGCATGGGGAGGTCGGCTTGATGGAAGAAATCCGGGCGCAACTGGCAGCGGGCGCTGCCGATGTGCGCCGACTGGCCAGCCGGGAGAAGATCTTGGTCAAGGGGACGCGATGAGTGGCAAGGCTGCCCAACGTCCGCCGGGCCGACCGCGCTACAAGGGCAAGGCGCCGTACCTGTTCCTATCGCCCTACATAATTTTGACCGCGGCGTTCTTCGCCGTGCCCTTTGTCAATGCCATCCTCCTGGCCTTCTACGAAACCAATGGCCCGCGCAGCCGCACGTTTGTGGGTCTGGCCAACTTCGTCTTTCTCTTCACGGATGAGGTGTTCCGGCGAGCCTTGCTCAACACCACGATCTTTGCCCTGGTCTCGGTCTTCGTGCAATTGCCGCTGTCAATGGCCCTGGCCTTGCTTCTCAATTCAGGCGGCGATCGGGTAAAGGGATTCTTTCGCCTGGTGTTCTTCTCGCCCAACCTGGTTGGACAGGTTTTGGTGGGCATCGTCTTCAGTGTACTGTTCACTCCCCGCTACGGATTGGTCAATCGCGGCTTTCAAATGGCCTTGCACTGGGGGCTAGAGGCGCGCTGGCTCAGTGATCCGCGGCTCATTATGCCGGCCATTGTTTTGGCTTCGCTGTGGTTGTGGGTGGGGTTCAACATGATCTACTTCCTCGCGGCCTTGCAAACCGTGGACAAGACGCTGCAAGAGGCGGCGCGCATTGACGGGGCCAGCCCCTGGCAAATCTTCTGGCACGTCACCCTGCCCTCCATGCGCCACGTGGTGATCTTTGTCGTCATCATGAGCGTGATTGGCTCCTACCAACTCTTTGAGCTTCCACTCACCCTCTTGAGCGAGAGCTACGGGTTTGGGGCCAACGACGCCGGCCTGACACTCATCACCTACCTCAACTACCGGGCGTTCCGCTCGGGCGATCTGGGGTTGGGATCAGCGGTCGGCTGGGTGGTGGCCGCGATCATTTTCCTGGTCAGCCTGGTCCAGATCCGGCTCGGCCGCATCGCCGAAGAGGATTAGCAACGATGAACATCCTGCAAATCCTGCTGCTGACGCTGTTTGTGGCTTTCATCGCGCTCCGCTTGCTCGGCCGGCGGCGAGCAGCGGCGCGCTTTGCCCGCTGGACCTTGCTCGGGTTGGGCGCTGTCGTGGTGCTGGCGCCCTTTGCCTGGTTGCTGGCGGCGGTGTTCAAGGATCGCTCGGTGCTCAATGAGTACATGTTTCTGCCGCCGATTGAGCGGTGGTCGGAAACGCTGAACCTCAACAACTTTCGCCAGCTATTCCGTGGGCGGCCCAGCCTGACGGGACCGGTGTATTTCTGGGAATACGTGCTCAATTCCACGGTGTACGCCACCTGCACCACTGTGTTGCAGATATTCTTCTGCTCACTCGGTGGCTATGCTTTGGCCAAGTATGAATTCCGCGGCAAGACCGCGCTGACCCTGTTCATGCTCGGGTCGATGATGATTCCCTCGGTTTTGCTGTTGGCGCCGCTTTACAAGATGGTAGTGGACCTGGGCCTGGTGGATTCCCTGCCCGGCCTTATCATTCCTGGGATGGTCGGCACCTACGGCATCTTCCTCTTTCGCCAGGCCTGTCTGGCTGTCCCCAATGAGATGCTCGACGCCGCCCGTCTGGATGGCTGTAGCGAATTCGGCATCTATCTTCGCCTGGTGATGCCACTCGTGCGGCCCATGGCTGCGGCGTTTTGCCTAATTTGTTTTCTCGGCAACTGGAACGCCTTCTTTGCCCCCAATATATTTCTGCACAGTCAGGACAAGCTCACCTTGCCCGTGGTGTTGAATCTCTATCTGGGCGAATTCAGACACGATCAGGGCGTGTTCTTGACCGGGACGGCGCTCGCCATGATTCCGCCCGCGGTGCTGTTTTTTGCCCTGCAAAGGGAATTCATCAGCGGTCTGACCTCGGGCGCGGTCAAGGGGTAGCCACATGCCCCGCCGCCGCACATTTCGCAATCCGATCATTCCAGGGTTCTATCCCGATCCCAGCCTGTGTCGGGTCGGCCGCGACTTCTATCTGGTCACGAGCAGCTTCGAGTATTTTCCGGGCGTTCCCATCTTTCACAGCCGCGACCTCGTGCACTGGCAACAGATCGGCCACGTGTTGTCGCGCAAGAGCCAACTTGATTTGGCCGGCGTGGCCAGCTCGGGCGGCATCTATGCCCCGACCTTGCGCTACCACCGCGGCCGGTTCTATTTGGTGACCACGCATGTGGGCGGCGGCGGAAATTTCATGGTCACGGCCCGTCGACCGCAAAGCCCCTGGTCGGATCCAGTCTGGATCGACGAGGGCGGCTTTGATCCGTCGCTCTTCTTCCACCGCGGCCGCGTCTACTACGCCCGCAACGGACAGGGCGCCGATTTTGACCATCCCGTGATTGAGCAGGCCGAACTTGATCCCGAGACCGGTCGATTGAAGGGGCCGATGCAGGTGATCTGGCGAGGCACCGGCGGCGTCTGGCCTGAGGGGAACCATCTCTATGCCCTGCGCGGCCGCAACTATTTGCTGGCGGCCGAGGGCGGCACGGCCTACAGCCATTGCGAGGTCGCGGCGCGGGCGGATTCACCATTCGGGCCTTTTGTCCCCTGCCCGCACAATCCCGTACTTGGCCATGGCGGCAGGGCTGGGCATCCCATCCAGGCCACCGGCCATGCTGACCTTGTCACTCTTGATGACGGCAGCAGCTGGGCCGTGTTCTTGGGCATACGGCCACGATCCGGCCGCCATCATCACCTCGGTCGTGAAACTTTCCTGGCTCCCGTGCGCTGGTCCGATGATTGGCCGACAGTCGGAGACAATGGCCAGGTGGAACTCGCAATGGCGGTCCCGGATCTGCCAACCCATCGTTTCGCGGCTGCGCCTGCGCGCGACGACTTCGACGACGCAGCCCTCGGCCCAATTTGGGTCCACGTGCGCAATCCGCCTGAGGGCGCGATCAGCCTCAAAGAGCGACCAGGCCACCTGCGCCTGTGGGGCCAGGCCGCTAGCCTGGACGACGTAGGCCCGGTTGCTTTCGTGGCTCGCCGCCAGCAGCACTTCGCCATGCACTGTGAAGCCCGACTGGACTTCTCGCCGGGCCACGCAGGCGAAGAGGCCGGATTGTCCGTGCGGGCGCGCGAGGACTTTCACCTTGACCTCGCTGTGCGACTTGGCCGCGCAGGCCGCGAAGTGGTGGCCTTGCGCAGAACCGGAACCACGACGCGCGTACTCGGGCGCAAGCGGATTGCAGCGGGTCCCGTCGATCTTTGCATCAGTGCCGAGAACGATCACTACCGACTGATGGTTGGCAAAGGGCGAGGCCGCATTCTGCTCGGCCAAGTTCCGGCGCGCGCTCTATCCGCCGAGACTATCGCCCGGCGCGGGCCGATGCACTTTTGTGGTGTTGTGATTGGCATGTACGCCACTGGCCGCGGCCGGCCCTGCCAGGTCCCCGCCGATTTCGACTGGTTCGACTATCGCCCTCTTGCCAAACAGTGAGATTGGAGATCACCCATGACTATCCACGTTGACTCCTCGACGCCGACCACGGCGCCCACACATCCCACGGCCACTCCGATAAACAAACCGGCGATCGTACTAAGCGGTGGCGGAGCGCTCGGCGACTTTGAGGTGGGAGCCGTTCGCTGCCTTTACAATCGCGGCGTCCGCCCTTCGATTCTGTGTGGCACGTCAGTCGGGTCGATCAACGCCTTGAAACTTGCCGAGGGTGAAGATTCTCCCTTTCCAAGCGCCGCGCCCGTGGGCCACAGTCGCGGCCTCGCTGGACTGGAGAAGATCTGGCTTGGGCTATCCTCGGATTCCGACATGTGGGATCTCGAACCGGGCGTCGCAGATGTGTTCAAGACGTTGAATGACCTGCCCGCGGAACTTTCGGACATTGCCGGCCAGGCCGACGCCGTCGGGAAGGCGTCGATCTTCGGCGTTATTGGGTCGATTCTTGGAATTCCTGGCGTGCTTAGCTTTGCTCCGCAGTTGTCTGATTTGAACCGCCTTAGTGGCTCGGTTTCAGATCTCATTCACACTATCTGCGGAAGCCTGAATGATGCGATGGATATCCAGGGATTCGCCAACTACGACCCCCTGGAGAGGATCATGCGGAATCCGACGAGCTTCTTTCCGGCCGGCCAACAGTCATCGGGAATCACCTTGAGGCTCGCCATGGTGGCCCTTGAGGACGGCGCCCTCCGCTACGCGACGGAAACCAACGTCTTGGTTGAACGCAGCGGCCACATCACGAAGGTCACACCGCCGCCAACCGCCGCGGAAATCGCCGCTTTGAAGACCCAACGCGACGCCCTCATCAACGAGATCTCCCTACTTGAGGGATCTCAACCTGGTCAAGGAGGCAATCAGGGTCCCTATCAGAAACCCAAGCCGGGCATCGCGGAGAAGCGAGCGGAACTAGCACAGGTCAAGGCCAAGCTGGCAAGGATGTTGATGCCACGGGATCTTATCCGGGCGGCAATCGCATCCTCTTCCTTGCCGGTTGTTTGTCGGCCAACCCCTATGTGGGATGGCTACACCTATATCGATGGCGGGATTCGCACGCTGGCCCCTGTTGAGGCGGCAATTGAGGTTGGCGCGACGAAGGTGTTTGCCATCGCCGCGGGCAGTCCACAAATGGAGGTCAAGTCGCTTGCGGACATTGGCTCCAACACGCCGCTTCCCCTTCTCGGAATTGCGCTTCGGGTTGGCGAGGAGATCCTTCCCAATGAGGTGGGGCACAGGGACCTCTACCCATCCAATCGCTGGCCGGTCCCCGTTATCGTGATCCAGCCCAACATAGATGTCGACGTCCATGACGGCATGACGATCGAACCAGGCTTGATTCGCATCCGCATGGCCTATGGCTTCATGCGCGCCTACGACACCGTTCGGGCCTATGACAAATGGCCGGGCGCCTATCTCTCTCTCGCTCAGCAGAACTCGGCCAATGGAATGACCAACGAAATCATCAAGAAACGCAGGGAGATCTGGGACGCGGAGTTTCCTGCCAATGGAAAGAAGTTCGTGCTTCCCGGCTCCAGTCTGCCGCCATCGCCGTACACCGTCCAGAATCTTTCCGCCCCCGACAAGAACGCGCTCGACAACGTCCGCAAGCTGAAGCTTGAACTGAAGCAGCTGCTTGAAAAACGCGTGGCCTTCTACGCAGACGCCCAGAACAACATCAAGGGCGAGGAATCACTTCCCGCCGATTTTGGTACCTGGTCGACACACTGGGAAAAGCACAATTGGACGCCTACAGCTACGCTCTGATTACGCCGGCAATCCGGCCGCGTGCGACGAGCACCACGAGGCACAAGAGGGAAAGCGCGGAAAGCACGCCGCCCAGTCTCCATCCGGGCGGTGCATAGGCAAGGACGATGCGGTGATCGCCGGCGGGCACAAACACCCCACGCATGGCCAGGTTCACCCGCAAGACTGACGTTGGCCGGTCGTCGAGCAAGGCGCTCCAGCCCGCGTCGAACTGTTCAAGAAAGACGGCCACGCCCGGCTGACTGGCCCGACACTTGGCAACAATACGCGTGTCCTGAAAGGATTCCAGCTCGCAGCCGCCAGCGCCTGTGTCGGCAGCGCCCGACTCCCCCGTGAGCATGGGCGCCCCGGGGCTGCGGGCGACAATCGCCTGGTCACCGGCCACGACCCAGGGGTCGAACACCGCGTGACTCGCCATCCGGTCAGGCAAGACGCGGGTTGTGCCTGCCAGGTAGACCCTGGGCAACGTGTTCTTCACACGAAAAAGCCGCGCTCCGGGCACAGGGTCCATGAGCGCAACAAGTCCTTCCGGCGTGGGCAGCGAGGGATCGCCGATCCCAGAGATCACGTAGTCGACTCCGGTGAGCCGCAACAAATCCACCAGGTGGGGTTGGCCCGCCGCCCACAGTGAGGCCAAGGAACGCGGCAACGCGGCGTCGTAGCCGGGGGTGACGCCGATTCCGTAGACGGTGGCGTGGTTGTCTATCAGGGTTCGCAGAAGGTTGCGCTGCACGTCTGCAACTGTGTAGGGAGCCGCACTTCGTTCAATGGCCGCGTCCACGTCAGCCAAGCGGTGTACGCGCGGAGGAGCCAGCAAGCCGCGCGCTTGCGCATCGGCGCGAATCGCGCTGGCGGCGGGCGCCCACTCGTCAAGCAGGCTGGCGGGCCCAAAATTCTGCAACGGCGCTGCTGCCGCTGCCAGGTCGCCAAGAACGATCGCCACGGCCAAGACGCCCGCTAGTTGGGGACGCCGGCTGGCCAGCCAGGCAGTCGCGGCTATGGCGAAGGCGGCGGCCAGCCCGGTCAAGGCCCCAAGACGCACCGATCGGGCCATGATGGCGGGCACAAAGGGCAGCCAGACCGCCAGCCCTGCCAATGGAACCACACAGAGGCCCGAGCGGAGCCAGACTGGCTTGGACAGCAGGCGATCCAACCCAAGGCCGGCGAGCAGCGATGAACTGACTACAGTCATGATAAAAAACTTCTCTGGGCCGCGCATGAAAGCAAACGGCGGAACCAGCAGGCGGAACAAACCATGCACCGGCGTGTGGCGGCCCAACGCCAACAGCAGGGCAACCAGGGCGATTCCACCGAGAACGAGCGGTGCGCGCCGACGGCGACCAAAGGCAAAGGCCCCGAGCACAATCACGCTGGCGCCCAGGTAGGCCCCGTAGACCACGGGTCTGTGGTCGAGGCTCTCTTCTCCCACCCACCGACCTGCAACATAGTCGGCGTAGGGATCGCCCATGGATCCTGGCGCTACCAGCTCAAGCAGGCGCAGCGGGTGAAACGATCCCACCTCAGCCGTGGCGCGCGCAAGCCGATCCCCACGCACGCTGCCCTCGGCGCTTCGCGAGGCCGGAACAATGACAATTGCGGCAAGCCCCGCGGCAAGAGCCACCGAGAGGATTGCCGACGCCACAAACCGCCAGACGGGGCGAATGCGCCCACTCGGCGCAGCCGTGCCCTGCTCAGGGTCGGCCAGGGTGACGGCCAGGCCAAACCCAATGGCCATACTTGCCAGAAAGACCTCGCCGGTGAGCAGCGCAAGGGCAACGGGGATGGCTGTCTTGCCGAGCGCACCCATCCAAGTGGCGGTCCCCGGACGGGCACGCAGCACGCGGCCCAAGCCAATGAACCCGAGTCCGCACCATGGAAGGTAGGCGCCCGCCACCAAGCGAAGCCCGGCGGTGAATTCGCTGGTACAAGTCCCCGAAAGACACCAGGCGATGCCAGCGACCAGGATGGCCAGGGGCGAGCGGACACCCAGAACGCGGGCCAGCATCATGATGCCGACCCCTCCGATGACCAGATGGAGCAGGAGCCACCAGCTTGCAAGGTGGGGCGACGACGAAATCAAGAAGACGGCACTGAGTGGGTACCCAATTTCGTTCAGCGGATTCGCCAAGCTCGACTGCCCCAGTCCCTGCAGCGGGTTCCACAGCATGGAATCGCCACGAACGAAAGCATCGTGAAGAAACCAGCGCGCGGGAAAAATCTGACGGCCGATATCGCGCTGAAACAGAACCTGCCCTGCGAGAAGCGGAAAGTAGACGACGGCCAGCGCGGCCAAGAGCAGTGCGAAGGGAAGAAGGCGACGCAAAGTCTTGCAAACAGTCACGTCGATGACAACCCTTACTGCCGGGCGCAGCGGTTGTAGACGCTCTTCGTGAACAGTGTCGTCATCCAGTTCTGGCCACGGGTTGCTGCGAACGCGATCATGGGAGGTTCCTCGCTTACTCGATTGAGTTCGCGCCATGTTCCTCCACCGCGTTGCCAACCGCAAGGCCCGATCCGCATCCGTAATCCCGCGATAGCCGCGAAAGGTCGTGGTCGTAGACGTAGACGTAGACGTAGACGTGGCCGTGGCCGTGGCCGGACATCTTCAGTCGACCACGGCCACTGCAATAGACGATTGTCCTCTTTGGCCGCGCGGCCGCGGTCTTCCGTTCTGGCGTCCTTGTGGACGTCTACTTGATGCCCTTGGCGGCGAAGAAAGGCCGGTAGGCCATGTCCATCTTCATGATGTGATTGGTCAGCCAGTCCTTTAGGAACGTCATGGTCGGCAGGGTGAGAAAGGCTTTGCCGCCGCTGACCGCAATCTGCAACTCCACCGCCTTTGCGGTCAGATCATCGTGTTCCTTCTTGTGTGCCGCCGCCTGAGGGTAGCCGTGGCTGCGGAACAAGGCCTCTTCCGTGGCGAAGTGCGTTTTCGCGTAACTGACCAGTTGATCGAGGACATCGCCCACGACCTCATCACCTCTGCCAGCCATCATTCTGGCGTGCAGGGCATTGAGCAGCGTGATCAGACGCTGGTGTTCTTCGTCTATCTTCGCGATCCCGACGCTCATCTGGGCCGACCAGGTGATAAGGGCCATGATCCCTATCCATCGGCATCCGAAGGGCGAACTTCAAGGCTCATCGCGGCGTCCAGCGCGCCGTGGGGTCGCTCTGGCTACTGGCGCCGTCGCGCCACGGGCTTGCCGGCATAGGCGTCTTTCAGGCCCTTCACATCGAGCTTCACCATCCCCATCATGGCCTGCATCGCCCGCGCAGCGCCCTTGCGATCCTTGCCGCCCAGGCACTCACCTATTGCCTCGGGTACCACCTGCCAGGACAGCCCGTACTTGTCCTGCAGCCAGCCGCACTGGCTGGGTCGGCCGCCCTTGAGCAGCTTGTTCCAGTAGTAGTCGACCTCTTTCTGGTCCCTGCAGCTGATGAAAAAGGAAACCGCGGGATTGAATTTGAACTGCGGCCCGCCGTTGAGCGCGTAGAACATCTGGCCGTCCAGTTCGAAGGTGACAGACATGGGCGAAACGCTGTGGATTTTCGACTTCTTGAAAATGGAGCAATAGAACTTGGCCGCATTCTGGGCCTGGTCGTCGAACCAAAGGAAGGGGGCAATCCGGTTCATCTTCATGGGTACTCCTTCGACATTTCGTCCTCGAACCCTCATGTCAGCGGCTTCAGGTACTCGTAACCGCCGCCCTACTTGTCCTACTTCTCTTCCACTCTCCAATATTTTCCGCCGCCACCCTCGCGGGCCATATAGCCGAAGTCCACCAGCCAGCGGCGCAAACGGGCGGTGTCTTCGTTGTACTTCGACAGAATCTCGTTGACCCGCTTTTCCGGATAGCGCACGCCGTGAGTGAAGGATTGCAGCACGTGACGGAGCAGCACGCGGAACTTTCTCTCCTGCATCGGGAAGGTCTTGATGCGGCCGTCGCTGGTGGTGAATGTGGCCAGCACTTTGCGATCATAGTCGCTCAGTTTCTCTTCGCCTTCCGGGCGCTCGGGCTGCGCCTGGGCCAGCAGGGTCTTCGCCATATCAGAAAGCGCGTCGGTTTTGAGCGAGTAGAGGCTGTAGTAGCTCTCGCTGCGCGACGTGACCAGGCCCGCGCGCGCCAGGCGGGTCAGGTGATGCGACACGGTCGAAACGCCCACGCCCAGGGCCGCGCCGAGTTGTTCCACCGTGTGCTCTCGCTGAGTCAGCAGCCCCACGATGCGCAGGCGGTTGGGCTCGCCCAGCACCTTGAAGAACGCCACCAAGTCACCCATTTTCTGGTCGTGGTCCATCTTGACTCCACCGAAATATTTCGATAATTGTAGAAACAGTCATCACGGTCGTCAAGAAGAAGATCGCCCATGTCTCCCCCGTTCATTCAAATCTTCGGCACCCGCAAGTGCCCCGATACCCGCAAGGCCGAACGCTTCTTCAAAGAACGGCGGGTGTCGTTTCAAATGATTGATCTCGCCCAGAAGGGTCCCTCGGCGGGTGAATTGCGCAAGATCGCGAATGCCGTTGCCGGTGTGGAGAACCTGATTGATCGTGAGGGCAAACGCTACCTGGAGCGCGGCCTGAAGTACGCCGCTCCCACCGGCCCACGCATCGAGCAGGCACTGCTCGACGATCCGCTGCTCTTGCGCACCCCCGTCGTGCGCGCGGGCGATCGCGCCACCGTGGGGTTCGTGCCCGATGTCTGGGCCACCTGGTTCTGATTGGTGGGTCTACGGCTGGCCCGCAGCGTCACCCGCCGTGACGGTTCCAGAATTCAGCGGGCGTGACTATCGGGTGGCGCCCGGCCAAGGCGAGCAAATCGCGGTCGCCGGTGACGAGATAGTCGGCCTTGGCCGCCAGCAGAGTGCCGAGCACGGGGATATCCTTCGCATCGCGAACGCGGACCTTGGCCGCAGAAACGCCTGGCTCGACCAGTTCAGCCTGCACGGCAAGCATGTCGATGAAATCGGCGAAGTCCCCAGGTGGCCAATTCAGGCGATGGTTCAGGCGCAGCAGCACCCGCGCAAGCTCGTCGAGAATGTAGCGGGACAACACCACCTCGACGGCTCCCTGGCGCCACGCACTCACAATTCGACCGGGCACGCTGTCGGGGTAGGCCAGGCCCGACACGAGGACGTTGGTGTCGAGCACGACCCGCAGACTTGCCAAGGCTCAGCCTTTCTTGGAACTTCTGGTCTTGGGACGCGACTCGCCGCGCACCTTGGCAACAATCCCCCCAATCTCGTCCAGTCCTTGCTCAACCGGTACAGCAGCGTAGGCCTGGGCCAGGCGTGAAGCCAGGGCATCGAATCGTTCCTGCATCTGACGGATACGTCCGAACAGGCGGGCGTCGACCAATGCGGCCACCGCCTTGCCATCCTTCTTGATGACGATGCTGTCCCGCCGGTACTGCACCTGGTTGATCATCTCGCCCAGGTTCTGGCGAAAAGCTACCGCGCTGGTTTCGGTGATCATATTCGCTCCATAACGATCGTTATGATCATTATGACCATGCCGTTCCGTCAGTCAAGCCGCCGACGCAAACGGATCGCCTTGTCGCTGCGGTCAGAGCGGTTCCAAACGCGCGCACACGAGCGTGATGTTGTCGAGGCCGCCGTGGGCGTTGGCTGTGGCCACCAGCCGTTCGCACAACTTGTCGAGTTCGGGCTCGCTCGCCGCCAGCTCGGCCATTTCCTGGTCGGAAACCATGCCCGACAGACCGTCGGTACACAGCACGTACAGATCGCCGAGGCGCGGCTGATCCACGATGATGTCCACCTCGACCGAAGGCTTCATGCCCAGGGCGCGCACGATGACGTTCTTGTGCGGAAAATTCGCCGCCTCACCCGCCGACAGGCGCTTCATCTTGACGTAGTCGTTGAGCAGGGAGTGGTCCTCGGTCATCTGGTCGAGTCGGCCGGCGCGCAGGCGGTAGAGCCGGCTGTCGCCCACATGCCCGATGATCAGCGTCCCTTCGAGAAACAGGGCGGAGACCACCGTGGTGCCCATGCCCCGGCAGTCGCTGTTGCGGTCGGCCTCTTCGTGGATCTTGAGATTGGCCAGCTTGATGGCGCTCACCATTCTGTTGATCTGGCGCCGGTGGCCGCGGTCCACCTTGTAGGGCCAGGTAAGCTCCTGATCGCCTTCGGTGCTCTGGAAATGACTGACAATGGTGTCCACGGCCAGCCGGCTGGCCACCTCGCCCGAAGCGTGGCCGCCCATGCCGTCGGCCACGATGGCCAGGCGCTCGTGGGTGGGCAAAGAGAATGCGTCCTCGTTGTGGTCGCGCTTGCTGCCCACGTTGGTCTCGCCCGAGAAGCGAACGCGCATGCCTTCGAGCGGAAAAGAAGTGCTCATGAGGAGTGGAATGGTATCGCCTGCCCGGGCCGCATTTCAACCGCTTCCCGGTCTGACGAACGAAAGAGCGGGTCCCAGCTCTATCGTCAGGTGGCCGCGCGCCCGGTAGAGATCGCCGTCGACGGTGTACAGAGTCTCTGCTTCCTCGGGCTCGATGACGAGACGCGTGGCGACCGCGCTCCAGGCCCGACGAGGCGAGACTCCGCGGCCCTGGCGCACCGCGTGCAAATCCCAGGTCAGACTCATCGGCGAAGAATGCATCGCCAGGACACCAAAGCGGCCCGGATGGTCATCGGCGCGATGGTTGAGCTTGAAACCGAGGCCGACTTCGCCAACCGTGGCGGCGCCCAGCCCGAGCAGCTCTGTCCAGGGAAGTATCTGCCCGTCGACAAAGACCCGGCCGCGAAAACGCCGGAAAACGCGCTTGGCATAGGACCCGCCAGTGGCTTCAGACAGAATGGACCGCAGCAGAACCCAGATTGCACGCCCCGATCCGTAGTCGCCCTTGGCGTAGTACTCCTGCAGGAAGTTGGTAATAAGCCCGGTGCCGAAGACGAAGCCGTATTCGCCTTGAATCTTCATGCACCGACGCGTCACGCGGGCAGGCGGTCGACCGGCCCGCTCCCCGGCAGCCAACTGCGCCAGCAACGCCTCGGGCTGCACGCCGATGCCGAGCGACGAGGCCACGACGTTCATGGTCCCGCCCGGCAGCAGGGCCAGCGGAGGCAAGGGGCGCTCGCCATAGGCGCGCAGAAGCGCCGTGACCGTCCAATGCAAGGTGCCATCGCCGCCATGCACACCGATGATCGAAGGCTGGGCCTGCGCCACCTGCCGGGCCTCGTTGGCCAAGGCGTCGGAACTCGCCGGCGAAAGAATCTGGCCCGTTTCACCGATGATAGTGGAGAAGCGGCGCGCACGGTCGGGATCGCGCCGATTGGCGCGCGAGCCCGGATTGACGAAGACCACAATGGACACGGCAGTGAAACTCTACACCCAATACAGCCAGCCGTCAGAACCGGTGATAATGTGGAGCAGGTTGGCCACCAGACGAGAGATTCCGATGTTCACCGATGACACTGTGGGTATGACGGTCCCAAGCTTATCAATCTCCGGGAAGCGCTGATGTCGTCGACGCTCGAAAGGCGCCCTGCTGCGTCCGGCTCCTTGAAGGAGCGACCGGTTGCCCGCGTGCTGCAGCAGCTCTTTCGCAAGGAGATCACCGGTTGCCTGGCCATCGCCGACGTGACCGGCGACCAGAGCGATGTCTATCTGCGCGCGGGCATGCCGGTGCATGTACACCGCCCGGTCGATCTCGACCGCCTCGATCGCGTGCTCGTCGAATCCGGGGCCGTGTCGGAAGAAGCGGTGGCGCGGGCGGTGCCCATGGTCGCCAGCGGGATGCGCCTGGGCGAGGCGCTGGAAAAGCTGGGCGCCCTGACCAAGGAAACCCTGGGCACCGTGCTCAAAGAGCAGATGCGGCGCAAACTCACGCGCCTGTTCTGCGTGGCCGAGGGCTCGTTTGCCGTCTACCTGGAACCGCACAGCTTCGGCGAGGGCGACGATCTGGCTGCCATGCGCGTCGACCCGCGCACCCTGCTTTTCCCGGCCATTCGTGCGGCCTACGACCTGCCGCGCGTGACCCGCGAGCTGTCGCGCCTCCGGGGCCAAGAATTTCGCCTGGCGCCGGTGTCGTCGGCTTTTGTCACCGCCATGGGGATCCCGCCCGATGATCAGCTCGTGGCCGCGTTGCGCGCGGGCTGGCTGAATCTGGAGGCAGTCGATTCGATCACGGCGCGCCCGCTAGAGGTGCGAACCGTCCTGCTTGCCCTGTACTACGCCGACTTGCTCGAACGGCAGAATCTGGGCGAGCCTGCGGCCAGGTTGCGCTACCTATCTTCGGACAGCATGGTTTCCACTCCCGACGGGTCGGCCCTCATCGAGCTGGCGACGACGGCCCCGCCGGCCGCAGCGGCGCCGCTTGCCACGGCAGCCGCGCCGGTCCCGCAGCCAGTACCAGCTCGTCAGTCTCCGTCCCCCGAGGGCGAGGCGCGGGTTGTGGGCATGCGTCCGGCTGGATCATCGCTACGGTCTGTGCCAGCGCCCGACGCCGCCTTGCGAACCGCACTCGTGCAGCTCGCCCAGAAACTCGACACGCTGTCGCACTTTGAGCTTCTGGCCGTGTCCGAGGCAGCCACCGCCGCCGATGTCAGTGCAGCCTTCATCCGCGCGGCTCGGCGCTACCACCCCGACCACTTGGCCGGCTCTGGCCTGGCCGAGCTGGTGCCCCAAGCCGAACGGATCCTGGCCCGCATGAGCGAGGCCGCCATGATCCTGGGCGATCCCGCGCGCCGGGCTGAGTACGTGGCGGCGCGGGCCGGAAAGAAGACCGAAGGTAGCACCGTTCCAATGGTGATCGACGCAGAGACCACCTTTCTCAAGGGGGAAGGCTTCTTCAAACGCGGCGAACACGACAAGGCCATCGAATGTTTTGCGGCGGCCAGCAAGGCCAACCCGGGTGAACCCCAGTATCGTGCCTACTGGGCCTGGGCGCGTTTTGAAAACCCGCACGGCCGCAAGGAATCCGTGGTACGCGAGGTTCAGCGGATCCTCGCCGAGGCGGTGGCGGCGCAGCCCCGCTTCGCACGGGGCCACTATTGGATCGGTCAGACCTGGAAATTTCTCAACGAGCCGGCTCGCGCCGAGGCGGCCTTTCGCGAGGCGGTCAAGCAAGACAAGGACTTTCTTGAGGCGAGCCGCGAGATGCGCCTGCTGGAAATGCGCCGATCGCGGACCGGCGCGGCACGCAAGAATCACCAGCCTGCAGGCGGCGGGATCATGAACCGGCTGTTCAAGAAATAGGGCCGCGCGGCTTGCCGGCCTTGCGCTTTGCGGGAATCGCCTGCAGCGAAAGCGCCCCTTCGCCCTCGAAACGCGGGTTTCTGGGGTGCCGCTTGTAGAGAAGGATCGTGCGTCCCAGGATCTGCACCACATTGACACCCGGGCCGGCGCCCAGAGTTTCGGCAACGTCGAAACGCGTTTCCGGACACTCCTGGGCCAGCTTCACCTTGATGAGCTCGTGATCGCCGAGCGCATGCGCAACCTGGGCGATAACCGCCTCGTTGGTGCCCGCCTTGCCGACCTGAACCACCGTCTGCAGGGCATGGCCGAAAGCGCGGAGTTGGCGGCGCAGCGGCGTGGAAGGCATGAGTGATTGCTTGCGTGGGCTGGTCGGGGCGGGCATGGGCGCAAGTTGCCACACCCGACGGCGCGGGTCACGCCCGACCGCGACGTTCGCCGCGCTTTCGCAGGTCGGGCCCCGTGGCGGGTGGTGAAGATTCCACGGGGGCTGGCCAGATTCCGGCAAGAAGCTGGCACTTCCTGACGCCAACCAAGCCCGCAGGGGCGCCAAGCCGCCACCCATGTTTGGTCCCACGCTTGCTAGATTGGACGATTGGATAGGTGCCAATGCCCATTCACAACTTGCGTCTTGTCGCCTGGGACGTCTCCACGTGGACCGTGGTCGGCCAGGCCCCGTTTCTGATCCTGGTCGCGATCCTGTATTGGTCAGGCAGGCGGCGCGGCTGGCCGTGGCGATCGTCTGCCTTGGTGACGGGGGCCTTCGTGGCCGGCCTTTCGGGCGGGGCCGCGCTGCTGCCAAGCGTGCTGGGCGCCGCTGCCGGCGGAATCGCGCTGTGGCTTGGCGCCCAGAAAGCGTTAGGCCTGCGCCGCCCGCCGACCGGCGCGCTTGCCTTGGGGCTGGCCGCTTTGATCGCCATTGGTCGCTGGGGTTGCCTGCTCAATGGCTGCTGTTTCGGGACCATGACCGACGTCCCGTGGGCCGTGCACTACGACGCCACCAGTTCCGCCTACCTGCTTCACCATGCCCTCGGACTCCTCGCGCCGCATGCGACCGTCTCTTTGCCGGTTCACCCCTATCCCCTTTACGAAAGCGCCGGTCTCTTGCTCTGGCTTCCCATCGGATGGCTGCTCTACCGGCGTTTGCGCTGCGAAAGCGCCCTGCTCGCGTTCACCGCGAGCTTCGATCTGGCGTTGCGCGGATTCATCGACGGCAAGCGCGCCATGATCAACGTGTGGTGGGCCGCGCTCGGACAGTGGCATGGACTCAACTTGTTTCAGTGGGCCTTGTTGGCGTGTGCCTCAAGCGCGCTGCTTTTCGGGCTGCTCCTCGAACGACGGGCGCGAGCGACTGTCCCGGCCAAACAGATGGCTGTCAATCCGGCGGCCGTCCCCGCCCCTGCGACGCTGTGGCTGGCCTATCTTGGCCTTTGTTTGGTCGGCTGGCTCAGCAACTCCGCCCAAACGCTCTTCCTTCACCGTGCCCTACTTGTGGCCCTGGCCCTGTGCGTACCTGCGCTGACGCTTCCCCGGTCATTTGCCGTGAGCCTGCGCGTCCGCGCCTGGTCCGGCTACGCGCTGGCCACTCTGCTCTTGCTGGCCTTGGGCATCCGCCTAGAAGCCGGCGCGTACGCCGAAACAGACGGTGCGCAGGGTGCGGCCAAACTCGGCATGCGCACGGACGATCGCAAGCGGGACTGGCTCTACGATGTGGACCACAGGCGCGGCGTGCTCATCCGCGTGGGGAATCAGGACACGCCGCCGGCAACCATCGCGCAGCGGGAAAATGCCCTCGGGCTTCCTCCTCTTTCGGCCCCGAACCAACCGCCGGTCCAGCCAGCGCGCCCAGCGTCCCGCGGCCGAACCTGGGTCGGCGCAGGCGTCTCGGGAGGTTCGGCCACGTACTCTGACAGCACGCAAAGAACCGAGCAGACCCAAAGCAGCAGCTCGGATGGTAATTGCTCCGGCTCGAATACCATCAAGTACACCACGACCACGGCGCGCGACCGCAAGGCGATTGGTGGCTGGGGCGAAGTCGAGCGCGAAATTCCCGTGCTCGACCATAGCGTGGTCTGGCTGGGCGGCCGGGCCGGCGTGGCCAGCGAGGCGGAAAAGACCACGGTCACCTCCGACGATCCCCTGGTCACCGGCGGCGCGCAGGATGGCGGCCGACAGTCCTACTACGCCCAGCTTTGGGCCGAGTACGAACACCCGAACGTCGCCGTCGGACTTGGACTGGTGGGTGCCTATTCTCCCACTCGGGGCACCGAGGCCTCGCCCGGATTCCACCTGCGCGCCGGACACCCCAGGATCGGCCTCGATGTCGGCTATCTGGATCGCATGTCCTATTTGGGTTATCAGTCCGGGCACCTCGGCGCCTCAATCGCCGTGCCACGCGGGTCGAGAATCGAAAACCCGGACGATGTGGTCGCGCGCATCTTCATCGGGGCGTACACCTTCCCCGGCGCGCGGCTCGATCTCTTCAATGTCAGCCCAGGTGTGGGAGCGCAGATCTTCTTCACCCCGCGCTTGGCCATCGGGTTCGACGTCGCTGGCTACACCAACGGAATCTTTGGCGGCCTGCATCTTCGATCCGCCTTCGGCCCATGAGGAATCGACGCGGCCACTGGTGACAGGCATCACGAATCGTTCAGCACCATGAATGCAAACAGCGAATACCCGTTCTGGGTGCCCCGCTGCGTACCATTCATTCGCACGTAGCGCGCCGAAGTCTTGGCGAAGGTGACGTCCGTCACGGAATACGACGCCCCTTTGGTTGTGGTGTACACGTCGGTCCAGGTTGTGGAATCCGTCGACACCTGAATCTTGAACGACTTGCCGTAGTCGCTGTACCACTTGAGGATGACCCTGTTGATGTCCTTGGCTGAGCCCAGGTCCACCATGATCCACTGCGCGTCGCTAGCGGCGCTCTCCCATCGCGTGGCATTGTAGTTCTGCCAAGTCGTGGTCTTGGTTACGCCCGCGGCGACATTCGCGCCGCTTTCCGAAGACGCCGTGGCCGTCTTGCCCAGGGCCAGGTCGCGCGTGGCGCGGTCGAAGTTCCGCCACGTGCCGGCCGCCAGGTTGAAGTCCCAATCCTGGTAGTAGTTCGCGGTTGGAACACCGGCCGCGTCGAATTCCAGCGGCAGCAAGAGGTAGTCGCCCTGCCGCGCTCCCGTGGGAATCCAACGATCGGCTTCAAACATGTAGTAGGTCCCCTGTGTTCCGGCAAAGGGCAGGACAAAATCGCACTGGGTTTCATAGGTGGTATTCGAGCCCGGCGTGACCATGGTCGTTGCCGCCGACCAAGGCCCAGCCAGGTTAGTTGCCGTGTAGTACCGCGTGGGCGACGGCTGAATTCCGTTGGTCTCTGAAGTCCCATAGTAGTAGGTGCCGTTGCGTTTGAAGATGTGAGGGGCTTCGCGGCTGCCGATTCTCCACAGGTACATCTGCGTATCGAGGGTCAAGTAGTCGGCCGACATTCGATAGATGCCGTGGGCTTTATTGGTACCGAGCCCCCACCAGACGTAGGCCAGGTACGCCTTCCCGTCGTCGTCCTTGTACATCGACATGTCGCCGATGAAGGCGTTATCGACGAGAGTCTTGCTTACAAACGTGAATGGTCCTTCAGGACTTGAAGCGGTGGCTATGCCGAAATAGGCGCCATTGCCAATGTACTTCAGGAACATCACATACTGTTTGGTTGTGTCGTTGTAGAGCACATCCATTCGGTTGGCATCCTTGTCCAGTTTGATGACGACACCCTTGTAGGTCCAATGAACAAGATCAGGGGACGAGTAGCAGGTCTGCTCAATGGCACCAGGCAAGCTGCCGTACCAGTAGTAGGTATCGCCGAACTTGCGCATCGCCCCGCTTCGCACCTGGATGAGGTTTCCGTCCTGGTCGTACCAGAAAAAATCGTTGTGGATCGTCCCCCAGCCGGTCGGCGCCACGCCTCCGTCACCGCTGGCGCCACCCGATGCCCCGCCAGTGGCGGGGATGCCGCCATCTTGAACGATGCCGCCGGTGGCCGTCTTTCCGCCCGTGGCCGGACCGCCACCATCGACAATGATGCCGCCAGTGACAGCTCGCCCGCCCGTGACCTGGATGCCGCCAGTCTTCACTGTGCCACCCGCGGCTGTCACCCCGCCGGTTTGGCTGGTTCCGCCTGAAGGGCCAGAATCGCGACCACCCGTGTCCCCAGATGTGCTCGTGCCGCCGATCGCCAGGCCTCCGGTGCTGGGCATACCCCCGTTGGCACCGCTGGCTGACGAGCCCCCAGCCTCGCCGCCCGCCGCCGATTGGCCAACCCCGCCATTTCCGCCCGCCGGGATGGCGGTGCCGCCCGCGCTCGACTGAACGCTCGCGTCACCGGAGCCAGATGGAGAGCCGCAGCCAGCGCTGCTTACCGCCGCCGAACAGGCAAGCCAACTCAGCGCAAGAGAATATCCCTTCAGACTCATGTTCATTCCCTCCCCAAGGGTGAAAGACGACTCGATTCACACTCAAGGTGCCGTGCCCTGCCGGGCGTGGCTCAACCAATCCACTGCCGCGGGATCTCCGGCAGTGGTTCTTTGTCGCTATGCGTTTTCGGCTGATCGCGACGAAATTGCGCGGACTGGACGGTAACCCTACGGGACTATGAAAGTCTCGGTCTTGCAGGCTGCGCTGCAGCCGTCCTTGTCGGTGTTGTTGCCGTCGTCGCAATCCTCGTACGCAGGCTGCAACTTTCCGTCCCCGCAATGCGGCCCCAGTACGCAGCCCTTGGCGCATTCGCCGTAGCCGCCGGTCGGGTCGGGGCCGTCATCACATTGCTCTTGCGCTTGTTTCACGCCGTCGCCACAACGAGGACCAAGTTTGCAGCCGGGGGCGCATTCGCCGTAGCCGCCAACGTTGAAGCCGTCGTCGCATTCCTCGCCCGGATCGACGATCGCATCACCGCAGACCCCTTCGTTGCGACAATTGGGGCTACAACCGTCGCCACCGACGGTGTTGCCGTCATCGCATTCCTCGCCAAATTCCTCGGCCTTGACCCCGTCACCACAGCGCGGCCCCAGCTTGCACCCCGGAGCGCAGTTGTTGTACGAGCCGTCATTGGCCCCGTCGTCGCATTCCTCGGCGCCCGCCGGACCATTGACGGTGCCATCGCCGCAACGATCGGCAAACTGGCAGGTCGCACTGCAACCGCCGTACTTGCCGTCATTGGTTCCGTCATCGCAGGTTTCGCCAAATGCCGACTGCACCTGGCCGTCGCCGCAGCGGGGCGGCGTCACACAACCAGGCGCGCAGCCGGTCGTCCCGTAGGCGCTAGTGTTCGTCCCGTTGTCGCAGGTCTCGGGACCGTTGACGGTGCCATCGCCACAGTACGGTCCACGCACACAACCGGGCTGGCATTTGCCATAGCCGCCCTTGTTGGTTCCGTCATCGCATTGCTCGCCGGGCGACAGGATGCCGTCGCCGCAGATGGGTCCGCAAACGCTGGCCGAGGCATTGAACCCGCTCAGGGTCAGCTTGTACGACGAGCTGGTGGTCTGCCGTTCCGCCTGGAAGACCGCGATCTCGTAGACCTGGCCGCTTGTCAGCCCGAGCGTGGCCGTCTGCTGCGAGGATGCAGGCGCCGGTGAGATAGGATAGGTCGGCGTGATCGTCGTGGCGCCATTGCCGTTGGCCCCGATGACGATCGTGCCCGCGACGGGTGTGTGAATGCCCCCCAGATCTACCGCCAGCTTCTTGTTGACGAAGACCCACACATCGTCGTCGCCGACGAAGTCGAGGGTGTAGCTCTTGGTCTTGTCATAGAGGAACCAATAGCGGACTTCACTGGTGAAGCTGAAGTTGTGCAGGCGTTTGTTGCCAGCCGCATCCATGTCGAGAGGCCAGCTCGCAGTCGCATCATAGTAAGGGGGGATCGTGGCGGTTTGCCGCTCTGACGCCGGGGTGAAGTTGTCGTCGTCGACCGGGAAAAAGAGCGGATTGCCGTCGGCCTTGTTGACGATGAACGTGGCCTTGTAGGTCGTCCCATCGTTGTAGCACTTGAGCATTTCCTCGCCCTTGGCCGCCATCTTCATGCAGTCGGTAAGGTTGTCAGGCGACTGGTAGAGGAATGTGCAGGGTATCGGCAGGCCGGCGGCATCCAGCGCTTCCTGGCCAACCTGACCACACCAATTGGCTATTTCAGTGGTGTTCCACTGCTCGCCGTTGGCCCCGTAGCGATTGACGTAGCCGCCGTTGCCGTTGTTCCAAAGGGTCATTGTAGTCGCAGTCGTGTGGTTGACGCCGGACACGTCCTTGTACCACTGGCTGAACGAATCGGCGCTTGTGACATGGGCGTTGACGCCGCTCCCTGAGTACTCGGGCTTGCCATTGGCGCCCAGGGCCGCTTTGACGATGCCGGTAGTGGCACCGTAGGAGCCGCTGGCCCCGCTTTCGAAATCAGCGGGATTGTGGAACCTGAAGTCGCGATAGACCGCCGGAACCAACATCGAGTCCCCAAGGGCCGGTTGCTTGCACTCGTAGCCCGGCTCGACCTTGCAGGCCGACGAACAGCCGTCGCCACTGTTGGCATTGCCGTCGTCGCATTCCTCACCCAGGTTGGTCAGCACGATTCCGTCGCCGCAAGTCGTCTTGCACGCGCCGGCGCTGCAATCCGGCTCCAGATCGCAAAGCGGCGTACACCCGTCGCCCAGATCGTTGTTGCCGTCGTCGCAACTCTCCATGCCCTCTTTGACTTTGTCGCCACACGTGGTTTGGTGGCAGGAGTACTTGGGGGGCGTGCCGGTACAAGCCCAGCCCTTCTCCCACTGGCAGGTGCTGGAACAACCGTCGCCGTCTTTTGTGTTACCGTCATCGCAACGCTCGTTGAGCAGCAAAATGCCGTCGCCGCACTTGGCGATGCACTTCGCGCCCGGGAAGGGACAGTCGTAACCCTTCTGAATCTTGCAATTGTCGCAACCATCGGTTGCATCGTCGTTGGCGTCGTCGCAGGTCTCGGCGCCGGAGACAATGCCATCCCCGCACTTAGTCATGTTGATGCAGGGCTTGCCCGGCGTGGGGCACTGATAGCCCGACTCCACCGCCTTGCAATCGGCTGAACAGCCATCGCCACTGGCGATGTTGCCATCGTCGCATTGCTCGCCCAGGTCGGAACTTTGAATTCCATCCCCACAGACCTTCACACGCTGGCAGGGACTGCCTGGGACTGGGCACAGCCATCCCGCTTCCTTGCGGCAATTGGAGTCGCAACCGTCTCCTGGCTTGGTGTTTCCGTCGTCGCAATTCTCGTCGCCTTTGACCCGGCTGTTTCCGCAGAATTCCACCCGCTCGCAAGGCTGTCCGGGGGTCTTGCAGATGAAACTCGCGCTTTGCACGGTGCAGTCGGCACTGCATCCGTCATCAGGCGTCTTGTTGCCATCGTCGCACACTTCGCCCGGCTCGATCACGCCGTTGCCGCACTCGAAAGTGGAAACGCAGGGTTTGCCCGCCGTTGGGCACTTGAAGTGTTTTTCGATCTTGCAAATCCCCGTGCAGCCGTCTCCCGGAACGCTGTTCCCGTCGTCGCATTCCTCAGAATCCTGATTGATCACGCCGTCGCCGCAGGCCGGACCAGAGGGCACCATCTGGCAGGCCGCCGGTGGCGGATCGGCCAAGCAAGGATTGCCCGATGTGCCGCCCTTGCTGGTCGTGCCGCCAAGGTTGCCGATGATGCCGGTCCTCCCGCCGGCGCCAGACACCCCCGCCCCGCCCGCACCTCCCGTGGGGTTCCCCGCTGACGACACCGTCGCTTGGCCCGAACATCCGAGGACGATCCCCAGAACAAAGCAAGGCGTGAACAGGGAATGGGATCGAGCAGTCATCGGTACCTCCGGTGGCGGGCCTGTAAGGGAGGATACCCTGTTTCCCTCGATGTGTCGGCGCCTATCCCCTTGTATCTTACGGGGCTTGGGTCGCCGGTCCCCCCCATAGTCGCGGTCCATTGGGTCCGCGCGGGTCGGCAAGGGTGCGCGTGAGCGGTCGCGGTAGCGTGTGCGACGAGCGGATCGCGGCTTGCGTGGGCGATTTGCGTGAGCGGGAGCGGCCCGCGACCCGCCATCCGCGGGCTGGCCCGAGGAGATCCGGTTGGTGGTGCCCCCTTGGCCGCAGCCCCGGCTGCCCCGCGCGCGCTGGCAAGCTTGTGGGACAGGATGGGATGATCGTGATACCCTCTCGCCATCCTGTCTGGAAACATGGAGTCAAACAAATGATGCAGCGAGGGCTCTCTGAAGGTTTGCGCGGTTCATTGGTTCTGGTCGCTTGGCTAGTCCTGGGAGGATGCGGCGGTTCCAGCAAGGCGCCGGCCACTCCCAAGTGCTACCTGGCTAGCGACTGCAAGGATCCGCTTCAATGCGTGCAGGGGTACTGCGTCGCCAAGTGCGTGCAATCGCGCGACTGTCCGTCGGGGCAGCGGTGCATTGCGGCCGCCGAGGGAAATACCTGTCAGCCACCGGAGACCGTGACTTGCCAGTATACCAGCCAGTGCACGACGCCGTTGGTATGTGCTTTTGACCAGCAGTGTCGCAATCAGTGTCAGACAAATATCGACTGCCCTGCTTCCCAGGTGTGTACGTCGGTTACCCATTTGTGCGCGGATCCCACCATCGACAAGGCGACCTACGATCCCGTGACGAACGAGTTCGTTGCCGCGCATGACGGCGGCGCCGGCAGTACCGGCGACAGCGGCGCTGGTCGTGACGCCGCAAGCACGAATCCTGGAGCCGACTCCGGAGCCAGCAGCGGCGCGGATGGAAGCGCTGCTGGTCTTGACGTGCCTGTCACGAATCCCGGGGACTCTGGGTTCGGCAGCGACGGTTCCGGCGGCAACTCGGGCGATGCGGGCGGACGCGATGCGGGCATCGCCGGGGCTAGTGGAACCGCTTGCTCGGCGGGCCAGACCCCGACCAAGTTCAAGTATCCTGCCATGAGCGTCCCCAACCCCCACTATACATCTGGGGTCGGAGTGCTCACCGCCACTGAGCTGCTTACGTTCAGCGGGTATGCCGGTCCTGACTCCCCCGACGGCGGCGTTGTAGATAGTGGCACCCTGCCTTTGGTCAATCGGATCGACGTGCAACACTTCGACCCGACGTCGGGCAAGCCCAACGGCAGCGTCACACCCCTGCTCACGGCCGCTGGCGACGGTTCGGGAATCTACATCGCTGGCGCGGCTGTTGCGCCGACTGGCGAAATCGCGATCATCTACAGCGCCGCGACTGGCGGCGGCAGCTGGTCATACTACGGCGTGTACCTGGCGTTCTTCGGCAAGGACCTAGCCCCGAGTCAGACCACTCTGTTTGTGGTTCAGGGTTCTTCCGTCAACCAGGATCAGTCCTACGTTCAATGGCTCAACGGTGAATTCGTTGCATCCTCCATATTCTTTAGCCCTGGCTATACTATCAAGGTCGGGAGGTTCGGAGCTGACGGATCCAATCTCGGAATCACCCGCGCCCTACCCACAGACGATCCATCTGGTTTCGTGTGGGATGCCCACGTCGCTCAGGGTGAAGTTGCATTCTCGGGGAATACCTTCGCTGCAGCCTATTCTACTACAGCATCGGGGCCCGGCCCCTCCTTGACCTTCGTCGATGCGTCTGATGCGATTTCGGAGGTTGGCCGTCCGGTGACTCCCCTCCCGTCGGCCACCAATAACAGCGTTTTTGCCGTAGCAGGCACCTCGGAGGGTTTCGTAGCCCTCTACAATGGGACTTCCGCCTTGAGCGGGCAGTCATTGGTGGCAACCTATGTGTCGAACTCAGCTTCAGCAGGCGACGCCGGGGTGCCCGTCGGTGCTACCTACGCCTTTCTGGGCGGCTTCGCCTACCAGAGCGCCCGGAGTACACGCGGCAGCAGTGCCGGCACCGCTGCTGGCTTTGCCGCGCTCTACCCTGACGGCTCCGTCAGCTTCCTATATTTCAGCGCCGACGGCTCGGCGCACGGAAACCCGCAGACTGTCTTGCAGCAGATGAACAATGCCGGCGGTGGCGATGAAACGCACATTACGAGCTATGCAGGCAAGTTCGTCGTGTCGCTCTATAGCGACGCCGAGCACTTGACTCGCGTGATCACGTCGACCTGCCAATAGAGACCGGATAGCTGCCCTTTGATGGAGAAAGGCGAGAGACGACGTCGTCTGCCGGTCCTAAACTGAAGGCCATCTGCCGTGACTGAAACCAAGGTCGGCAACTTCTCGGTGCAATCGGCTGCAAGGGACATTGACCAGTCCTTGCAGCCGGGAACGAAGATAGGCGAATACCAGATCGAACGCGAACTGGGTCGGGGCGGTATGGGCGCCGTCTATGCCGCCCGCCATCCGATTATCGGCAAGCGTGTGGCGATCAAGGTGCTCGACGCGTCCTTCTCGCGCGACGATGTGCTGGTTCAGCGATTCCTCGACGAAGCCCGCGCGGTCAACAAGATTGGCCACCCCAACATCATTGATGTCTTTTCGTTCGGGCAACTGCCCGACGGCCGCCACTACTTCGTCATGGAATTCCTGGAGGGCGAGACCATGGCCGCGTGGCTGGAGCACGGTCGGCCTGACATCGGTGAGGCGCGACGGCTGCTCTTGCAGGTCTGTGAGGCGCTTGAGGCCGCGCACCGGGAAGGCATCATTCACCGCGACCTGAAACCGGAGAATTTGTGGATTGCGCGGCCCAAACACGGCGAGCCTTTCATCAAGATTCTCGATTTCGGCATAGCCAAGCTGATTGCGCCCGAGGCTGCGACCAACATCACCAAGACCGGCACCATCATGGGCACGCCCCAATACATGTCGCCCGAACAATGCACCGGTCGGGGCGTGGACCATCGAGCCGATGTCTATTCGTTGGGGGTTATCATCTTTCAGGTTTTCTGCGGCCAGCTGCCTTTTGAGGGCGAGTCGGTGGCGGAGATCATGTCGGACCAGCTGACCAAGGCGCCGCCCAGACCACGCGAACTGGCGTCCATTTCGCCCGGAATGGAAAGCCTGCTGCTTTCCTGTCTGGACAAGAATCCCGCCAATCGTCCAGCGAGCGCCGCAGAGCTTGGCCTGCGACTCAAGGACGCGGCCCTCGTGGGCGGGGTCGTGACAGCGGTGCGGGCGCCCTTCCGCCGAAGTGACGAAGCGGCAGCCGCGACGAAGAAGGGATTCGCCACTGGACTGCCTACGCTGCTCGCTGGCTCGGAGGAGGCCAAGGGTCAAATACCGAAAAGGTACACACGATTGGTCTTGGTTCTGACGACGGTCGCCGTCGTGGCGCTCGGGCTTTGGCTGGCACTGCGGGGTGGAAAAGGGCAGGCGATCGCGCCTGCGCCGGCGCCTTTGCCAAGCGCGCCAGCGCCAGTGCCACCACCCATGCCCAGGCCGGCCATGCCCGAACCGGCGCCGGCCAAGAACGAAGCGAGCGACCGCGCGCCGACGCCAACATCGCTTCCCCCGTTGGTCCAACCGGCAGCGCGCCCGCGTCCCGCCAGGCCTGTCGAGAGTGCCAAACCCGCCCAATCCAGGCCGTCGCGCGCCGCAAGCCAGGGGCTGATCCAGGAGAATCCATTCTGATGCGCATCTTCGTCTCGCTCGCGTTGGCCATCTCATTCATTGTCGCCCCGCACGCCGCACGCGTGGCACGAGCCGACGATCCCCAGGCTGGGGACGCCCGCAGCGAGGCCCGCGAGCGCTTTTCCCGCGGTTTGCACCTTTTCGAGAATGGCGACAACAGCGGCGCGCTGGCCGAATTCAAGAGGGCCAACGATCTCATTGCCAACCGATTGGTGCTGTTCAATATCGGGTTGGTCTACGCGGCGATGAACCGACCGGTCGAGGCGGTCGACACGCTCGACAAGGTCCTACAGGACACGAGCCCCCTCAAGCCCGAGCAGGTGGCGCGGGCGCGGGCCGAAAAGGATGAGCAAGAGAAGCGCATCGGGTTCCTGGATTTTTCGACCAACGTACCCGCCACCATCGAGATCGATGGCATCGAGGCGGGAGTCACGCCCCTATCCGCACCCTTGCGCGTGGCCGCCGGTCGGCACGTGGCCGACGCGGTGGCGTCTGGCTACCTTCCAGCCCGCGTGGAAGTCATTGTGGCCGGGCAGTCGCATGTGTCGAGCACCCTGGAATTGCGCCCCAGCGAGGTGCGCCTGGCCCACGTCAATGTCCACTGTCCCCTTCCGGGCGCGGAGGTCTATGTCGACAGCGCCTTGGTGGGCCAGACGCCCTTGCAAGCGTCGGTGACCACCGAGCCGGGCGAGCGGTCGCTTGAAGTGCGTCGACCGGGCTATCGCACGGAGAAGCAAACCATCACCCTCCAGGACGGCGCCCGTGGCGAACTGAGCTTTGACCCCGATCTGGATCCCGCGGACAACAGCGGGGGACGATTGCGCCTGATCATCAGCGAAGGCGACATTGTCGTGACCCTCGACGGACGGGCACGCGGCGTGTACAGCGCAAGCATACCCCTGCCGGCGGGACCGCACGCGCTTCGGCTGGAACGCGCCGGATTTGAACCGATCGATCGTTTGGTGCAAGTCCCATCGAGCGGCGACATCACCATCAAGGTCGATCTGCGCCCAACCCCGGAAACCCGCGAGGCCTACGTCCAGCATGCGCGGTCGCATCGTCGCTGGGCCTGGACAACGCTGATTGCGGGCGCCGTCGTGGGCGGCGTGTCGGGCGGGCTCGCCCTGTGGGGCAACAGCAAGATTTCCGGCGCCCAGCACAACCTGACGACGTTGCAAGACTCCGCCGTGCCAGGTTCTGGTCTTCCTTGCGATTCCACGTTCGTTCGGCCTGAGAAGGTCGATCAATGCACCCAGGAGATCGCGGACGCTCAGAATAGCCTGGACAACTATCGCCA